>ERZ773221.191-NODE-191-length-77428-cov-7.247903_pt1 | contig 77428 bp, 70 predicted proteins | sample MGYA00580994_ERZ773221 | MGnify/ENA primary metagenome ERZ773221 (study PRJEB29015, sample SAMEA2737758) | human gut metagenome | biome: human gut; feature: human-associated habitat; material: faeces | place: China | collected 2012 ... | reverse complement strand
AAAATTCCCCTGCAATACTTGTTTTTACATTGTATGCAGGGGAATCCTTTTTATTCTATTGTTAAAATATCTATTTATATATATCAAATATTATCTATTTATTTTCTTCATACGCTTTATAATAGCCTGCCAATACATTCTGTCTTTTAACACTCTGATAACCGTTACCGTCATATCTTCAACGACAAAAAAAATTAAATATGTACTATATGGCTTATAGTAAATTTCGAACCCATCAATGATATATCCTGTTTTTTCATATCCTTCAGCAAAAGGATCCAATGCTTTTATTGCAGACTTTATCTTTCTAGAAAAATTCTCTGCATATTCCCTATACATAAACGTCTGTAGGATATAAGTCTTTATACTTTTAATGTCTTGCAAAGCATCCTTTGACATAACAATTTTGTATTTTTTATTTTTATCCATATATTATATCTTATCAATTTCCTTCCATGCTTCCTCGATGGTATATACCTCACCATTTTTCATACTCTGCACTCCCTGTGCTAATTTCTGATAAAGCGCATCAAAAGCATCTTTCTCTGTATAGTCATATGTCTGATTATTAATTACTATATCTGCAGCTAATGGTACCATAATATCACTTCCTTTCTAATTCTATTATATGCAAAGTACTGTCATATTACAAGCAAAGAAGTGTACCGAAAATACCTCTTTTTCATAATTTTCTCTTCTATACTATATCAAACAGCTTTTCTTATATTTTCCATTATTAAATCATTTACCGTTTTTCCATCAATACGAAGTCCACCATTAGTCATTAATTCCATTACAACTTTTCCTTTTTTTTCCGTAATAAGCCCACCTGTAGTAAGATGAACCTCTCCTATATTTCTTTTCTCCTCAAAATACTTTTCTACCAAATGCAAGTTTGCATATACTACTGGATAATTATGTTCAATAATAGGTCCAGCTATAACGTCTATATTGTTCAACCTATCATCTTTATAACTTATGTGTAATTATCCATACTCATCAATTTGTACTTTGTTTACATTACCATATATAGTTTTCATTTTCCCTATATCATCTGATCCAATAATATAACTTCTACTCATTCTCCCTTTGGTGCCTTCAAGTCCATCATTACCATAAACCACTCTGCCAGAATTAGCTGTTTTTCTAATTTGTTTTTCTCCTTTTTCTTGTCTATGCTCACTTTTTTTATCTTTTCTAGCTCCACTCTCTTTTTTCTTATCTTTATGTGTTTTCAATGGTTCATTCACGTCTTTGTCTACCATTTTTACATGATTGTTCACTTGTTCCTCTGTAAAGTAACCATTTTCTGGTTCCCTTATAGAAATGGCTTTGTAATTTCCTATTTTATAACCACATTTTGAGCTATGTTTATTATCGTCAACTGCTTTTAAAAAATAGGTTCTACCACCATTCTTAGAATGATGTACTAAACACAACTTAGCGTCACAATTTTCCCCAGGACAATGAAATTCTCCTTCTTGTTCCATTTTTTCTAACTGTTGCTGTGTGTAATTACTTACTTCAATTTTTGTTTTCTCATCAGCTTGTACATAATATGCTTCTTCATATTTCATATTTGACATTCTCCTTATTCAATGTTATTTCCAATTTTGCCATCAGGCTTAGATCTTATATACGTTGTACCGTTTGCTTTATTGACAACCTCATAATTTGCATAATTGCTGTTACCTTTTTGAATCTGCTGAACAGCATGCTCCAATGACACACTCCTTCCTGAATCCTGATTAACAAACCTTGTGTTTAATCCTGTACTTGTTTCTTCGATAACTTTTAAATTCATTCTTTTTTCCTCCTTGGGATTTTCTGTTCTAATCATATGCTAGCACACATATGTTCTATTTGTCAATAAAAGAAAATAAGTTTAAACGATTTTTCCGTTTTATCATCAATTAAAACTGTTTCAATAAAAATAATATAATTATTTTTATTGACTTTTTCGACTAATTCATTTATATTATCTAAGACCCCCAACGAAAGTGAGGTATATATTATGCTTATAAGTTTTGTAATATCAAATTTTTTATCCTTTAATGATAAACAGACCTTTTCCATGCAAGCTGGCAAGGCAAGAAAACACAATAAACGAATATATACAAAATCAAAATTAAAATTAACTAAATGTAATGCTATTTATGGTGCAAACGGTACAGGAAAATCAAACTTAATTCAAGCTTTTCAATTTGTACAAAATATTATTACCGATGAATTTCCCTTAGGGTTTTCCCAAAAATATTTTCGTCAGGATAAAGCCGCTATAGATAAACCTTCCGAATTTGAAATTGAATTCCTATACAATAATCAAATATATAAATATTCATTTTCATTACATTTAAATAGTGGAACTGTTTTAAAAGAATCATTGTCCATTTTAACGACTACTTTTATCGAAAAAAATTTGTATTATAGAGATACACAAGCAAAAAAATTTATTATTGGCAACTATTTTAAATCCAAGGAATGTATCGGTCGACTTGAAACTTATGGTTCAGACAGTTTAGAAAATGACGAGATATTATTTCTTAATATTATTAACTCTAATAAACTAAGTCTGTACAAACAGTATCCTGAATTAGCCATTATAAGAAATGCATATAAGTGGTTTGCCAAAATGAATATCAGTTTTCCTTCTGAAATTCTTACTGGTTATCCATATCTGTCAGATTCAAACTTAGATGAAATAACTAAATTACTTAATGCTTTAGGTACAGGAATCCAAAAATCAAGTATTGTAGAAGTACCTGTAAATGCAGTGAAGGCTAAAATACCTGAAAAATTGTTATCTGATATAAAGGCAGAACTAGAAAAATCCAATATAAAAGCAAAAAAAGCTGATAAATATGTTAAACCAGTTATTGTTGCTCGTGCATATAAAGAATTTTATAATTTTGAAATAGATTGGAATGACAACATAACAGTAACAACAATAGAGTTTGGTCATGAGAATGATACTTTCTTTTCGCTAAGAGAAGAATCCGATGGTACTGTACGTTTATTAGACTTAATTGAAATTTTATTAAATAATTCTGAAAACCAGGTTTTTGTCATTGATGAAATGGATCGCTGTCTTCATCCTGCATTGACTAATAAATTGATAGAATTATTTCTATCCAAGGCTGAACAAAAAAATACTCAGCTCATTATTACTTGCCACGAATCCCGTTTACTAGCTTCAGAACTACTGCGAAATGACGAAATAACCTTCATCATTAAAGATGCAACAGGACAGTCCATTATAAACCCTTTAGAAAAGTATCAACTACGTGCAGACAAAAAAGTTTATGCTGCTCTGTTTGATGGAACTCTTGATGGCGTACCTCAATTTAAAAACGATGTTTTAAACACTTTATGAGAAAATAAGCAGGGATACTAAGTTCCTGCTTATTCTATCTCCCACACTATTGTCGGTTTTTATACGTCCTTGTGCACTGTCGACTTTGAAATCCCAAAATGCTTTGCTGCCTGTCTTACCGTCGTGTTGTTGTCGATAATATATCTTGCTATCTCAATTGCTCTTTCCTCAATATAACCTTTCAAAAAAATTCCCCTGCAATACTTGTTTTTACATTGTATGCAGGGGAATCCTTTTTATTATTCAATTTTTAATTAACGCGGTTCCTTTCCCTTTAGCATACGCTTATTTTCATACATATGCGTATCTGCCCTCTTTCTTGTATCCACAAAACTCTGATCCACATTGTCATCATAGAACGCATAGCCGCAGGCGATCTCCACTTCCACTGAATGATCTGTTCCTTTGTATTGCTTCTGAAGCTCTTTCAATCTGTCCATTGCTCCTTCTATGCTATTTTCCTTTGCATCCGGCATGATCACACAGAATTCATCTCCACCAATACGATATACTGTATTCTCCTGTGAAAATGCATTTGTGATCATCTCCGATGCCTTTTTCAGGTAGGTATCGCCTGCCTCATGGCCATACCGGTCATTACACTTTTTCAGGTTATTCAGATCTAACATGACAATGTCGGTCTTGTCCGGATGCTGATTGTCTCTCTCCCATTCATCATAGGCATTCCTGCTGTAAAGTCCGGTCAAAATATCCTTCAATGCCAGTTCTTTATAGATTGCAGCTTTCTGTCCTTCATGAAGTTTTTCCATGGAATCTGATGCTGCAAGCCATGCCAGCAGACAGATATAAACAAGGAATCCTGTTCTTCCCAGAATATCCACAACAGTTGAAATAACATAAAAAAATATAATATCTGCAGCAAATGCAGCAAAAAGAATGATAATTCCCACAATATTCGTCTTTGCGATTCTATCCATGCCGTGCTTCTTCACGTAATGAACCAATGCATATCCCAGATATAGGATATCCATAGCCATTAATATATGGGTAAATGTTACAGAATTCCGAAATTCAAGTACTCCTGTCATATGGAGCAGAACGCATGCCGCCATATTCAAAACACTTAAAAATGTGATTGATCCGGCAGCCCATTTATCTTCCGGCATTAAAAAACCCTGCACAAACATCGCAAAAGGTGCTGGCATAAGCATGATCAAAATATACCCAAGAATAGAACCTGCCACTGTATTTTTGACCAGAAGCGCCATCATCACCGTCTCATTCAAAGACCATGCGCCCATCAGCACAGCAAATAATCCAAAATACAAAACATAGTTTTCAATGCGTATCCCTTTATTGCCAATGATAAAATACATGATCAGAAATATACCGATTGCCAGTTCCAACAGACACACACACGCACCTATTGCAGAATTGCGTATGAGATACAGCACCTCATCGACTGCCTCGCCGATATAAAAAGACAGGGTCTCGCCGCCCACTCTCTCGTACGCAGCATGTGTCCTCACAATGACCTGCCCACAATCCGGATCGATCTCCAGAAAATTCCAGACAGACCCGGGTGTTGTGCCAAAAATACCTGGAACCGGCTTCAGATTATAAATCAGCTCGCCATCTTCATACACTTCAATACCAAGATGGATTGAATAAAAAGCAAGACATATATTTTTCCCTGTAAACTGCTCTCCTGAGAAAATGTATTCTTTTGTCATTTCATCTACCTGTGTAATGCTCTGGGGCGTGATCTGCTGATGTCCTGCGATCTCCCCCTTCCGGAAATGTGTTTCATTTGTTGCAAACAGAAAACTGCCGACAACAAACAGCACTCCCAGAAGCGATACGATATAGTAAGAACCTGATAATATTTTTTTCATTTGCACCTCCGTATTGGCAGCCCTGCAAAACTGTTTCATTGTATTTTCTACTTTTCTTTCTTTCCAAACAGGGATGACCAGAAACTCTTCCGCTGTTCCTTCTGCCGCTGTTCTTCCAAAGCCTCTAATTCTTCTTCTGACTGATAACCTGGCAAAATATCATCCGCAAAACTTCTTCCCTGCAGATTCTCCATATGATCAATACGCGTGCACATTTCTTTTGTTGCCTCCATCATGTACACCATCATTTTTTTGACATTCAGATAAAGTTTATCCGCATTATGTCTGATCTGGTCTGGATTTTCCTCCATAAAAACACATTCATCGCCCCACACGCGAAGCCACTCCAGACGGTCTCTCTGCTCTTTTCTCACAACACTTAAAAAACGGCTGACCATCGCATTATGATCATCATCTCCTGTATAACAGAGATACTCTTCCAGCGTGGCACTCTCCGGAAAATTGATTTCATAGTAGCCATTATAAATCCGGCAGATTTTTTCCGTTGCTTTGCGCAGCATCATGCCACATCTCTGTGGTTTTGTCCAATATAATTCCTCTGCTTTTTCCAAATTTTGATACAACGAATCATATAATTGTCTCAAGTCATCTGTAGAAGGCTCTGCCTCTTTTATGTAATCAAAGTTCATGTCCGTATCCTGCCCCTCATTTATTTACTCTGCGATTCCCTGTTTCCTGTAGAAAAATACTTTATCTGTTTTACAACCATTCTATTCTGTCACGCAAACATTGGTGTAAAGTCTTCCGTATCTCCGCAGAAGAATCCGCCGGTTTTCTCCATGATCTTACGCATGACCAGTTTTGCTTCCTCATAAGTTTCCGGTTTAAAGGTCACAAGAAAAACCGTTTTCACCTGATGTTCTGCTGCAAAAGAAGCCGTAAGCTCGTCTTTTGGATGGATCTGTGCTGTCTCGATATCTACAGAAGCTCCATCTGACATTCCAATCTCAAGAACTCCGGCATCTTCCCAGATTTCCAGTTCATAGCCATCCTGTTCCCCAAATGCTTCATATATCTGTCTTACACCGATTTCCTGTGGTGTCATATAAAGCCAGTCTCCCGGAACTTTTATTACCTCAGATGCTTTCTTTGCTTTTCCGACGGATTTCTTCTTTGACTGTTCTGTTCCCTTTTTCCCTGATAGTTTCATGCTCTCTCTCCTGAATGATATTCTTACGCCAGAATTCTCTCTCGTAATTTTACATACGATATGCTACACTGATTATAGCCGAAATTTGAAAGGTATTCTATAGATTTATGAAAATTTTGATATTATCCTGTGATACGGGTGAAGGACACAACAGTGCCGGAAGGGCTGTCAGGGAGGCCGCCGAATCAAAAGGTCATACAGTAGAAATGATGGATATGTTTCTTTTATCCGGGAAACGCACCTCCCATGCCGTTGCCGGAGCCTATGTCGGCATAGTAAAACATATTCCGTTCTTTTTTGGATTTATTTATAAAGTAGGAATGCTGATCTCAAGTTCCAGACGGAGATCTCCCGTCTATTTTGCCAACGCCTTATTGGGAAAAAAATTAGCCTCCTATATTGACAGACATGATTTTGACATTGTTCTCACTCCGCACCTTTATCCTGCGGAGACAATGACTTATATGAAAAAGAAAAATCTTTTGCATATACCGGCAGTTGCGGTTGGAACAGACTACACCTGTATCCCATTCTGGGAGGAGACAAATCTCGATTATTATGTGATTCCACACGAGGATCTGATCCCGGAGTATGTAAAACGCGGCGTTCCGGAGGAGAAACTGCTTCCCTATGGCATTCCGGTGCGGCAGGATTTCTGCAGAAATCTGTCTAAGGAAGCTGCAAGAAAAAAACTGCACCTCCCGATGGATGTTCCGATGTTTCTCGTCATGAGCGGAAGTATGGGATTTGGAAAACTGGCTGTTTTTGCGGCTGAGTTAGCACTCCGCTGCCGGAACGGAGAACACATTGTGATCATCTGTGGAAATAATGCAAAGATCGAACGCATTTTGCGGAAAGAATTTCATTTTAACAAACGGGTCCATATTATCGGGTATACCAATCATGTATCCATTTTTATGGATGCCTGCGATGTCATTTACACAAAGCCTGGCGGTCTTACCTCGACAGAATCTCTTGTAAAAAATATCCCGATCGTCCACACGGCTCCGATTCCGGGATGTGAGACTGCAAACCTGCATTTTTTTGGTGCAAGACATCTCTCTGTCTCCTCAAAGCATCTCGCAAAACAGGTACAGCTTGGCAAAGCACTGATTGAAAATGATTCCCTGCGTGAACAGATGTCAGAGGCACAGCGCAGAGAACGCAAGCCTGAAGCTGCCATGCAGATTGTAAGTCTGTTAGAACGGCTTGTTTCTCATGAATAGAAAGGGGTTTTTATGTTATATCTCTTCTTTACGATTCTTGGATTTGCCCTCGGAAGCACACTGTTTGCTTACTGGACACCAAAAATCATACGGCACATTGATATCCGGGAACTTCCCGCAGACCACAATCCGGGCGTTGCAAATGCCTTTATGTACGGCGGATTTTTCTGTGGGCTGCTCTCCCTTATTTTAGAGCTGGCAAAGGGATTTGTTCCGGTATTTCTCGGGCAGCGCTTTTTAGATACTCACTCGCTGCTTTTTATTCCGGTGCTCATCGCCCCGGTGTTCGGACACGCATTTCCATTTTTCCGAAAAGAAAAAGGCGGCAAAGCAATTACCGCCTCCTTTGGAGTCCTGCTCGGTCTGTTTCCGGAGATGCGTCCGGCAGTGTACCTTGCATTTTTCTTTATTTTCTTTTCCCTGATCGTTGTGGTCAGCCCACATTCTTTCCGGTCTGTCGTTACTTTTGGACTGTTTGCATTATGCGTGCTGTTTACCGTAAAAGTTCCATCCATCCAGATTGGAAGCTTTCTGATCGCTGCGGTCGTGATCTACCGGCATTTTATCAAATACCTCGGCGAGCCGCTCCACATACAGCTTTTCAAACATACAGCATAGCCTCACGGCTATGCTGCTTTTTTCTTCTCCACACTATTCAGCTTACCAGCACAGGACTTCATGTCCGTCCTCCGTCACAAGCACCATGATCTCCCACTGTGCGGATGGAAGTCCATCGTCTGTGTATACTTCCCAGTCATTACCGGAATCAACATAAATATCCGGCTGTCCCATATTCACCATCGGTTCGATCGTAAAGATCATGCCCGGAACCATCAGCATCTCCTGTCCACGTCTGGAATTATATCCTACCCACGGCTCCTCATGGAACTCAAGACCTACACCATGTCCGCCAATTTCACGGACAACTGTGTATCCATTGGAAAATGCATGGTCGTGGACTGCCTGCCCCATGTCACCTAAAAATCCCCATGGTTTTACTTCTTTTAATCCAAGTTCGACACACTCTTTGGTCACCTGGACAAGCTTTTTCTTCTCAGGGCTGACCTCACCGATACAGAACATTCTCGAAGAATCAGAGAAATATCCGTTTAAAATGGTAGAGCAGTCGACATTGATAATATCCCCTGCCTTTAGGATCACATCCTTGGAAGGAAAACCGTGGCACACCTGATCATTCACAGAGGTACACACAGAAAATGGATATCCTTCATAGTTGAGTGGCGCCGGGATTCCGCCCATGCTTGTTGTCATATCATAAACAATTTTATCAATCTCTGCCGTATTCATACCCTCATGGATATTTTTCTCAATGTAATCAAGCACTGCAATGTTAATTTTACAGCTCTCTTTAATGCCTGCGATCTGCTCTGCATTTTTAATAATGTTACGCTGCGGCACGATATGTCCCTGTGACGCATATCTTGCGATCTTCTCATCAAATGCTTCATGGCATGCCTTGTACTTTCTGCCACTTCCACACCAGCATGGATCGTTTCTTCCAATTTTTACTGACATAATTTTTCTCTTTTCTACTTTCTAATTGTCAAGCGTGACAGAGCCAAAATCCACTCTGTCCCATACTTTTTCATTCACACTGTATTTGTGTTCCGACAAAAGTGCCTCATAGGCTTCCCCATTAAAATTATATGCCTCGTACTCTTTTTGGTTCATCTCTGCATAAATACTCTGATATTTGTCAGCCAGTGCTATTTTCTCCATTTCAGAATCCAGTTCTTCCTCTGAAATCCCCAATTGTTCTCTCTGCCAGTCCTCTAAATCAGACCAGAAATCACTCTCATCATTTTCAAGATATTCCTGCTCCGTCACGTCCAGCTTCACGCCCTCTGCTACAGCCATCTGATAAAAAATCTCATCATGCACAGCCATATCCAATGCTGCCTGTTTTGCAGTAAGCTTCACAAACTGCCCGTCTGTATAAACATTCCAGTACTGTCTTGGATTGTCCGGGTTATAGAGTATCGCCTGTTCCTGAACTGTTTTTTCCTCATAAGCTACATAAAATGCGATATCTTTCAAAGTCAATGATACATCATCCACGGTAACCGCAGTCTTATCTAATGCCTCATTGTAAACCAGATATTCCTTCTTCTCTTTCGACTGGAAAGAAAACGCTATGACAACGATCAAAATGAGTACAAGTATGATTGTAAAACGTATTCGCTTCTCCATATTATCGCCGCGCCCTTCTGTATGGTGCTTACTGACAAAGTTTTGCAACTACCTGATTGATCACGCTTCCTTCTGCCTTGCCTTTTAATTCAGGCATCACATTTTTCATGATCATTCCTTTGTTCCTGCCCGCAACGATATCTGCAAATTTCTCAGTGATAAATGCTTCCACTTCCTCTGCGGACATCATTTTGGGTGCATATTCCTGATAAATATCGTATCTTGCCTGATATTCTTCCTTCAAATCTGTTCTCTCTGCCGGGCATGTATCAATCTGCTCTTTTACAGATTTGATTTCCTTTAAAATGACACGGTCGACGATCTCCTCGCTGATGTTGTCTCTGCATCCCTCATCAATGGCCACTTTCTTCGCTGCAGATACCAGTGCGGAAATCGCATCTTTACGAACTTTATCTCTTGCCTTCATGGCTGCTATCATATCTTTTTGTAACTGTTCAAACTGCATAATATTTCTCCTTCTTTCATTGTCAGTTTCCGATAGCTGCGAATCCCCTGTTCGTTTGTTTAGAAGTTTCGCAATTATCCAACTGTTAGTATAGACAAACTCTGCAAGATATTATATCACTTTTTCCAGAAAGTTACAATTCCTTTATAACACCCGTCGTATCGTCAGGATCGTACGATACGTCGCACTTCCGTAACAGATTCCGTTTGTCGGGCTGGAAGCATGCACGATCCTTCCATTTCCCATATAGATTGCAACATGTCCCGGATAGCAGATGATATCTCCCGGCTGTGCGCAGTCATAGCTTACTGCCTGTCCGCAGCTCTGCATGGAATAAGAGTTTCTCGGAAGTGAGATTCCATACTGTCCGAAACATGCCATGACAAAATAAGAGCAGTCAGCCCCCTCCGTCAGACTGTTGCCGCCGTACACATACGGATAACCGACATATTGGCTCGCAAAGGCCACCACATCACTTCCGCTGACATTTGTAGTGTGTGCAGGATTTAAACCTGAAGATGTTAAACCGGTTCCTGAACCTGAAGCTGACGCATTTGTGTCACTGCCCGTTGTGTTTGACTGATTTCCTGCATTTTGCTGTTGTTGTTGCGCTGCCCGCCTTGCGGCTGCCTCTTCTGCTGCCTGACGCGCCTGTTCATCTGCAATGATCTGGTTCTGCTTTTTGATCGTATCTGCATACTGGCTTGCAAGACTTTTTGCACTTGCAAGCTGGGCGTCAAAATTATCCATCGCAGCGCTTTTTTCTGCGATCAAAGCCTGCAGGGAAGATGCCTGATCTTCATAACTGATCTTTAGCTCTTCCATCTCTGCCAGCTGTGCATTTAACTGATCCTTCAGATCTGCCACCTGCTGTACCGTCTCCTGATAAGCAGTAAGCTGCTTTCTGTCGTAATCATACACTTCGGATACATATTCCACACGGTTTAAAAGGTCGGTGATGCTCGTTGCTCCCATCATCGCTTCCCAGTAATTACTGTCACCGTTTTCATACATATACTGAATTCGCGTTTTCATCGCGTTATATTGCGTCTGCTCTTTCTCCTGTGCGACTTCCAGATCAGCATTCGCCTGGTCAATCTCATCCTGCTTTGCATCCATATCGTTTTCCAGAAGATCCATATCTGTGAGCAGTGCCATGAGCTGGTCATCATAAGCGTCCATCTCCTCCTGAAGATCACTCTGTGCCGCCTGGATCTCATCAATCTGGCTGTTTAAGTTGTCTAACTCCTGCTGCGCTTCGTTTTTCTTGTTTTTTGCATCGTTAATGACGGACGCATGCACCGAGTATATGCCTCCTATGCCAAGCACACACGCCATAACTGCCGCTATTATCTGCTGTTTTATCTTTAATTTTTTCATCGCTCGTAAAAATTTCATAAAAGCGTTAATCTCCTTGTGTGAAAATAAATGAACGATAATTGTGTAACTCCTCTTACCTTTATTTCAAATTGTTCAAAATCAACAAAAACATTCAAGACACGCTCTCCAGTATTTTCTCAAGCTTTTGTTGATTTTTCACAATTCAATTTACGTTATGATGAGTTTCACAATTATCTAACATCATATCTACCATATCGTACTTATTTTAACACATTTTGCTATGCAATAGTTAGCCTTTCCATAAATTTACAATGAAATAAATTCCAGATAGATTCCCACCGGGAAGAAGTACCGCACGAATTTCAGAGCTGGAATGTAGGCTGCAATATCCACGAAAATCGGGCAGAACACCAGATTGATCAATACCAGCAGGAAGATGCTGGATGTAAAACCTGTCAGATTTTGTATCCATTTTCCAACAATCCATATCCACACGATACAGGCTGCCAGCAATAATATCATGGCGCTGATCTCCCGAAGGAGTCCGCGGCTCTCCCCGGAACAAAGCAGTAACACCAAGCCAGCCACCGCCGGAACGGTTCCCGCTGCGAGAAGTCCCATCATCTGAAATCCTTCGCCAAGTGGCGCCGGAAGTGCCAGATATGGTTTTCCACTGCCGGCGTCAAAACGTCGTCCGTATTCCACATATATGATCAAAAACAGAAACAATGCCACAAGTCCGTGAAGTGGAAATACCTGTTTTTCTTTCTCTGTCGTCTCCACTGCCTCTGTCTGCTCCACATTAACCTGAAAAACTTCGTTTCCTTTGAGATATTTTTCATAATTGGCAAGCAGGACATCACGCGCTGCGTTTGCATCATCACCAAACAGCTGCTCTGTCCTTGCACTCAGCATCTGTGCTCCATACACCTCAAACAGCGCCGCATAAAAGGTCTCACGCGCCACCTCGCCCTTCGTGGTAAGCGGTGTACAGAGATACGACACACTGTTTTTTAACTTTTCATGCTCAAATTTCTTTTCAAAATTGTTGGAAAAATAAAAACCACACTCCAGTTTTCCTGCAATGACATCCTCCTGCAACGCCTCTTTGCTGTCGTACATCACAAAGGAAAAAAGACTTTCACGCTGTGTCAGATGTTCCAGCACTTCTTTTCCATGCGTTCCGTCTGTTTCCACAATTCCAACGGTCACATTGTCAGACTGCGGCATGGAGATCTGTCCGGCAAACCAGACCACAAAAAACATGGACGCTAATAACAGCAGGCTTGTCCCGCGTTTCAGCCTCGCTTTCAACTGTAAAAAGTACCAGTTGAAAAGCGCTGATTTTCCAAACCCTCCGACGGTCAGACTGCCTCCTTTTTTATGTTCCTCCCGTTCTACCTTTCCAAAATGTCCTGCCGCTTTTGCCCATAACACGCTGGCCGCAAAAAGCACAGCTAACATGAGGATCAGCTGCCTTGTCTCCTGCCCTTTGATTCCGAAAAACAATAATTTCAGATAATAGCTGTCCCAAAAGGTCAGTGGAAAAAAGGTTCCGATTTTTCCAAAAAGTTCCGGCAGATATGCAGTAGGGATCACAACACCGGAAGCCATGATCTGAAAAACATTGACCGCAAGCAGCACGATCGTTCCTCTGGTGCTCTCTCCCGAAATCGTATAGATCAGTTGAAAATACGCTGCAATCACCGCTGCAAGAAGCAGTGTTCCAGGCAGCACCTCCCGGTCAAACCACAAAAAAGACAGATGATACTTCCCTGATACCAGACAGCCCACAGCATACACCAAAACTCCCACAAGCCACAGCGGAACGGTCATAAGAAGCACTTTGATCAATGCATTTTTTCCTTCGCCGATACCGTAAATTCTGATTTTTTCCTCCACAGCACGGCTCTGCTTCTGATACAGATAACCGTAATTGACCCCCATCATCAGAAAGAGGAGCAAAACAGCCGCAGAAAAATAGTATTGATGGATGTCTGCTTTTCCAAGCGAAGAATACACATTTTTCTGGAAAACCGAAGTGCGGTCAAACGCCTCATAAATATAAAGTTCGGAGATCACATCCCCAATCTGATCCCTTGAGATTTCCGCCTGATAAATCTGCGCGGTATCGTAGGTGGCATAGACACCAGCCTCCGCCGTCCGAAGCAGGGAGACGCCGTCCGCCACAAGTTCACCGAACACTCTCGTGTTTAACGGAGCATTTTCCGGGAAATAAATGGTTGCCGGTGTATTTTTCCCGGAATCCACATCCTCGTAAAACTGTTCCGGCAGTGAGAGCACCGCATCTAATGTGCCTTTTTCCAGCGATGCCATCGCTTTATCCTGATTCAGGTACTGAAAGTGGCAGACACTTTTCACGCTGTCCATCGCAGAGATAAACTGTGCCACCATCTTCGTCTGTGCCTCATCCTCAGGGATCACAACGCCAATCTCCGCCGTTTGGAACACACCTGCATCCTTCATAACGAGACTGACCGCAAGCACTCCGCCTGCGATCAGTAATAACATTACTATAAACTTTACCATGCTTTTTCTCGCCGCTATCAGGCTTTTTTTACCCTCAAGTGACAGATATCGAAGAAAAAATCTCATGAATTAAAATCCACCTAACATTGCTGCAAAGATTTCATGAAGAAGATCCTGCCATTCCTCTTCCGTTGCATTTCCAAGGTCAAAGGTATCGCCGGAAACTTCCTCAAACTGGGCACCTTTTTTCCATGTGATACTACCGCTCACATCTTCAGAGGCACTTCCGAGATCATCAATGGTAATGACCATGCTGTTCTTATCGACTGCAAGATTTCCTGCAAAATTATAAGATTCTTCATCATATTTTGCTTCCATTGTGATATCTCCGCTGTCACTGTCATACGTGAACTTTACGGTATCGTTTTCCTCGGCGATCATCGTGATTGTCTCGACACTACCCTCGTTACTTCCCTGAACCTCGACCACTTTCTCATCATCTGCAAGGAGGATCATGTTCTGCATTCTCGTGTCACCGCCGAGGAACTGGACTTCAAAGGAAACATCATTTTCCGGTATAATATCAATCGCTGCATACTGACCTTTGTATAAGTAGAATACAAGTGTCGTGCTGTCGTTAAACTCTTCCACTGCCTCTCTCATAGACGCGACAAAATCTGCTGCGGTCAGATCAAGTGCATCCATCAGCTCCTGATAATCTTCCCCGTAAAGTGTCTCAAGTCCATCGATCACATGATTCACATTTTCTTTGGTCACAACCGTCTGATATCCCTTACAACTGCGCTCTGTTCCGTCGATGGTAAAGTCTTTTGCGTCCACTTTGGAAAATTCCAGCGTATTGTATTCATCCGCGTAAACTTTTAACATTTTCTTGCGGAACTCATCTGAATTCTGGTTATCATAAGCAGCCTTAAGCGTCGCATCCACTGCATCGAGCGTATCCTGGTCTACCATTTCCAGCAGATATCCACTCTTTTCATTTCTGTAATCATAGGTAAACAGGCGTTCACTGATTGTCGGGACTTCCACCTGCACACTGTCCGCACCAATGTCTGCTAAAAAATCAATCGATGGTGCACCGGAAATATTGAGATTTCCTTTTATCTGCTTCTGCTCATTCGAACTGCGCCCCTCCATGGAAATATCGCCCTCGTTCATGGAAAGATCCATTTTGAGTGTATACTCATCCGAATACAGGGAAACACAGTCTTTTAATGTCTCTCCCAAACTTCCCATGTCACTCACAGTCTTTGCACCTGCAAGCAATACCTTTTTTGATGGGCTTAAAAAAGCTCCTGTTTTGACCGCTGCAAATACGCCAACGCCGCCCGCGACAACCACTGCTGCTGCCACGCCCGCAATGATGGAGATTTTGTTTCCTTTCTTTTTTGGTGCTTCCGGTGTTGGTGTTTCCATCTGGTTTGCCGGTGTCACAGTATTCTCCACCGGATTTTGTGTTTCAAATTGTTCGTTCATAACGAATCCTCCCTTGTTTTTCTCTGTTTCCTTAGTATTTGTACTTGATTGTCATTCTGACATGCCTGCAAACTTTTGCAAAATATCTTCTGCATCTAATTCCTGCACTTTGCCCTCATCCATAAAAAGGCATCTGTCCGCATTGCGTATCTCGCTCTCATCATGCGTCGTCATAAGGATGATTCCATTTTTCTGCTGATAGGTTTTCATCCACTGGTGAATGCTCTCTTTATAATAAAGGTCAAGAGCTGTCGTCGGCTCATCCATCAGTAAAAATGGCGGGTTCTCCACAAGTGCACACGCAATGCTCAAACGCCGTTTCATACCACCGGAAAGTTTGCTTACCTCTGTTTGCAACAAATCCTCCAGTTGAAACTGTGCGACCAGCTCTTTTGTGTTGGTGTTGTGGCTGCCGCCCCAGAGTTTCAGATTATCCTGCACCGTCAGTTCTTCCATCAACGGATTTTCCTGCGGCACATAACCGCAAAACCGACGAAATGTACTGCTTTTGTAGGCTGCTTTTTTTCCAAAATAGCATAGTTCACCGCCATCCGGCTTTAAAATGCCCGCCATGATCTGCATTAAGGTAGATTTGCCGCAGCCGTTTTTCCCTGCGATCGCAACGCACTCCCCCGGCTTAACCTGAAAGGTGATATCGGACAGTACTTTCTTTTTTCCATAACTTTTTCGAATCTGTGTTACCTCTATCATGTTATCTCAATTCTTCTTAATCTGCTTTTCATTGTCTTTTTGTGATTTTTCAGTACTTCACAATTACAATTCGTAACTGTTCAGTTCTACTTTCTTTACAATCAGAATTTTTTCTCCTCTGCGCAGATCCTCATCCGTCCGGTGATTATCCCGCAGAATATCTTCCACCGTTGTGTGATTCTCCTTTGCGATACTCCAAAGCGAATCCCCATCTTTTGCAATGTAACCGACCAGTCCCGGACGCTTCTGTAACTGCTCCATATCCAGAGCCTCCTCACGCATATCAGTAATATTATCTATCTGTTCCTGCTCAAATGCAAGCAAATCTAATCCGATCACCGCTTTTATTTCCACATGATCCTGATCGAGCATGACCGCGGACAACTGGCTGATCCTGCAATCAAGCTCTGTCTGCAGTTTATTTTTCCGCTCCAAAGCCTCCAACTCTTCCGGCTTATTGCGCTCTGTCCGCGCCGTCTGCTGTGGGATTTCAATGAGCTGTTCAAATGGATAAATCTCTCTGGCAGAACCGATTGGCATCTGATCGTCGGTCGTGATATAAAGCAGTTCTGTGACCAGAATCCCCTCTGCACGCACGCCCTGTTCGGTCAATTCCGTGCTCTCTAAATGAACCGTTCCCTCACAGGAACAAATCTGTAAAATCTTCTCCTGACTTTCCGCTAACTCCATCTGCTCGGTCAGGCGGCACTGGCTGTCATTTTTCACAGAAATATGATGTAAAGTCACGCCTGTGCAGACCGGAATGATCTCCTTTTTCAGAGAATAAACGTCCTCTAACATGGAAATCTCCTGTTCTTTCCACACCCGGATATCCAGATTCATCACAAGTTCCAGGACCAGAACGCGCTCCTCACCGTCGTAGTCCGGCTTTACCTCAAGTTCCATGGAAGCCGGTCTTGCCTTCACTTTATAAATAATATCTGCCTCCGTTCCTGCGTCACATTCCACACCGCAGTCCAATGGAATCACCGTCTCATACCACTGCACGCGGTCTGTTTCCTCTTCCTCCTGATACAAAACGGAGATGAGCACTTCGCCACTCAGTTTTACACCGTCCTGCCCCATTTTTGTATCCAGATTGCGGATTTCTAAGCTTTTCCATAAAATTTCCTGCACATTTGGTTTGCTTGACGGCAGTGTGATCTCGCTTTTCTGGCGGCACTGATCGCGCTTCATACATAAAAGCTGTAAGATATTTGTGTTCCGATAACGTTTTTCACATCCGTCATCCGCCTCTATCCCAACACAGAGTTCATCCTCTTTTTCCTGCGGTTCTTCTGTCTTTAACAAAATGACTGCCCGCACGCTGATTTTTCTGGAATGGATGACTCCGATCGTGAGATCCTCAATCTCTCCGGATGCCTGTATCACATCATATTCCTGTACACCGTCCATGTTGAGTTTTTCCTGAAACGGTATCTCTCCTTTCAGACAGCTTATTTTTCCATTTTCCTGATCGCTGCGGTACAATACCCTGAAAACAAGGCGTCCCTTTAACCACGCTGCGCCTGCTGCCGCCTTCACCTCATCAAAATGAAGTTCTCCCTTTTCTTTTAACACTTTCACAATATCCGGCCGGTAGTCCGGCACGTTGTAATCGTCATCTAATGTAATCTGGCTCTGTGCACTGGCAAATGTCGTGCAACTATGTAATTTTATTTTATTTAACTGCAAAAAAATTCCCCCGATCCGAAATCCTTTTTTTCATTGTATTCGAATAGAGGGAATTTTATACACGCTTTTATCACTATTTGCTCACAAAATAGCCATCTGCACACTTTCTTAGCAGAGTTTCATGCGAATATCTTTTGTAATAATATCATTGTAACTAAAGGATAATAACTGAGGTTGATTGTCATCACGCTCATCATTTACCAATATCGTGAAAACACTTGGATATGCATGCTGGATCACGCCCTGCTGGATATCAACCTTATTACGCCCACGGTCAAGCTGGATCATAACTTTACTGCCACACTGCTGGTGTACGGATGCACGTACCTTACTGATGTCTGCCTGTTGCATTTTTCTACCTCCTTATTTCACGCTTTACTTTAGCACTGTAATAAAATTTTGTCAAACGGATTTGCGTGTTTTGTACAAAATTCATGAATATTTGCAATTTTTCTCTATTTTTGAATGTTTTTTCATACAAATCTACTCAAACACTACATTCTCATCCCGCAGCTCCACTTTCACCACAATATATGGATAACTTGGGCTCTTACTGATGGTTTCCCCCTTGCGCGGACCAATCAGTTCCGTATCAAAAATGATCGCATTCGATGTCAGATACAGATCGCGGATACAGATACTATACCCTCCGGTCTCCTGTTCTCCGTAGCCTCTTACTATGTATAAAAATTTGCTGTCTTTGTACGTCATTTTAAAATCTGCAGCCTTTTTCTCCTCAATATCATTTTGCAGTTCTTCCGGTATGTCTGCCTCTGCGGCGATCGTGTAATCAAGATCACTGATTTTTGTCCGGTTCGTCTGTTCCACACTGCATCCGGCAAAAAGAAGTGCTGCAAAAAAAAGCATCGTAAAAAGAACCTCCGTTTTCCAAAAAACATACCTGCTTTTTTTCCTTTTCGTCTGCATACCCGCCTCCAGTTCCGTGCCACCCGGCACAGCATTTTTGCTCTTATACCATTATATGCCGGCATACCTTTCTATATTCCTAATTTATGAGTTGTTTTTCTCTTCCCCAACCCTTATAATGGTATGAGGCTGATATTTGAGTGTAATATGTATCATCGTTTTTTTTAATTTTATAGACAATTACGAAACTCCTGAAAACCTAAATTATATTGTGAAAAATCAACAAAAGACATGAAAGACATTGGGGAATCGTTGCGAGTGACACATAGCGAGAGCGTGTCTTGAATGTTTTTGTTGATTTTGAACAATTAAAAGAAGAATAGGAGGAGTTTCGTAATTATCTATAAAACATTTTATTAAGTAGAAAGGAATTTTCCTTATGATAAGATTAATCCTTGCATTACTCTTTGCAATTCTCTACCTCATCATCGGAATCCCGGTGCTCGGCGTGGAATGGATCATTGCAAAATTCAACAAACAGGCTGCCGACTTAGGTCAGCTTCGCATGGTGCAGTGGGCATTCCGTGTGATTTTATTTATCTGTGGAACGAAAGTGACCGTCATCGGTGAAGAAAATGTCCCTAAAGATCAGGCGGTCTTATACATCGGAAACCACAGAAGCTATTTCGATATTATCATCACCTATGCACGCTGCCCGCGTCTCACCGGCTACATTGCGAAAAAGGATATGGAAAAAGTGCCGTTGCTGCGCACCTGGATGCGGCGTCTGCACTGTCTGTTTATCGACCGTGAGAATGTAAAAGAAGCGTTAAAAACGATCCTTGCCGGAATCGACAATGTAAAGAATGGAATTTCCATGTGTATCTTCCCGGAAGGCACAAGAAATAAAACGGACGATCTGATGCTCCCATTCAAAGAGGGAAGTTTCAAGATTGCGGAAAAGAGTGGTTGTCCGATTATCCCGATGGCGATCACGAACTCCGCAGATGTGTTGGAGGCTCATATGCCTCGTGTCAAAAAAGCACATGTAATTGTAGAATACGGAAAACCAATTTATCCGAACGAGCTGGATAAGGAACAGAAGAAAAAAATCGGAGCTTACTGTCAGGATGTGATTGCTGAGATGTTAGAGAAAAATAAATCTATGATTTAGGTATCTGTCAGACCATATTAGAACATAAAATAATCTATTTTGAAAACCCCCAGTGTTTCGGCACTGGGGGTTTTGGCGTGTCGCATCGGACATTCCTATTTTTACTTCGTCAATTCCTTCACAATCTCCGGGAATCCCATAAAATGTGACGCTTTCACAAGCACTGTATCACCGCTCTGTACCTCTTTGACAAGGTCTTTGATCAGGTCTGCTTTGTCCTCATAATGATGGACTTCCGTCTTGCTGCTGCATGTACGCACTGCTTTAGCGATCTCCTGCGAGAGTGTTCCCACACAGTAAAGTGCGTCAATTCCTTTTCCTGCAAAATGTTCTCCAACCATATAGTGAAGCTGTTTTTCCTCTGCGCCAAGCTCGCCCATATCTCCGAGTACCGCGATTTTTCTGCCCGGTGCGTTGGACAATACATCGATGGATGCTTTCATGGAAACCGGATTTGCATTGTAGCAGTCGTCGATGATCGTAATGCCATTTTTGTGGATCAGATTACTTCTGCCGCCGATCGTCTGCACTGATTCAATCCCGCGCTTCATCTCGTCACAGGTCAGCCCTAATTCTCTTGCCACGCTCACCGCTGCCAGCGCATTGTATACATTGTGTTCTCCGGCGATTGGAATCGTGACTTCCATCGTCACTTCCCCGCCTGTCTCTTTCGACGGATAATGGATCGCTGCTTTTGTTCCGGTCAGGTCAACTGCCTCTACATTCGTTGCGTAAACCGTTTTCTCGGCAAGCGTCTTAGTTCCTTCCTCTGTTTCAGCCACTTTGGCAGCCTTTTCGATACCATAGAACACTGCCGGTTTTCCATTGACAACTTTCTTATCGCAGAGCTTGTCGTCATCTCCGTTTAATACCGCAATTCCATCCGGTGTCAGATGCGCAAAACTCTCTGTCTTTGCCTTTAAGATTCCATCTCTTGTGATGAGATTTTCCAGATGGCAGAGTCCGATGTTCGTGATCACGCAGATGTCCGGGTTTGCCATTGTGGATAACCGGTCCATCTCACCAAACTCGGAAATTCCCATCTCAAGCACAGCCACCTGATGTTCCTCCCGGATTTTAAAAATCGTGAGCGGAAGTCCGATCTCGTTATTCAAGTTTCCCTCTGTTTTTAACACATTATATTTCTGTGCCAGAACAGATGCGATCATCTCTTTGGTACTCGTTTTTCCAACGCTTCCTGTGATTCCGACTACTTTAATATCCAGACCTCTGCGGTAATCTGCTGCGATCTTCTTCATCGCATCTAAGGTGTTTTCCACGAGAATGTATGGACCTGCCGGATTTTCTAATTTTTCTTCGGAAAACACTGCCAGTGCTCCTTTTTCAAAAACAGATGGGATGAAACTGTGTCCGTCCACCTTTTCTCCACGTACCGGGATAAATAAGTAATCTTTTTCCACAAGACGGCTGTCGATCACTGCGCCTTTGATCTCGCGTTTTTTATCCGCTTCATTTCCTATGTAAGTACCGCCACAGACTGCTGCGATATGCTCTAAGGTCATATTTTTCATATCATGCTCCTGTTATTATAGAACAAACTGCCACCGGTTCTGCAAAACTGGTGGCGATATGTCATTCATCATTATTTCTCATATTTTTTTAAGGAAATCTCAATCAGCTTCTCACATAACTGATTGAAGTTGATTCCAAGAACACCTGCCTCCTGTGGAAGAAGACTTGTCGGTGTCATGCCAGGAAGTGTATTTGCTTCCAGACAGTAAATTTCGTTATTCTTATTTAATAAGAAATCAGAACGGGAGTAAGTATTCAGTCCTAATACTTCTGCCACGCGCTCTGCGTAATGCTGCATCTGCTTTGTGATCTCTTCCGGTAATTCTGCAGGACAGGTCTCCACTGCACTGCCTGCTTTGTACTTATTCTTATAATCATAGAATCCCTGAATCGGTGCGATCTCAATGATTGGAAGTGCCTTATAGTCAATAACACCGATGGAAAACTCACGTCCCTCTACATACTCTTCGATAACGAGGTTATCCTCCCATTTGAATGCCTCATCCAAAGCACTCTTGAATTCATCCTCTGTGCGCACGATCGTAACACCGATACTGGAACCTCCACAGCATGGTTTTACAACACATGGCAGCTTTAAGCCAAGTTCTTTTGCGGAATCTTTGCGGTTCTCTTTCTTCATGGAAATGCCCTGTGGTGTCGGGATTCCACCAGCGATAAATAACTGTTTTGCCATTCCCTTATCCATTGCAAGCGCACTGCTCAAATAGCCGGTTCCGGTATATTTGATTCCAAACAGGTCAAAAGCTGCCTGAATCTTGCCATTCTCTCCGTTTTCTCCGTGTAATGCCATGAAAACAATATCCGCCATGCGGCACATGTTGATGACATTCGGTCCGAAGAAGCAGTCCGACTGGTCTTTTCTTGACGCTTTTACCTTTGCAAGATCCGGTGCTGTTTCCGGGATATCCTTTACCTGTACGCTGACTTCCTCTGTGCGGTCAAAAATTCCGGTCAGATTTTCCTCTTTGTCACTGTATCCCATAAAAACATCCAGTAAAATAACATTATGTCCATTCTCACGAAGTGCTTTGGATACCATATCCCCCGTCTTGAAAGACACATCTCTCTCTGTACTTAAACCACCTGCTAAAACAACAATATTCATGGTGTAATCTCCTCTATTCTGATTTTATTTTGGATTTTGCTCCAACTTTTTAACATTATATGTCTGCCTATCAAATCTTTATTATAGTAACCCTTTTTCCAACTCATGACAAGATAAAAAAGAATAGTCTCACCGGAACATCCGGTAAGACTATTCTAAAAACTCTCCCCTTGTGTAGTAATACTTTCTCCTCCCTTGTTATTCTGAGCCGAACTACAGACTCTTTTTCCATCTAAAAATCCACACGGCAATTCTGTGCCTTACACAGAACTCTTTTGTAAAAAATCTTTTGTTATTACGATCTGCAAATCATTTCCTGATCATCTGTTCCTGCTCATCTAAGAGAATCAATAAACACAAAAAAATCTGTCTTGCCAGTAAGTCCTTTTTTCCGATCAGACTGCCATACTGAAAGATGTCATTTCTGGTATCCGTAAGCTCCCCCCTGTCAATCGCATAGAGAATCTCATATAGGATTTCCATGCGCTTTTCATCTAACATACCGCCGCACATTAACGTTTTTCCGAATACCGGATTTTTCTGTACAATTCTTAAAATATCAAAAAATTTTTTCTCCATCTCTCTCAAAGTTACTACACATGAAGTAATTTCATTATACGCTATTGATATCTGCAGCACAATTCGCTTTTTCCGCACGTTTTCCTGATTTTACAGAAAAATCAGCTCGGCATATCCATCCTGTATACCGGCACTTTACAGTAATTTCATGCTAAACCTAAAAAGAGGAGAGCTGCCCGCTCTCCTCTGATCTCACTTTTAATATTCCGGCTCAATCAATCCGTAAGTATTGCCTTTTCTCTTATAAACAACATTGACATCCTCAGTCTCTGCGTTGATGAATACATAGAAATCATGTCCTAATAATTCCATCTCTACACAAGCATCTTCCGGATACATTGGTTTCATATCAAACTTCTTGGTTCTGATGATCTTAATCTCTTCATCATCCTCTGACTTCTCATCCAGAAAATCCTGTTTGAAAACTGCTGCTGCATTCTGCTGCTTTGTTACAAGTTTTGTTCTATACTTTTTAAGCTGACGTTCAATGACTTCCTCTACCAGATCAATGGATACATACATATCACTGCTTACCTGTTCGGAACGGATATAACTTCCTTTCATTGGAATCGTAACTTCAACTTTCTGGCGTTCCTTCTCTACGCTCAATGTTACATTCACTTCTGTGTCCGGAGTAAAATACTTCTCAAGCTTATTCAGCTTGTCCTCCACTGCGGCTTTCAGTCCTTCTGTCAATTCGATGTTTCTTCCTGTGATCTTAATTCTCATGATGTCCAACCCCTTTGTCGCTTATTTGATATAATGATCCAATTCCATGCTATGTCAGATAGCTTTTTGAATGCTTATTTATATCATGACTTTATTATAGCATGTTTTTATACATTATCAACATTTTTTTGTCTTAAACCGAAAACTTTTTATATATTTTATATAATTTCTGAAAATTTCAGAATCTCAGTACGGACTTTACGCCAGCGACAGCGCAAAATAACCGTCTGCAAGCAGTCTTTCCTGCCTGTCCTGGTCATCAGAAGAAAGCACCATGATACCCTTTCTGTCATATACCAGACGTTCTGTTTTTGTCTGCGCCATAAGTTCCGGCAGAAGTTCCTCAAACTGTTCTTCACCCAGTGTCGTTTCGATAATGTGCAGCGTCCCATTCTCCGGGCAGTACATTAGAATATCAGCGTCCTCTGCACTCTCGTCTCTGGAAATATCATCACTCCACACTACCTTCACCGTTCTTCCGCCACAGAAACAGTTAAAATCCATCGCAAAACGAATTGCCGCCTCATCCCATGCAATAAAACCATCTCTCATCAATTTCTGCTCCCGAATTTTTTGATATTCTGCCGCAGTGATATCCTCCACAGAATAACAATTTAATTCCGCTGCAAAAAGTTCCGGCACATCCTGTTTTTCCAGTAAACGCTCCGATGGATACGCCTCTGTGAACCCAACCTTACGATAATAGCCGACAAGCTCTTTTTCCGCCGGGACTAACACCAACGGCATATTAAAAATCTCTTCTGCCTTCTTTAAGATTTTCCCTGCATAACCTCTGCCACGGTATTCCGGGAGCGTTGCCACTGAATATACATACTTCGCCGGCTTCCACTCCTCACCATCCCTGATATTGATATCTAAAAAGCTTGCCATGGAAACCGCATGCCCATCCTGGCAGATGAGCAGCATATTATCCTCTGTCATCCTTTTGTCCAGATAAAAATCTACCAGTTCCGCCTCGTCACCAAAACAGGTCTCCCATATTTTGTGGATTTCTTCCCTGTTTCTGTCCTTATCTGCAAAAATGACATCACTTGAGATTGCCACGTATTTTTTCAGCAGGATTTCCGGATAATAGGACATCTTAGCCTTGCGCAGTCCCGGATCTCCTGTATCTTCCTCACGGTTTACATAAGTATAATCTTCACACGCATGTAAAACAAACTGCTGGTTGATCATCGGATATGCGCCCTGCATATCCGGAAATGCTTTTTCGAAGTGTACGACATACGTGTCACTGTTTAATGGTTCCCCGATAGAAAATGCAACAATCTGCCCTGCCTTCCGGATGATTCCACCGACAAGCCCGAGTTCTTTTCTATAGTCAAATGCCTCATGAAGCACTGACATCTCAAGTTCCATCTCTTCATTCCATTTCTCTGCCCTCATTTTGATCCACGTGTAAGTCATATTGCGGCATTCTTCTATATTGGAATCATTCAGTTCCTCATAGCACCAGTCATCCTCATCCTGAAATCTCGCAATATGATTTCTCTTGCCATGCATCTTTTTTCCCGCAAGCGTTGCTAATTTTTCTCTGGAATAAATGTAATCATAATCGTTCCGGTCTCCCTGGATCAAAAACTGTTCCGGATACCATGTAAGCATCTGCTCCCGGTCTGCTTCGCTCAATGGGCTCATAATAAGTGGGCGTTTTTCTTCCTCACAGATCGTGCGCAGTTCATCGATTACTTTTCTGCGGTCACCTGCCCCGATCGGATAGGAATACATCACCACTCCCTCCTCCTTAAAACGAATGACTGCACACCCATATTTTTCTGCAACTTCAACATGATACACTTTCCGCCAGACAAAATTATTGGCAAACGTGTACTCGCATGCATTTCTGTCATCTTCCTGAAATCTGGCATCCATCCATGCCTTATCATCTAATGTAATTTCGTGAAACTCTATTTTTGACATCTTAATTCCTTTCGCTATATACTAACATTATTATTCCATTTTTAAGACGATTTATTGTACTATTTCATGCCGTGAATTGCAACCGTCATATATGGCAGAAAGAGAAGAAAATAAAAACATGGCACAAAAGAATCTTCTTTTATTAAACCACAAAAAAGCTGACCGCATTTTCAACGATCAGCTTTTCACTGTCTAGTACAGCGTTCAAAAATCAACTGACAATGTACTTAGTTTGTCATTAAGAACTTAATGATTCTCTCTGTATCTTCCGGCTCGTAAGCTACAATTTCAAGTTCTGGGATCTCTACATCAGAGTTTAATAAGCTTGTCAGAGAAACATACTGGCAAAGTTTTGATTTGAGGTTTAATCTGTCTCCCTCACCTGTGATCAATTCTACTTTTCCGGCACAGGAATCAATTACTTTAAAAAATCCGTCGACATCTTTGATATTCTTGATTTTCATATTTTTTCATCCTTTCTTCTTTTGAACTATATACCTACTTCTTATTAAATCGCAAAAACAGAAATCTGTAAATACTTTTACATAAAATCTTTTACATAAAACTTAGTCTTCCTGAGAAAGGCTTCCTTTTTTCGAACGTGTCTTGCTGTAAACCAAAAGCAGTAAACTGCCGATCACACCTGCTGAGATTGCATTGGTGATCATGGCGATCACACCCTGCGTAAACACGTAGTTTGCCGGCTGGCTGTAGATCACGATATCTAAACAGAAAGCAGGACCTTTGGGTTACTATAAACCCTTGATCCTGCTTTTTTAAGAACTATCCTTTTTTCACTGTCCCTTTTTATTCACTAATAATTATTTGCTACCACTGGTGCACCACCAAGAATAATAGTTGTATTGGCAATACACATCATGGTGATGATGATTGCACTGATAATTGGCATTATATATGGATTTTTTGTTTTCTTATATATGATTCTGTCCAAAATCGGGTTAACAAATAAAAATACTATCATAGGATATAACCAGATACCTCCGATTCTGTCTCCCTCGGTTTTATACCAGGTCAATGCACCTGTCACAAAGAATGGTATATATTGAACAAGCCAATATAAAACAGGTCCAGCAATGTTGAACAAAGCTGTTACAACCGTGTTTTCCCTGCCACAAATTGTATTACGGTTATAACAGCAGGAAACTATCGACAGCATAATGTAATAAAACATAAATAATGGAATATATCTCAATCCAATCAGCACTTTATCGGCATCAAATGCTTTTAGTGTTAATACCCACAATCTGAAATCTGTCTTAAAGAAATAATCTGCAAAGAATAAAATTCCAAAAGCCAGCGTTACTGTTAAAATTGAAAGATAGATTGTTTTTACCAATTTACCCTTTTCCATCATAATTCCGGCTGCTTTTGCATTTATCCGGTTGTTTCCTGCAATCTTATTTGAAATAAGTATGACTGCCCCTAGGAATAGCCCGTTTAAAACACTCCATACACCTGACAGCAATGGACCTGCTGCAGGCCACACAGGATTTGCCTTTGAATATATGGTAATGATCATCAAGCGGTAACTTAATGCTGAAAACAATGCCCCTGCAACCATAGAAATCCAAAACCATTTTTTCTGTCTCGGCTCAGTTATAACAACCGGCTTGACATCTGTAGATGCCTTAAGACATCCAAAATATGCAGTATTTTCAACAAGTGTTAATACAAATGCAACAACAAACATCATAATACCAACAAGCCCCAAAACATTAAAAAATTGTTTTGCCTGCCATACCTGATTTGACGCAATTATTTCATGAGGTGCTCCAAATGATTTTTCAAAAAAATCAATACCATGCTCTACACTTGTTTTCGAAAAATGTACCCATGGATGTGTTCCACCTACTTGATAAATAACTCTGAATGCCCCATCTTTTTCATAATACTTTCCAGACTCAACATCAGACATTCCATCTGATCCATTATTGAAATTTACAAAATTCTTTGCATCCGGGGTCGTCAGAAATACTCTCGGTACAGCTTCATTTCCATTTTCATCTGTTGTCCAAAAAAAGAATTCATCATATTTATCTGCAATAATTCCTACATTTCTTGTTCCAAAATCTGCACTATGATCTACACCTGTGTCATCACACCATGTAGATGCCTGAAATAGAACAGCTGATACAATTGGATTTTCCCTCTCATTATCAATTGCAATTTCCATATCACAGGCAGCTCCACCACTTGAATGTCCTGTAATTCCAATCTTGTCTTTATCTACATATGGCAATGAAGCAGCAAGTGCCACTGCTGCGTCAATTCCAACTGCAGATGAATAAACTTCATCTGCCGCAGTAATTTCTGTATCTCCATGTCCATGCATATCTACCGCAATAACAGTATATCCCCGACGCGCATATTCTATAGAATATAAATCCTGCATTTCCTTATTATTAAACCACCCTTCAACAGTAACAATAGCCGGCGACTTATTTTCTTCCGTTGCAGACTTTGGTTTATATAACAGCGCACTTACTTCATGACCTGTTGAATCCACAAGGCGTAGTTCAGATACTTTTACCCTTCCACCAGAACTTTGTATGACAGAAGATACTGCCATACTGACAAAGCACAAAATCAATGATATGACTAACCACGTTTTTGCTGTTAATTTTTTTCCCATAACACAATCTCCTTTACATCTGGCGAATGACGTTTGCTTCACGAAACAGTTTTCTTTTTTCCCCCCTTTTTCAAATATAAAAACATCAATACATTTATGTTCATGCAAGCAAATAATTGTAAAAAAAAGACACAAAATCTTATAAAAGATTATTGTGTCTCCGCTCTCATACAATAATTGTCATTCATTTTCTTTAATTTACATACGCATTATAGCATTAGCATTAAGTTTTTTCAATATATTTTTGTATAGTTTTTGTAAATTCTGTGTATTAATTTTGTGCCGTTATTTTTTTTGTTTTTTTAATTTTTGTACATACAATGTCTGCTTATATGCGAAGTAAATTGTCATTTCATTGCCGCCCGAATCATATTCTCCGCTTCCTTTGCTTCTGCTTTGGTAAGCTGAGGTGTATCTTTTAAGACATAATCCATGCCAAGGTTGTCGTACTTGACCTTTCCCATAGAATGATATGGAAGGACTTCCAGTTTTTCCACATTGCGGAGCGTCTTTAAAAACAGACCAAGTTCCGTCAGTTCTTTCTCATCAAACGTAATGCCCGGCACGACTACGTGACGGATCCAGACCGGCTTTCCGATCGCATCAAGATACTTTGCAAACGCAAGAATGTTGCTGTTCGACTGCCCGGTGAGTTTCTGATGTTCCTCATCGTTGATATGCTTAATATCAAGCATAACGAGATCTGTCACGGACATGAGCTGTTCTATCTTTTCCATTCTGTCTGATGCCATGTTTTCACTTATTCCAGTGAGGCTGATCTCTCTCTCACTGATCTGTTCTGTTCCTGTATGTTTCTTTGGAAACATAATCCCGGATGTATCCAGACAGGTGTGAATGCCCTTTTCCTTTGCCTTCGTAAAAAGCTCCGTCAGAAAATCAAGCTGTAACATAGGTTCTCCCCCCGTCGCCGTGATTCCTCCGGTCTGATAGAATGAACGGTTGCGCTCGAAACGGTCTATGATCTCATCCGCTGTCATTTCTTCCCCATCCTCTATCTTCCATGTATCGGGATTATGGCAATACTGGCAGCGCATCGAGCAGCCCTGAAAAAATACGACAAACCGTACGCCCGGACCGTCCACTGTGCCAAATGTTTCTAACGAGTGAATTTTTCCCATGTTGTTCTCCTTTTTCTATGAATAACGCTCACACGCGCCATTCGCAAAACGCACCTGTTGCACTACATCCGCTCGTGGAAGGTACGTGCGATCACTTCATCCTGCTGTTCTTTTGTCAGTTTGATAAAGTTGACCGCATATCCTGATACACGGATGGTAAGCTGTGGATACAGTTCCGGGTGTTTCTGTGCATCCAATAACGTATCACGGTTTAAAACGTTTACGTTCAAGTGATGTCCGCCTTTGACAACATAGCCGTCTAACATTGCAACAAGATTGTTCTCCTGTGCTGCCTCATCTTTGCCCAGTGCATCCGGTACAATGGTAAATGTATTGGAAATACCATCCTGTGAATCCATAAATGGAAGTTTAGCGACAGATGCCAGGGATGCAACCGCACCATGGGTATCACGTCCATGCATCGGGTTTGCACCCGGAGCAAATGCTACACCTTTCTTTCTTCCATCCGGTGTTGCTCCTGTATTTTTACCATAGGAAACATTGGATGTAATGGTCAAAATCGATGTTGTCTGGATACCGCCACGGTAAGTATGGTTTCCTTTTACATATCCGATAAAGGTGTGGAGCACCTGTTTTGCGATCTCGTCAACACGATCGTCGTCATTTCCATATTTCGGGAAATCACCCTCAATCTCAAAGTCAACGGTCACACCATTCTCGTCACGGATTGGTTTGACTTTTGCATATTTGATCGCAGAAAGGGAGTCTGCTACTACAGAAAATCCTGCAATACCGGTTGCAAACCATCTTCTCACATTTTTGTCATGTAATGCCATCTCTAATTTTTCGTAGCAGTATTTATCATGCATGTAGTGAATGATATTTAATGCGTTCACATACACTCCTGCTAACCATTTCATCATATCTTTGTATTTATCCCATACTTCATCGTAATCTAAGTATTCGGATGTGATCGGACGGTATTTCGGTCCAACCTGTTTTCCTGTCATCTCATCGACACCGCCATTGATCGCATAAAGCAGGCATTTTGCGAGGTTTGCTCTCGCACCGAAGAACTGCATTTCCTTACCGATCCTCATAGAAGATACACAGCATGCGATTCCGTAATCATCACCATGGACAACACGCATAATATCATCATTCTCATACTGGATCGCAGAGTGTTTGATGGATGTCTCGGCACAGAATTTTTTGAAGTTTTCCGGCAGTTTTACAGACCAGAGTACGGTCATGTTTGGTTCCGGTGCTGCTCCGATGTTGTTCAAGGTGTTTAAGTAACGGTAAGACATTTTTGTAACCATATGTCTTCCATCCACACCGATTCCACCGATGGACTCTGTCACCCAGGTTGGATCGCCGGCAAAAATCGTGTTGTATTCCGGTGTACGCGCAAATTTTACAAGGCGAAGTTTCATCACGAACTGGTCGATGATCTCCTGGATCTCTTTTTCGGTAAATGTTCCCTCTGCGAGATCACGCTCTGCATAAATATCCAAGAAAGTGGAGGTACGTCCTAAGGACATTGCCGCACCGTTCTGCTCTTTTACTGCTGCAAGATATGCAAAATAGACAGCCTGTGTTGCCTCTAATACATTATTTGCAGGTTTCGAAATATCACAGCCGTAAATTTCTGCCAGTTTCTTTAACATTTCCAGCGCACGGATCTGCTCGGATAACTCTTCTCTCTCACGGATCACATCTGAGTACATGATGGTACGTGTGTTGTTCAGCTGCTCTTTTTTGTCCTCGATCAGACGGTCTACACCGTAAAGAGCCGGTCTTCTGTAGTCACCAATAATACGTCCTCGTCCGTATGCATCCGGAAGTCCAGTGATGATATGTGCGCTTCTGCACGCTCTCATCTCCGGTGTGTAAGCGTCAAATACTCCGGCATTGTGAGTTTTTCTGTGTGTTGTAAAGTACTCTACCACTTCAGGATCGACTTTGTATCCATTGTCCTCGCACGCCTTGATCGCCATACGGATACCGCCGTACGGCTGGAGAGCACGTTTGAAAGGCTTGTCCGTCTGGAAACCGACAATCTTCTCTTTCTCTTTATCTAAATAACCCGGACCATGGGAAGTGATCGTGGAAATGATCTTTGTGTCCATATCCAGCACTCCGCCGGCTTCTCTCTCCTGTCTGGAAAGTTCTAATACCTGATCCCAGAGATCGGTGGTATCCTGTGTTGGTCCCTCTAAGAAGGAATCATCCCCATCATATGGATGATAATTCTTCTGAATAAAATCTCTTACGTTTACTTCTGTTTCCCAGGCTCCGCCCTGGAAGCTTCTCCATTCTGTCTGCATTTTTCTCTCCTTCTGCCACCGTGTGGCCTTGCATGGTTCATCACACTTTTTTATGATGCTCATTCTGATTTTTGATCGATGCATGGCTAGTTTTTTCTAGCCACGGTTAGGCTATCCTAACTTCCATCTTTTGTCAAGAGTCACGTGCGCTTTTTCCGGTAAGTATTCGAAAAAATACAATGAGTGGTTCCTTTCTCATGCTGATGGGATTTTTTGGAAAATTTACCCTAAAAGTAAAAAGAGCCGCACGTCTGGACTCTTCGCCCAGACGGTCGGCATTCTTTTGTTATACTTCACGTGGTAAACCCCACTATTTCCGTCAGTCATATAACAATTGCATTGTACTATGAGTGGCAAATATTTTCAATAGGTAATTTTTCACAAACAATCCACATATGCCAGCAATTCCTCCGGTCTGCACTTTAGCACCCGTGATAGCTTCAGCAATGTCATTCCCTGTGGCAAGTAATACATAAAAATTCTTGTTTTGTTTCCCATGTTTATGTTATAATATTCCAAAGCATATTTTACAAAATCTTTATGGTGTTTTCACCATCTATATTCTGGAAACGTCAGATTACCCCCAATGATCTGCGTTGTTCGTTCGTATCTATGCTTTTAATTACCCATTAACGAATTTAAAAGCAGGAGACGAAAGAAATCAGATATAGAATATATTTTATTCTCCTGCCAAGACAGTATTATTTAAAGACTGTCTCACACTATCAGGAGGAAATCTATGGCAAAACACAAACGCAACCATAACAAAGTATCCAGAAACATAACTGGCAGTATGCCAACCACCAACCGGAACTATAAAGACACGATTTTCCGTATGTTGTTTTCTGACCGGAAAAATCTTCTCTCTCTTTACAATGCAGTCAATCAGAGAGATTACCAAAATCCAGAGGATTTAGAGATTGTCACATTAGAAAATGCCATTTATATGGGAATGAAAAATGATCTGGCATTTATTTTGGATACAAATTTGTATTTATATGAACATCAGTCAACTTACAATCCAAATATGCCTTTAAGGGATTTATTTTATATTTGCAGTGAGTATCAAAAGCTTGTGGATCACAAATCGCTTTATTCTTCTGTTTTGCAGAAAATACCTGTGCCGAATTTTATCGAGTTTTATAATGGTTCAATGATTATTCCCGACTATGCGGAGCATAAACTTTCTTCCGCTTTTGAGAATTTATCCAGCGAACCAAAACTTGAGTTGATTGTTACAGTTTTAAATATAAACGACGGTCACAATGCAGACTTAATGCATCAATGCAGTATTTTACATGAATATGCGCAGTATGTTGCAAGAGTGCGCCACTATGCAGGCAGTATGCCTTTAAATGATGCAGTGGAACGTGCTGTGGATGAATGTATCCGGGAAGGAATTCTGACAGAATTTCTTTCCAGAAACCGGAATGAGGTCATCAGTATGAGTATCTTTGAGTATGATAAAGAATTGGAAGAAAAGAAATTACGGAAAGCAGAATATGAAGCTGGTTTTTCTGAAGGTGAAAAACATGGACATGAACTTGGCTTTTCAGCAGGCGAAAAACATGGTATAGAACGTGGTACTTTTCTAAATTCTATCGAAACTGCAAAACGCATGCTCAAATTACAGGAATTCTCACTCGAAAAAATTGCTGCGATCACTGGTCTGCCTTTTGACGAAGTAAAAAAATTACAAGCAAACGAAGCGAGGTCTGATTCATGAAAATTGCATTGATTTCTGATACACATGGCATATGCCGTGACGAATTATTTGACCATATCAAAAATTGTGATTATCTCATTCACACCGGGGATTTTGACAACGAACGTACTTACAACCGATTCCTGAACTGCGGCATTCCGATGTATGCAGTTCGCGGGAACTGCGACCACGGTGAGTGGGCATCCTACCTGCATGAATTTGTCTCCGTACCGATCGGGGGAAAATTATTTTATCTTGTCCATAACAAAGCTGACCTGCCTTTCGATCTCACGGATGCGGATTTTATAATTTTCGGACATACCCATGTATTCACGCACTACGACCGCTACGGAAAAGTTTTTATTAATCCGGGCAGTGCCGGGGCTGACCGTGGCGATGGAAAAGGCATTGCAATTTTAGAATTGACAGATGATGGATATGACGTGGAACGGATTTTGCTGTAAAATTTCTTGTTTCATTTCCTATCTTTGTGTTACAATAATCTAAAGCATATTTTACAAAATTTCATGACATTTTTGTCATCTATTTTCTAACGGCGACAGATTAGCACCAAATAATCTGTATGCTTCATTCGTATCTATGCTTTTTGTTACCCATTTAACAATTGAAAAGCAGGAGACGAAGAAACTTAGGAAAATATATGATTACATTCTCCTGCAATCACGAACAGTTTTATAAATAAGCTGTCCTACAATTTCAGGAGGAAACGATTTATGGCAAAATGCAAAAGAAACCGTAATAAGACAAAAAGAAATTTTACAGTCAATACACCAACGACAAACCGGAATTATAAAGACACCGTTTTTCGGATGTTGTTTTCTGACCGGAAAAATCTGCTGTCCCTCTATAATGCAGTAAACCAGAGCGATTATAATAATCCAGACGATCTGGAAATTGTCACATTAGAAAATGCCATTTATATGGGGATGAAAAACGATCTGGCATTTATTATGGATACCAATTTATATCTGTATGAACATCAGTCAACCTACAATCCAAATATGCCTCTTCGTGATCTGTTTTATATTTGCAGTGAATATCAGAAACTCGTGGATAAGAAATCTCTTTATTCTTCGACTCTGCAAAAAATTCCTGCACCAAATTTTATCGAGTTTTACAATGGCTCGACGGCAGCTCCCGACTGCACAGAACTTCGGCTTTCCTCGGCATTTGAACATTTGTCAGGTGAACCAAAGCTTGAATTGATTGTCACGGTTTTAAATGTCAATGTGGGACACAATGCAGAGTTAATGCAGCATTGCAATACATTAAACGAATATGCACAGTATGTTGCCAGAGTACGACACTATGCAGCGGATATGTCTTTAGACCAGGCCGTGGAACGTGCCGTAGACGAGTGTGTCAGGGAAGGGATTTTAGCCGAATTTCTTACCCGCAACCGAAATGAGGTCATCAGTATGAGTATTTTTGAGTATGATAAGGAATTAGAAGAAAAGAAATTACGGAAAGCAGAATATGAAGCTGGTTTCTCTGAAGGTGAAAAACATGGTATAGAACTAAATTCTATCGAAACTGCAAAACGCATGCTCACATTACAGGAATTTTCACTCGAAAAAATTGCTGCGATTACTGGTCTGCCTTTTGACGAAGTGAAAAAATTACAAGCAAACGAAGCGAAGTCTGATTCATGAAAATTGCATTGATTTCTGATACACAACGGAAAAGGCATTGCAATTTTAGAATTGACGGATAGTGGATATGACGTGGAACGGATTTTGCTGTAGACGAATGTATCAGGGAAGGGATTTTAGCTAAATTTCTTACCCTCAACCGAAATGAGGTCATCAGTATGAGTATCTTTGAGTATGATAAAGAATTGGAAGAGAAGAAATTACGGAAAGCAGAATATGAAGCTGGTTTCTCTGAGGGTGAAAAGTATGGACATGAGGCTGGTTTCTCCGAGGGCGAAAAGTATGGTATAGAACTAAATTCTATTGAAACTGCTAGGCGCATGCTTCAATTTCAGGAATTTTCACTCGAAAAAATTGCTGCTATTTCCGGGTTGCCTTTAGATGAGGTGAAAAAACTACAATAAACGTACCTAAAACAATTTTCAGAACTGTGGCATTTCAATGCATGCAGTCTGCCGAATCTGGAACCGTTGAAAAGAAAATTTAAAATTGTCTAATAACGGATGATCTATCCAGAAGCTTATATTTCTCTATACAAGGCGGGAGTATCAACATCCCGCCATAAATTTTTCTACTCGTTTTAAAGTTCTTTAAACTCCTTTTTCAATATTTCTCCTAATAACTTTGAATGTATTGTCGACAAACCTTCTAATACCCATTCTGGTTTAGCACGATAATTCTTCTTTGCTATCAAATAAATTTTTTCTCCCTCAAACGAAAGTAAGTGTGTGTCAAAACAGATTCTATTAATTTCTGATACATTATTTTTAAAAATTCTTTTCTGATTTTTTGCTCGATAATAGCTAAAAGCTATAATATCCAACCATCCCTGCATAGTAAAATCATAATTCTTAGTCATTTTACTAAGAAAAGCTGCTGTAACTTCTCTTTTGGTATACCAAAAAATATCATCTTCAAATTCCATTGTCCATTTTTTTCTATCCACAAATCCATATGTAAAATAATCAATAATTGCATTGCATGATACATCGTTTTCTTTGTGTATTTCTTTTTCATCTTCTATTGGATTTTGTATACATTCTATCAACATTTGTGTTGGTGAAACATAAGAAACCTGATAATATTCAGAAAGATCCATAAACAGTTCCTTTAAACTTCCATAACCAAGTTGTGTATAAAAAAACTTATTTGCATTTAATAATGGCGCTAACTTGACTGCTTCAATAGGAAATTCTTTTCCATGTTCTATTACCAACTTGTAAATTTGAAATGCATATTTTTGTTTTTCGTTATCTGATTTTTCACTTATCTGTTTCGTACTTTTTTCTGTTGTCGGTATGTTTTCCATTACAAACGACAACTCATGCCAATCATGCTCTTCAAAAGTTTCTAAAAAATTTTTTTCTTCCCATTCATTATTATCATAGCTATATTCAAATCCTTTTAAATCGCTAAAAAGATTTTTTTCTATGTGATGATCTAATAATTTTAAATCATACGTATAATAAATATTCATTTTTCGAATATCTGAATATAACTGCTCGTTTTCTAAAGCATAGCGCACATTAACAGCTTCTATAACATGATCCTCAGATTCCGCGCAAACAATAAGATAATATTTATTTAACTTCTGAGTATCTTCCAAACTTTTTAAATAATTTTCATAACGTATTAATTTTTCCTGATATTCTTCTTTCCATCCCTGGTACATTCGTAACACTTCTACCATCAAAATAGTTTTTCCTATCTTGTCTGATGTTTGAAATGTCATTTGTAACGTTGGAATAACTGTTTTAGTTGTACTCTTTTCATTCCACACAAGTCTTGGCTGCAATTCATACTTAAAATCATAATGTTTTAAAAAGGCAATTAGGAACTGATTTTTTGCGAAACTTTTTTTCATAATATATACAGGCTGTATAACATCTGTTTTTTTCCATGAAAATTTTTTTCCATACAATGCACTATATAATCTAGCTCCATTATAATCAACACAATAACAATGATATTTTGCATTTCCTTTGGCACTTTCCGTCTCATACACAGCAATGAGTCCTTGTTCCGACATATGCTTTAATAGTTTATTCAAGTGCTGATATTTTATAAATTTCTTTAACAAAAGTAAATATAGCTGCCAGATTTGTCTTGTTGTAATATAACGATGATCTATAATAATCTTCAATATATTCATTACTCGCTCATCAATTGTTCCCGACCGATATTCCTGCACAACTCTGTTAAAATCAGGAATATTTTCTACCGGCAAATCTTTTCTTCTATCATCCGGGTATATGCTAAATGGTGATTTTTCAGCTTTAATATACGAATCATCAAATACCAATTGAACTAAATCGCTGCGCGATGGCCTTCGAAGGCTGTGGCGCAGTTTTCTCTTTAACTTAAAAAAGGCAGTAGATAATGAGTCCTAAAAGTAGTATTGTTAAATCACCACAAAATAACAATCGAACAGGATCATCATTAACACTGCCATGAATAGAATAACACTAGAATCTCTTTTTCTCAAGAGGGTATCTTTAATACGTGGACCTCCATGATGGCAGTGACTCATTAACGTTACTAGTATCATGGAGGTTATTATGTACGAAAAATATTTTAACAAGCTCAGAGAGGAATGCCTGATTCGTAACAGGTCCTCCCGAACTGCAGATACCTATATCAACAACATACGTCACTTTATGAAGTGGACAGGCTATAAACCAATGGAAGATTTATCCCTTCAGGATGCCAGATTATTTATACTGGAAAAACGTAATTCCGGTCTTTCATCTGCAACCTGCAACTTTTATAATTCTTCCATTTGCTTTCTATACAAACATGTCTTACACATTCCATGGGATCAAGACATTGTTCCAAGAATGCGATTGGATGTAAAGCTTCCGAAAGTGCTTTCTCTTGAAGAAATTGAAAAGTTAATCAATTCTGCAACCCAGATCCGTAACAAAGCAATCATTGCCCTGCTTTATTCATCTGGAATGCGTGTAGGAGAACTTGTCTCTCTTAAACCTGAAGATATCTATATGAGCACTATGCAGGTATATATTTCCAAAGGGAAGAATCATCGTGACAGATGGACGATTCTTTCAGAAAGAGCCCTTGATTTACTAAAAGAATACTGGAGAAGTTATCCGGTAAAAAGAGAGTATCTTTTTGTTTCTTTAGATGCTCCTCATGAACCACTAAAAGTGAGTGGTGTTGAAATCATGCTCAGGGCAGTAGGAAAAACAGCGGGCATTGAAGCACATCCGCATACGCTTCGCCATTCCTTTGCAAGTCACATGATTGAACAAGGTGTCCCTATCCACTATGTACAAGCAATGCTTGGACACCGCTGTCTGGAATCAACACAGGTATACATCCACATATCAAATAAAACTGTTATGGGAATAAAGAGTCCGCTTGATCATCCTGTCAAGAAAAAACGAGGACATAAATCTAAGAGAAACGCAGGTGATGCAAATGAATCATGACATCACCATTCAGGATGTATTCCATCGATTTCTTCCGCAATACTGTGAGACACACAACTTTTCTCCCCAACAGCAGCTAACGGCACTGTGTATCTCCAAATGCCATACTCTTGAAATGGGAGCCAATTTAAGCGAATGCGAAAACTGTCACAAGAAATATATTCATTATAATTCATGCAAGAACCGTCACTGCCCCATGTGTCAAGGAATGGAGGTCGATGAATGGATTGACAAACAGCAGGAAAATGTACTGGATGTTCCATACTTTCATACGGTTTTTACAGTTCCTGAAGAATTATATTCCCTGATTTATTCAAATCAGAAACTCCTTTATGATGCTTTGTACCATGCAGCACATCAAACAATGGAAGAACTGTCTGCGGATCCGAAGCATCTTGGAGCAAGGATTGGATATATCTGCGTACTTCATACCTGGGGCTCCAGGATGAATTATCATCCTCATCTCCACACCATTGTTCTTGGCGGTGGACTTGATGCTGCAAACAAGTGGAAGGATAAAGGAAAGAAGTTTTTCTTTCCGGTTAAGGTCATGTCTGCCGTCTTCAAAAAGTATTATCTTTGTGAGCTGAAACAACTCTGGGAAGAAAAAAAACTTGAGTATCATGGAACGGCAGCACATTTAAAAAATCATTATGAATTCAAAGTTTTACTGAATTCCCTCTACGATAAGAACTGGGTTGTATATACGAAAGAGGCATTCAATGGAGCTAATTCTGTGATCCGGTACCTTGGCCGTTACACTCATCGTATCGCTATCAGTAATCGTAGAATCGTCAGTATGACAGATGAGACTGTTACCTATCTCGTAAAGGATTACAAAAATGGTGGTAAATATATCGAGCAAACCATCAAAGGAACAGAGTTTCTGCGAATGTTTCTGATGCATGTGCTCCCTAAAGGTTTTGTCCGAATTCGCCACTATGGCCTGCTTTCCTGCAGGAACAAGAAAGAAAAGATGGCACACTGCCGGAAGCTTCTCAACTGCATTCAATATATTTCAAAACTCCGAGGCAAAACCTGTGCGGAAAAGCTGATGATCCTTTACAAAAAGGATATCTGTAAGTGTGAAGCCTGTGGTGGAAATCTTCTTTCGCTATCGCTTCGAGGACACTACATGTTGACTTGAGCGAAGTCATTTGAATACTGAAAAACAGCCGTCTGAATGAAGGCTTATTAAGTGCACCCTTCATTCGATAAGACAGGTTACTATTTTTGAATATATGCTGGAATCAGTTTCCAATGTATAGATTCTTTGGTAAAATCAAGAAGAAAATCGATTCAAACTCCATACTGTATCAGCTGGAGTGACGCAATTTTGTTCAATCGGTAAAAATCGGTGTGCAGTCCAGAGAAAAGGGCAGCTATCAAAAGATGGTAAGCTGTTTTTTTCTCTGTCCTGACGCCGATTGTTCACGTATCAATTTTAAGATTTCATCCTCATTTTTTACTTCGATGTAACTTTCTGGTTCATCACATAAATCTTCTGATACAAGATTCTTGTCTAATACGCTATTATTCAATTGGGCTAATATACTATTCATTTGTACAACTTCCTTTCTTTATTAAATCCTTGGGAGGTGGTGGAACCGGTGTAGTCTTTTGTCTCAATTCTTCATTTTCCTTTATAATAGTATCCATCAGTTTTTTAATCATTCCAAGTTCTCTTGCAACATAAGAATCATCGTATATATCACTTTTCTTTTCTCCCATTCGTTTCATCCTCATATTGGCATAAGTTACATATTTTTCTCTGATTTCCCTTATAAAACTGTCAAAATCATTTATTTTCACGAAATATCCATTAGTCGAATTTTCGATTAAATTTTTTACTCTCCAATGTATTTCATTGTTCTCAATTTTTCCTTTCAATTCACACCAAAATAACGGAAATGAGTATTTTTCAGTTAATTTTTCCAGCGCATACATAATTGAATTATCTGCACCAGAATAGCCAATCACAATCAAGCCACCTTTGCTTAAAACATCTTCTAACTGATGCCATAAAGGCAATACTAATTTTCTGGTCTCCCCTGAAAGATTCTTTGTATTATTGTACATGTAGTCTCCATGCAATTTTATAATATTGGGAGATATTTTGCTCAATGTATTGTCTGTCTCCCCTGAGTCCGACCAGATTTCCTTACTTCGGACTCCAAGTAAGCTCAAAGACTCTCCCAGCAAATCATCAAAATTGGTCGTAAATGCAATTGAGAACATCTTGTTTATAAATAAGTCCGCCAAAAAAATATACGTTTCTGATGGATGCTTACTATTCATTAATTCAGCCAGAAATCCATGTATATCCTCCGATGCCGCAGAATACTGTTCAAACCAATAACTATATTCCAAATCTGTCGCAAGTTCATCTATATGTTCTTTCACCAAATTATGAATAATCTCTTTCTTTTCTGTCTGAGACATGCTTTCATATTGTGGATACCGCTTCTGAATAATACCATAAAACACTTCTCTATAATATTCATCTCTGTTCTGTACTTCTATAATCTTCCGTATTTTTCGTTTCTGATTCTCTACAAATTTTATAAACTCCTCATCATTTTGATTTTTTTCATACCACGTCATAAGAAAGTTTGTTAATTTTCCTGATTCCGAATCTAGAAAGGGATGATTTTGTCCACTTTTTATTGGTATTTCCCTCAAATATGCCATTGACTCAAGCATGTGAATAATCCCTTTTGCAGAAACAATGTCTGAACTCAAAGAACAACCTGCTCCTAATAACAAGCTATACTTTGGTTCCATGGAATCTCGAACTCTTTCCGTAATAATTCTATTGAATAAATAATCAATTGTTTTTATTTTATCTTCTAATATTTTTTTCTCAAACACGAGTATCTCCATTTCAATATTGCTGTATTATGCTTATAAGGTGATTCACAAAATAAATTTGTATGAACTAAATAATAACCTCCATAAACTACAAAAAGGAACCTTTCGGTTCCTTTTTGTAGTAAAAGTTACTGTAACAGAGAAAGTACACCCTGAGTAGACTGATTAGCCTGTGCAAGCATAGACTGACCTGCCTGTGCAAGAATGTTGTTCTTGCTGTAGTTAACCATCTCTTCAGCCATATCTGTATCACGGATACGGGATTCAGCAGTTGTTGTGTTCTCTACAATGTTATCTAAGTTGTCGATCGTATGCTCTAATCTGTTCTGAACAGCACCAAGTGCAGATCTCTGGGAAGAAACTTTTGCGATAGCATCAGAAATTGCATCTACTGCATAAGTAGCAGCTGTTCCGGTAGCGTCTGTTACATTCAAACCTTTGATTCCAAGATTTGCAGAATTCATTGTATCAATGTCAACTGTAATCTTATTTGTCATATCAGCGTCAGCTCCAACATGTAAGTTGAAGGATAATGTATCAGCTACAGTTGCGTAACCTTTATTGATTGTGTATGTTGTCTTACCGTTGGCATCACCATCATTTGTTACACTTGCTTTTTCTTCTACTGTTCCTACATTATTTGCAGCTGTCAGTTCTGCTACAATCTTCTGCTCAGCAACAGTTTTGGTAATAATAGAGCTATCATCATCATCAACGCCATCAGCAGCAACTGCACCATTTCCATCATTCATAACTGTCAGAGAATTTCCATCATATGATACTTTACTACCTGCTGCAACTTTATCTTTTAATGCCTTTAAGTCAGCAACTGTATTACCAGCTGCATCAGCAATAGTATTGCCACCAGCTTTAAATGTAATCGTATATTTTGTTCCGTCAATTTCTACATCTACTGAGTTACCTGCTCCGGCGGCCGTAGCAGCTGCATCTGCTTTATCAAGTAATGCTTCTGCATCAGTTTTTGTAGAACCAATTGTATACTCTTTTCCGGCAATTGTTACTTTATCACCAGCTTCAAGTGTATCCATTGTGAAAGTAGCTTTTTTCGCACCATCTGTCAAGGTTCCTTTGAGACCTGCATCATGTCCATTCATGTACACATTCTTTGTAGAGCTGTTGTCACCTTTTAACAGATAGATTTCATTGAATTTTGTTGTCTCTGCTACACGATCAATTTCAGTTGTTAACTGATCAATCTCATCTTGAATAGCCTGACGATCTGAATCTGCATTTGTTCCATTAGAAGCCTGAACTGCTAACTCATTCATTCTCTGTAACATGGAATGAACTTCTGTCAAAGCACCCTCTGCTGTCTGTACAGAAGATACACCGTCCTGAGCGTTTGTGGAAGCCTGATCAAGACCACGAATCTGTTTTCTCATTTTTTCAGAAATTGTTAATCCTGCTGCATCATCTGCTGCACGATTGATTCTGTAACCAGAAGATAATTTCTCTGTGGATTTGCTCTGTGCTCCTGTTGTGATGTTTAACATTCTGTTGGCATTCATAGCCTGCATGTTGTGTTGTACTACCATAATATAATCCTCCTTGTCTCATCTTTTTGATGAGCTATTATGTTTTTCTCCGGGGAATCCGTTCCCCTGGCTTATTTATAACAAACAGGGCGTCCCGGGTTTTGCCCTGCCTATTACCAGATGATCGTGTGATGCAAAAATTACTCTTTCATCTTTTCTGCATCTCTTTTTGCCTCAGCTTTCATGCGTTCATTCCATAAAATCTTTTTAATCTCTGCCTGTGCTTCTCTGGAAATTCCCGGCTCAGCATAATAGGTATCTTTCCTGCGCTCCGGGTTTGTTTCTGTTTTATTCCGGGCAATATTGACATCTCTCGGTGCGTCCACCAGAAGCCTGATATGATTTCCGGCGCCTCCGGCATATACCACGCGGATATTATCGCCAATGTTTAAATATTCACCCTGTTTTAATGAAAGTTTGAGCAATCTGTTACCTCCCTGCACACTTACGTTTTTTGTAATCACATCCATGATTTTTTTTGCAACATAACTTACAGAAATGTTGCATTTTCGACATGAAACATGCGGATTTTCATTGTTAAATCATGTATCTGCAAATAAAAATACTTTTCCGTTTTCAGCTGTATTTTCCAAGGTGCGGTCATACCAAAAAAATGTTGGAAGGAAAACAGGTAATAAAAATCATGAGAAAATCCGTTCTCGAGAAAATCCGATAAAAAATTTTATTTCAGGGGTAAAGTTTCCGAATGAATATCCGATATAGAACTTGTAAATAAAAAAATGCAACATTTCTGTAAGAAATGTTGCATTTTTTTATTTACTCACGATTTATACGTTGTATATACAGCCATTTTGGGATATAACTGTGGATGTCTAAGTGCAGAAATTGTACAATTTATCATGAATTTCAGGAGGTAATTCTCATGGGAACCACGCAGCCAATCAGAAAAGAGGACGAGTTATATTCATTCCGTATGTATTATGCAGATGAAAAACCGAATGTCCGCAATTATACGCTCATTGTCCTCGGTTTAAATACCGCACTCCGTATTGGTGATCTATTATCTTTAAAATGGTCATCTGTATACAACTTCCAATTTCAAAGCTTTTACGACCATATTCTGATCCACGAACAAAAAACTGGAAAACGAAACAATGTTCTTTTAAATGCCACTGCAAAGGATGCACTACAGGCATATTTCAATGAGCGATCCCCGGAGGAAGGCGAATATATTTTCACGAAAACAACCTGTCACGAAAAACCGCTCAACCGCTCGCAGGCATACCGGATCGTCAAAACTGCCGCAGTTCACACCACACAGGAAGACTGCATCAGTTGTCATTCCCTCAGAAAAACATTTGGTTACCATGCATGGAAACAGGGAACTCCGCCAGCACTTTTAATGGATATTTATAATCATTCCTCCTACCGCATCACCCAGCATTATCTCGGAATCAGCCAGGATGAACGTGATGAGATTTATCTGAAACTTGATCTATGACCACTCCTGCTGCAGTTCCTGCTCCCGGAACAGTGTATCCACGATCACATAGTACTCTGCAAGGCGTTCCGTCTTTTTGATCTTCTTGAGATACTTCTCCGGATTCGTGAAACTCTTACTCATATAGCACCAGAGTTCTTTCATTTTAAATAACGTGTTGCGGTCGCCGGACATCACGCCTTTGTAGCCGTCACAGATATCATCATGGAACGCACGGAGTGTCTGCTTGTCCACTACATTGCGCTTTTTGTTTCCAACCGGTGTACCCGGATCTTTGGTCTCAAACTGAGCCTCCACCATCCGAAGTTCTCCGACCAGCCCCGGATCCTGCAAAATACCTCTGCCAAGCATGACCTTTTCTGTTTCCGGAAATGTCTGCCGTAACCGCCCGTATGCCCCGGTCGAATGAATATCCCCATTGAAGCAAAGGGAATGTCTGCTGTGTTCTGCCGCATACCGGTAAGTCTCCATGCGCGGCGTATATTTATAAAAATCCTTCTGGATCCTTGGATGGACGATCAGCTCTGATAACGGATATTTCTCATAAATCGCAAGGAGATTCTCCCACTCGTCCGGCGAATCTTTTCCGACTCTGGTTTTGATGGAGATTTTGCAGTCACATGCATTAAAAATTTTATCCAGAAAACTGTCCAGCTGATCCGGTACCGCAAGAAATCCAGCCCCTCTGTTTTTTGCCACCACCGTTCCGGACGGACAGCCGAGGTTTAAATTCACCTCATCATAACCATATTGCTTCAACTGTTTTACAATCGAAATAAAATCGTCCGGCTGATTCGTCAGAATCTGCGGAACAACTTCCATACCCTGATTATGCTCAGGATCAATGTCCTTTTTCACTTTAAAATCCAGTTTTTTATTTGTGATAAACGGAGTGAAGTACCGGTCGATATCATGAAAATATTTCTGATATGCGTTACGGTAAATATAGCCGGTCAATCCCTCCATCGGTGCCATGTAATACTTCATTTTCTTTCCTTCCTGTTATTCCCGGTTCTGTATGATCTGATAGATTTCTTCCGTCTGCGCATCGTCAGATCCACTCATATAATAGTCTGTTCCATCTGCGGAAAAATGCAGAAACTCCGTATTTTCCGGGTTTAAAAAGACCTCGCATTTTCCAACATTTCTTATGAAAAATGTTCCTTTTTCCAACGTATCCATCGCAGTTCCACTTGATTTACTCCAGGACGGAAGCTCTGTGATCTTCTCAACATGTTCAATATCTTCCACCTGAATCTCGTAATCTACGTTCAGATGTTTTGCGTAAAGTATCTCATCTTCTACCGCAAGCCGGATCGGTGTGAATTCGTCCAGTATCAGCCAGATACACATTGCCGGAATCGTCACCATAAGTACCACTGCGCCCAAAATAGCACTTCCTTTTCCAACCGGTGTTGCCAGATTCATAGTCGTTCCCATTCCGACTTTCTTTGGCACCATGCTGTGCCTGTCTGCCGGATTGTAGTAGAAGATTCCCCAGATCCAGTGCCTGTCGTCATCAGCGTTATCGTTCAGCTCACGCTTTGCTTCGTAGACTGCTTCAATTTTCCTTAACTGTTTCATTAACGGAATACACAAAAGCAGTGTTGCCAGTGCATACACCATGCTGCCTGTCAAAATCATCCATCCCATATTATCTGCCAGAAAAGATGCTGCCAGGATTACTGCCGCAAATGCCGTATTCAGCCAGAGTACGATGAGCCAGAAATTTTTCCAGATATTTTTTCTTGCTCTTGTATAATTCAGGTTTACGTCACTGTCATTATTTATCACCGCTGTCGGCTGTCTGTCCATCCAGACTGCTACAGCAGTCAGTGCCACTCCGCATAGCCACATAACAATTGTAAGCCACCCTACACTGCTTAATTCTATTGTTTTTTCCAAAGCCGGATTGAAACTCTTTGCCCATACCGGCACAAGTGCAAGCAGTAATGCCGCCAGATTCGGCAGGAAAAATGGCAGAAATTTTACTCTTCTGATTTTTCCGACTGCTTTCAATTCGATGCGGTGTTCCATCTTCTCCGTTTCATACAGACAATGTTCCGTTTTCCATCTTTTCAATCCGTTGTTCGCATGCACCAGCGGGAGACACAGCAATACGATTGCAAGCAATATCCACATCATCCAGATTGTAAGCTGGATGGATATGTATTTTGTCAGGAAACTGCTAAGCGGAACGATCAGCAGAAAAATAAAATACTGTTTCATCTCTCTGCGGAACTTTTCCACAATTGCTGCCACCTCCGGTTCCTTGATCCACTCCGGTTTCATGTTTACTGCAAACAGGCAGCCATCTGCATACTGATACTGTCCTCGGAAACAAAAATAGAGGACTAATAAAACCGGATACATTGTGAAAAACATAATTATGTTTACGATCATAGTTTTTCTCCTTTCAAAGCTGGATTGTAATTGGCGTTTGCGAAACTCCTCATACTCTTCTTTCAATTTAGATTTTCAGGAGTTTCGCAATTGTTCATCAAATCACTACGTATTTTATTCATACAGCTTCCCGCAGATTTCAAAAAATTCTTCCTTCGTCATGCCGCTGACTTTCGCTTCCGAGATGATCTGCTGCAACAATTCCTTTGATTTCTCCGAAAGCTCTTTCGTCACCGCAAATTCTTTCCGCACCCTTGCGCCGCTCCTGCGGTCAGCGAAGATATAGCCTTCCTGTTTGAGCAGACTATAGGCTTTGTTGACTGTCATGGAATTGATCCCGATCTCTTCTGCAAGCCCGCGGACGGTTGGAAGCTGTTCTCCCGGCGATAGCCTTCCATCGGAAATCCCCTGCACGATCTGGTTTCGGATCTGCTGATAAATTGGGATTTCTGACATCTCATTGATGGATATGATCATGTGAGGTTCTCCTTTCTCCCGCGTTTCTGTTATATTAATATCGAATTCTTTCTAAAATAAAGTGTCCGCCTGATACACATTTTCCTGCACGAGCGAATAACGTTGCTATGTGTTCGTCTTCATGAGTTGTACATCCTTGCGGAATGTTTTTATATAATAGGAATGAAGTTTCCTATTGCATAAAAATATGTATCATTTGTATTAATTATTATAATACAAATGATACATATGTCAAGTGTTTCTAAAAGATATTTGTGATTTGTGCAAGCAAAAAAGATAAATACGCATAGCAATTTCCTATAAAAAAGCAAAAAAGCGCCAGAACCAGCACCCTCTGCCGGAACTTGCGCTTCTTTAGCAAATTACTATTCTACAGTCTGTTTATGCCTGTTCTTTCAAAAAGGTCAAAAACGTCTCCACGCCTCCACCGAGCACCTTCACTGCCTCCGGGCGGTTTCCTTCAATCGCAGACACGTCAAAGAAATCACCTGCTTTTGATTTCTCTGTGTACATAAAGCTGTCACTTCCATATAACTCATGCTCGATCTCAACAAATTCATCGCCCCAGAATGAGCAGTCCTCTGCTGTGATTCCTTCTGCTTTGAATCTCTCAAGAAAAACATCCACATTATCGCTCTTGCAGGAAATTCCAACTTCCAGATATTTTGCATCGCAGGTTGCCGATACTCTCTGTCCGAATTTCTCTCCGGTCTGCTCTGCAATGCCGATCAGTTCCTTCAATCCAGATTCGATACCATGCTGTTTTAAGATCTGGCGTAAATGTTCCACCTCATCGCCCTGCATGAAAAGCTGGCCTCCACGGTCGTTTTCCACCATAAGATCGATCTTGCAGTAATTCGGACGGCTGAATACAATGTCTGTTTTCAGTCCGTATTCCCACAATAATTTCACATGGATTGCATAACAGATATCATGGATTTTCAACAATCCTTCCTGGTCTGGAATCATAGATGCGAAAATTTCCGGTCTATCGTCCGTGATCTGATAGTTGTATGCCCCTCTTCCCAGTCCGAAGAACAAATTCTTCTGCTCTTCCTCTGTGAAATAAGTATGGAACTTCCCACCTGCTATCTTATCGTAAGTTGTCCCGCTTACGATCACGAGCTTTGTTCCCTGCTGTAACAGTGGCTTCATTGCAACAACTGCATCCTCAACCGGCGCAGTTCTTGATGTCACTGCGGTTCCGTCCCAGTCGAAGAAAATTGCTTTATACTTTTTATTCATAGCTGTCTCCTCTTTATTATCTACGCATTTGCGAAACTTAATCTTATTTCCTATGATTTATTGAATTAACTGAGCAGATACGTATACGTCTCCCCACTCTTCAGCACAACTTCCTTACCTCGCACCGTAAATGAAATCTCCCCGCCTTCCAACAGCGTGAACTCCGCCTCATCCTTCGTAATACGCACTTCCAGAAGTGCTCCTTTGAATTTCAGCCGGAATGCATATTCCTCCCACTCTTTCGGGATGGTCGGCTTGAATTTCAACACACCATTCTGACAGCGCACACCTGCGAATCCATTAACGATCGCCTGCCAGGTTCCTGCCATGTTGGCGGCATGGATTCCCGCGTAGAAGTTGTTGTGGTAATCATCGAGATCCATTCTTGCAGACTGTGAGAAATATTTATATGCTTCATCCAGATAGCCGATGTCACATGCCACGATTCCGAAAATACAGGTGGACAAAGAAGAATGATGCAGGGTAACTTCCTGATAGAAGTCGTAGTTTCTACGGATTTCTTCTTCGGTAAAGAGATCGTTATGCAAGTACATGCCAAGGATCGCGTCTGCCTGTTTTGACATGCGGTGGCGCATGATAAACAGCGGATGGTAATTCTCATACAGCCATGCACGCTTCTCCGGTGGAATCTTATTTTCATCCCACGGTTTCCGCATCATAAAACCGTCATCCATCGGATACACCTGCCGCTTCTCGTCGTATGGGAAATACATCTTTTCGATGATCTCACGCCAAAGTCCCAGCTCCTCCACAGAGAAGTCTAGTTTCTCTTCCAGTCTCTTAAGATCCTCCGGTGCATGCTCTTTTAAGTATTCCACTGCTCCAACCGCATCCCGCAGGTTCTCTCTCGCCATCAGGTTGGTGTAGAAGTTATTGTCAACTAACACGTTGTATTCGTCCGGCCCGGTCACATCACAGATACAGTATTTTCCACCTTTGCACTCCGCAAAAGAACCGACATCTGCCCATACTCTGGCAGTCTCGATCAGAATCTCCGCACCTTTTTCTTTCAGGTAATCCACATCCCCTGTCACCTGAAGATAGAGTGACAATGCATAAGAAATATCCGCATTGATATGATACTGCGCTGTGCCGAGCGGATAATAAGTGGAAGCCTCCTCACCATTGATCGTTCTCCACGGATAGAGTGCACCTTTCATGTGACCTAAAATCCTTGCACGGTCTCTCGCCTGTGGCAGCGTCGCATAGCGGTAATCTAGCAGCTTTCTTGCAGTCTCCGGTTCTGTAAAGATCAGAACAGGGAGTACATACATCTCTGTATCCCAGAAATAATGACCTTCGTATCCCTCTCCGGAAAGTCCTTTTGCCCCCATTCCAGTCTTTCCGTCTCTTCCGGCTGACTGGATAATATGGAACAGATTAAAGTGTAAACCCTGCTGTAATTCTTCATTCCCCTTGATCTCTACATCTGCTGTCTTCCAGAAATCCTGCATATAACTCTTCTGCTGTTCTTTGAGCTTCTCATAGCCTTCGCTCTTTGCAGCCGCAAGCTCGTCCTGCACAAAAGCTTCCAGCTTCTCTTTCTCCATGTCAAGACTGGTCGAATAACAGATAAATTTATCGAGTGTCACGCACTCTCCCTCTTTTGCTGACAAGGAAACTCTGGATACTGTATCCATTTCTCCTGCTTCCGCCATCCAGTTCACGTCTGTCACTGTCTGTCCATCACACCATAATTCATGAACACTTCCGCATGCCACAGTCAGGTGACTTCCCTTTGTCGTTCCCTCATAATAGGAAATGTCGTTCTCCGCTTTCACCTTATCAGGATCAAGTCTCCGTCCAAATGGTCCATAGTCCACGATTGGATTTGTTTTTCTTGTATGATTTTCCACATCTGCCTGCATTTTTGACACAAACTCCACCGTTCCAGCATAATTGACTGGTCTGACCTGATAACGGATTGCCATGATATTTTTTCTGGCAAAGGAAACAAGACGGAAAATATGAATTTCTGTCATTTTTCCACTTGAAGCCGTCCATGTCAGTTTCCGCTCCAGAATACCATCCTTCATGTGAAGCGTTCTTGCATACTCTTTTACTTCGCCCTGCTCCATCGTGAACTCTTCACCGTCCAAAATGACATGAATTTCCTTCAGATTTGGCAGATTTAAAAGCGACTGACTCAAAAGCGGTGAACCAAAATTCGCCTCTCCATAGCGGATCTCATTGCTTTCATAAAAGCCATTGACGAAGTTTCCTTCCAGACCGGTATCCACATCGAATGGATACGCCTCCTCGAAAGTTCCTCTTGTGCCAATGTAGCCGTTAGACAGCGCAAATGTCGTCTCATTTCTGTAATTATTTTCTTTTTTGAATTCCGTCTCCGTGATATTCCATTGTTCGATCGGATATATTGGTTTCTTAAACTCCATTATTCACTAACTCCTTCTGTTTTCCTAATACACAATCTCCCAGAACAACTCTTCTCTTTTAATAAACGAATATAAAAATTCTACCGCATCCTCTTTGATCGCATTTTTATGACATGCCAGCGCACGTGCCTTTCTGTTCTTGGAAAAATCAAGTGCCCACATATCTTCCGGAACTGCAAAGCTGATGCGTTCTTCCCATTTTAACAATCCTTTATCAAAATCTTTTGGACACGCAAATGGTTCACAGACATCCATACTCTTCGCATAATCCCAGATGTTATCTCTCTTAGCAGAGCGGTTCGGCCAATTTTCATCCCCGGCATTTGAGTGGACTACTCCTGAAAATAATGTCGGATGATATTCTTTCTCCTCCGTCAGAATCTCTTTAATAAAAAATACCAGACCACTGTGATCCCCATGTCTGTCATATTCTGCAGTTGTAAAAATAATTTCTGGACGTTTTTCCATAATGATCTCTTTTAAATCCTGTTTAAATTGATTTCTTGTATACAACGCAGGTTTTCCATACTTTTCCGCATGATAATCTTTCTTGTCAGGAAGCGCATACGTATGATTCGAACAGTGCGACACATGTACACGGTCTCCCTCGCTGTCATCATATAACTGATGAAGAAAACTCTCTGTCTCATCCATCCCGGTATCCGCATAACCGAGAAATGTCACCTGTCTCCCGTCCAGTCCAAGCACCTGAAGCCCTGCCAGTGTCTCTGGCAGACGGACACTTCCGGTTGCCTCATCATGTCCTTCATAATCTCCGTTTCCTGCCATCACTACATGAACACCAATTCCTTTTGCAAGTGCTTTCTCCATAATACCTGCTGCAAGAAGGATCTCATCATCTTCATGCGGCACGATCACCATAATATTTTTGATTCCTGCATCCAGTTCCATTCGTCTCATATTCTTCTCCATTCTGCAATATCGTCTTACCCCTTCACTGCACCGGCAGAAACTCCTGCGATAATGTATTTCTGCATGAAAATATAGAAGATCATAAGTGGTGCAACACCAAGCATGAGCATTGGGAACAACGCTGTCCAGTCGGTTGAGAACTGTCCGATATTTCTGGATACTTCCTGAAGGATGACATCCTGCTCACGGCTCTGTAAGAACAGAAGCGGTGTCATAAATTCATTCCACACATTCAAAGTAACAAGGATAACAACCGTTGCAATAACCGGTTTCAATAATGGAAGTACGATCACAAAAAACTTACGGATCACAGAGCAGCCGTCGATTTCTGCCGCTTCCTCTAACTCCTTTGGAATGGTCGATTCCACAAACTCTTTAAACAGGAAAATTCCCTGTGGAACATTGATCGCCACATCCACAAGAATGACTGCCCATGCCGTGTTCATCAGTCCGATACTTTTCACAATTTTAAACAGGCTGACAATATTCATCTGGAACGGAACAACCAGACCTGCAAGGAACAGCAGGAAAATGCGGTTTCCCCATCTGGACTTCGTTCTTGCCAGCGCATAACCTGCCATGGATGTAACCAAAACAATAATTGCAACTGCAAGTACTGTAATTTTTACAGTATTAAACAATGCTCTCGGATACTGCATATTTACAAAAGCATCTACATAATTCTGGAATACCCAGACTTTTGGAAGCCCCAACGGAGACTGTGTTGCCTCCTGCGGATTTTTAAATGTCGTCACGATCAGGTAATAAATTGGAATAAACCATACCGCTGCCAGAAGTATCATAAAAATCTCTGTAATAACAAGCCCGCGTTTTTCTTTTTTACTGACTCCCATTTCACTACTTTTCTGTTTTATCATGAGATAGCCTCCCCCCATTTTCCCATTATTTTGGTTGTCACACCGCTAATGATCAATACGATGATAAAGAAGCATACACCGAAAGCGGAACCTACCGAATAGAAGCCATCCGAGATACCTTTCTTCATCATAACTGTCATAACCGTTTCCGTTGCATTTCCAGGTCCGCCGGAAGTCATGGAGTAGATTGCGTCAAACGCTTTCATGCCTCCGATCAGTCCGGTTACTACAATAATTTTTACGGAAGGACACATGAGTGGGAGCGTAATCCTAAAAAAGCTCTGTCTGCCGTTTGCTCCATCGATCTGTGCCGCCTCATATAACTCTGGTGCGATACTCTGCAGGTTGGCAAGAAAAATAACCATCGCCCAGCCGGTCCACTGCCAGATCTGCGTAAATATAACAGAGAATAGTGCCCGGTTTGTCGTGAAGAAGTTAATCGTATCTAACCCGAAGCGGTGAAGCAGATTGTTGATCAATCCATAGTCCGAGGACGATAAAATAAAGTTCCATAAATATCCAATAATCAAAGAACTGAATACTGCCGGGAAAAAGTAAACCGCACGGAGCAGATTTCTTGTCTTTAACTTTTTATTCAAAACAGCAGCGATCGGAAGACCAAGAATTACCTGAAATCCAGTCAGTAATATGGCATAAATCAATGAATTCTTGATTGCAATCCGCATTAAAGGCGTCTGGAATACTTTTATATAATTCTGAAATGCAACAAAGTGCAGATTTGTCGGATTCATATCAGTATAATCAGTAAAACTATAAAAAATGGTGTACATAAACGGCAAAATACTAAAGATCAGATAAATTGCCAGTGCCGGAATAATAAACACCGCAAAGTAACGTCCGAGTGAACCACATTCCCTTTTTTTCTGTTTTTTATTCATAAAATCTTGCTTCCTTTCCGAAAAAAGGCAGAAAAAGAGCCTCAAACCCAGCCTCACTGCCGAGTTTGAGGCATCTTCACTGCACTCTTATCTATTTTGATAATAGCTCAGAAACCACTTCATCAACCGTCTGTAATGTTGTGGATAAATCCTGCGCACCTAAAAGATAACTCTGCATCTCTGTTCCATAAGTCTCATGTGCACCTGCTGCAGAACCCCATTCATTCCATGGGCAGTAAACATTTCCTGCTGCTAACGCACCTGCGACACTTGTATATGCTTCCGGAAGGTCAAATTCTACTCCATTTAAGTAAGAAGAACCCCCCTGATTGTTCTGCCATAAAGCGTTCTGTCCATCTGTCGTTGAAATTGCTGCAAGCACTTTTTTCACTGCGTCAAGGTTCTTGGAAGAAGCATTTGCTGCAAATCCACAGCCAGGACCACCAATGAGCCAGCCTGCGCTCTCTTTTGTTCCATAGAAAGGCATCATGTCAAGCTGTAACTCCGGATTTTTTTCCATGATCGCATCATAATCCCAAGGACCGGAGCAGAACATTGCTGAACCGCCTGTTGCAAACTGCTCTAATGCCTGATCATGATCAATACCTGTCATGTCTGCTGTGTATACACCATTATCGATCAGTTGTGACCATGTCTCGATATATGGATTCCAGGTTCCGTCCATTGTCACTTCGCCGTTACGATATTTTTCTCCAAAACCTTTTCCCTCATCAGTGGACAGATACTCTGCTGTCACAAATGCCATAGAACTCTTTAACAGCGGTTCCCATGATTTTAAGCCTGCTGCAAGTGGTGTAACTCCTGCATTCTGGAATGTTGTACAAACATCTAAAAACTCATCAAATGTCTTTGGAAGTTCCACATTATTTTCTTCAAAAATTTCTTTGTTATAATAGATTCCTTCAAACCAGCTGATTCCCGGAAGTGCATAGGTACTTCCGTTATATCCGTAAACACTTGTACCTGCTGTGGAATAATCAGCTGCCAGATCATCCAACGCTTCCAGATAACCTAATTTTGCATGTTTTAATGCAGAACCCGGTGACTCGCAGATGATGTCCGGTCCTTCGCCTGCGGAAAGCTGGGTATCAATAATTGTATCGTAGTTAGAGTTATCAATAAACTGATATTCAATCTCTACCTCCGGCACTGCCTCTGCAAGATAATCTAACATTGCCTGTACCGTGTCTTCACTATTCCAGTAAGACATACGGATTGTCACTTTGTCCGAAGAAGAGTCTGTTTTCTCTCCCTTTGTCTCTGTCTTAGATGCTGAATCTGTGCTTCCTGTATCCGAGGAGCTTCCACATCCTGCTACTACCCCAAGTGTCATTGCTGCGCACAATAATACGCTCAAAACTTTTCTCTTCATACCTTTTTCTCCTTTTCCCGAAAGAAAATACCGCTGTCTGCTGCTGTTTTTCTCTTTCATTTGATATATTTATCATACAGTCGAACCTAGCAGAATAAAATAATACTTTCTTTGGAAAAGTAATACTTTTTCATGTATTTTATTTTGGATTTTTCTTCTGCAGCGTATCCGGCATCTTTACCGTAAAGCAGGTATATTTTGCATCAGTGACTTTCACTTCAAGACTTCCGAGTGCTCCGTAATAAAGCTCCAGACGTTCCTTGATATTGTGGATTCCATAGCCTTTTCCCTGTTCATTCAACAATTTCTCTACCATTTCAAGTTCGATCAAAGGTCCGTTATTGTAAATAGAAAATACCAGCTGCTCCGGTTTTCTGCAAAACTCTACAATAATTTTTCCGGTGTCCGGTTCTTCCATATAATCAATGCCGTGCTTCATCGCATTTTCCACCAGCGGCTGAAGCAGAAAGTTCGGCATACAGCATTCGAGACCGCTCTCATCTATACGGTATTCCACCTCAAATGGTTCCTCATGCATTTTTTTCTGGATCTCAATATACGCCCGGATATTCTCCAACTCACTGCTCACCGTTGTGATCTGTTGTCCGTTGTTTAATGCTGTGCGGTAGAATTTTGCCAGAAGTCCTGTGATATCGCTGATATCGTCATCCCCTTTTCTGAGCGCCTTCCACTTGATACCTGAGAGGCAGTTGTAGAGGAAATGAGGGTTCATCTGCGCCTGCAGCGCTCTCAATTCGGATTCTTTTTTCTCAATCTCCATCTTGTATACTTCATTAATCATGGAATCTAACTGCACAGTCATTCTTCCGAGACTGTTCGTCACCATGCCAACCTCATCCGTGTCGGTTGTGTGACAGGGATTTTGCAGATCGCCGTTTGCAATACGCTCCGCCTGATCCCTCAACTGCAAAATTCTCTGACCGATCACACGCGACAGCACTCCAATCACCACCAGTGTCAGTCCGACACAAATAAGTACTACTATGATTGTAGAAAATATAATGGAATAAATCTGTTCCGAGATTGTATTCCGGTCAATAAAATAGTAAATTTTCCAGTCGACTTTTTCCATCGACGCTTCTTTTAAAATATATTCTTTATTTAAGACGGATGCATCCTCCGGGTTTTCTCCGATGTACGCTTCAATTTTCTGTTCCATCTGCTCATCAGCAATTTTTTTTGTGTAAATCACCTGACCATTTCCGTCTTTTATCACGATCCCGTTGTCCAGATAATCCATCGTATCAAACGGTTCCAAAATCCGGTTTAAGTAAAATTCCGCACGCAGTACACCGATTCTTCTGCTGGTCGTTGCCGTATCTAAAATTGTCCGCGTTGCATACAGCTTTCCGTCCTCCTCGACCGTCCACTCTGTATTAAAATCTTTTTCGTGCTTTTTGTACCACACCGTATCCTCATATGGCTCCGCCGACTCCAGGAAAGAGCCTATGTCTGATGCCGTATTTGGTGTGACGATTTTGATCATTTTTAAGTTTTCATCACTCGTTATAAAGTACCAGAATACCGGTTCCACCGTCTTATTCAGGCTCTGTGCGATTGCACTACCATTATAGGCATTCCCCTCCAACGTCTGTCGAAATTCCAGATTGTACGCCAGATATTTTGTAAAATCTGTCTCTCTCTGAAAAATAGCGTCTGCCTCCTGACACATACGGTGTAAATTATTGTCCATCGTCACTTCTGTCTGGTCCAGCAGATTTTGATTTGCCGCAGAAAACGAATGAATACCGAGAATACATAACGGAATCGACACCAGAATAATATAACTTATAATAAGCTTTTTCTGCATAGACGCATTATGTATAAACCAGTTACAGATTTTCTTCACTTGACCTTCTCCCCGCTTCTTATGTATTTCTGTCAACATGACCGCACCACTGTATTTCACTTCCAATTTTTCTGTTTATTTCTGCTCACGGTACTGCTTCGGTGTCACACCATAGTAATTTTTAAACAGTTTGTTGAAATAGGGCTGGTTTGTGTAGCCACATGCCTTTCCGATATCCACGATCTTCCAGTTGCTCTCCTCTAACAGTTCTTTCGCTTTCTTCATGCGATAGTCTGTCAAATATTTCACAAGATTGTATCCTGTCTCCTTCTTGAAAATAAAGCTCACATAGGACGCTGTGAGGCAGACTTTTTCTGCGATCTCTTCCAGACCGATATCATGCATATACTCATTCTTGATGACTTTTTTGATTTCGGATACCGTGAGGCTCGTATCCGGCAGACTCTGTTTCTGAGAAACAGTGATCTCCCGTATCACTTTTGACACAACTTCGCCCACTTTCCAAAGATCATGACTGTTCATAATTTCATCTGCTGTCTGCATGATCAGGCTCTCGTTATAGATGCCGTACTTCTGATAAATAGCCTTGACAATATCTAAAATCAGATACTTTGCATAAAATGCACTCGACGCTTTTTCATTTTCCAGACGTTTCAGATATACCAATAACTGTTCTTCCACTGCAGGCATATTTTCATCCTCTATGCTTCGGAAAATACTATCTTTCATCTGCATGGTTTCCTCGAGCGTTCCTGTATCCCGCGCTGCTTTCTGTGCAATGTAGATTACTCCCGAAAAATAGCTGAACGTGTCATTTCGGACATCTTCCATTTCTTTTACCCTGCCTGAAAATTCTTTTATTCCAAAGAATGTTGTTCCGACAATAATCGATGGCATCTCTGCTTTTTCCTCGGTCAGATCGGCATATAATAAACGGATGGAATTTTCCACTTTCCGTTCCTCGATCGGCTCTCTGCTGTAAATGATCACATAAATCTGGTTTGGATAAAAGTCGATCTGTTCATATGGTAATTTCATATTGCGTTTCAGTATTTTTTCAAATTCTTCCTCGCACAGTTCAAAGTAATTGTTCCGTGTCTCAATACTCACGAAACAGATATATTTATTTTCCAGATTAATCTTGTATTCTTTTAATTTTTCCACAATCTCTGTCACAGATTCTTTCGTGTTAAAAAGTCTGTATAACAATAATTTTTTATCTGCGACTAACAGATTTTCTTTCTGTTCTTTCCACTGCTTTTTCTGTCTGCAAAGTGCAATGACATGCTCCATCACCTGTTTGAATTCCTCCACTTCGATCGGTTTTAACAGGTAATTGACCGCACTTACCTCGCATGCCTTTTTCGCATAATCAAACTCGCTGTAAGCACTGAATATAATAATGATCACATCCGGTCTGTTTTCCTTTGCATATTTTGCAAGTTGTAGTCCGTCCATATACGGCATTTTTACGTCGGTCAATAAAATATCCACATCCTGATATTTCTGTAGATACTCCATTGCCAGTTTTCCGTTAGCTGCTTCCGCTACTTCAAGCTCAAATTGAAATTTTTCAATCAAAAACCGGATTCCCTCACGCTCTGTTCTTTCATCATCTACTAATAGTATTTTCATTTTCCCCACAATCCTTTTTTCTTCTGTATCATTTTTATACGCATACTATTTCCAATCTCCGCTTTCCGACATTCTTTCATCTCTTGTCGTTTTGTATACACTGCCTCAATTATATTTTATTAATCCGGTATCCTGTTTGAAATAACATATTTTTTTGATTTCTTGCAATTATTTGGTATCTTTCATTTTTACCGCAGATTATTCACCTTCCCAACTGAAATATATCCATCAACAAGTGCCCGGAAATCCGTTCCCTCCGGGGCATTCTCATTATAATTTCCATGCACAGTCAGTCGTATTCTTCCATTTTCAAGCCCCTCTTCCAGATACTCGTCAATGAAAAATCCACAGTCTGCAATTTTTCTGTCATATAAAATTCCCCGCAGCTTCTCAAGTTCACACTGCGGAAAATTTACGTTCCAGATCTGATTGTGCGCCAAAGGCTGTTCCATCAGTTCTTTCAGCATCTGCTCAAGGTAAGCGTCTGTCACCTCATGACACTCCGATGCACCTTCAGAAAACGCAATCGCATGCACACCTGCGCACGCAGCTTCTAACGCAGATCCTACGGTCGCTGAATACTGAATATCTGTTCCGCTGTTATATCCATAATTAATACCGGAAAATACATAGTCCGGCTTTTCTTTCACAATATTTAAAATTCCAAAACGTACACAGTCCGCCGGTGTTCCTGTACTTGCATATGCGTGCACACCCTCCACCGGAAAATCAACCGGAAAAAACTCTATCGTTTCACGTAATGTGATCCTGTGTGACATTGCACTGCGCTGTCCGTCCGGTGCCACCACCCAGACTTTACCATATTTTTTTGCTGCCCGTGCCAAACGAATGATACCATCTGACTGTATTCCATCATCATTTGTAATTAATATTTTTTGCATTATGTTTTCCTTTTCCACAAATTTTCTGAGACTCTCTTCTCCATCTTTTCTATTTAATTTATCATATCCTTTTTTCCACGAAAATGCAAAACTCCTCAAAATGAGGACTTTTTAGCCTTAAAAGTCCTCATTTTGAGGAGTTTACTTTTTCGTTCATATACACAAATATAAACTGCATTCCCTTATTCTCTGTTTTCATATTGAAACCATCGCCAGTTTTACTGCTTTACTCTTCTCCGAAATAAGCACTTTTTTCAAGAGTGATACTGGGCGGATTCGAACCACCAACTTCGGTTTTGCAAACCTATGCCCTACCAGCGGCTACAGCATCGGATACGAAACAACAGAATGCACACCCGGCGAATATCTATTGTCATAAAAATCCCCTCACGGAGTATGTTTATCAAATTTTCCATGAGGGGGCTGTTTCAAACTGATTTCATTCTGCTGATTTCACGATCAGCACCTGAAACGCTCTTAGTTGCTGAATAATGCAGTAGACAGATATCTGTCACCGGAATCTGGAAGAAGAACTACAATATTCTTTCCTTTATTTTCCGGTCTCTTTGCTAAAATAGTGGCTGCTTTTAAAGCTGCTCCTGAAGAAATACCAACCAGAACGCCCTCGCTTACTGCAAATGCTCTTCCCTCGTCAAAAGCATCCTCATTTTCAATTGGAATGATCTCATCATAAACGGAAGTATTCAAAGTATCCGGAACAAATCCTGCTCCGATTCCCTGGATCTTGTGCGCTCCTGCTTTTCCTGTAGAAAGAACTGCACTTGTTGCAGGCTCAACTGCTACAACTTTGACATTTGGATTCTGCTCTTTTAAGTACTCACCAACACCTGTTATGGTTCCGCCTGTACCAACGCCGGCTACAAAAATATCTACTTTTCCGCCTGTCTGCTCCCAGATTTCCGGTCCGGTTGTTGCCTTGTGTGCTGCCGGGTTTGCAGGGTTTACGAACTGGCCTAAAATAACGGCTCCCGGAATCTCTTTTGCAAGTTCATCCGCTTTTGCGATCGCACCTTTCATTCCCTTAGCGCCCTCTGTCAAAACAAGCTCTGCGCCGTATGCTTTCAAAAGATTTCTACGCTCAACACTCATGGTATCCGGCAGTGTTAAGATTGCTCTGTATCCTTTGACCGCTGCAACTGCTGCAAGACCGATACCTGTGTTACCGCTGGTTGGTTCAATAATGGTTGCGCCCTCTTTTAAAATACCTTTTTTCTCTGCATCCTCGATCATTGCCAATGCAATTCTGTCCTTTACAGAACCGGCCGGGTTAAATGCCTCAAGTTTTACTAAAATGGTTGCGTCTGTCACGCCTGCTTTTGCAGCATATCTGCTTGCGTTTACGATTGGTGTTTTTCCTACTAACTCTAATGTGCTTGATTTGATATCACTCATGTTAATCCTCCTTGTTTTGCGAAGCAAAATGCGACTGTTCCTACAGGAGCAGAGGATTTAGCCTCCTTGTTTTTGCAAAATTAAAATAGTGTTCTTAGTGAGAAGAAGCTTTATCTTCCAAAATAAAAATGGCAGGTATCCTATGCACGACACCTGCCTGAGTTACAAATTTTTAGCGGGTACACAATGCATATGAAAAATAAACCGTACTCATACATACAGCCTGACAACAGCAACAACACATCATATGATTTTTCTGTGTGCTTAATCCTGTGTATTTCATATCATTGTCTCCTTTCTCATTTCCTACTAATCATATAGGAATATGTGTTTATATTTGAATTATAACGATTAACATCTTTACTGTCAACTATTTTTTCATAAATTTTTGCAATTCTTTTCGTTATGATACATTTTCCTGTTCACTTGCATTGCGTTACAATAACGATGCCTGGCTGCTGCTATATCTGGTTTAGCTTGCAAATTTTACAGTATCTGCCGGAAGTACTTTTGCGATGCGTTCCAGTGCCTCTTTTAGCGTACTTCTCGGACAAGCCACGTTAATCCGCTGGAATCCTCTTCCACATTTTCCAAAAATTCTTCCACTGTCAAGCCAGAGTTTCGCCTTGTGAACGATCAAATCCTCCAACTCCTGCGTGCACAATCCAAGTCCATTAAAATCAAGCCAGATCAGATACGTTCCCTCATGTTCCACCATGTTCACGCCCGGAAGATTTTTTTCCACAAATTCTTTTGTAAAAGCGATATTGTCAGCCACATATTTTTTCATCGCCTGATACCACTCTTCCCCATCCCGGTAAGCCGCCTCACATGCCACAAGTCCGGCTGCATTGAGCTGACTGTATCCGGCTGCATCCAACTGTTTTTTGAATGCATTTTTCAGTTTCTGGTTCGGGATAAAAATATTAGAAGTCTGCAGACCTGCCAGATTAAACGTTTTGCTCGGTGAAGTACAGGCAATTGTCATCTCCTCATATTCCTTTTTCAGATTTGCAAAAACCTGATGTTTTCCCTGAAAAGCAAAATCTGCATGAATCTCATCGCTCACAACGATCACGTGATGTCTGTAGCAGATATCTCCAATTGTCTCCAACTCCTCTTTTGTCCACACTCTTCCGACCGGGTTATGAGGATTGCAAAGGAAAAAGAGTTTTACCTGTTCCTCCACGATTTTTTTCTCAAAGTCTGCAAAATCAATATGATAGCGATTGTCCTCTCCTAAGAAAAGGTCACTGCTTACGATTTTTCTTCCATTATCTGAAATCACTTCTGAAAAAGGATAATATACCGGTGACTGAATCAATACTGCATCTTCCGGATCTGTATATGCTTTTACGGACAACGCCAGCGCCATCACGATTCCTGGTGTTTTGACCAGCCAGTTTTCCTGTACTTCCCAGTCATGATGTTTCTTCAGCCATCCTTTCACAGCTTCAAAATAAGATTCCTGTCCATCACTGTATCCAAAAATTCCATGCTGCACCTGTTTGATCAACGCATCCTGTACATAAGAAGATGTCTGAAAATCCATATCTGCAACCCAGAGTGGCAGCACATCTTCCGGCATACCTCTTTTCACTGCAAAATCATATTTTAAGCAGTTTGTATTTCTTCTGTCTGTAATTTTGTCAAAGTCAAGATTTCTTTCTGCCATGTCGCACCTCCGGTTTCTTCTACTTGTAATATATTTCTGTCTTCTGTGATTGGTTATCATAATTTCCCACTGTTTCTGTAGGTCTTATTGGATATATACATCATAGCAGAATTTTGCTTTTTAACATAATTCATTTTATCTAGAATCAGCTATAGGTGAATCCTATAGCCGGAGTTTAACGGACGTAGTGTCGCAGATTCTATAGTGCTTTTATAGGGTGTGAAGGGCAGATATAAGCGTCCTTTCACAAGTCTTGATTTTATAGGTTTATGAAAAGAAAAACGGTACAGACGAAATATGATGTTCCTGTTCGCCGGGCATTCCGCTGGGCTTCTGAATAACAATCATGTTCAGCTGAAGCTTCCATGATTGTTAGAATCCCAGCTCCATGGCTCACGAAAGAAATCATATTTGTCTGTACCGTTTTTCTTTCATTTACGTTATGAATGACTTGTGAGAGGACGCTTATACATGCCCAATTTACGCTATGAAACGCACCACAGGATCTGCAATTTACGTTATGGAACTCTGGTTATAGAATGGGGAGTCTAAGGGTATTGAAATGCTGAATGCTAACTCTGTAACTTCAGAACTGACATATTTCATTCAGATTCTTCATCCGTTGTTATCTTACGAAAACCTATATTACTAAGTGACCTTCCAGTCATCCATCCCGGAGTTTCATCTTTGATCTCTGCCGTTTGCAACCTGAATTGACAGATTTTCACAACTTGGATATTGCATGCTACACAGCTTTGGATGAATAAAAAATAGAAATGATTTGTTTTCAGGATTTTTGGAGCGGCCGGTCCTTAGAAAGTAGACATTGCGATTTCAAAAGACAATGTAACTGGATTTTGAAATCACGATGGATACTTTCTTAGTACCGTTGCCAGCGACAACAAGCGGAAGCGCTCCTGAAAACAAACAGTTCTATTTTTTATTTTATAAAGTTGTTATGCATGCAATACAGTAGCTCTGGAAATCCGTAACACCACCTGCAAGCGGCAGTTCATAAGTTAAACTCTGGTTTACGAACTAAGTGGTTGGATTTTCTTTCTCGTCTTTTACTACAAGGTTTACGGAATCAATTCCACTCACATTGACATTGCGATTTACTTTTGCGTCATAGGTATCCGCTTTTACGATATCTGCAAGGTCAATGCCGGTAGCTTCTTTCATACTCTCAAAAAGCTTTGCCATGACTGCCGGAACATTTCCTGCAACCTGCTCAACACCATTGTTGCCACCATCGCCACCGATAATCGTAATTTTGTCGATCTGACCTAATGGCTCTGCAATCTTTGCAGCAACATCCGGAAGAACTTTGATCATCATCTCGGCTACAGCTGCTTTGTTATATTTTGCGTAAGCTTCCGCCTTTTTCTCCATCGCTTCTGCTTCCGCAACACCTTTAGCCTGAATGGCTGCTGCTTCTGCCTCACCTACCGCACGAATACCTTCGGCCTCCTGCTCTTTTGCAAAACGGTCTGCTTCCGCCTGTGCTTTTCTCGCTTCTGCCTGACGCTGTGCCTCAAACTGTTTTGCCTCGGCTTCTTTCTGTCTCTGATAGAGAGCCGCATCAGCTTTCTGCTGTGCTGCATATTTGTCTGCTTCCGCCTGTTTCTTAACTTCTGCCTCAAGAGCCTGCTCTTTTACTGCAACCTCTTTCTGTTTTAACTCAATCTCACGTTCCTGTTTTGCAATATCTGCATTGGCAGTTGTTACCTCAATGGTCTTACGCTGTTCCTCTTTCTGAATCTCATAAGCTGCATCTGCCATAGCTTTTTTCGTATCTGCTTCCTGCTGTAACTCTGAACGTTTGATTGCAAGTTCATTCTGTTTCTTTGCAATCTCTGTCTGAGCCGCAACTGCTGCATCATTGGATTCTTTGTCTGCTGCTGCCTGCGCAACTTTGATATCTCTTTCACTTTCTGCTCTGGCAATTGCTGCTGCCTTTTTGATTTTTACGATATTATCAATACCAAGGTTCTCGATAACTTCATTTCCGTCTACGAAATTCTGTACGTTAAAACTGATAATATCAAGTCCCATAGCTGCAAGATCAGGTTCTGCATTCTCTTTTACAAGGGTTGCAAACTTCTGTCGGTCAGAAACCATTTCTTCCAGCTTCATCTTACCTACGATCTCACGCACATTACCTTCGAGAACTTCTCTTGCCACGCCTGCTATGTATTCTGTGTTCTTATTTAGGAAGTTTTCTGCTGCAAGTCTTAATTTTTCAGATTCATTACTGATTTTAACGTTAACCGTTGCATCTACATTAATGTTAATGTAATCTGCTGTCGGCACTGCATTGCTGGTTTTGACATCAATTGGGATCAGTCGAAGGTTCAACTTATCAAGACGTTCAAAAAACGGAATACGGATGGCTGCTTTTCCGATTACGATTTTTGATTTTTTCTTAATACCGGAAATAATAAATGCCATATCCGGTGGTGCCTTCACATAGCCGACGGCTAAAAAAATGACAATGAGTGCAATCACCACAATTGCGATAATTGCAGAAGCTGGAATCAATTCTAACATCTTAATCCTCCTTGTTTGCGAAGCAAATCCGAGTTCCTTTGGACGAGGAGAGGATTTAGCCTCCTTGTTTTTCCGAAGGAAAAATCCGAATCCTTTGATGAGGAGAGGATTTTGCCTCCTTGTTTTAACATTTGTATGATGTTTTTTATTATAAATGACTTAATGTTAGAATCCTATACCTTTAACCTTAAAGATTTCTTAATTTTTCATCCTATCACAGATACCCATATTTTTTCCGTTTTGTCCACTGATAATAAACCGACACAAAAACTGCCAGAAATTCCGCAACCGGAATTGCGAGCCAGACACCGGTAAGTCCAAGAATATTTGGCAGAATCATCAGTGACAGGATAATAAATACACACGTTCTGCCAAACGAAATAATGGCTGACGTTTTTCCATCGGATAAGGCTGTAAACAACGAAGACGAAAAAATATTAAATCCGCTGAACAAAAACGACAATGCAAAAATACGCAGCCCCTCAGATGCCATGACATAAGTTTCCCCGCGGTCTGGAACAAAAATGGATGCAATGCCATCCGAGAGAAGCCATGAGAAGAAGGCAATAACTACCGAGGATGCAATCACAAAGCAATTACATATTTTGTAAAGACTTTTCAACTGGTCACGGTTTTTCGCTCCATACTGAAAACCGATGACAGGCGCAACACCGATGGAGAATCCAAGGTAGAGCGAGTTAAACAGAAACTGAGCATACAAAATAATTGTGATGGCAGCAACTCCGTTTTCTCCTGCAATGCGCATTAAAATAATGTTGAATAAATACGTGATGATCGCATTTGCCAGATTGCTGACCATCTCTGAAGAACCATTAAAACAAGACTGTTTTAAGGTTGCCCCATGAAAATGGAACGGCACAAAATGCAATTCACCCTTGAAAAAGAAAAAGTATACGGTTCCTACAACGGCAGGAATCATCTGTCCAATTCCGGTTGCAATCGCAGCTCCTTCAATTTCCATACCGCAGACCGCAAGAAAAAAATAATCAAAAAAAGCATTCGCAAGCCCGGCGATCACAGTAAGCACCAGACCAAGACGCGGTTTTCCTGCTGTGACAAAAAAGGACTGGTACAACGACTGTAACATACATGCCGGAGCAAACAATACAAGATAGATCAGATAGGCATTACAGTAATCTAAAATACGTTCACTGGAACCTAAAAACAGACTGATCTGATTATGAAAAAGTAATGTGGCGATCATCAAAAGTACACTGAGCGCCACTCCGACTGCAGTGAGAAACGAGAAGTCCTCCATGGCCTCTTCTTTTTTCCCCTCCCCAAGTTTTTTACTGACAACGGCACTTCCTCCTGTCGCAAACATGATTCCGACTGCCAGTAAAAGATTGAAAACCGGATATACAATATTTGCCGCAGAGAGTGCCTCACTGCCAAGATATCTTGAAATAAAAATTCCATCCACAATCGTATAACACGACATAAACATCATCATAACCATGGATGGTAATGCAAATTTTAACAATGAAATCGGTGTAAATTTCTGACTGATTGACTGTGACATACAAAATCCTTTCGTAAAATTCTATTCATATTAAGTAATCTTAATCTGTATCATTATGGTACGCATCCAAATAATCATTGGCATTTCAGCGCGCAAATGCTATCATAAACTATATGGTAACAATATAGTCAAGTGCAAATTTTAAAACGTTTCCATCCTCAATGACACAGTACTTTTTAAGCTTTATCATTGTTAATCTGGACATAAGGAGATACCGTATGGATCACAACAAATACATGACTACAGGCGAGTTTGCAAGGCGCATGGGTGTGACAAAAAATACCTTGTTTCATTATGATAATATCGGTTTATTTTTACCGGAAATTGTGGATACCAACGATTACCGCTATTATTCCATTTACCAGATGGAAGTATTTGACACAATTATCATTTTGAAAGAGATGGGCATGCCGTTAAATGAAATCAAAGAATTTATGGATCATCGAAGCCCGGAAAGCCTGATGGAACTTTTTGAAAAAGAGGATAAAAAAATCACAGAACAGATCAAACGATTAAAATACCAGCAACAGTTTATCCGTGGCAGAAAAGAAAAAATGAAGGGAATCTGGAGCATTGACTTTGAGCACGTTTTCCGAAAGCAATTTCCGAACCGCTACTATATTTATGAGGAAATCCGAGATGAAACGGATGCAGGAATCCTGAAAAAGACGAATGAATTTATCACTGAATTCGAGCGCAGAAATTATCAGATGGATTATGAGATCGGCTATATCCAGAATGAGAACGATATTCTGTCCGGTGTTTATGACAATTACACAAATGCGGTCATCCTTCCATTTAAAAAGCCAAAAGGTATGGACTATCAGATACTCAAAGCCGGTGAATATCTGACGGGCTACCATAAAGGCCATTGGAATACGATCGGGGCCGCGTATGAACGACTGCTGGAATATGCCAGATGTAGGCAGATAAAAATAGATCACATTTTTTTAGAAACATATGCCGTCAATAATCTGATGGCAGAATCGATTGAAGATTATGTGACGGAAATTGGTGTCAGAATCATTTCTTAAATGTAAAAGCAGGGCATCCCCTGCTTTTATTAATCCTTATATAAGATCTTCTCTAATTCTGCTGTCGTCTTAAGATAGTAATCACAGTATTTTTGCATATACTCCCGCACGACCGGAATCTGGTTATCCGACCAGCCAGCACAGGCAAACGGAACGCCACACGCTTTTGCCATGTCATAGCCGGGTTTTAAATCATCCACCATGAGAAGTTCCTCCGGCTTTAAATTCAGAATACGCATGGTTTCCTGCAATGCATAGGGATGCGGCTTTCTTTTCCCCTCCGGACATGCCCAGTCGAAAATAAGTTCCGGCGTCGGCAGTCCTGCCGCCTCGTAATCTCTCAAAATCGTCTTTCGCATGGAATGGGAAGACACACAGATTTTGCCACCATTTTCCATGTAAGTATGCAGTATCTCCGGCAAACCCTCATAGACAGCCGGGATTGTCACTGCCGCCGCACGTTCCCACTCTGCCTCCTGATACCTGATCTCCTCCGGCGTATAGTGCAAAATGTCCGCGCACATCTCATAAAATCCCGGATCAAAATTATACTCCACAAACTGTTCATAGCTCATAGTCGTGCCACGCAGATCTTTCAGTGACCGCAAAAATGCCGGGAAATTAATCTCCGGTGTACTTTTTACAACCGTGTCATCGTGATCTAACACAAGGCATCTGACTCTTAGTTCTCGTTGCTTCTTCTCAGACATTTTTAATCGTTCCTTTTCAATGATTTCTGAGTTTTCCCGCCAGATAGAGCAGTACATCTTTACGTGTGACAATTCCAATAAAAATGCCATTGTCATCTACTACAGGAACAAAGTTCTGGTTCGTGATCTTCTCAAATAAATCTTCCATGGATTCCGAGATTTTTACTGCCTCGTTGTCTCTTCGCCTCTTTACATCTGTAATTCGGATTTTTTCCATGCGATGGACATCCGGAAAATCTTTTTCCTTCATCTCCCACAGCAGATCCCCCTCCGTGATCGTACCGATATATTTTCCATCAAGCGCCAGCAGTGGAATCGCACTGTAACCGTGATACTCTAACTTTTCTACGACCTGTCGTAAAGTATCATCCTCCTCCACATGTGCCACCTCTTCTTTTGGTGTCAGAAAAAATAATATATTCATCTTTTGCACCCTCTCCTGTTCTTCTCTCTTGCACTCATTATATCATGAAGCAAAGCTTCATGATCAACATTCGTCGCTCGCCGAACGCATGAATGCGTTCTTCTCACTTGCACTCATTGTATCATCAAGTACTTATACACACCAGTGAAAAGAATATGAATTTTTTATTCCTTGACAAATTTGTTCTTTTTGTATAATCTATTTTTAAAAGGTCTAATTTTAGACTTATTGTAAATAATAACCAAAAGTAAATCAATTTTTCGTAGGAGTGTATCAGTCTATGTTTCCTTCTGAATTATTAACTGCAAATAAAAAAATCATGCATGTATACGAATCTTTTTGCACACCTCTCTGTAAGAAGTACCAGCTGAACCAGAGCGATCTGGATTTGATTTTATTTATCGCTAACAACCCAATGTATAACACCGCAAAGGATGTCTGTGAAATCCGTGGGATCAAAAAAGGCATTATCTCGGTAACAACGGAACGGCTCGTCCAAAGCGGCTATCTGATCAGAAAAAATGACATTCATGACCGAAGGATCCAACGGTTATGCCTCACGGAAAAATGCCAGCCTATAATAGCAGATGGCAGAGAGATGCAGACGCATTTTTTTACCTCCATCACCGCCGGGCTGACAGATGAAGAATTGAAACTTTACCAGAAATTATCGGAAAAGATTCGTGATCAGGTTATCAAATTAGAAAAGGAGTTGTAAAATTATGATGACATTTATTATATGTCTGCTCGCCGGACTTGGCGCAGGACTTGGAACCGGCTTTGCCGGAATGAGCGCAGCGGCTGTGATCAGCCCGATGCTTATTGCTTTTTTACATATGGACGCCTACCAGGCAATTGGAATCGCACTTGCCAGCGATGTCCTTGCGAGCGCAGTTTCCGCTTATACCTATGGAAAAAATAAGAATCTTGATATCAAAAACGGACTTGTGATGATGTTCACCGTCATGATCTTTACCTTTGTTGCAAGTTATCTGGCAAGCTTTATCCCAAGCACGACCATGGGCGGTTTTTCCACATTTATGACAATGTTACTCGGTATTAAATTCATCGTAAAACCCGTTATGACAACCAAAGAAACGATGGCTGCCACCGATCCGAAAAAACGGATCATCCAGTCCATCATCTGTGGAATTATCATCGGATGCATCTGCGGTTTTGTCGGTGCCGGAGGCGGAATGATGATGCTTCTGATCCTGACATCCGTTCTGGGCTACGAATTGAAAACGGCAGTCGGAACCAGTGTTTTCATTATGACTTTCACCGCCCTGACCGGAGCGCTCAGCCATTTTGCGATCGGAGGCACTCCTGATTTGGTTGTCCTTATTCTCTGCATGGTCAGCACTCTGATTTTTGCCAGAGTTGCCGCTGTTCTTGCGAATAAAGCACCGGCAAAATTGTTAAATCAGGCGACTGGTGTGATCTTAGTGATCCTCGGTGCTGCGATCATTGCTGTGCAGTATGTTTTCTAAAAATCAGATCAACATAATGCTCTGCGTTATGCCGGTTATCTTCCACTTCCTCTGCCGTGAGCTGGCGTACTACTTTTGCCGGATTTCCGAATGCCATGGAATTGTCCGGGATGACCATTTTCCCGGTGACAAGTGCACCAGCTCCGATGATGCAGTTCTTTCCTACAACAGCACCACTTAGCAGAATACTTCCCATTCCCACAACGGTATTATCTCCAACCGTACAACCATGGACTACCGCATTATGTCCGATGGACACACCTTTTCCGATGTGGATGGAATGTCCTTCATCCGTATGCAGTGTGCTGTTATCCTGCACATTGGAATTGTCATCGATAAAAATGCTTCCCGTATCGCCACGCACCACTGCATTATACCAGATTCCAACGTTCTCCCCTAATGTTACATCCCCGACGACATGTGCGCCCGGGGCAAGATATGTCTGTCTGTTCATATTCGTTCCACTCCCTGTCCTTCTAAAATTATTGTCCTACTCTCAAAAGTATCATGTTCCATAAAACTGTCAATATAAAAATAGAAAAAAGTCCTATAAGCCAATCAGCCTATAGGACTTTTTGTAAATTTCTGATATAAAATTAATTGAAAATTTGCTGTTAATCGGGAACTAGCTGCAAATCGAAGATTAGCAAACACCCTGTGCTAACATAGCAGCTTCTAAGGTGTCCGCAGATTTACCGGGGTTTTGAGGTCGTTTGTATATCACGTGTATAGAGTGATTGTCGGACAATTTCGATTAAGACCTATTTTAGAGAGGATAATGAGCTATACGTAAAAACTTTTGGTAACACACAACTTCAACGCTCGTATTATTACACATTTCAAATAGCAATGCTTTTTTTCTCCTCACTCTTTTTTGTCCACCCCTCATCTTTGTGATACCCAATTTTCTGGTTTTGTTTCATATATGATAGTCTTAAGCACTCCTCCTCCGACAAATTATTTTCACTAAATAAATTTATTTGTGCTCTGTCTGGATAATACAAATTCATTAATCTTTCATTCAAAAAATCTTGACTCTGCAAACTCGCATCTGGCATAATGTGTTCAACATCAACCCCTATATCCCAAAATGCTTTTCCTACTAAAATTGCCCTATGACATTCTATTGGATCTTTTTCTGTACACATAAGTGCAATTCTATTTCCAGCACCAATACCCTTTAATACATTGGCAACCCCAGCCTTAAAATTTGTACTTTGTGCAGTCTTTTGAAAATCTAAATATCCTTCTTTTGCATATAAAGAATCATCTTCCTGTCTTGCACCAAAATACTTTCCCATAAAAACATAATTTATGCCCACTTCATTCAACATTACCTTTATACTATTCTTGTTGTATTGTGCTGCAAACTGTGAATAGGGTGTACTTCTAACATCCAAAATATAGTTTATTTCATACTTTCTTAAAGACTCTATAAAATAAGAGATTTCATGTTGAGAGTGACCAATCGTAAATAAAATATTATTCATATCTTCCCCTTCTGCAAATAAATCATAGTGCTTGTGCCATAACTTTATAATATTTTCCAGAAAGTTCATACTTATCCGTTAAGCTGAACACAAATAAATTTGTATCAGCATTATATATTCCATCTGGTTGGTTCATATAATAATTATATATATCTTGCTGTGTAACCTTTAAATATCTATACATATAACCATTATATGTAAAATTCAACTGCACTTTTTTACCATTTGGAAAAGTTTTTATAAAATACGTTGGATTTTCTACCTCAAGCAATAGTAGAGATCTCCTAGCCAAATGGATGTTGTCATCCGTAAGCTTTGCATCCGAATTTCCAAATACATATTGCGGATTATCTATTCCATGTATATCAATTACTTCATTAATATTGCTTGTTCTAATTCTTTTCCACTTAACATTTTCATTATACAGATAGTTTTCGGGTTGAACTCTCGAAGGACATGCACTTATTATATCCACCTCAACCAAATCTAGTACCTCAACTTCGTTTCCATCCTCACATACCATATCTTGATATGGAACGGCATGTTCACTATTAGCATCACTTGATATAAGTCTGATCCATTCTCCATTATCTGTATCAATTCCAGCCACGCAGAAGCCTCCGTGCTTGATTGATTTAGTCAAAATAATAATGTTCTTCTTCATACTTCTCCTTTACAAGTTAATAATCTTACAATTAAATACTTCAACAAACTTTTGAGCGACAAGATATCTATGACAATTTTCTGCTTTTTCCTCACTACATAATAAACAAATTCGATTATCCTGATAAACGGTATAATTATGTTTTATATAATTAGTTATGTCTCTCTCATCCATTATTTTGTCAAAAAACTTTACATATTGATTCCAATCTATTTTCTTACTCTTATATTCTTTTAGTAACCATTCTTCCGGAGCAAAATGTGTATCACTAATGTAACTTATTTGGCATATTTCATTCAAGAAAAATTCTATGTCAGGATACTTTGAAAACCCCGCTAGCTGAGATGTATTATTTAGTCTTACATCCAACAGTAATTCAATTTGATTCTCTTTAAGTAATCCAAAAAATTTTTTTGCGCTCTTCTTTGTAAATCCAATTGTATAAATACACTCCATATAATCACCCATACTTTCATTTATATTATATCATTTTAGGGGATAGATTCAATACAAACGCCCTTGAAAACAGACCTGCATTACTATAGCTTATTTATTTCTTCCCTCTATTGCCCTATTTTCCAAAGTAATTTTCTTCTCCGAAGTAAATTCATAAATACTTGCAATTAGAACCTGATTTTCTTCCAATTCATCAGAAATAATCTTATCTATCAATTTTGAATTATCATCATCTAACTCTTTCCCCTTAGGCGAATCAAGAACCATGAACAATTTTGTATGCATTTCTTTTTCTATAACTTTTAGAAATGCAACTTTAAAAGCAAACACCATTTTCTGTAATATTGCACCAGACATAGATTTTAAATCATCCGTGAAAATATAATCGGCCTTATTTGTCATTTTATCATCAATTTTCAAAATCTTGGCATACTTTAATACATAATTATAAATATCATCTATGTAAGGATTATTATTCTTTATTTTAAACTTCAAAAGTTTATTAACTTCTTTTAATCTATTAGTTACTTCTTCAAGAAGTCCCTCCACAACTGTTTGATCAACGGAGACGGTTGCAAGTTGTTTATTAATTATTATATCTGCCGATGGTCCCATTAACGCTGTTATTGGCGTGTTTTTTCCCAAATAATCTTGTAACTTGTCCTGTAAACTACTTTTTTCTCTATTGAGTTTTTCAATACCTGTTAATAAAATTGCTCTTCGTGCCTTTAAAAACTCTAAATTAGATTTAGCATTTCTTATTGTATTTCGATTAACAGGAATAATTACTCCATCCTGCTGAACCTCAAGTTTCATGGTGTCAATATAACTATAAAATGCCTTATCTTCCTTTAATACTTCTTCAATTTCCAGCAAAGAAGTTTTCATATGCGCTATTTTTAAATTACATAGAGAAATTTTATTTTGCAATTCTTTTTCTATATCAGAAATGAAAATTTCACCATTCTTTTCATATACTTCATCACTCAATTCCTGTATGTTTAATAGTGCCGTATATTTCTTCTTTTCTGACTGCAATCTAGATTTCTCTGCTAACAGTTCATCACAGTCTACATTGTTTAATCCTGCCAGTAGTTCTTCTATAGAAAAACCAATTCTTCCAATAACTTTTCCTCTATTTAATAAAGACCATCCTTTATCTTGATCAACATAAATTATTCCCAATAAATTTTTTAAAACTTTAATGTTATCATAATTGAAAATATATGCTAAAAATGCCTCTTGCTCACTTGGTAATGAATAATATATCACCTCTTGATTAGTAAAATTTTCCACCCAAAATAAATTTTCCTCTCTTGTTGCACAAAACTCTACTCCTTTCTCTTCAAAATACAGTTCAGTAACAATATCAGAATATTTAATATCTTTCATTTGAGGTATAGAATAGCCCAGTGCATAAAATAGCAATCTTAGATATGTAGATTTCCCCTTTGAATTACTTTTAGAATATATTAAATTCCTCTTTCCAGAAAATGTATCTATGTTTTCCACAAATTTTTCTTTTATATAAAATGATTTTATAATCATGCATTCACCTCCCTGCTGATTTTTTCTATTCTTCTATTATTCATAATTATTTTATATATATTAGTTTTTAGTACGTACTCTTTTACTTGTTCATCCTCAATATCCTCAAATTCTGTCACAAACTTTTTATACATATTCTTTATATAACTTTTCTCAATTGGTTCCGATAAATTTCTGATAGCATTTCTTTTGTATTCCTCATAATCTCTTAAAACGGAATTCACAAACGGAAATCGTTCATGATATATATTCACAGGTGACTGCATATATGCATAAGCCTCTTTTTTTATAGAATTATCAGCTACATATGTTAAGCAATCATCAATATCCACTCCATCAATCTCAGATAAATAAACAGCAATTGGCCATATAAATTCCTCTTTTGTAATATTTTTTTTCAATGTATTATCTTTAATTGTCGAATTATGTTCTAATTCCAATTGCCAATGTTCAAGCAATTTCTGCGCTATACCAATCGCATCATCTGTGCCTATATGTATATCATTAACAAGCACCTCAATTATCTTTGTCTTGATCTCAGAATATCTATTTTTTTCAATCCCATAATATGGATAAATAGAGCAAATACACAATTTGTCCAGCGATAATTTTTTCACATTAGCTAATATATATTGATACTTTTTCTTTTGCTGTTCTGTTGTTGACTTACTCTGTATTTTTTTATCTAAACGCTTAACTATTTCATCAACGCTCTTTTCTATATTCGCTTTTATGCCTGTTAAACATTCATCATATGAAACTACTTTATTCTCAAAAAATTTATCTCCTCCTTTTATTGGTTCCCTAATATTTGATATATAAATAAGAATATTGCCGTCCTGCATTGGGATTTTCGATAATGAAATTATTGCATCCTTAAATTTTCCTTTAGCACTTCCTACAGAGCATTCATCTTGTGAAGATTTTGCCTGCGCAAAAACCTTTTTGCAATCTTTTAATGTGATTTCTATGTCTTCATACTTAGACTCTACTTTGATTGCTTTTGCTTCTTTTATATAATGTAAAAAAAGAAAAATACCTGCATTTACTTGAAAATTCCATCCAAAAGATGATGCAGAGGCATCATTATCAAAAGAAAAATCTAATTCCATTTCATCATCCATTGCTTTTATCCCTCTCTTTAGTATTATTTTTCTCAAGTGCTCTACACGGTATACTCTATTTTCATCTAAATACCTGCGTAATATCCTGATACCGATTCACAATCCGGTAAACCCCAACATACTCTTTTCCAATCTTATACAGCACAACATAATTCCCACAAATCACATATTTATAATCCGTTCGGAAGCTGACTCTCTTAGCAAGATCCGATCCCATATACGGAAATTGCTGTATATTCTCAATTCGAGCATATATCTCCTGAATGGTCTTTACTGCCATTTCTTCATTGTCTTCCGCAATATACTCTTTAATGTTCTTCAAGTCCTCTGCCACAATAGGGTTAATCCGCAATTTCATCATAGGCTATACCCCGACAGATTTCTTCAGTTCATCCAAACTCATCCAGGCACTTTCATCCTTAACGGCTTCTTCTGCTTCCTGTAGCTTCATCAACAGCTTTTTCTCCGCCTTTTCACGCTCATAGTCCTCAATATCCATAACCACAAACTTGCCTCTGCCATTTTTCGTCAAAAACACGGGTTCTCCAACCTGACAATTTTTCAACACTTCATTATAATTTCTTAAATCTGATACAGGTAATATATTCGGCACAAAATCAACTTTCTTTCCTTGATATAGCTTCTTCATTTACATATATATTATACGCAAGAAAGCTGTAAAATTCCACGTTGAATTTTACAGCTTTCTATTTTAATATTATACCCTTATCCGTAAAATTACCGTAAAGTGAACTTTTTTACGTAATGGAGATTTAAAATCCGCATAAAGTTCTATTCTTATCAATGCATTCCACATTAGCAACACTACTAAAAACAGATATTACAAACTCTCTGCTATACCTGCACATTTTAGCTTTTCATTAAATTTATAACCGACACCCCATACCGTCTGTATGTAGATTGGCTTGCTTGGATTATCCTCTATCTTTTCCCGTATGTTACGAATATGGCTCATGACAATGTTGTAATCACCGAAATATGGCTCTTTCCAAACGCTATTATATATCTGCTCTTTGCTGAATACTATTCAAGCATTTTGAGCCAACAACAATAACATTTCAAATTCTGTATATGTAAGTTCAATCTCATTTCCGTCACGAACCACAATCCGCTTAAACTTGTCAATACAAAGTCCTTCAAAATGAAGTTTTTCTTTACAGAAGTCATTATGTTTCAGAACTTCTATTTCTTCATTAACATATGACAAAAGACGATTGAAAATATGCTCTTCTCCATCCTCAAATGATAGAATTAAAATCTTCCCAAATGATCACCCCAGTTCACATCCTGTACAAGTCAATTATTTTATGCAAATTGTTTTGTCTTATAAGATACCAATCCTTTTACCAAACACCCTATGGCAAAACAAACATTTATTCCCAGTACAATATACCAAATCTCATATATGTCATTTACAATTCCCGTCATGACAAGAAAAATCGGCATAGAATCTACTATAAGCCAAATGATTCCCCCGAAAAACATCCT
>ERZ773221.178-NODE-178-length-79640-cov-6.122046_pt1 | contig 79640 bp, 97 predicted proteins | sample MGYA00580994_ERZ773221 | MGnify/ENA primary metagenome ERZ773221 (study PRJEB29015, sample SAMEA2737758) | human gut metagenome | biome: human gut; feature: human-associated habitat; material: faeces | place: China | collected 2012 ... | reverse complement strand
TGTCCAAACGTGGAAGAGACACGGAATCCGATGCAAACATTCAGCCGGAAGAAATGCTCACATTTTTCTCCAACGAATATTCCATCTGCATTTCCACATGAAATCCCCAAGTGTTTTTCTTGTAATATTACTTATCGCCCAAAGAGCTCTATGCTTATTGCGGCAATTCCTGATTCGCACTTTATTTTGTTATTCCGCCTCCAACTTCAGCATATAGATGCAGTTCGGTTTGTCTACCTTCACCGGGGAACCGGTCTCAAGCGAATAACCATCCTTGTAATCGATCGTGTAGCTGAAAATGTCGTTGGAATTGTTGTTCAATGTCAGATAATGCTTCTCGTCCGGATAGATGGCAAGCATCTTCGGATAATCACTGTTCACCTTCGTCGTAAATACCGGGGTAAGCATTCCCGTCTTCTCCTCGATCTCATAACACACGACAGAGTTCACGCCTGCGTTGCTGCAGAACAGATACTTACCGCTCTTCGAGATCTCCATACCCGATGCTGCACAGATATCCTCCTCCTTCTTCGGGGAAGTGCTGATGGTCTGGATCTTCTCAAATACCGGCTCATTATCCTGCACAGAATAATGATATACCTCAACAATATTGAGCAGTTCATAGAGAATGTATGCATATTCGCCGTCTCTTGAGAAACGGATCATACGCGGGGCAGACTCGAGCGGTCCACGGATAATGTCAATCAGCTCCAGCTTGCCGTTCTCATAATCCACGCGGTAGACCTTTACCTGATCCAGTCCATTGTCAACCGCACACAGAAACTTCTGATCCGGCGTCAGCTTCACACAGTCCACGTGTGGTACGAAATTGCGCTGTGCAATACTTCTTCCCATTCCTTTGTGGAAAATGCCGTCCGCGATTCCACCGATGCTTCCGTCCGCTTCCAGATGCATCATGCTCACACGACCATCATGATGTCCACCCACAAAAAGATAGCGGTTACCGTCATCCACTTCCACATAGCAGCCTCTCATTCCGCCGATCCACTGCTTGTTGATCGAAGTAAGATCACCGTCCTTCTCGATACGGAAGGATTCTACGCCCTCATCCGCAATGGAATACAGAAATCTGCGATCCTTGGAGACAACCAGATCCGACGGATTGTTGATCGGAACCACCTTGCGCTCCGTCAGTTTTCCCGCCTCAACGTCTACATCATAGATATGGATTCCTACGCTGTTCTCGTGTGTATAAGTTCCTACATATGCAACATACTTCTCCTGCTTCATCGTCTTCCACCATCCTATTCTTTTCTTCGCAAAATGTCATACATGGCAAGCGGCTGTCCAAGGTCGATATAAAGCACCTGCTTCGGATGCGGCGCGGACTCCATATCATTCCCCTCTTCATCCACGATTCGCTGCACAGTCACCGTGATATTGGCACCATCCGGCTTCATGACCTCAATGCTCTCCCCGACAGAAAACTTATTGCGCTGTTCAATCCGGTAGAGTCCCTTTTCGTTCCGCTCTCCGACAATGCCCAGATACGTGTACTCCTTCACATAGGTGTTATTGTCGTAAATCTGCGCTTCGTCCGAAGGTTTGCCAAAGAAAAATCCAGTCGTAAACTGCCGGTAGGTGCAGTTTGAAATCTGCTCCTGATACCACGCCATATGCTCCCTGTAAAGCTCCGGCGACTGCTTGTAGTCATCAATGGCCCTTCGATATGTTCTCGCCACCGTGGCAACATACAGTGCTGTCTTCATTCTACCCTCAATTTTAAAACTGTCAATACCCGACTCCATCAATTCCGGAATATGTTCGATCATGCAAAGATCCTTGGAATTGAAAATATAAGTACCGCGCTCATTCTCATAGACCGGCAGGTATTCTCCCGGGCGTTTTTCCTCCACAACCGCGTATTTCCAGCGGCACGGATGTGTGCACGCTCCCTGGTTGGCATCTCGTCCGGTAAAGTAATTGGACAGTAAGCACCTTCCCGAGTAGGAGATGCACATTGCTCCGTGAATGAACGTCTCGATCTCAAGATCGTCCGGAATATTGGCACGGATTTCCCTGATCTCAGCCAGCGAAAGCTCTCTCGCCGACACCACACGCTTTGCCCCCTGCTCATACCAGAACCGGTAGGTACCGTAATTGGTGTTGTTTGCCTGCGTACTGATATGGCGCTCGATCTCGGGACAGACTTCCTTAGCAATCATATAGACCCCCGGATCGGAAATGATCAGCGCATCCGGCTTTATCTCCCGAAGCTCGGCAAAATACTCTCTCACACCGTCGAGATCTCCGTTGTGCGCCAGGATATTGGCGGTAATGTATACTTTCACATCATGGGCATGCGCAAAAGCAATCCCCTCCCTGATCTCTTCCATGGAAAAGTTCTTCGCCTTCGCGCGGAGTCCGAACGCTTCGCCTCCAATATATACTGCGTCTGCTCCGTAGATCACAGCAATTTTTAATACTTCCAGACTGCTCGCCGGTATCAGTAACTCCGGTCTTCTCATATTCTCGTTCCTCTCTATTCTCACACGCATGCATCGCATCTTCATGCTTCATGTAATCCCGCACGGATTCCGCCATCTTCCCATCCTGCGTAATCCATGCCGTCCTTAACGCCTTGTGCTCAAGGTGATGCCATCTCCCACCGGGAGCACCGCGGTCACCAGTTCTTCACTGTGTGTCAGCGTGTACAGATATTCCCGCATGCGCTTATGAATTGTGCGGTTCCGCCTTGTAACCGCGAACCGTGATTCAATCACATCGCCGTCCTGCAGCACATTGTCCGACACCAGCACGCCGTCCTTCGCCAGAAGGCGCAGAATCTCCGGCAGGAAATGAATGTACTGCCCTTTTGCCGCGTCCATAAAAATAAAATCATACGGACCTTCCAGCGTCTTTAACACTTCCGCGGCATCGCCCTCCAGCAGCGCAATCTGCGCTTCCTTCCCGGCTCTCTTAAAGTTCTCCCTGGCAATCGGAATCCGCTTTTCATAATTCTCGATCGTTGTAATCTGACACGGCACAGGATCGTACTCTGCCATAAGGATGGCGGAAAATCCCACCGCAGTCCCAACTTCTAAAATACGTGCCGGCTTCTTCATGGCAAGCAGAAACTTCAAAAAGCTCTGCATCTCCTTCCGAATAATCGGCACGTAATCGGCTGTCGCTTCCCGCTCAATCTGATCGAGCATCGCAGTATTTCCCGTATCCAGAGAATTGATATAAGTCACAAGTCTCTCATCTACTATCACGGTGTCTCCTCTGCATCCCCTGCATCTTCTGCGGTCTGTGTATCGTCCGTCTCATCTGTCAGATCCGCCGCCCCGGTATTCCCGGTGTCTGCGGTATCCTCGGTGTCCTCGGTACTTTCCGTATCACCGGCATCCGCTGCCATGATCACGAACATCTCCCGCGCAGTCATCGAGGTATTTAACGTGTAAACACCCGGTTTGAGTTTTCCGGAGTAAGCAGATAGTTTCAGCTGGGCATAGAACAGATTCGCATCCTCCACCAGCCCCTCTTCTTTTAACATCTTTCCGATATCATGCTCCGACATATCCGCCGTCACGGATACGGTCACATCCCTGCCCGGAATTTCGTCCACCGGGCTCTCGGTAAACACCCGGTATCCGAAGTCATAGCAGTAGGAGCCAAGTTCAATCAGTCCCACCACAACAAGCAGTGCAACCAGGATGGAAAAGCTGATACTGACAAATTTGAAAACGACTTTGTTCCATTTCATAATCTTCTACACTTCCATAATTATCGGCATAATCATCGGGCGTCTCTTCGTCTCTTTCCAAACAAAATCCCCCAGAGAATCCTTGATCTCCATCTTGATCTTGCCCCAGTCTGTAATGCCTTTATCCATACAGTGCTGCATTGTATCATCAAGCAGATGCTTGGCATCGTCCATCAGTCCCTCTGCACCGCGGACATAGACAAATCCGCGCGATACGATATCCGGTCCGGCAAGCACCTGTCCGGAACCGCCCTCCAGTGTCAGCACGACGATAATGATACCGTCCTCTGCCAGATGCTGGCGGTCACGCAGCACGATATTGCCGACGTCGCCGACGCCGAGACCGTCCACCATGATGGCTCCGGTGTGTACGCGTCCTGTCACTGCCGCTGCCTCATCGTTTAACTCAAGCACATCTCCGGAGGAGAGCAGGAAAATATTCTCTTTCGGAATTCCCAGCTCCTCCGCAACCTTCGCCTGTGCGATCAGATGGCGGTACTCACCGTGCACCGGAATCGCATACTTCGGCTTCACCAGGGAATAGATCAGCTTGATCTCCTCCTGGCAGGCATGTCCGGAAACATGGACATCCTGGAAGATTACGTTGGCACCCTTCATCGACAGCTCGTTGATAATGCGCGATACAGCTTTTTCATTTCCCGGAATCGGATTGGAACTAAGAACGATCGTATCGTTCGGCTTGATCGTCACTTTCTTGTGCACGCCGCTTGCCATGCGGGACAGTGCTGCCATCGCCTCGCCCTGGCTTCCCGTCGTGATGATGACGGTCTGCTCATCCGGGTAACGCTTCAGCTCCTCAATGTCGATTAACGTATTGTCCGGAATACTGATATATCCAAGTTCGGAAGCAATTCCGATGATGTTGACCATGCTTCGTCCCTCGACCACCACTTTGCGGCCGTTCTTATACGCCGTATTGATGATCTGCTGCACACGGTCGACATTGGATGCAAACGTCGCAATAATGATCCGGTGATTCTTGTTGTCCGCGAAAATCTCATCAAAGGTCTTGCCGACCGTCTTCTCCGACATGGTAAATCCCGGGCGCTCAGCGTTTGTACTGTCGCACATCAGCGCCAGCACACCTTTTCTTCCGATCTCACCGAAACGCTGCAGATCGATGGCATCTCCAAATACCGGTGTGTAGTCCACCTTGAAGTCTCCGGTGTGCACAATAATGCCTGCCGGGGAGTAGATGGCAAGCGCCGCCGCATCCTGAATACTGTGGTTCGTCTTGATGAATTCCACGCGGAAGCAGCCGAGATTGATATGCTGTCCGTATTTTACGACCTTGCGCTTTACCTTGGTGAGCATATTGTGCTCTCTTAACTTGTGCTCAATGATACCGTTCGTCAGCTTGGTAGAATAGATCGGCACATTGATCTCTCTTAACACATAAGGGATTGCTCCGATGTGGTCCTCATGACCGTGTGTGATAAAAAATCCCTTGACCTTGTCAATGTTGTCCTTCAGATAGGTGATATCCGGGATGACCAGATCGATTCCGTACATGTCATCCTCCGGAAAAGACAGACCGCAGTCCACAACAATAATACTGTCCTCATATTCAAAGGCAGTAATGTTCATACCAATCTGCTCCAATCCTCCTAACGGAATGATTTTGAGCTTTCCACTATTCTCTTTTTTTTCTTTTTTCAAAATATTACCTCCATTATTATTTGTCTCTTAAAATGCAATGTCCGCGTCGTCGAGCAGCTCTGCAAATACTTTTCCGATGGCAGAAAGCTCCGTGTCGTCTTCCACAAGCACGTAGACAGATTCCTCGTCTTTCGTTTCCACCTCTTTTAAAATATACGCATCACAGTCGCCGTCTTCCTCTTCCGTCGCCAGAAGGTAGTGCGTGCCGCCAACCTTTGTCTCCTCAACCACGAAAAACGCGAGCGATTCCCCGGTGTCCGGATCCACAAACTTTACTTTTTCCATATTTACTCCATTCACTGTTTCTGAAACGCGAGTGAATCCAGATATCCCTGCAGAATAAACACTGCCGCGATCTCATCCACATACTGTTTGCGATTCTCTCTGCGTATTCCACTCTCCATCATGTGCCGGTCTGCTGCAACCGTCGTAAGTCTCTCGTCCCACAGGACGACAGAAAGCCCAGTGCGGCGCTCCAGCATCTGTGCAAACTCTTTCGTCTTCTCGCAACGCTCTCCCTCGGTATTGTTCATATTCTTGGGATAGCCGAGCACAATGCGCTCCACCTGATATTCTGTTACAATCTGTTCTATTCTTGCCAACGTCTGACGCAGCTTGTTCGGAGACTGTCTTCTCACGATCTCCAGTCCCTGCGCCGTCAACATAAGTTCATCACTGACTGCCACACCGACAGTCTTCGAGCCAAAATCCAAACCTAATATCCGCATCTTCTATTCCCAGTTGTTATTCCTGATGTAAGCCTTCAGCATCTCCTCTACCAGCTCATCACGTTCTACTTTCATGATCAGGCTTCTTGCATTATTATGACTGGTGATATAAGTAGGATCTCCCGACATAATATATCCAACAATCTGATTCACCGGATTGTATCCCTTCTCCATAAGCGCACGATAAACAATCGCGAGCACGTCGCTCACGCGAAGTTCCGGTCCTTTTTCCACTTTAAAATATTGTGTGTTATTGATCTCCTGCATATTTGTCACGCCCTTATATCTGCCCGGACTTTAAAGCGGTGCTGCCAGCCACCGCTCTCTTGTCGAAAAAGCATTGCTGTTTTTATTCTAATATAGTTTGTCTTAAAATTCAACTAAAAGATAGACGTCTTCTGTTAATTGTGTCTTTAAGGTGCCCGTCACAAACGTGTTGGAAAGATCTTTTTTTGTCTCTACCGCCACTTTCACATACTCTTTTGTGTACCCGGTGTAGTAACGCTTTCCATCATATAAAAACTCTTCCTCCAGAAGCGCCGTCACCTGTCTGCCGAGATAATACCGGCGGAACTCCCCCGACATCCTGTGACCGAGTGCAAGCAGTTTTTCGCTGCGCTCCTTTTTTACCGCCTCCGGCACCTGATCCGGCATTGCCGCCGCCTTCGTTCCCTCTCTTCTCGAATACTGGAAAATATGCATCTCATAGAAATGAATCCGCTCCAGATAACGCTCCGTCGTCTCAAATTCCTCGTCCGTCTCCCCCGGGAATCCTACAATGACATCCGTTGTGATTGCCGGATGTTCAAAATACCTGCGCAGCAGCGCACAGCCCACCTCATATTCCGCCGTATCGTACCGCCGGTTCATGCGGCTTAACACCGTATCACAGCCGCTCTGCAATGACAGGTGAAAATGCGGGCAGATCTTCGGCAGCTCCGAGAGTCTTTTTGCAAACGCGTCCGTCACGATACGCGGTTCCAGGCTTCCCAGGCGGATCCGCTCGATCCCCTCCAGCTCATGTACCGCCTCGATCAGATGCAGCAGCGACTCCCCGTTGTCCACACCGTAGGAACTCAGATGGATTCCGGTAAGCACCACCTCGCGGTAGCCGATTTTTGCCAGCGTCCGTATCTCCTGTAAGACGTCCGGAAGCTCCCTGCTTCTGACACGCCCTCTCGCAAACGGAATAATACAGTATGTGCAGAACTGATTGCAGCCATCCTGCACCTTGATAAACGCCCGGGTGTGCTCTGCCGTGCGCGAAAGCGACAATTCCTCGTATGCCTGCTTCTCGTGATTGATATCCGCCACACACGCCATCTTGCGGTGGGATGCTTCGTATTCCCGAAGCAGCGGCACCAGCTCATGCTTTTTATTATTCCCGATCACGATGTCAATCGACTCATCCACGAGAGCCTGTGCCTCCTTGGTCTGCACATAGCATCCGGCTCCCACGACAATCGCATCCGGATTCTGCTTTTTCGCCCGGTGCAGCATCTGTCTGGACTTGCGGTCCGCCATATTGGTCACGGAGCATGTATTGATCACATAGACATCCGCATACTCCGAAAACGGCACGATCTCATATCCCGCCTCCTCCAAAATCTGCTGCATGGCTTCCGTCTCATATGCATTCACTTTACAACCCAAATTATGCAATGCTGCTTTCATTCTTGTTTCCTCATTTCTGTATTGCTTTTTGTTCACGCTTTCTTATGGTTTCATCCGCTTTTTGTGTTGACTTTTCCACGAAAAACTATTACTATAAAACTATCTTGAAACAGATAATCCTAAGGAGGTTTTTTATCATGAAAACAGTACAGATTTCCCTTAACTCGATCGACAAGGTAAAGTCCTTCGTCAATGCAATTACGCAGTATGAATATGATTTTGATCTGATCTCTGGCAGATACGTCATCGATGCAAAGTCCATCATGGGTATCTTCAGTTTAGATTTATCCAAGCCTATCGACCTTGCAATCCATGCAGAGAACAACATGGACGAGATTATGGAGACTTTAAAGCCATACTTAATCTAATTCATACATAACAGGGGTACACGCCGCGGGATTTCCCGCGGCTGTTTTTTTATGTAACAGGAGACTTCGTTCCTATTACATAAACCCGCACCGCGAGGATGCACATCTACGCCTCGATGTGAATTACCTCCACCGTATCGATGGCTTCCTGCATCAGCGCATCGATCTTCTCGGAAAGCTTTCTCTCATCATTGTGAATCACGTTTAAGCTCGGCTTTGTCACCGGGTGCTTTGCCACGAAAATCGTACAGCAGTCCTCGTAAGGAAGGATGGAGGTCTCATAAGCGTCGATCTTCTCCGAGATCTCCACGATCTCCTGCTTGTCAAATCCGATCAGTGGACGGTAAACCGGCATCGTACATACCTCATTGGTTGCCGCGAGCGACTGCATGGTCTGGCTCGCCACCTGTCCGATACTCTCCCCCGTAATCAGTCCGAGACACTTGTTCTCTTTTGCAAAATGCTCCGCCAGCTTCATCATGTAGCGCCGCATGATAATCGTCAGCTCCTCATGCGGGCACTGTTCGTAAATATATAACTGAATATCCGTAAAATTGACCACATGCAGATTGATCGGTCCGGTATATTTGGAAATGATCTTTGCCAGATCCACGACCTTCTGCTTGGCGCGCTCCGACGTATAAGGCGGCGCATGAAAATAGGTCGCATCGATGGTAACACCGCGCTTTGCAATCATGTAGCCTGCCACCGGGCTGTCGATTCCGCCGGATAAGAGCAGCATGGCTTTTCCGTTTGTTCCGACCGGCATACCGCCCGGTCCCGGAATAACCGTCGAGTACACATTGATCTGGTTGCGGATCTCGATATTCAGCATCACCTGCGGCTTGTGGACATCCACGCTCGTCTCCGGGAACGCCTCTAAGATCCGCTCGCCCATCTGGGCATTGATCTCCATCGACTCCAACGGGTAATTCTTTCTCGCACGGCGCGCATTAACCTTGAACGTAAAATGCTTGTCCGGGTATACCTCGTCGATATAGCGGATGACTTCCCCCGCCAGCACATCAAAGCCCTCGTCCTCCAACAGCACAACCGGACAGATTCCCACGATACCAAACACATGCTGCAGTGCCTCCACAGCTCCATCGTAATCGTATTCGCCCTCCATCTCGACGTAGATTCTGCCCTGCTCCTTGCGGATATGGAACGTGCCGTCCACCTTCTTTAAGGCATGATTCATCTGGCTCACCAGCGCATCCTCAAACAGATAACGGTTCTTCCCCTTGATGGCAATCTCTGCATATTTAATCAAAAATGCTTTATATGTCATGGCTCTCTCCTTTACTTTCTGGTGAACTTTCTGCGGAACGGAATGATCTCTTTCATTTTTTCGACCGCATAATCCACTTCTTCTTCCGTTGTGTTGACGCAGAAGCTGATCCGGATCGTGGACTCTAACTTCTGCTTCGGCAGACCGATTCCCTGTAAGGTGCGGCTCGGCGCAGGCTTATTGGACGAGCAGGCGCTTCCCGCTGACACATAAATGCCATATTCTTCCAGGGAATGGAGCATCACTTCACTTCGCACATCCTCGATCGTGATACTCACAATCTGTGGTGCAGAGTCCCGTCCCGTTTTACCGTTTACCGTCACTCCCGGGATCTGTGTCACTTCATCGATGAATCTCTGCTTGATCTCATACATATGATCGACCTTCGCGTCAAAGTTCTCATAGATTTCCGCCGCTGCCTCGCCGAGTGCAGCCACGCCCGGAACGTTCTCCGTACCGGAGCGCATTCCCTTCTGCTGACCGCCGCCGTAGATGATCGGTTTTACTTTTACCTTATCGCGGATATATAAAAATCCGGTTCCTTTCGGCGCGTGGATCTTGTGTCCACTCACCGAGAGCAGATCAATCCCCATCTTTTTCGGGCAGATGCGGAATTTGCCGTACGCCTGAATCACATCCACATGAAACAGCGTGTCCGGATTCTTCGCCTTGATGACCTTCGCCGCTTCCTCGACCGGTTCAACCGCACCAATCTCGTTGTTCACCATCATGATGGACACCAGCACCGTATCTTCCCGCACTGCATCCCGCAGTTCCTCCAGCGAAATAATACCGTCATGATCCACAGACAATTCCGTGATCTCATAGCCGAGTTCCTTTAAGTAGGCAAGCGGCGCCTGTACCGACGCATGCTCAATCGACGTCGTGATGATATGCTTTCCCTGGCGCTTGTTTGCCAGCGCTCCGCCGATCAGCGCCATATTGTTCGACTCCGTGCCGCCCGACGTAAAGACGATCTCCTTCTCATCGCAGCGGAGCGTCTTTGCGATCTGCTCTTTTGCTTCTTTAATATAATCCTCCGCCGTCTTTCCCATGTTGTGCAGGGAGGACGGATTGCCGTAATCTTCCGTTAAGATCTGCACCATCTTGTTTTTGGCGCGCTCACTGCACCGGGTGGTGGCAGAATTATCCAAATATGCTTCCATCTGTTTTAAAACCATGCCTTTCTAACAAACGCCGACGCAGAATCACGGCTGATCCCGCTCTTCTTCCGCTTCCGACACACTCTCGATATGATACATCAGAATGGAAAGGGTTGCAAGTCCCGCCGTCTCCGTGCGCAAAATTCTTTTTCCGAGGGACACCAGATGCATCCCCTCCTCTTTTGCCAGCGCAATCTCCGACGGATCGAATCCGCCCTCCGGTCCGATAAAAATGCCGACGCTCTGCCCCGGTGCAATCCGCTCCATCACTTCCCTTGTGGCCGCCATGCCGCGCTCGTTCTCATACGGCAGTAGCACCACGTCGAGCTCTCCCGCCAATGCGACTGCCTCCCGGTAATTCACCGGTTCTCTCACCACCGGAATTCTGCTGCGCTTTGACTGTTTTGCCGCACTCTTTGCAATCTCCTGCCAACGTGCCGTCTTTGCCGCCGCTTTTTTTGCATCCAGTTTTACGACGCAGTTCTTCATCGCCACCGGGATCACCTCCGCGGTGCCAAGCTCCACTGCCTTCTGGATGATGAGCTCCATCTTGTCGCTCTTTGGAAGTCCCTGAAACAGGCAGATCCGGCAGGGCAGTTCCGTATCTAAAGCCGTCTCCTCCGTGATGCACACCTCCACCACGTTCTCTGCGATCCGATCAATCGTGCCGAAGAAATTCCTGCCGAATGTGCTGCTGATGCGCACTTTTTCCCCGCATTTCATGCGCAGGACATTGCGGATGTGATTTACATCGCTTCCCTCAATCGTCACCAAATCATTTGCAATCTGCTCGTCTTCCACAAAAAACTGATACATAAACTCCTCATTTCCGGGCTGCCTGCCATTTCTTCGGATCGTCTTTCCTTCTTCTGGATCGTCTTCCTTATTCCGGCTTTCTCGCCGTAATGTTCACCCACTCGCCCTGATGATTGATCTCCACCACCGTAAGTCCGGCCGCTTCGATCGCTTCTTTTACCGCGTTCTCCTTGAAATCGATGATGCCCGAGGTAATAAAATAACCGCCGCGTTTCAAGCGTGCCGGAATCACCGGTGCCATCGAAATAATGACGTCTGCCAGAATGTTGGCAACCACAATGTCGTATTCCTCCGTGCCGACTTTCTCCTGCAGTGCTGCATCATCGATCAGATTGCCGACATAAAATGTGCCAAGCGAAGGATCGAGATGGTTCACTTCCATATTCTCATGTGTGGAGGTCATGCAGTCCGGATCGAGATCCGTTCCGACTACCGCGGACGCGCCAAGCTTCAGCGCCACAATCGATAAAATGCCGCTTCCGCAGCCGACGTCGAGTACCTTCGGCGCGCGTTTTTCCGGTGTGTACGCATCGTTCCCGCGGATATACTTTAACAGCTGGCGGATGCACAGCTGCGTCGTCTCATGCTTGCCGGTTCCAAACGACACACCCGGATCAATCTCGATTAAAAATTTGTCAGCATCCTCCGGCTTTAATTCCTCCCAGGTCGGTTTGATCAGGATGTCATCGATATAGAAGGAACTGAAGAATTTCTTCCAGTTGTTGATCCAGTCCAGATCCTCCGTCTGGTCGGAGGTGATCACGCCGCTTCCGACATCCACGACTTTTCTTAAGTCCTCCAACGCCTCTTTTACCTGCTTTAACAGTTCGGTGCGGTCCTCGCCGTCATCCTCGAGATAAAAGCTGACGTGGCTCACACCGTCATCCGGCGGAAGCTCCGGCAGAAAATCGATGAACATATCCGCCTGATCTTCCTTGGACAGCGGAATGTTATCCTCAATCTCCACTCCCTCAATGCCAAGGTCGGCTAACATCGCACTCATGTAGTCCTCCGCCGCCGTCGTTGTCTCTATTGTGTATTTATTCCATTTCATATGCGTTCTTCCTTCCCTTACGATTCCGTTCCTAAAAATCGTTATTTATCTTATCATACAATCGCACATCTTGCAAACGATGTTCCGCCCCGCTCTCCGCCTGCGGGAGGTATTCCTGATGCAGTATACAAAACACATTCTTTGCCTGTTGCACAAAAAACGGGCCGCGGCACCTCTTTTGCGCCGGACAGCCCGTCCTTATTTCTTCTTACAATACCTTTGATAAAAACTCCTGCAGTCTCTGGCTCTTTGGATTGCCAAAAATCTCCTGCGGGGTTCCCTCCTCCTGGATCACGCCGTCGTTGATAAACATCACACGGTTCGCAACTTCTCTGGCAAATCCCATCTCATGTGTCACGACCACCATCGTCATGCCATCCTCCGCCAGTTCCTGCATCACGGCGAGCACCTCGCCGACCATCTCCGGATCAAGCGCCGAGGTCGGCTCGTCAAACAGGATGATGTCCGGGTCCATCGCCAGCGACCGCACGATGGCAATGCGCTGCTTCTGTCCGCCGGAAAGCTGCGCGGGATACGCGCCCGCCTTATCCGCCAGACCGATGCGCTTTAACAGCTCCATCGCGCGCGTATTCGCTTCCTCTTTTGTCATCTTGCCGAGTTTTACCGGGGCAAGCATGATATTTTCCAGAATCGTCATGTTCGGAAACAGGTTGAACTGCTGAAACACCATGCCGATCTTCTCCCGGACATGATTGATGTCCACCGACGGGTCCGTCAGATCGGTTCCCTCAAACAGCACATGTCCCGCCGTCGGAATCTCCAACAGATTTAAGGAGCGCAAAAACGTGGATTTACCGCAGCCGGACGGTCCGATCAGCGCCAGCACATCGCCCTTTTTGATCGTCGTAGAGATTCCTTTTAACACTTCATGACCGTCAAAAGACTTGTGAAGCTCTTTTACTTCCAGAATTACCGTATTATCGCTCATTGCTTCTCAATCTCCTTTCCAACAGTCCGACTGCCTTGCTCAGTCCCATGACAATCAGGAAATAAATGGCCGCGACCGCAATTAACGGCATGAACGCCTCGTACGTCACGCTTCGGATGATGTCTCCTCCCTTGGTCAGATCCATCAGCCCGATGTAACCGCTGATCGAAGTCTCCTTCAACAGACTGATAAACTCATTGCAGAGTGCCGGCAGAATATTTTTGACTGCCTGCGGCAGGATGATGCTTAACATCGTCTGCTTATAATTTAATCCAAGGCTTCTTCCCGCCTCAAACTGTCCGATGTCCACCGCCATAATACCGGACCGGACGATTTCCGCCACGTAGGCCGCCGAGTTCAGTCCGAACGCAATGACTGCCACGAACAGTTTTCCCGTATTGATGCTCTGGAAAATGACATAATAAATAATCAGAAGCTGAATCATGACCGGCGTACCGCGCACAACGGCAAGGTATGCCTTGCAGAGTGCATTTAAGATCGTAAGCCCGCCGTTTCTGTCGTGGTTGGTTCTTACAATCGCGATCAAAAATCCAAACACAATACCGATCATTACCGCAAACACGGTGATGATGAGTGTATTTAAAAGTCCCTTTAACAAATAGGTATATCGGCTGTCCTTGATAAAGTTATCATAAAACTTCTCTGCTATCCCTGTCTTCTCTGCTGTGACAGATGTATCTCTCACGATGATGACCTGCTTGGATTTTGCATAGGTATCCGTGAAATTCACATTCTTTTTGCGTTCCTCCGTCACCGTAAAACCCGATGCACCGATGTCGACTTTTCCAGTGGACACCGCAGGAATCACGGAATCAAACGCCATGTCCTCGATCTTTAACTCCATGCCGAGTTTGTCGCAGACCGCCTGCATAATATCCATGTCGATTCCGGTGATCTTTCCCTCTTCATAATATTCATACGGCGGGAACTCCGCATTCGTACCAACGGTAAGCGTGCCGTTCGTGCGTTCCACATCCAGAATTTCATACGGATACTTTCCAATCTCCTCGTCCGTTCCGGTATAATTCTTCGCAATGTTATCGAGAACACCCTCGTCCTTCAGTTCGCGCAGCGTCTCATTGACCTGATCCACAAGTGCCTCGTTGCCCTTTGCGATTACGAACGCATAGTCCTCCTCAACAAAGTTCTCCTCGAGAATCTTAAGCCCTTCGTTCTGCTCCACAAATGCCAGCGCCGGCAATTCGTCAATAATCACGCAGTCTAACTTTCCCTGCTTTAATGCCTGCACGGCATCCGCGCCCTTATTGTAACGCTCTACTACCGTGCCCGAGCCGTCCGTCTCATAGTCGCTGACCATGATATCTCCGGTCGTGCCGAGCTGTACACCGATATGCTTTCCCGGAAGATCCGCAACCGACGCAACAGAACCGTCGCCGGATGCCTGTCCCGCCTCCGTGTCGCTGCCTATCGCCGTCGCCGCGGCAACCTGTGTGCCGTAACCTAACAGCGTCGAAAAAAAGACCGCTCCGGCAAGCAGTATGCCGGATAATTTGATTGCTGTGTTTTTCATCGTACTATCTACCTCATGCTTCCTTATCTCTCACATAGATACTGCATAAATATACATCCGGCAGTCAGTATAACACAGAACGCCCCGCTTGGGAAGAGATTCATTCAATCTCGCAGATCCGGTAGAGATAACTTCTTCCCTGCTTTCCAATCCGCTCCACAATCAATAGATCCGTCAGAATCAAGAGCACCGTCTGTGCCAGCCGCACCGGAATCTTCGCGCATGCCGCAAAATCCTTCGCAGTAAACTCCTCCGGAATCTCATAGGGGATGAACTGCATGTAGTCCTCTCTCCGGTCCACACGCACTTCCTCCACGAAGGTAAGCGGTATCCGGTCGAAGCGGTCGCTTCCCTTCTTTTTGTCCCGGCTCCAGCCGTTTAACAGACGGTATTCCTCCATGTCAATGAGATCCAGCCGTAGTCTCAGATTCGGATCTTTCAGAAACGGCCGGATCTTATACAATTCGATGAATGCCTGGTATGCATTTCCTTTCTTGGGCGATTTGCGCCCGGGAGAGATCTCCCCCGTCTCCTCATCCATCCAGTGAAGCCACTTCACATGCGGAATCGGATAGACGATGGTCACCGGGTATAACGGCAGAAATGCGGCAAGTTTCCGCCGCATATTCTGGAACGACCGTGTCTGAATCTCGATCACTGCCTCCCCGTCAAAAATATCCGCAACAAAATTCTCAATCGGGATCTCATGCATATCCTCATCCGGTGCATAATAATTCTTGAGCACTGCATGTACCGTCTTCTCCGAGAGTGTGCCGATTCCAAGTCTCTGCCGCTCGATTCCGATGACTCTGCCCCTGGCACGCTCAAAACGTTCTGTATCAATGCACATATCTCATCCTCGCTGCTGTGCTTTTTCCGGAATGATCTGCCGCTTATTTCGGGTGCTTCATATCCTTTAAGATATCAAAGCAGTCAAACGTGCGGAAATAGTCCTCCGGCGTCTCGGCACGACGGATCAGCTGTGTCGATCCGTCTTCCTTCAGCAGCACCTCCGCTGACTTTAATTTTCCGTTATAGTTGTATCCCATGGAAAAACCATGCGCACCGGTATCATGAATCACCAGAAGATCTCCCATGTCGATCTTCGGCAGCATCCGGTCAATCGCAAACTTATCGCAATTCTCGCAAAGGGAGCCTGTCACATCATACTTGTGGTCGCACGGCGCATCCTCCTTGCCCATCACCGTAATATGGTGATATGCCCCGTAAATTGCCGGGCGCATCAGGTTCACGGCACACGCGTCCACACCGATGTACTCCTTGTGGGTATGCTTCTCATGGATGGCCGTTGTCACCAGGCAGCCGTACGGTCCCAGCATAAAACGTCCCATCTCCGTGTAGATTGCGACATCGCCAAGTCCCGCCGGAACTAAGATCTCCTCATATGCCACCCGGACGCCCTCTCCGATGACACGGATGTCGTTCGGCGTCTGATCCGGTGTGTACGGAATACCGACACCGCCGGAGAGATTGATAAAACGGATATCACATCCCGTCTTATCGCGCAGTTCCACAACCAGTTCAAACAGTTCTCTCGCAAGCTTCGGGTAATATTCGTTTGTCACGGTATTGCTGGCAAGAAACGCATGTACGCCAAAATGCTTGGCTCCCTTCTCCTTTAAGATCTTGAATCCCTCAATGATCTGCTCGTGGGTAAAACCGTACTTTGCATCGCCCGGATTATCCATGATGCCGTTACTCATCTTAAAGACGCCTCCCGGATTGTACCGGCAGCTGATCGTCTCCGGAATCCTGCCGATCGTTTTTTCCAGAAAATCAATGTGCGTAAAATCGTCGAGATTGATGATCGCACCAAGCTCATTGGCAAATGCAAATTCCTCCGCCGGCGTATCATTGGAGGAAAACATGATGTGTTTTCCATCGAAGCCCTGGGAATCCGCAAGCATCAGCTCTGTCAGCGACGCACAGTCACATCCGCAGTCATATTCTTTTAAAATGTCAAGAATGAACGGGTTCGGCGTTGCCTTTACCGCAAAATACTCCCGGAATCCCGGGTTCCATGCAAATGCTTCCTTCACTGCCTTCGCATTTTCGCGGATTCCTTTTTCATCGTAGAGATGAAACGGCGTTGGGTATTTTTTTACGATTTCTTCTAACTGTTCTTTGGTTACAAATGGTTTCTTCTTCATACGGTTCTTCCTCTCTTCCTAGAATACAACTTGTATCAAAAACATATAAAGTGCCGTTCCGACACCAATGCTGAGCAGATTGTTGCGCTTCCATACATGAAGCACGATGACCGCCGCCACGGCAATGAATTCCGGCAGACCAAAAGGTACTGCAAGCACCGACACATTTTTCAGGCAGTAGATCACCAGCATTCCGATGACCGCCGGGGGCAGCACCCTCCCCAGATACCGGATGATCGGCGGAATCTCTTTTCCTTTCGGGAAAAACAGAAACGGAATCAGCCGGGTAAAAAATATCGTTCCCGCCACGGTAAATATGATCGCAAGCGATCTTCCAACACTTACTGGCACTCCGGCTCGCCTCCTTCCTTTCCGTCCTCCGGAATCATTTTATCGAATATTTTTTTGCAGGAAAGCAGGATGACCATGACGCATATCATGGTCGGAAGGATAAAATTGTCCGCTCCGAACACCAGCCTGCACACCAGTCCACATACCAGCCCGATCACCACGCTCGGACGGTTCTGCTTCTCCATCCACTGTTCTACCATGATTACCACAAACAATGCCGTCATTGCAAAGTCAATGCCCTCCGCGGAGAACGGAAGTACATTTCCAAGCAGGGCGCCGATGCCGGAGCCGATGATCCAGTAACTCTGGTCAAGCACGGCAATCGCAAATAAGAACTGCTCCTCCTTCACATCCTTCGGCACTTTTGTGACAAAGAAAAGTGAGTAGGTCTCATCCGTCAAGGAAAAGATCATGTAGAGCCGCTTTTTCCCCATCTCGGAAAAACATTCCAACAGTGACAATCCATAAAAAATATGGCGGATATTCACCATAAATTCCATGAAAATCACATTGAAAAGGCTGACGCCCGGCGCGAAGAAGTTGACTGCCAGATACTGTCCGCTGCCCGCATAGATCACCAGGCTCATGAGCATTGCCCACAAGAAGTTGTAACCTTTTTCCTGTATCATCACTCCGAACGCCATTCCGATAAACAGATAGCCGGTGAGCACCGGTACCGTGTAGGGAAATGCTGCCCGGAATGCACGTAAATATGTCCCTTTCTGTTCGGCTTGCTTGGTTTTCATTTTTTTCTTTCCTAATCCCGTAAATTATGCTATACTTTTTCTAGTTATACATTCAGTGAAGTTGTTTTCAAGGGAGTTACCAATGAGTATTACGATCTTAAATTATCACGATCAGGCATTTGTGGATCAGATCAACACCGAGGCTGCTGCCCGCGCCGAAGCGGAGAGAGCTGCCGCCGAAGCTGCCAAAGCACAGGCTGCGGGATCTGACTTTTCTTCCGTTTTAACGAGTGCCACCGACGCCTACTCCGGCAGCACGGCCTGCTCCGAAGACCTTTCCGCCATCTTTGACGAGGCGGCAAACACCTACGGCGTCTCCTCCACTCTTTTAAAATCAATCGCAAGAGCAGAATCCAATTTTAATACAAGCGCTGTCAGCAGCGCCGGTGCCGTCGGTATCATGCAGCTGATGCCTGCCACCGCAGCATCTCTCGGTGTCACAGATTCCTACGACGCCTACCAGAATATCATGGGCGGTGCAAATCTGATCTCCCAGCTGCTTGCCAGATACAACGGTGATACCTCTCTTGCGCTTGCGGCATACAACGCCGGCAGTGCAAATGTCGATAAATACGGCGGTATTCCACCGTTTAGCGAGACACAGAATTATGTCCAGAAGGTTCTCTCCTATATGGGAAGCGATACGAACACCGTGGCATCCGCATCCACTGCAGAGACTTCCGAAGATGTTGCAACAACGGTAAGCAATTTTATCGCAGCAAACAACATCAGCCAGGACACGGTAGAGAAGCTGCTTACGCTTCTTGAAGTGTTAAACGCTTAACAATTACATTTCATACAACAGTAACACATGAGAATCCTGCCTGCAGGATTCTTTTTTGTGTAACAGGAAACTTCGTTCCTATTACACAATATCATCCTTCTGCCTGCGTCCCTGTGATCGTCTCGATCTGCTCTTCCAGATAGCCGTTGAACTCCGTCATAAAACGGCTCACCGTCCTCACATCCTCGACGGAATAGCGCGCCAGAAATTCCATATCGCGCTTCTCCCATCGCTTATGCCGCTTCGCATGCTCATCAAACAAAAGCCTGCCCTGATCCGTGAGCTTGAAATATACTTCCTTTTTGTTCGTCTCCAGCGTATATTTTTCGATCAGCCCTTTGGCAAGAAGCTTCTTGGTCATCTTGCTGATCGCGCCGCGCGTCATCCCCATGTGCTCCGCCACCTTCGTGACGTTCGGCAGTTCCAGTCTTCCGATATAGTCGATACAGTGTGTCTCCGAATAGCCGTATTCATCCAGACACTGGTTTTCCGTCAGTTTGGAAAGCATATCCTGCCGCTCCAGCATGAGCGCGATTTCTTTTAACAGCTCTTCCCGATCTTTCATGCAGACTCTTCCTTTTTCTAACATGGTATTTTGTTCCCAGTTCCTACTGTATCTCATTATTGTTTCCATGTCAACAATATATTTCTTTTACCTGCCGCTGATGATGCCGTAGCACTCCGGGCGCCTGTCGCGGAACAGCCCCCACTCCAGCCGTCTGGCATCCAGCTCGTCCAGGTCATATTCCTGCACCAGTATCTCTTCCTCGTCGCGCCCTGCCTCCGCCAGAATTTCTCCGGTCTCATCGGTCAGGAAAGACGATCCGTAAAAAACGAGCGCCGAACGCTGTCCGCCGTTTTCCTCACAGGGTTCTACCGTCTCCTCCCCGATCCGGTTTGCCGCAACAACGGGCATCAGATTGGCTGCCGCATGTCCCTGCATACAGCGTCTCCAGTGCGGCATACTGTCGCACTCTAAGATCGGTTCCGATCCGATCGCCGTCGGATAAAAAAGCAGCTCCGCCCCTGCAAGCGCCATACAGCGCGCGCTCTCCGGAAACCACTGATCCCAGCAGATTCCCACGCCGATTCTGCCGTAGCGCGTAGAAAATACCTGAAATCCGGTATCCCCCGGCGTAAAATAGAACTTTTCCTGATAGTAGTGATCATCTGGGATATGCGTCTTGCGATAAACGCCGAGCACCGTTCCGTCCGCGTCGATACAGGCGATGGAATTGTACAGGTTGTTCACATCCCGCTCATAAAAGCTGATCGGGAGCACCACTCCAAGCTCCGCGGCAAGCCGCATGCCCATGCGCACCGCATCGTTCTCCATCACAGGCTTTGCATAATGATAGAAGTCATACCGGCGCTGCTGGCAAAAATATTCCCGCTCAAAAAGTTCCGGCAGAAGGATCACGTTTGCTCCCTCTGCCGCCGCCTTTCGCACCATGGCTTCCGCCTTTTTTAAATTCTCCTCCACAGATGCCGCACAGCGCATCTGAATTGCCGCCACTTTCACTCTGTTCATACTCTTTTCCTCTTTTTGTCTCTGTCCACTTTACCGCTGCTGCATTTTTGCTGCTGCATTTTTGCCGCCGGGATCTGCTGTGTAATACAGTGAATATTCCCGCCGCCGACTAAAATTGCACGCGCCTGCACCGGAATGATCTTCCGCCCCGGATTCCACTGCGCAAGCAGTGCGGCAGCGCGCCTGTCACTCTCCTCATTCTCCCCGCCGAACGCTGGAAGGACGACTGCCTCATTGGAAAAATAAAAGTTCACGTAGGATGCCGCAAGACGCTCTCCCGCCTCCCGCTCATCCTCCCCTTCGGCAAACGAATACCCTGCCAGTTCCTCCTCTGTAATGCAGACCGGATGATCGGGAATCGGAAGCTTGTGAATGACAAGCTTTCTTCCGCGCGCATCCGTCTCGCCCTCCAGGTACGCAAGCGTCTGCTGTGATAGCGGATACTGGGGATCTCTTTCATCGTCCGTCCATGCAAGCACCACCTCGCCCGGGCGCAGGAACGCGCAGACGTTATCCACATGCTCGTTCGTCTCATCCTGATAGATTCCACGCGGCAGCCACAGCACTTTTTTTATGCCAAGATACGTTCTAAGCTTCTCCTCGATCTCCTCGCGCGTAAGCCCCGGATTGCGCCCCGCACTCAAAAGGCACGCCTCCGTCACCAGAAGCGTCCCCTCACCGTCGCTGTGAATCGATCCGCCCTCCAGTACAAACGGCGCGGCATCGTAACACGCATAGCCGTACTTTGCGGCAAACGCCTTTGCAAACGCATCGTCCAACGCCCAGGATGCATACAGTCCATCCACCGATCCTCCCCAGGCGTTAAATGACCAGTTCACTGCCCGCACCCTGCCGGCGCCGTCTTTCACAAAAGTCGGTGCCACATCTCTTGCCCAGGCATCGTCTGTCTCCAGTTCAAAGACCGTCACACGCTTTTTCCACGGCGCGTCCCCACCGGTCAGCATCTCTCGCGCGGAGTCAATGGCATCCCGCCCGGCTGCCACATATACGTTTTCACTCTGCGCAATCGCTGCAATCACATCCCGGAATGCAATCCGCGCATCGCGTGCGCCGTAAATCCAGGAACCCGGGCGCGACGGCCAGATCAGAATGCAGCCGTCATGCGGTTCGTACTCCCCCGGCATAAAAAATCCGTCCGTCTGCGGCGTTGTCATTCTCTCTTTTGGGTCTTCTGCACACTTTTGCATCTTTTTCTCCATTTCCTCTACCCTCATCCAAGTCATCTTCCCTTGTCCCGGATGTCTTTCAAAACCGGTTATGACAACCGCCCTTTGAAATCTTCATAGCCGAACTGCTTTATCATCTCAACCTCCCCGTCTTCCCGGAGCATTGCGATCGACGGAAGCGGAATTCCATTAAAGGTATTATTCTTCACCATCGAGTAGATTGCCATGTCCTCAAACACCGGACGGTCGCCGATCTGAATCTCGTGTGTGAAACTGTAGTCCCCGATGACGTCCCCCGCCAGACAGGTGAGTGAGGACAGCCGGTAGGTGTATTTCTGTTCTCCCGCCGGAAAGCTGTCCCGTAGCGGTGGGCGATACGGCATCTCAAGAACGTCCGGCATATGACACGCCGCAGACGCATCCAGAATCAGAATATCCATCCCGTTGTGTACAATATCGCACACTTCCGTTACCAGATATCCCGCATTTAAGGCAACCGCCTCGCCGGGCTCCAGATACACGGCAAGTCCGTAGGTCTCCCTGATATAGCCGATAAGCTTCTTTAAACGCTCTATCTGGTAACCCGGTCTGGTGATATGATGTCCTCCGCCCAGATTCAGCCACCGGACCTGTTTCAAATAAGAAGCAAACTGCTCCTCAAACGCCAAAAACGTACGTTCCAGATCATCCGCGTCCTGCTCGCAGAGCGTGTGAAAATGGAGTCCCTCCACATCCTCCGGCAGTTCATAGCTTCCATCCTCCTGCCGTCTCATGCCAAGTCCGGCAAGTCCTTTCTCAAACGCCTCTCTTGTCATGCCTAGTCTGGAACCGGGCGCGCAGGGATCATAGATCGCATGTCCCTCCTGCGTGGAATACTCCGGATTGATCCGAAGTCCGATGCTGACACGGTGCTCCGTACCACTGGCGACATTCTGCGCCGCCACCTTCTTCCTGTGTCTGACATACTGCGCAAAGGAATTAAAAATCACATGGTCGCAGAGCGTGACCAGTTCCTCCATGTCACTGTCCTTGTACGCCGGAGCAAACACATGGTTCTCACGCCCCATCTCCTCTGCGCCGAGACGCGCCTCGTAGAGTCCGCTCGCTGTGGTACCGCTGATGTATTGTCCGATCAACGGATAGAGCGCATATGTGGAAAACGCTTTCTGCGCCAGCAGGACATGGCATCCCGTATCCTGCTCCAGATTATGCAATATTATTAAATTCTCTTTTAATTTTTTCTGATCCACCACATAGCATGGTGTCGGAAGTTCATTCCACTTCATTGCTCTCGTCTCTCCCTGTCCGGCTCTTTTTACGAACGGCTACGCCACCGTCTTGGGGTTCTCATCGACAACCCACGGCAGTCCGTACTGGTTGAGCATATCCATAAACGGATCCGGATCAAACTCCTCGATATTGAAAACGCCGTCCTTATCCCACACCTTATCTACAACAAGCGCTGCACCGATCATTGCCGGAACTCCTGTCGTGTAGGAGATCGCCTGTGAGCCAACCTCCCTGTAGCACTCCTGGTGATCGCAGACGTTGTAGATATAGATCGTCTTTTCCTTGCCATCCTTCTTGCCGGTAAAAATACAGCCGATGTTCGTCTTGCCAACGGTTCTAGGACCCAGTGACGCCGGGTCCGGAAGCAATGCCTTTAAGAACTGGATCGGCACGATCTCTCTTCCCTCATACTGGATCGGGGAAGTGGAGAGCATTCCGACATCCTCCAGACACTGCATATGGGTCAGATAGCTCTGACCGAAGGTCATGAAGAAGCGGATGCGCTTGACTCCCGGCACATTCTTTGCCAGAGACTCGATCTCCTCATGATGAAGCAGATACATGTCTTTCTCGCCAACCTGCGGGAAATTATATTCTCTTTTAATTTCCATCGGTTTTGTCTCTACCCAGTGTCCGTCCTCCCAGTAGGAGCCGTTTGCGGATACCTCGCGGAGGTTGATCTCCGGGTTGAAATTGGTGGCGAACGGATAACCGTGGTCTCCACCGTTGCAGTCTAAGATATCGATGTACTCGATCTCATCGAAATAATGCTTCAGCGCATAGGCGGTAAACACGCTCGTCACGCCAGGGTCAAAGCCGCTGCCAAGAAGCGCCGTGATGCCGGCATCCGCAAAGCGTTTCTGATATGCCCACTGCCAGGAATAATCGAAGTACGCGGTAAAGCCCGCCTCCTTGCAGCGCTTCTCATAAATTGCACGCCACGCCGGATCGTCGGTATCTTCCGGTTCGTAGTTCGCGGTATCGATGTAGTCCACCTTGCATGCCAGGCAGGCATCCATAATCGTCAGATCCTGGTAAGGCAGCGCCACATTTAACACGGCATCCGGCTTGTAGTCACGGATCAGTGCGATCAGTTCGTCCACATTATCCGCATCCACCTTCGCTGTCGTGATCACTGTATCCGTCGTTCCCTGCAGCTTTTCCTTTAACGCGTCACATTTTTCTTTTGTGCGGCTTGCAATACAGATCTCCGAAAAAGTCCTGCTGTTCTGGCAGCATTTGTGAATTGCCACCCCTGCTACTCCGCCACATCCGATAATCAATAATCTTCCCATCTACTTATCCTCTCTTCCTGCCGTCCCGCGGCTGTATTTTCTATTTTTATATTATTTATATCATTCTGCCAACGGATGACAGAACGCTCCGCTGACTGTCCCGTCAGAGTCCGTTCTGTCCCGCATCTGCCATCTACTTTCTGCCTTCCTCTTCCTCAAGCATATCCTCGACATATTTTGGCAGCATAAACGCTCCCTTATGAAGATTGGTCGTATAATACCAGGTCTTGATCCCGCGCGCTTTCCAGCGCTCCACATTCAGGTCCGTCAGCGGGTGATATTTTTTTGACGCAAATCCGAACAGCCAGTACCCGGAGGAACAGGTCGGAATGTGCGCCTGATACACACGGCTGATCGGGAAACTGTGACTCGCCTTGCGGTGCATCACGCGGCAGGACTCCTCATCCTCGTCATAAAAAGGACTGCCGTGCTGGTAGACCATAATGCCGTCTTCTTTTAATGCGCGGTAACAGTTCCCATAAAATTCCTTGGTGAACAATCCCGCCGTATGCCCGAGCGGATCGATCGCATCATTGATGATCAGATCGTAGGCATCATGCTTTGTGCGCAGAAAGCGCAGTCCATCCTCGTAATAGATATTGACGCGCGGATCTTCCAGTCCGCAGGCGTTGTCCGGGAAAAACTTCCTGCACACATCCACGAATGTCCGGTCGGATTCCACGACGTCGATCTGCTCGATCTCCTCATAATAGGAAAGTTCTCTCGCCACACCGCCGTCTCCGCCACCGATGACCAGCACTTTTTTCACATGCGGATGCACCGCCATCGGCACATGCACAATCATCTCATCGTAGATGAACTCATCCTTTTCTGAGAAGACGATGCTGCCATCGGAGCTTAAAAATCTGCCGAATTCCCTGGATTCAAACACGTCGATCCTCTGAAAATCCGTCTGCTCCCCGAACAGCTGCTTCTCCACTTTGACCGACACCTTCACATGATCGGTCTGATTATCCGAAAACCATAACTCCACGCTCTCTTCCACCTTCCCCAGACCGTATTCCACGGTCTGCTGCTTCCTTATGCCGGTTCTTCCTGACCGTATGCTCTTCCTTAAGAGCTATTCTTCCGGCGGTCTTATTTCCACACCTGCCGGTCATCCACCAGGACATTTAAGTGCTCCACCGCCGGATCTTCCGTTCCCTGCATGGAGCAGCCCTTCTCCTTGGCATAGATGATATATTCGATGATCTCCGGCGTAATCATCTCACCCGGCGCGAGAATCGGAATTCCCGGCGGATAGCACATCACAAACTCTCCGCAGATCTTTCCTGCCGTCTCCCGGATCGGCATGCATTTTTTCTCTGCGTAAAAAGCCGCCTGCGGTGAAACAAGAACGGTCGGATTTATATATTCTGTATTTAACATCTGTGCAGGATCCTTGGAATACAAGCGTTTGACGTCTGCCAACGCTCCCACCAGCCGCTCGATATCCTGGATGCGGTCGCCAATTGAAATGTAGGCTAAGATGTTGGCAATGTCCCCCAGCTCAATCTGGATATCGTACTCATCCCGCAACAGATCATAGACCTCGATTCCTGCCAGACCGATTCCCCGCGTGTAGACTGAGAGCTTCGTCACATCAAAGTCATAGACGCTTCCGCCGTTCACCATATCCTTGCCGTAAGCATAATATCCGCCGATGTCGTTGATCTCCGCCCTGGCGTATTCCGCCATCTCTGCCACTTTGCGGAACGATTCCCTTCCGCGCAGCGCCAGATTTCTCCGCGAGATGTCGAGACTTGACATCAGAAGATAAGACGCGCTTGTCGTCTGTGTGAGGTTGATAATCTGGCTGACATACTCCCAGTTGACATTTTTGCCGGTTAAAAGCAGAGAACTCTGTGTTAAGCTTCCTCCGGATTTGTGCATGGAAACGGACGCCATATCCGCACCGGCATCCATCGCGCAGACCGGAAGGTCCTCCCCGAAATACAGATGGGTGCCGTGCGCTTCATCCACAAGCACAAGCATCTCGTGTTCATGTGCCAGCTTCACGATGGAGCGCAAATCGGAACAGATTCCGTAATAAGTCGGATTGTTCACAAGAACCGCCACCGCGCCCGGATTCTCCAGAATCGCCCGCTCCACCTCCGAGATCTCCATACCGAGTGAAATGCCAAGCTTTTTGTCCACCTCCGGATTCACATAGACCGGAATAGCGCCGCAAAGTACCAGCGCATTGATCACACTCTTATGTACATTGCGCGGCAGGATGATCTTATCCCCGGCACGACAGACCGACAACACCATGCTCTGCACGGAGGACGTTGTTCCTCCCACCATAAAAAACGCGTGATCTGCACGGAAAGCCTCCGCCGCCAGTTCCTCCGCCTCTTTGATGACCGACACCGGATGGCACAGATTGTCAAGCGGCTTCATGGAATTCACATCCAGACTCACACATTTCTCCCCCAGAAGTTCCACGAGCTCCGGGTTGCCACGCCCTCTCTTGTGCCCCGGCACATCGAAAGGAACGACTCTTCTCTTTTTTAATTGTTCCAGCGCTTCGTAGACCGGAGCGCGCTTCTGGGATCCTGCTTCCATGATTCTCCTCACATTCTGTTTTGATGCTCCCTGATGCGGTATGCAAAGCATTATGTACCTCACCGCGAGGTACGCATCCCCGCGGAACGTTTTTATGTAATAGGGACGAAGTTTCCTATTTACACAAAAAAGACAGATGCCTGTATGCTGCGCACACATCACCTGCCTTGTCACATTCTCATAGTCATACTTTATGTAATCTGTCCTACATGCTGCAAAAACTATTATCAGAGTCTACGTTGGCATCTTCGCCAGCAAATATTTGCTATTACTACTCTTATTGACCGTTTCACAAGTGATATCTCTATCGCATACGATTCAGGGTCCTGCAGTCCTTCGCCTGCAGTCGTCATCAACTTATAAAATTTGAGCTTCTAACTCAATCAATAACGTGGATCTCTCCACCATCGGCAGCTGCCCCGCCTGTCCGTATGGGCTTAACCAATCTCTTGGTGGGCAAATATTTGCATGAAAAAGCTTTCGCATTCATGTGATTTGAAGTATAACACACACACTTCTAAAAAGCAATGTATTTCTCTGGATTCTTATCTACTCCCTCCACTCCCGGAAAAGTGCAATCTCTCTGCGGTATCCCTCATCGTCATTCGGAGTCTCCAGAATAAACGGCTTGTCCGAAAGCAGCGGATGCGTCGCCACACGCCGCATCGCATCCAGCCCGATCTTTCCCTCGCCGATGCAGGCATGGCGGTCTTTGTGCGAACCGCGGTCGTTCATGCTGTCGTTAAAATGTACCGCGCACAGGCGGTTCAGACCGATCACATGGTCAAATTTCTCCAGGACACCATCCAGATCTCCCGCAATATCATATCCAGCATCCCAGACATGACAGGTATCCAGACAGATGCCAAGCTTATCGGACAGCTCTACACGGTCAATAATCGCGCGCAGTTCCTCAAAGCTTCTGCCCACCTCACTGCCTTTTCCCGCCATCGTCTCAAGGAGAACCGTCGTCGTCTGCTCCGGCGTGAGCACCTCGTTAAGTGCCTCCGCAATCCATTCGATTCCGGCATCCGCCCCCTGTCCGACATGGGAACCCGGGTGAAAATTGTAGTAATTCCCCGGCGTGTACTCCATCCGGCGCAGATCGTCCGCGATCATCTCCTTAGAAAACTTGCGGATATCCTCCTTCGCCGCGCACAGATTCATCGTGTAAGGTGCATGCGCCACCAGTTTTCCAAACTGCTGCTCCCGCATCAGTTCCAGCAGCTTTTCCACATCCGCCGGATCAATCGCTTTTGCCGCACCTCCTCTCGGATTTCTTGTAAAAAATGCAAATGTATTTGCTCCCAGCTTCACTGCCATCCGCCCCATCGCCGCATAGCCCTTTGACGCCGAAAGATGATTTCCGATATACATATTCTTTTCCTGCTTCCTTCTATCTTTCTTTAAATCTTCTCCACCAGGATACCGTCCCGGTATGCCTGCAGCAGCGCCTCCAGATCACGGATCGAAGCGCGCAGCTCCCTTCCAATGTCCGTATCCGCCACCAGCTTACGACGCACGACATGCTGCACCAGAATCGTATGCGACGCGATATCGCTTCCCTCCTGCACCGCCTTTTCGACCGACTCAAACGGTTCGTGCGCCGCAAGCACCAGACCGTAGGAATTATAGATCAGCGTATATCCCGCAATCCCCGTCTTCGGCTGGTAGGCCTTGGAGAATCCGCCGTCAATGATGAGCAGCTTCCCGCCGCATTTTACCGGGGACTCTCCCCGCTTTGCCTCCACCGGAATATGACCGTTGATGATATGTGCCTCCGCGCCCTCAAGCCCGAATTCCGAGAGGATGCGGTTGACCACCTCTTCCTCCTCCAACAGGCGGTAGTACGGGTTCTTCGGCTCCTGATGCGTCGCCTTGTCCGCGATAAAATAGCGCTCAAACGTCGTCATTTTTGCTTTTCCGAACACCGGGGAATTCTGGTTTTCCCAGATAAACCACAAGATATCCAGCCCCTTTTTCTTCTCCCCGTGATCAATCGCGTAGTACCCTTTTCTCGCGTAATTCTCCAGCACATCGTAGAGCGCCTTGCCGGAATATTCTTTTCCGTACACATTTACTCTGGTAAAGGTTCCGTCCTCGTTCATCGGCACACAGCCGTGGTAGAGCAGGTTCCCGTTGTAGACCTTGTACAGGCTGCCCTGTGTGAACAGGAAACGGACGTGACGCTGTAATTTTTCACAGTTCAAGAACGCCTGCGTGATCCGCTCCATGACGTCCTCCTCCTCCGATGACAGTTCATACGGATGCTCCCAGTCGATCGTCGGGAAGTTCAGATCCTTCATCGGGTATTCCTTCCCCTCCACGCACACCGTTCCTTTTTCGATATTGATCTTGTCCAGCAAAAGCCGCTCATCCATCCCGAACTCCGGGTGACGCATGATCATCTGTCCCTCCAGCTTGAACTGGATCACCGTAATCGCCTTGTGCATTTTCTCATCCAGCATGGCGTCACGCACATCGTACTCATCCTCCCGGTAATCCAGCTTAAAGCAGGTGCAGGGATCCTTGTCGTATCTGCCCATGGCAAGTCTGGCGAGCGGCACCAGATTGATGCCGTATCCGTCCTCTAAAAGGTTCAGATTGCCGTACTTGGCAGAGATGCGGATCGCGTTGCAGATGCAGGGTCTGCTTCCCGCCGCCGCTCCCATCCAGTAAATATCGTGGTTCCCCCACTGAATATCCACGGAATGGTGCTGCATCAAGGTATCCATAATCAGATTCGGGTAAGGTCCCCTGTCGAAAATATCTCCCACCACATGCAGATGATCCACCACAAGCCTGCGGATCAGATTGCAGAACGCAATCACAAGCTCCGGCGCCCTGCCTGTGCGGATCACAGACCGGATGATCTCATTATAATAAGCTTCCTGATCGGAGACATCCGGTCTGCCGGTCAGCAGTTCCTCGATCACATACGCAAAATCTTTCGGCAGCGCTTTTCGCACCTTGGATCTGGTGTATTTTGACGAGGCGCTCTTGCAGATGCGGATCAGCCGGTACAGGGAGACCTTATACCAGTCCTCCATATTTTCTTCTGTCTTTAACACCTGCTCTAGCTTCTGCTCCGGATAATAGATCAGTGTCGCAATCGCTTTCTTCTCTCCCGCACTGATCGCATTTCCGAATTCTTCCTCGATCTTGCGCTTAATCGCTCCGGAACCGTTCCGGATCACGTGCTGGAACTGATCGTACTCGCCGTGAATATCTGTAATGAAATGTTCTGTTCCCTTTGGCAGGCTTAAAATCGCCTGCAGGTTAATGATCTCCGTCGCTGCCGCAGCCACGGTCGGATACTGATTTGCCAGACTTTTTAAATACCGCAGATCTGTTTCCCTATATTTTTCCATATGTTCCCCCTCAGAATATCAAAATCGAAGATACCTCTCAAATAGTAACATATCCGCGCACTGCTGACCAGATTTTGTTCGTTTTCTGCCCTGTATAAAAATGGGAACAGAAAACGTTTCCACGCTCCTGTTCCCATTCAATCCATCTGTATCTGCTTTCAATCTGCCTTATCCGTCTGCCTGTCCAATCAGTCTGCCTGTTCCATCGTTGCCCGGATCACATCCTGCATATCATAAAATCCTGCCTCTTTCCCGGCGAGGAACTTTGCCGCCTCCACAGCCCCTTTTCCAAAGACGCTGCGGGAATATGCGGTATGCTTGAACTCAATGACCTCGTCGAGTCCCGCGAAGATGACCTCATGCTCCCCGACGATGCTGCCTCCGCGCACTGCCGAGATTCCGATCTCGTGCGGATCTCTCTTTTTGCGCTCGCTGCTTCTGTCATATTTATACTCATAGACATGTCCCAGCGCATCATTCATGGAATCCGCCAGCGCCAGTGCCGTGCCGCTCGGTGCATCCAGCTTCTGGTTGTGGTGCTTTTCCACGATCTCCATGTCAAATCCTGCCGGCGCAAGAATCGTTGCCGCCTGTGCCAAAAGCTGCATCAGCAGATTGATTCCCAGCGACATATTCGCAGATTTTAATACTGCTACCTGCCCCGATGCCGCCTTTACCTGCTCCATCTGTTCCTCCGACAATCCCGTCGTACACAGAACCACCGGAATCTTTTTGTCCACACTATAGACCAGAAGATCATCCACGGCCCTCGCATTGGAAAAATCGATGATGACATCCGCCTTCACATCGCAGACGGAAATATTCGGGAATACCGGATAGTCATTTTTGATCCCGTCATAGAGATCCACTCCCGCCACGATCTCAATCTGCGGATCCTCCTTGCAGATTGCGGAGATGACCTGTCCCATTTTACCATTGCATCCATTCATGATTGCCTTAATCATCGTACGTTATCCTCTCTTCTCTGTACTGCCCGCTCCGCGTGCCGCATGCAGCCGGCGGTGCAGACACATACTCCGGCGGATGGCCTTACGGCTCCCTTCCGCCGGAGTCATTTGTTCTTTTATGCTAACTTTATTCCGTAATTTTTCATCGCTTCTGCAAGCTTTGCGGCATTCTCCGGTGTCATCTCCGTGAGCGGGGAACGAAGCGGTCCCACTTCCAGTCCCATCAGATTCAATGCTTTCTTCACCGGAATCGGGTTTACCTCGGAAAACAGCGCATCCACAAGCGGCTGTGCCTTTAACTGCAGTTCTCTCGCGCGCAAAAGATCCCCCGCGGAGAAAGCCGCGCACATATCATGCACATCCGCCGGCGCCACATTCGACCACACGGAAATCACACCAATTGCACCGATTGCCATCAGAGGCACCACGATGCCATCCTCGCCGGAATACAAATCAATCTTGCCGTCCGTTAAGTACATCAGCTTGGATGCCTGAGCCAGACTGCCGGTCGCCTCCTTGATACCCACAATGTTCTCCACGTTCTTAAAGAGTGTGGCTGCGGTCTCCGGCATAATATTGCAGCCGGTACGTCCAGGAACGTTGTACATGATAATCGGAAGCTTTACCGCCTCGGCAATCTCTGTATAGTAACGGATTAATCCGCCCTGTGTCGCTTTGTTGTAGTACGGGGTCACAGCCAAAAGTCCGTCTGCTCCTGCCTTTTCCGCCTCTTCGGAAAGGTGAATCGCCTCTCTGGTGCAGTTGGAACCGGTGCCGGCAATGACCGGAACACGATGCTTTGCAAAACGCACTGCTGCCCGGATCACATCGGAATGCTCCTCCGTAGTGAGCGTCGAACTCTCTCCGGTCGTTCCCACAATCACAATCGCATCCGTTCCCTGCTCAATCTGCCATTCGACCAGTTCCTCCAACTTGTCGTAATTTACCTCTTCATTTTCCTTCATGGGTGTAACAATCGCTACACCAGCGCCCTTGAATATCGCCATGCCAATCCTCCGTTTCTCCTATGTTAATATATGCCCATGGTACAATTTTGCCCCTGTCAGATCAGAGTCAGAATAAAAAAGTAAAAAAAAGCCGGCTCGATGAGCCGGTCTGATTCTTCTGCCGCATATCTGCATGCCATTATACAGAACCGATAGCGCCCCATCTGCAAAGATGACAGTCATAAAGTTCTTAGCTTTATGCCCAAGAACCAGGACAGCAGGTGCCTTGCTCTTTCGGCATGCTTTCCTTTTGCTTTCCTTCCCCTGTGCCTGTCACATCCGGAAAACTACTCTTAAAGCACGCAACCTCTATCAAAATATGTATCATATAGTTAAAATTAACATAGCACTATCAACAACGGTTGTCAATAACGGAACTTTCGATTATTCCTCCAAAAAATCCACCTTGCTCACCGATACCTCATATGCCACCCGCTTTTCTGTCTCTAACTCCGAGATCTTTTTGACATATTCCCTGCTCTGGATTCTGCCCCACACCTGCACATGACCTCCCACTTCAAAGCCGGAAGCAAATCTCGCATTTCTCCCCCAGCAGATACACGGTATATAGTCTGACTTTCCGTAGGAACGGTTTACCGCAATCAGAAGATCCGCAATCTCCCGTCCCAGCGGCGTCTTGCGGTAAATCGGTTCCTTACAGATATATCCGTCCAGAAAAATCTGGTTGCTCTTCATATCCTCCTGCAGTTCTTCCAAAAACTCCAGTTCCCGCACAAACACCGATAAGACAAGGCGGTTCTTTTTCTCCTCATGCCGGTTAAACGACCGGAACTGCCCGGTCACATAAATGATCTGTCCTATGTAATCAGCATTTACGTCAATCAGCCGCTCGGATATCATCAATGGAATGTAGTCCAGATAATTGCTCAGGCGGTTCACTGCCACATCCACCATATAAAATCCCTCTCCGTACACTTCGTGACTGAACCGGAAATCGGATACAATCTCTCCCATAATTGACACCTGGTTGTTTTCAAAAATTTTATCTGCCATGAATCTTTCTCCCTTCTTACGACCATACTCTTTTTTGCGTTGTTCTTCTTTTTCGTTCCGTTCTGCTGGTATGATCTGCCTGACACATTATTTTTATCACGTCCGGTGCCAGAATTTTCATGCAACATGTCGATAACAAAGGGAATGAAATGGCGGATTTTGTCGCATGTACCACTTGCGCATCTCCGAAAATATGATAAAATAGATTGGTTACTTTTTTAGACTAGGTTTCACACAGGAAAGAGAGATTTTGTATATGAAAATGAAACGTGAAGATGTCCGTAACATTGCAATTATCGCCCATGTCGATCACGGCAAGACCACTCTGGTCGATGAATTGTTAAAACAGAGCGGCGTGTTCCGTGAGAACCAGGAGGTTCAGGAGCGTGTCATGGACTCTAATGATATTGAGAGAGAGCGTGGTATCACGATTCTTTCCAAAAATACAGCGATTACTTATAAAGGAACTAAGATTAACGTCATCGACACCCCTGGCCACGCTGATTTCGGCGGCGAGGTTGAGCGTGTCCTTAAGATGGTAAACGGCGTTGTGCTGGTCGTTGACGCTTTCGAGGGCGTTATGCCGCAGACCAAATTCGTTCTGATGAAAGCGCTCGAGCTTTCTCTTCCGGTTATCGTGTGTCTCAACAAAGTCGACCGCCCGGAGGCACGTCCGAACGAGGTTGTGGACGAAGTGCTTGAGCTTTTCATGGATCTGGACGCTTCCGAGGAGCAGCTTGACTGCCCGTTCCTTTTTGCTTCTGCAAGAGACGGCTACGCTGTCCGCGAGCTTGACGATCTGGTGAACAACAAAAAGGATATGACTCCGCTGTTCGACACGATCCTTGACTATATCCCTGCACCGGAGGGCGATCCGGACGCCAACACCCAGGTATTGATCAGCACCATCGATTACAACGAATATGTCGGACGTATCGGTATCGGAAAAGTCGATAACGGCTGCTTAAAGGTCAATCAGGAGGCGGTTGTTGTCAACCACCACGAGCCGGACAAGCAGAAACGTGTCCGCATCAGCAAGCTTTACGAATTTGACGGTCTGAACAAGGTGGACGTCACAGAGGCAAAGATCGGTTCCATCGTAGCCATTTCCGGTATTGCAGATATCCATATCGGTGATACCATCTGCGCACCTGAGAATCCGGTTGCCATTCCGTTCCAGAAGATTTCCGAGCCGACACTGTCCATGAATTTCATCGTAAACGACAGCCCGCTCGCCGGACAGGAAGGTAAGTTCGTTACCTCCCGTCATTTAAGAGACCGTCTGTTCCGCGAATTAAACACCGATGTTTCTCTGCGTGTCGAGGAGACGGACAGCCCGGATTCCTACAAAGTATCCGGCCGTGGTGAGCTTCATCTGTCCGTACTGATTGAGAACATGCGCCGCGAGGGTTATGAGTTTGCCGTCAGCAAAGCTGAAGTTCTCTACCACACGGATGAGAACGGCAAGAAGTTAGAGCCGATGGAGCTTGCTTATGTCGATGTACCGGATGAGTTCACCGGTGCCGTCATCGAAAAGTTAAGCCAGCGCAAGGGTGAAATGCTGAACATGAAACCGATTACCGGCGGTTACACACGTCTGGAGTTCAATATCCCGTCCCGCGGTCTGATCGGTTACCGCGGTGAATTTATGACGGATACCAAGGGTAACGGTATCATCAACACCATTTTTAACGGCTATGCACCGTACAAGGGCGAGATCGCTTACCGCAAACTCGGTTCCCTGATCGCATTTGAGACCGGCGAGTCCGTAACCTACGGTCTGTTTTCCGCACAGGATCGCGGTACGCTCTTTATCGGACCTGGCGAAAAAGTATACGCCGGCATGGTCATCGGTTCTTCTTCCAGAGCCGAGGATATCGAATTGAATGTCTGCAAGAAAAAGCACCTGACCAACACGCGTTCCTCTTCCGCAGACGAGGCGCTGACTCTGGTTCCGCCTAAGATTTTAAGTCTGGAACAGGCGCTCGATTTCATCGATGTCGACGAACTCCTGGAGGTTACACCGGAGAGTCTTCGTATCCGCAAGCGTATTCTTGATCCTACCTTAAGAAAACGCGCCGGCATGAAAAAATAAGTCGTATTTCTACTCTTAAAAAGGAGCCATGTGCACCGTTTCCTATGGTGCACATGGCTCCTTATAAAATGCATATCCATTTTTTCCGTTTTTCTTCACCGTATACATCGCAGCATCCGCCGCTGCCAGAAGTTCCGTTGCATCCGCTCCGTGCTCCGGCCACACCGCGATTCCGAGACTGACTCCCAGTGCCTCGTCCGCCGCTCCCATTCTGCACGGCTTTTGCAGACGTTCCATCAAACCGGATGCATATCGCTCTATGACCCTGTAATCGCCGCAGTCGATCAGTGCTACAAACTCATCTCCTGCCAGGCGGTACGGTGTGAAATGGCCATCCTCCACCGCCAGCGACCGGAGTGCCACTTCGCGCAGCACCTCATCCCCTGCATTGTGTCCGTAGGTGTCGTTCACCCGTTTAAAATTATCCAGATCATACATAAAAACCGTAAATTCTTCCCCCGAGGCAATCCGATGCCTGATATCTTCCATAAAGACACCGCGGTTCTTAAGGTGTGTCAGTACATCGTAATGTGCACTGTAGGACAGTTTTTCGTTTGCTCTGGTAATCACTTCGTTCATTTTGCGTCGGCGCATATTATCCACCGCCAGCCATGCCACCATTGCCAACGCCACGGCAGCAATCACCAGCGTTGCCCTGATCGTATCCCGGTTCTTTTCCCAGAAGGTCTCCCTGTGATTGATGATGACTGCATCCCCTGGAAGCTTTGATGCACTGATTCCAAACCTGCGCATCACATTTTCATCAAAGCAATATACCTTCGGCGGCTCCATCACAATGGAGATCCCTGCACAATCCGTGCCCTCCAGTATCTGCACCGCCATTTCTCCTGCCCTTTTTCCCATCTGTTCCTGCGAGACAATCTCGCCGCCTAAAAATCCTTTTCCCATACCGTGCGAGACAATCGAAAACATCGGAATCTGCGCCACATCACTCAGCATCTGGATCGCTTCCGCCGCCGCGTATACATTCCCGTCGCCATCCCTGCTGCACATAATATAGACTAAAATGCTCTCCTCCCCCAGCGCAGCAACCTGTCTTTTTAATTCTTCCTGGGAGAGCTTTGAAGCGTCGATCTCTACAAAGTCCAACTCTGGAAAAACAGTATCGTAATACTGGAATTCCTTGCGTTCGCCCTCTCCGGTCACCGTATCATCCAGTATTCCTACCACCTGTCTTGCATCCGGATACAGCTTCTTTGCCAGCGTGATCGTATTCTCATAAGAGAGCGTCTCAACCACGCCCGTCACAAGCGGATCTGCTGCCGCTTTCTTCGCCAGTTCCCTATCATTAACTCCCTCAAAAACAACCGGCGTCTGCGCAAACAACTCATCCCGATACGTCATTGCAAACTGAAACGCCGCATCATCTCCTACAATCACAACATCATACGCCGGAACCATCTTCAGATAGTATGTTAGCGTCTGGTAAAATAGCTGTTCACTCTCCGCCGTCTCGACATTTTTGGTATCCATAAACTGATAATCCAGCTGTACACCAGCGCCCAATGCTTCTTTTATACCGCGAATCTGTTCCGGAACCGTCTCCCATGCATAGGAATAGGAACTGATAAATAATACCCTGCCGGTGATTTCCCCAGTGTCCGGCACCAGTTCTTCTGCATATGCCGGAATGCCTCCCACACAGATAAGAAGTGCAATAGCAAAAAAAATCCGGTACCCTTTTTGAATCCATCGACGTTCTATCACAGACACTCCTCCTCCCTATCCGTATATCAAAATTTTCCACCCTCCCGCTTCTATTGTCAATATTTTTTCACTGTTTTTTTACGGTTTTCTGATATTTTACAACCGCCGGATCCGTCATCTGCAGCGTCCTCTTCCACTCCCTGCTTTCCCCCACTTTCTGCACCGCGGAACGGTTCTTATATAAAAAGCGCGTCAGAGTATAGCAGTCCACCCAGATCTCGTTGTTTCCCTCTTTCTGCGCCTCGTCAAAGATCAGCTGCAGCCCGAAATGCAGATGAACCGTATCTATGTTGTTGACATTTTCCTTCGTGCTGTACCCGGTATGCCCCATATAGCCGATCACATCCCCTGCCGTCACGACATCGCCCTCCTTCAACTGTTCCCGGTACGGATAGTTCTGGCGCAGGTGCGCATAATAATAGTAGCGCTTCCCGTCAAAGCTGCGGATGCCGATGCGCCATCCGCCGTACTGGTTCCAACCGATCGCCTCTACGTAGCCGGATTCTACGGCGATGATTGGGGTTCCGATGGGAATAATAAATAGAGCCCCAATGAGTTCAAGATTTCTTGAAATTATTGGGGCTCTTGCTTTTTATAACTAATACGAAGAACTATAGAAATGTAAAAAATGAAACTAACTTCATTTTCATAAGATATACATGTTTCATATCTAAGCCATATCCATTTCATATTTCAAACAATTGATTCTGTATTCTAGCTCATCTTCATTAGGATGTTTTTTTATGTATTCCTCAAAACTAATATCCAATAACAATTCTTGATATTTTTGATCGATAATATCAAATACTGTCTCTCCGTTTATTAGTCTCTCAAAATCTGTTTTATTAAAATCTAAAATAAATGTCTTTTCATCAATGCGTTCTCTAGACATACATATTTTTTTTATTAATCCTTTACCATGTTCCCATCCCTTTCCACCAACGCCTTTCCATGAAACCATTAATCCTAGTTTTAATGATGACACTCTCATCAAACTATAAAACTTACCAATGTAAGTTACATCAACAGGTTTTTTATAATTCTTGCATTCACAAATAAAAGTTCTATAATATTCGTTTATTACTTTTGGGCATAACATCTTTCCGCGTTTAGTCAATCTCAAAAGCAAATCAATTTCGTTTGTACTGGTGCCAAGATTTTCATACGTTTCAAAATATTTTCCAGTATATTCGAACGTTGCTTTTAATAATTTCTCTAGACATTGCCCTTTTAACCTAGTGGTTTCTTCTCTACTTAAGCCTTTATATGTTGTTTTTCCATTTATTTCATTACATCTATTATATAAATCGACAAATTTATCTTTATATTCACTCTTGAGCTTTCCAATATCATGAAATGCTTCGATACATTCATCGCTATCAAAAAATGTAACAATCTCCTCTATTTTTGATGCATCCATTCTTATATCACCTTGTATATCATATACGCATTCTGAGGCGCATCTGTTTCGGTGCCACAATTTCCGCACTCTAGTACATCTGGTATATCATCATAGCTTCTATATACATCACCTAAAGAACGTTTACACACTTTGCAACAAACTTCGAAATAAGACTCTACATAACCATTCTTTTGCAACAAATTCAATATTCTATATACAAGTTTTATATCAATATTAAATTTTCGCTTTATTACACCTGGATATACCCAAGAATTGACCTTATAGTTAGAGATAAATGCGCATATATTTTGTGCTTTTTCTTCCGAAATATTATTATTCTGAAATTCGTCTTGCAACATCAATAATATATCTCGTGACATAGCACATTCTCTCCTCTCCAATGTTAGACTGCAAATTACTTGCACAGTGTTGCATTAAACACCAATCATTCCCATCATATTCTTTAATGAATTTAACTTCAATTCTCCGATTCATAAACAAAAACTCTATTATTGGATATTCCGACTCAGCTCTATCATTAATATACTCTTCAAAAGCAGCTTTGAAATGTGGTGAATTATCTAATTCCTCATTATATTCTCGAAGCATCGCTTTCATTTCATCAATAAATGGTAATTCTAAATTTCCCTTATTCCCAATTCCAATTGTGGCCTCTGATCCATTGCTCATTTTCATGCTTTGCCAACTCGGTATAACTCCGTCGCTTTTTCCGTTTTCTTTTATATAATCTAATACATCATAAACATCAAATGCGGTTATGTCATTAGAAATATACGTCCGCATCCATGCAATTATATCATTGATATAAGTCGACTTATTTATGTCAAAATAATTTTCAATTGCATCAAATCTGATTTCTACTACATTCAAATCTTTATATATACGTATTACCGCTGCATTTCTTTTTTTTCGTCTTGCTCCTCTACTATCAATTCCTTCTAGTTTAGTTAAAAACTTCAAATAATACGCATTCTCATTTTCGTACTTTTCTGGGCACATAATTGTAGAATTCAATTGTCTAACACTAGCTGAACGATTGTACTCAGTTATCACATTAGTATTTATTAATTCTGAAATTTTTTCTCCTATATCAAATCCATTAGGAAGCTCAAAGAGTATAGAATATTTATAATTTTTTATAAACTCCCACAGCTCAATATATTTTGTAATTTGTTCAAGATTATGTTTCAAACAATATATTAAGGTGTTTTCATCTCCTCTATCCCCAACATATATCTTATTTCCTGCCTCTGCCTTTTTCTTGGTTGTAACACCATCTACCAACATACTTGATGCTATTTTGGCTTTTACGGCATTGCTATATACCTCAGCTGTACTATATGTGTATTCATAAACCTCTTCAATTGTCATACAAAACATTCTCCCAACATTTTTATACTACATTGATACTAAACTACAAGAAAAACTTGAGAAATTTGTCGTAATATGTTATACTATGTATAACTTAATTAAGTCAAGTAGCTCGGTTTCGTCCCAACGTTCCGGGCTATTTTTATGCTCAATGTGCATATTTTTTATGCACTAATCATATCGCAAGCCGATCGTTCAATCAATATTCAAAATGTACCAAACTTTTTCCTTCTTATATCTGTAGTCTAATTTATCAGCAAACACCGGCATTGCGCGTGTCAATTTGCATAACAAGCCAGCGGGATTTCTCCCGCTGGCTTTTCTTTTATCTTACAGTGCTTCCAGTCCCGCTTTCCAACTCTTCGCCCCGACGATTCCATCCGCCGTCAGCCCGTGGTTGCTCTGCCAGTTCTTGGTCATGCGCTCCGTGCCGCTGCCGAAATTGCCGTCCGCCGCCGCGCCAATGATGATCTGCCATACCTTTACTGCATTGCCCTTGCTCCCCTTTTTGATCGTCTTCATATTATAATCCTCCGTATTCGTTGAAGTGGTCGTTGCCGCGGTTGTACCGGTGCAACTTACCGCCTTGTTAAATAATGCCTGCTCTGCTTTTCTACGCCGTGTCAGCCCTGCCAGCACCTTTCCAGCCGCTTTGTTGTAACTTGGTATTGCCAGCGCGATCTGCGCCGCCGTTCTGCCCTTGCAAAGCTTCCGGAGGTTTCCGGCTCCCAGATTAAAAGCAAAGGATACCAGCGCATCGAACTGGTTCTGGTTGAGATTTTCGGTGATCGGAACGTATCTGGGATTGTTGACGTATCCCTCAAACTTCGCAATGTCCTGCTGCAGATATGCGTCCGCCTGCGCCTGTGTGATCGTCATACCGCTATGTACGCCAGCCGTGTGACCGTACCCGATGGTCCATACACCGGCGGCACACCGGTATGCTGCCAGTCTGCATCCCTCATACTGCTTGATAAGGGCAAGTCCTGCCTGTCCAATTTTTCTATTTGCCATTGTCCTCTACCTCCTTATCTCTCAGCTGCAACAGCACATCCTTAAGCTTGTCCGGGATCGGGATGAACATTGCCGCGTTCTCCAGCAGGCTAAGCGCTTCATTGCAGATGTAAAACATAATCACAATCTCCCGCAGCGCGATCGCATCATTCAACAGTTTCTGAATCGAATATGCTACTGCGATCACGATGAACATCACAATCTTTTTCAGAAGCCCCTTGAAGCCCGTCTCTGAACTCAGTGTCTTGGTATAAATGCCCTTGATAACTCCAGTCACATAATCCGCCACCGCCAGAAACACGATCGTCTTAAGCAGCATATCCCAGCCGCCGAGCCAGCCGGCAATAATCCCGCCGACGATTCCTACAAAAATGCTTGTGTGATTAAAAAGTTTTTCCATATCCTTTTCCTCTCTTTCCTTATAATAAGTATAAAACACTGCTTATGCAGGTTTGTGCCAACTGAATAGCGCCGGACGCTCGATCACAAAGATCAATTGTTCGGCGCTATGACTATGGTTCTGTTACTGTTTTGCTTCTGCAATTTCCTGCAGTCGGCTCTCGATTTGTGTTAAAGCCGCATCTAACTTCTCCCAGTTCTCATTCTGCACTGCAACATCATAAAATTCATGTTCCTCCGGTACGTTAAAGCCATAATTCTCCGTCTGTTTCATGATTCTCCTCCTACATCATAGTTGTATCTTCCTCGGCACTTTTCTTCGCCGGTTCCTCATATGTCTCCCCGGTGATCTCCTCATATTCCCCGGCTGTGATCCACTTTCCTACCGCATTGTACACACGGGTTTTGCTCCAAAGATTCTTGTCATAATACCCTTTTACCTTTTCATAATGTTTACTCATCCAATGTCACCTCCATCTGCATAGCCAGATAATCCATGTCGGCAGCAAGCTTCTGAATATCGGTTGTATTTCCATCAACCGTCTTATTTGTCGCGGTAACTGTTTCCGCCATCTCCGATGCGGTTGCCGATGCCTCCGCAAGTTTTGATGCCAGATCCGTGACGCGCTGCGAATAGTCGTCACTTTCTCTTCCGAGAACTACCGTCGCATGATTATCCTCAAGCACCACACGTTCAAGCACCACATACTCAGTGATAATGCTGGTCCGCTCGTCATGATCGTAAATCTCCAGCCGTGCCAGATCATTTTTGACCGAAAAAATATCCTGCAAAGCTTCGCAGGACTGGTTTTCAAATACAATATTCAATTTTCCGTTTTCATGGTTTGCACTTACAATTTCGTAAGTGTCCTTTAATGTTTTTAGTTTCATAAATTTCTCCTTTTCTATTTTTCGTTACAAGAAATACCAGGACGGCAATTGAGTTGACTTGTGTTTAAAATAGATTAAGCATATTTTGCACCATAGATATCAACACGGAATATATTACCCTGATGCATCATAACACTATGGGTTCCTGCCTGTGCTTCAGCCGCAGATTGGCATACATATATATTGCCCCATACTATTTTTCCGTCACTGCTCCAGTATTTTCGCGTGACCCGTCCATCTTGTGTAAACCGTAGCCCCGAAAAATTTTCATTTCCGCCATAATGATTCTGCGCGAGCAATAATTCTTTTGTATCATAAGCGTTAATAGTATTCGCAGAAAGGATCACTTCGACAGATGTCTGGTTGGGATCAAAAGTCAGCTTTGACATATTGAGCGCTGATCTGAAGCTGTCCATATTAAACATATGTGTGTGGGGACTACACCCGGCATAAATGCCAAAGTTATCACGTAGCATAATGTCTAAATGGATATCACACGTGGTGTTACTTGTAAGTATGCAGCATCCATTTACCAATGTTACAAATTTAACACCATTTTCAGTGACTATATTCCAGTAGTCTCCTTGCAAACTAATAAAGTATGCACCATATTGTGATGCAGATATTTTTTGGGCAAGCAAATTATTTATCTCTGTTTCAGTATAGTATCTGCCGTCATGGTCACCTGAACTCTTATGTTGCGTGAAAGCTTTGTTTAGCACATCAATCAGCGCGCCCAGCGATCCCTTAACATTCGGATTCGCCTGTCTGGCATCCAGTGCATATCCCGCTTCTGTGACTGTGTTCGTGTTCTGCACCGCAGTTTTGAGCAGCCGCTTGTCAATCTCGCTCTCCGCCGTCTGGAAGTTCTCATTGACCACCGCCAGATCTGCAGTGTCTTTTCTCTCAAACAGCTTGAATTTGAATAAATCCGTAAGTTTCATCTCATACCTTCTTTCTGATTCCTATATCCGCAACCTCTTCCACTGTGAAGCGTGCCAGATCATCCACTGTATACGCCGCTATATTCTCTACCGCAGCACTTAAATTCCGGGGGATGCTCAAATTCCGCAATTCCCAATGTGTAAACTGCGCCAGAATAATATGTGGATATGGTTTGAGCGTCCGGTACTGATTGTACAGTAAAGAAAGATTCAACTGTAAGTTGCATGGAACTATCTCTTCCAGCATTTCCGCGACCACATCATACTGATTCTTCTGCGCAAGTCCCACTTTAACTGTTACGGTCTGGCCAGCAATGTCCAGATCCAACGTATATTCAGCTCCACATAGTTCCCTTAACTTTTGATCGAGGAAAGCATAATTGTACGGCAGACACACATTCCACTTTGTTATGCATCTGAAAATCCGGTCTTCCAACGTATCATCTGCCTTGGGCTGGATTCCCATGAGTTGCTCGTACCGAACAATGCCCTCCTCATCGCAGGTCACGATATAGCGGTTGGCAATGATCCTGTTATGTTCCGCCTCAATTATCTGGAACTCCGGTGTTTCCGCATCCATAGGTGCGGCAAGTTCCTTATACGCCTGCAAATACAAAGGGAGCAGTTCCTTAAGATTGATATAACGATCAGCCATAAGTAACCACCCCCAGTACCGGGATCTCATATTCTGTTAATTCGACGTTTCCCCCGCCGTTAAGCGTTGTACCGGTCACATCCACCACACCCTTCACGCCCATGATCGCTGCATCAATAGACGCAATCCGCACAACCAGTTTCGACTGATTTTCCCAGTTTTTTCTAAGTCCGGCAAAATACTCCTCTATGGCTGTCTCGATCTGGGTCTTGCAGGTATTAAGGTCATACCCGTTATCATAGGTTATCGTCGCCGCAATATTAACAGTGACTTCGGATGCGGTGTCAACTGTCACCGCGTGCCCGATCGGTGCAAGCCCATCTCCATGACCATCCTTATTCGGGTCAAACTCTTTCTGCACCGTCTGAACCAGTACATCCGTTGCCTTTCCGAAAACACTGTCTAAAATCACAAGCTTGACCGTTCCCGGACCATTCCATGCCCGGATCACTTTAACAGCGCCAACTCCTGCTATTCCCAGTGTTTTGTCATGATAGTCCTTTGCATTCCCGGCAAAAGCCCGTTCATTGAAAGATTCCTGATACCGCAATCTAAGAGTTTCGGTATCCTCGTCGTCCTCTCCGTAGATCAACACACACGTAAGTTTTGCCGTTGTGAGGCCCATCACATACTCCACCGGGATAACATCCCCCAGGTATTCGTTCCCGGCAGCCCCCGGCTGCTCACAGGTTACCTGTCCGCTTGCAGTTACCTTATAAATGCGATCCCCGCCGGTAAACCGTGTTCCGACCGGTACCTCCACATCCGTCTCTAATTCCAGTACCGCATAAGTAGCTGTCTTGGGTGTGATACCCCTATCCGCACATAACCGGATCAGGTACTCCCGCGATGCTGTATCGCCGAATGTCTCCGCCAGCATGCAATCAAATCCAACATACAATGATGCCAATTCGACCGCCGCCGGTGCAAGCGCCATATATACAGGACTGCTTTCTCTCTTATCCAGCGTATCCGGAATGCGCTCAAGCATCCTCTGCATAATTGCATCAAACGTCTGCTCCTCGTACACTTATACATCCACCTCCTTCTGTGCCGGAACGCTTCCAAATTTCGTATGTGCAACGAACGTAACCAGCAATTTTCTTCCCTTTTTCTCAAACTCAAAACTGTCGCATGAATCAATCCTGTCATCCTGCACCAGAGCCTCCGAGATGCGCCGCTCTACCTCCGGCATGACATAATCGATTGGTTTTCCGAACAGGTCCTTAAGCTCCACACCATAGTCCCACGAAAAAATAATATACTGATACCGCTCGGTATTCAGAATGTTATAGATCGCCTGCTTAATAGCTTCGACATCATCGCACTGCCCTATGATCCGTTCACTTTCCACGATCATTCTCGGACAGAGGGACGGCTGTTCTACCACTTCGACGTTTTTCAACTGGTTTGATACCGGTATCATGCTTACACCACCTTCCCGATTACAAGATATTTCTGCCCGCCCTGCTGCCGGACCACCTGCACGCTGTCACCAATACTCAGACCGCTATGTACCGTCACCGTTAATTCGCCGCCATATTCATGGTTATGCTCCGGCGTACCGCCGTCCTCGGTATGCGTCGGCTTTACTGTCACCTTGATTTCACGCTCTTTCAAATGTTCCGGCAGAATCAGCATGCTTCCGCTGATCTCAAATCTCTGTTCGATTTTGATTTTTAAAGGGCTGGCGGATGTTACCGTCCCGGACATCACCGTAGCCGGATACCCGGCATCATTCGCATTCGTCGATACCTGCTGCACCGCCCGGACAAAATCATTTGCGTCATGCACTAAAATCACCTCCCGATACTGTCAAATCCATCGTGTGTTTGCTCTCGCCGTACTTGTGAACGCATTTTTCTACCAACATGAGATTCTGAAGCTTCACGTCACCGAGATCAAGCTGCACCACGACGAGCGATCCACCGCGCACCCGTGAGTCTCCGGCGGCATCCTTGACTGTCAGCGTCCGCGTCTCCTTATTGTAAAGCTGTAATAACGCGTCCGCCTTTGCCTGCCCGTTTTCTCCCTTTTGCAGCGTATCAAAATACTGTAAAATGCCCCACCTGTTGATAGTCGATGAATCCTGTGCGATACAGACCTCCCGCTTTCCGGCATCCTCATTGTCATAAACCAGTTTGATCCGATTATAGGTATTTTCATCGATGGACGACTCATAGTCATAATTCTGACCAGTTTCCGCATCAATCATAATTGGTACATACATATCGCCGAGGAAAGACAAATTCAGCTTTCCAAAATCGTCATGCAGGATGTACAAGTCCCCCGTATTCTGCAACGTCTGATCCAGGGCATTACTGATCATATCAAGCAGCGACACATTATCTTCCACCCGCGACGCGATCACCCACACCGTATTGGCAAGTGTACCGATGTTAAATCCATACTTCTCACCGATCAGCGCCACCACACCATCTGCCGTCTTATTCTCATATACGAGCGTATCCTTATTTTTCAGATATCGTATCTGGTCATACGCCGTGATTGTCACAATGTTACTGCGGTCACGTTTCATGCGAAAAATGAATCCATAGAACACTTCTTTTCCATCTGCATCCTTGAACCGAACCGGATCACCATTTCCAATGTTGATTCCAGTGTCCACAAAGCTGAATTCGAGCACTCCGGGGCTGATCTGCCGCTCCGTCGTAACCTTCACCTCTTCTTTCACAGGCGGCATATACGCCGTGCTATCATGCTGTATCAATAACTCGTACATATGTCCCTCCTACGCCGCCGGAATGGCAAGTACCTGCCCCGGATAGATCAGATTCGGATTCCCGCCGATCACCGACTTATTGGCATTGTAAATCGTTCCCCACTTGCTTCCATTCCCATAATACTGCTTTGCAATCTTCCACAGGCAATCCCCCTTTTTCACCGTGTAAGACCCGCCGGACGGCGCGTTGGATGATGCCGCTCTTGCTGCCTGCATTGCAGCTCTCGGCTTCGGAAGCGAAATGTCAATCGTACACGCCTTGGTTGTAAATTCCCGGTACTGCCGGAGCTTCACTTTTGCCGTTACGTCCAGCCCTTCCCCCGCATCCTCCACGATGTCGTAGCTTTCAATCGATACCTTCATGCTGGTATCAAACAGACGCTGATTCGTTCCATCCGTTCGCGTGACCACGTACTGAAATGCGCTCTTGGCGCTCATCAACGCTTCCAGCTTGTCCAGATAGTATTTTGCCGGACGGAATCCGCTCGGGTATACCGCAAACGGGTACTGCACCGCCGGAAGCAGCAGCTCAAAATCCACGTCCGTCAGCCCGGGGCTTTTTAAAATATTGGCTTCCCCCTCATTGATCAGTGTGACCGTTTCATTTTTGCCGTTAATTTTCATGGTGATCTTGGACGGCGTAACGGGAAATAAAATGCCATCCATATACAATCTGTATGCCACGGTCATTCCTCCTTTCCTATTAAAAATAATATATAAAAAGAGAGCCTGTTTCCAAGCTCTCTAATTACCTTATGCTACTTCCAGTCTCTTCTTTGCTCTGCTAATTGCCACATCACACACAGCATTAACATAGTTTGTAACGTCTTCAAAACTTTTTAATTCCGCCCTCCTATTGACAATTTCCTCCACCCACTCTGTTCTTAACTGCTCTATCTCCTCTGGAGTCATTCCATCAAGCTCATGCAAAAAGGTTTTTGTCATTTCATCCAACTTCTCATCCATGCTAAGCCACCTCCCCGTACACTACCCGGCACTTATTCACATTGCCGTTTGCAAGTTTCAGTTCGATGACTGTCGGATAACCGTTCTCCTGCAACCATTCCACTACTTTCTGGAAAACGCTGTCCTTATACTGAACCGTAACACCGTCGTGCCCGTTCCGGCTGTATGCCGTCCTCACAACTTCATCCGTGAAGATGTCAAGTTTCTGGATGATCGCGCTCACCGCCTTGTCATGAGGTCTGCCGGATTCCGAATAGATGCCGATTTCTTTGGCAATGGTCGTGCAGTCCCACAGCTTTGGCGTATCAGAGATTAACGGGGCGTTGACCGGATAACCGGAATCGGAATAGATCCTTACCACTTCGGCAGCTATGTACTTGGAATCCACTCCGGCATCATGCAGGGCTTCCTTGATGTTCTTTACCATCATATTTACGGACGGGAGTTTCTCTTTCTTGGGCTTGTTCTGCTTTGGCATCTCATAGGAACCGGTCTTGCGGAGAGTCGGAAGCACTTCATCAGCAATCCAATTTGTAAATTTTTCAGCATTTGGTTTATGGCTCTTAAATACCAACTTATAAACACCACTCTCTGTAAGGAAGTTTTCTCCTGCATTGTTCAATTTTCGGATGTTACTTTTTGTCACATCCGAAATTCTGCTGTCGGCTTTACTGACTGCGGAATTTGTCAACTTAACTACCTGTTTGTCATTCATGCGAGTGATTGCTTTTCTTACACCCTCTGGTGATATTTCTAAACACTCTCCTACATGATATGGATTGAATAGCACCTGTCCATTAAATTCAAAAACCTCTACCTCGTGTCCTTCAAAAATCATTAAATCGTTCATTGCTAACTTTTTCCTTTCTTCAAAAATTGACTTTTCCACGGAAATAAGCTACAATGCACATAGAAATAGTGCTTGCACTTATTTCCTGTTACGAGAGTAAACACGTCGGTCGCCAAACTTACCGTGTTTACTCTTTTTCTTTTTCTTTTTCATCTTCGATAATTTCTTCCACATCCACACCAAGAGCGTTTGCAATTTTGCCAAGCGACTTTATTGATGGTTTTGTAATTCCTCGAGTATATCTCGAAACCGCTGTTGCCGATATGCCCGCCTTTTCAGCTAATTCACGTACTCCCACTTCTTTTCGTGCCATGATAAATCGTAATTTTTTTGCGTTTAATTCCATCTTCTCACCTCCTGTGAGTTTCATACTACCACCATGTAGGTTTACTGTCAACCCTTTTGTATATATTGTATACGTTTGATTATATTAGTTTGTTTTGTTGCGTTTTACAATACTTTGTTGTATCCTATATTCAAAGGAGGTCCTTCATATGGCTGCAGACAAAAGTATTTTTTCCACTAACTTAAAGAAACTACGCCAGGAACACTCTCTTTCCCAAAAAGACTTTGGTGAATCTATCAGTGTTTCTGCAATGGCAATTTCTAGTTATGAAAGTGGAGCGAAATCTCCATCTATTGATACAGTATACCGAATTGCCGAAACTTATAATGTTTCTATAGATTGGCTTTGTGGTCTGTCATCACGTAAACAGTCAGAAATAACGGCTATGTCTGATGTTTTAGAATTGCTTTTTGACATAGAGAAAAACACACCATTAGAAATCTTTTCTAACAGAGAAGTCATCAATCAAAATATATTTAATCCAAACGAATATCCGGATCTGCAAGAATTAGAAGTTCACGAAATTTGCTTTTTGAGTGGTTTACTTGATGGATATATTGATGAATGGAACAAAATGCGAACTCTATATAAAAATGGCACTATAGATGATGAACTTTACTCTCTCTGGAAAGAAAAAGTCCTTAATCAAACATCTTGTACTTATCCGAATGGTACAAAAATAGTTCCTGACGTCCCAGAATAACCAAATCCCCGCCTACGTCATGTAAGCGGGGATTCTCTATCTTTATAATTCCACTCTATTCATCCTAGCTGTAATTTTGGGTTTTAATTGCTCTATCAGCTTTGCACATTTTTGAGTATTAGGATATTCATCTCTTAAAACAAACGTCTGTGCTTCGCCATCTGCATTTTGATATGTCACAATTGCATAGCATTTTACCTCACGTTTTGTTTTTGTCTTCGGTGCAGAACCAAGCACCGCTCCTGCCACTCCAAAAGTTGCTGCTCCAACAATTCCTTTCGCCAAACTGCTTTTCTGATATATGCTTTCATCAATATCCATCTGAAAATCAACATTATGTATTTTCTCATACAATAATGTCATTTCTGTCCCAGCCCCGGAAATCACCATTTCCTGAGTTTTAAGCATAACTTTGCATTTACAATTTTCTGGGATTGGCAACCCTACAACATGCACGATATCTGTATATTCCTTAGTTTGATCTTTCTTACCAAATAACCCCATAATAGTTCCTCCCTAATAATTTGTGAAATTATTATACACCTCCCTTCTGCGTTTGTCGATATTTAGGCTCCATCCCGGACTATTTCCATCGCCTCCAGTACCCGAGTAGTCAGTCCATCCACAATACCGTCCAGATCATTGGTATTATGCACGGTATTGCTCATCCCGGACATATCCACCTTAATTTCCGCTGTCGTAAACCGGTTGATTGCTTCCTGCTCTGCAATATCACGCAGATACTTCAGATCCTCTTCCGAAACATCCAGCGAATCCGAGATGCTCGATGTATCACCGGCTATGTTGGCAACATTCGCAGCCATATCAGATGCGGCGCCATAGCTACCTAACGCTCCGGTGTTATCAGAATTATCATCCTTTGTTCCACCAAAGAAATTCTTTACTCTGTTCTCCATGCCCTGTCCGAAATCATATCCCTTGTTGTATGCAGTCTGATAATCGACATAATCCATCTTGCTGACCTGCTCAACCCAGCCTGACTTATCCTTGACCGCCTGCTGTGCCTCTTCCAACTTTGAGTAGAATCCATCTAAACCGCTGGTAATATTGACTTCAACTCCCGGTATTTTGTTCAAAAGTGCCTGTATCGCACTCGCAAGATTCGAGATATATCCAAGGACTGTAAGACACAGATCGTAAAACATCACCTCTACTGCCGCGACAGGATTATTAAATACATTCCCGAAAAAATTCGCCAGCGTGGCAAACCCATTCCATGCCGGAACAACAAACGTGTTAATTATATGTGCTCCCAGTGTGGCAAATATTCCAGCTACAACCCCGGTCGCACTATAGGCGGTATGTTGTGTTTTGTTAATTGCTGCAACAATTAAATATATCGCAGCTATAACAATAATAATAGCTGCCACAATCCATGTAAGCGGACACGCCAATAACGCCGTATTAAACCCATATTGGGTTGCTGTAGCTATAGCAGTTTCTGATGCTTCCTTTTTCGTAAAAGCTGCATGCGCGTATGATGCCAAACACAGGGCAACTTTTATTCCTGTACTGACTGCCTCTACTGTTTTTACAACCCCTAAATACGTTGCATACGCCGCCAGTGCCGCCGCTACTCCGCCTATAACTGGTGCAATCATTGACCAGTTGTCCACGATAAACGCCCCGCCCGTTACCATTACATCGATCACATTCAAAGCGATCGTTGCCGCCCCGGACAGGGCATTCATAATTCCGGTCAATGCCGTTTGCATATGCTGATCGTTTGCCATCTCATTCAGCCGCTGTAGTACCGGTTGAAATGTCATAAGTGCCTGATTGGAGTAATATGTCCATAGCTGTCCCCAAGTCATCGGCATAGAGTTGAACTTTGCATCTATATCATCTGCCGCCGCAAACATTGCGTTCTTTACAATATCCGCGGTGATCTGTCCATCTGATGCCATTTCCCGGATCTTACCGATTGGAACATCCATGTAATCAGCCACAGTCTGGATCAAGTTAGGTGCCTGCTCGAAGATACTGTTCAACTCATCGCCACGAAGCACGCCAGACCCTAACGCCTGCGTCAGCTGTAAAAACGCATTGGACGATTCTGTTGCCGATGCACCGGCTATTGTGAACTGCTTATTTACCAGCTCCGCAAACTGCACAATCTCGCCCGTCGATGCAAAAGCATCCCGGGCATTATTTCCGAGTTTCGCCACCGATGCAGCTGTATCCATATAAGACGCCCTGGAATTCTGCGCCGACAGGAAGATCATCTGCGAGAGTTCATCTGTCGTCTGCATCGTCCCATTCAACGCATTATACTGCGACACCATCATATCAAGGCGCGCCGTGGTCTGCGTGAGTTCATCCGACAGATCCAGTGCGTTTTTTACCGTAGAAATGCCAACATACGCTCCGACAAGCGATTTTACCTTATTTACAAGAGCATCCGTATGCTGTGATCCAGCCTGTATCTTCTGGTTGTATTCCTCCTGTTTCCTGCGCGCGCTCTCCGTGGCACTTGTGATGTCCTGTAAACCCACCATGCCATCGGCAAGCAGCTGCCGCGCCTCTTCCATCGACGACGTATCAATCGCGGTGCTTGATGCATATTCCAGCGCTTCAAAGTTGCTTATCACCATATTCACCGCCGTACAGATATTGTAGAGCGGCGCAGACATACGGTCCGACAACTCTATCGCAGTCTGAATACTTGACATCCTCTCACCTCCTACTTCTGGATTTCTTTTGCCTTGCGCTTCTCTTCCTCAACCCGAAGATCAATGGACGCAATCACAAAAGCTTTCTCATTCCGATCCAATTCAGCAAAGAATGACGGCAGCCAGTGAAACTTCTGCAAGCAATAATGCGCATATGCCGCTTCACCGTCGCCGCCATTGATTAGTTTTTTGCCTCGTCCACCTTCTCCTGCAGCGTCTCGTCGATGCCGCTGTATTCCTGCACGAATGTGGCAAGCTCGCCGAACTCTTCCGGGTTGTCGACCATTTCCACAATCAGTGCCTCCGCACTCATAACGCCATAGGAATCCTGCAGTTCTGCATTGTGCAGATCCGGCTCCACTACCGCGGCGCAAATCATTTTTCTCAGAAGCTCATCCGTATTAACCTTCTGCCGATACAGTCCAGGCTTGCCGGTTACCGGCACCTCAATCGTACATTCATCCCGGATTGCCGCAGATTCTTTTGTGGACAGAGGTCTGATCGTCCAGAGTAACGGATCACCGTTCTCATCACACAGTGACTTTGTGGCAGCAAACTGCGTTGTCTTTTTGGCTTTCTTATTCTGTTTCAAAAATGCTTTTAAGTTTCCCATATGTTTTTTCTCCTCATTCTCTTAATTGGCGGCAGTCTCCCGCCGCCGTTGACTTGTTACAGGTAGGACGGCTCCTTATAGGATTCCGGGCTGGAATAATCCGCAGCATAGAAATTGATCTCCTGCTCGACAAATCCACCCTCGGCATCAAACATTGACAGCAGCACATCTCCGTCGATCACGCAGTTGTGATAAACCTTTGTACTGCGCCCCATGCAGGTAGCCGCATCATTGTTTGTTGTCTGCAATTCAAACACCGGCAGATGACCGGTATTTTTGTACTCTGTTACGATCCGGTCAAACATCTCCGAGCATTTGTAGACCGTCATTTTTGCCTGCACGACCATTCCGGTCGGCTTCCTGCCGGAAATGATCTTTCCCAGCACCGGGATCTCCTTGGTGCTGATGTTTGCCTTGCCCTCAAAATTCTTTGCGTTCAGCAGATTATACCGCTGTTCGCCAACCGTGACAAAAGCTTCCGCCTCTTTTGCAGACGGCACATCCTGTTCATTCATATAAGCGTTAAGCATCTCTTTACCTCCTACTCAATCACGACCGTCATATACAACTGTGACATTGCATTGACGATCGTCACCTTATCTTCCACATATACGCCGCGCTTCTCGCTTCCGGCGGAGACCACAACATCATCCTCCGAAAAATTCTCGATTGCTCCAAGCTGCTCTAACTGCTTATGATGCGATGCAATATCATTCCATAAGCTGACACGACCAGATTCATTGTTCTGAACCTTGCCGTGATACTTTGTGTTGAACAGCGATGCGATATCCATCGCGATCTGATCCAGCACACGGATCGTCTGGTTGCTCTGGAAGAGTTCGTTTTTATCCTCCGTAAGCGTCACAAGAGAATTGATATCCTCTAAGACACGCACTTCCGTTCCCACACTGTGCAGGACGAATTCACCGGCTTTCACAGCATTCTCAAGCTGTGTCTGCGTATAGGCGGTGTCAATCTCAAGCTCCCCGTCATAGATCGCGTTGGTACAGGTTGCATTAACCCCGCACGCCGCCTCCAGACCCACAACCCACGGAATCACATCCGGGCTGTTCTTCACATTGATGACGCCCTCATAATCCGCCGCGCAGTTATACAGGACTGCCTGGAATTTCGCCCCGACCTTGTCCCTCATACGCTTTGCAAATGCGGCATACAGTTTCGCCGTGGTAGCATCACTCACACTCGCGCCGATCGTATTCACGGTATACGATTCCAAGAGATCCAGGTATTTCTGATGCACCTCACCATTGACCGTCCCATTCGTACCGCCTGCCAGCGGAACGCCTGCCGTTGCTTCAAGTGCGGTTTCTTTCCATGTAACCCAGGCATTTTCTTTCAGATCTGCCGCGGATGCTACCGTCTGGGAATCCACAAGCTGCGTATCCAGATACAGCTTCACGTCAAAGCCATCTCCGTCCACATTCGCCGCAATAGCAACCTTCAGATCATTACCGCGGATTCCGCAGCACTTCGCTGTCGCATAGGTATTTTCCGCCTTTACCCCGCCCGATGTCAGCTTATAGATATAAGCCTTTGTCGCGTGCGCAAACAGTTCGCGCAGCGGCTGCATCTTATCATCTGTGTAGGCATAACCGAACAGCGTGAGCGAATTCTTAATGAAATCTTCCTGCGCCACCTCCATCATCACGTTATCCACACCCCAGTCAAGTTCAAGAGGCATGGATGCCACGCCACGCTCTGACAGATTCGTGGTCACGCGCGCCGCCGAAATAAAATTGATATAAGCACCACCCAAAACCTTATTCTGGGTTGTCCACTGTCCACCTCCGTACATTATCGCACCGCTCCTTTCATGTATTTTTCCATTTTCTTATCCACTTCCTCAAGCGTATAAGATTTTCCCGGTTCCAATAATGCCGACAGGAGATCCGCCCTGCCCGCATATTTCTTGGAACCAATGATCTGCTCTTTGGTATAAGTAACCTTATTAACTGCTTCTGCCACTGTTTACCTCTCCTTTCACTTCGCATTCTTCCATATACGCATCTTTCTGGCTCTGCCCCAGGAATAACGTATATTCTGCCGTTGCCGACATCACATCGTCCGATATGTCCTTACATTCGATCATACCGCGCACCATTTTACCTTCTACCTCTATAAGGTCCAGACACTCGCTCAACCGTTCGTAAACGGTATTGATCTCTTTCTTTGGCTCGTCGCTTTCCGGAAAATACTGCACGATAAAAAGCAATGTTGCTTTTCTGCGGCCGGTAAGCCCTCGCGGCACATCTGGATTGATGCAGCGCACAAAAAATGCAGGCTCTTCCATGTCCTGCATCGATGCTTCTGTATGGATTTCATAGTCATCGCCAAATGCGGCATATAAGGCATCTGTGATGCCCTTTAAAACTTCGTTGATCATGCAAACACCTCGTTCAACCACTTATTGAGCTTTTTCCGAAGAACCCCCGGTGCCGCATCGCGGATTTCTTTCTCGGACATGGTAAGCATGTAGTGTCCAGGCACCCAGCCCTTATGATTTGCTTTCCTATGCCCAAACTCAATATAGCTGGCATACTCTACGCTGTTTCGTACCTCAATCACATAAGTATCACCGAAATGATTTACTTTTAAAGTGTCCACGAACTGCACTGCACTTTTTGAATTCAATCCTTCCGCACCACTTCCTTCTGCCTGCGTAGTCCACCCTCGCCTAAGCGTTCCGCCTGTCTTTCCAGAAACTTTATTTCCCATATGAGTAAAGTTCATATCCTTTCCTTTACACTCATATGCTTCTCCAGAATAATCCCCTACCGGAGTCCGCTTAATAACCTTTGCCAGCAATCGTGCCGCCAGCTCCTTGGCACAGGCTTCCATGAACGCCCCCTGCTGTTCCTCATCGGCAGCTTTCTGAACTCTATCTCGGAACTCCTCCAATTGTTTCAGATCAACCTTTGTATTTCCCATCAAGCCCACTCCTTAAATAAATCCAGCATAATTTCCTGATGCGTCGGGTGCATCCCCGGAACGCCGCTTCTTGTGTACTCCGTGGTCTTTCCGCAATGGTTTACGATTATCTTAGAACCGCTCTTGATTTCCACCTCCGGCGCAACAAACAATTTTACTGCCTGTGCTACCGGCGATGCCGCATCGGTCTTTTCTGACTGTGCGATCGTCTCAAATGACAACTTGCACGGCTGATTCTCCAAAACCACGGTGTCCGTGTATGTCACAACGCCCTTTTCCTTGGTCTTACGGTGTTCCACAACTGTGCAGGTATCTTCATACATGGCTTCAATTGCCATTCTGACCATATCCATCAAAACACCACCTTCCGGTAACGGTTCAGCACCGGCTTGTAATTCTTCATAAGGCTTTCCGAGAACTCCGCCGCGGAAGTCTTAAAAGAAGTCGTTGTATCGCCGATCTGCACCGAAGAAACTGTCTGTGGTATATTGACACTCCCTATCTGCTCATTCCGGTAAATGTCCATCGCCATGCGCAGTACCGTGGTTTCCAGTCCTGCCGGAATCTCGTCGATATGGCAGTAGTTTTTTACCGTATCCTCTGCATTTTCAAGCGTGAACTCCAAGTGGACTTTCACTGTCTCATCCGGGTCGCTTATCCCGAGAAGCGCCGACAGCCTTTCGACTGTCAGCTTGCTTTCCTCTGCCATACCGTGCCTCCTAACCGATCTTATGCTTGATTGCTACAATTCTAAGCTGCTTCGGCTCATATACCGGCTTCCAGTTCTCCGCCATTGCAAGCTCTGTACGAAGCGGTGTCTCCACATGCTCACGAACAGCTCCGGTGTATGCAATTCCTCTCGGATGCAGGATAAACGCCTTACGGTTGATAAGATAATCGATACCGCCGCCGGTCTGCTTGTCACGATCAACCTCCGTAGCGACAAATCCTACCGGAGAACCATTGCCGTAAGCTACCGCACCATTGCCAAACAGGTATGTCGTATACACGCCACCGGAAGTTACCGGGCAGCCGTCATCCACGGTCACGCGTCTGCCCTGATAGGTGTCAAACTCAACATCCGTAGAATCACGCTCTGTCTCGATCAGATTCAGCTTTTTCAGATAAGACTTTGTCGCCGAGTGCATCGCAACGCCGGATAACTGCGCCTGCGCGTCGCCGAGCAGCTGGCATGCGTCAATAAACGCAGATGCGCTGATCTGCTTTGCCGCATCCGTTTTTCCGGTGGTAAGGTCAAGAATATGATCTGCCATTCTGGTTTCCGCCGCCGGTGTTCCCTCTGCCCCCGCAGTAGTGGTGCCGAACACTCCGGCAAGAATTGAGATAAGCTCCTTCTGCATATCTCTTGCCCAGTAGGATGCTACCAGGTCACCGATGGCTTTCATCGGATCAGCTCCAGCCAGCGCTGCGGAAAGATTACTTGCTCCCCACATATTCTGTCTGTAGATTGTGGTGGATACATCCTTGTTGGAACCGATCTTCTTTGCGGTCATCTTTACGTCCTCAAGGATTGCCTCGGATTCTCCCTGTAAATCCTCGAAGAACGGCATATTGTGTGTTCTGGCTGCCTCGCTTGCCAGTGCGTCAAATTCCGGGCTGTTTACCACGATTCCGCTCTGGAAGAACGCGGACAGCTCCATCGTTCTGTTGATTACATACCGGTTAAAAAGCTCCGGTACAATTACGTCTGCAATTTTTGTAATTGCCATAAGTTATCATCCTCTCTTTCTTACAATGTTACTCCGGCCGCTGCGGCAAGTTCTTTTGCCTGCGCCGGGTTTTCTTTTAACATACGTCCCTGTTCTGTCAGATTAAAAGTGTCTTTTGCGAACGGATTTGTTACGCCTCCTGCGCCGCCATTTTTAGGGTTGTACGGCGGTTTCTGCTGTTCCTGCTTAAACAGGTGCGCCATAGCCGCATCATCTTTGTATGGCTTCACAGCCTCTTCCACGCCGATTGGCTTTCCTTCCTTGTCGAAGTTGAACTTCTCAAGGCCGCCGGCTTTGTAAATCAGATAATCCGGATCAAGTACCCCCTGCTTTGCGAGAGATTCTTTCAGCGCATAGGTCTTCGCAATCTCCTCGCTTGCAGTCTGCTGTTTTTTAAGTTCTCCCCGCAGATTGGCAATAGTGGTCTGTAACGTCTCGTTATCGGCATTATTTTTCTTTAAATCTCCGATAGTTGTGTTGAGTGTCTTAATCTGACCGGCAAGATTCTCTTTTTCTGCCACGGCGGTATCATACTTGCCTTTGTCAACATACTGACCAGATCCAAGGTCTGCAAGCTTTACCTGCTTATCCTTATTCTCCGGCTTTCCGTTATAGGCATTGACGGTATCAGACACCTGCTTATAGAGATCCTCGCCTAAAATGTCTTTTAAAAATTCCATAGTTTCCTTTCCTGCACCGTTTTTAAGCGTGGTGTCTCCACAAGCAGTATGCAGTTTTGATGCCATGCATAAGGGCAAATTGCCGCAGTTTAAACGTCATAAGGCTTTCGGACAATATAAAAACAGGACTGCCGGAGGAACCTACTTGGCGTCACCTCTGCACCGTTCGGTTCATAAATTTCCGGTTGTCCTGTTATTATTAAAATACTTCTGCTTTGCTCTGTGTTTTCGTATCTGGTGGATGTTCCTCCGTACTACTTAGCATTTTATCAAGCTCTACCACGCGCTTACTAAGAGCCAGAAATGTTTCTATGTTTTCAATTCCGCACTTTTTCTGCAACTCCAAGCACAGCATAATCTGGTTCTCTATTATTTCTCGATTCATCATTCCTCCTTCTGATTTTGGGTATAAAAATACCACCTAACCGTTATTGGCTGGTGGTATTATTCTGCGTCTTCCCAACTATTCATTTTTTCACACCGTTTTTTTTCCTTTTCAATGTCCTTTTCCAGTTCTTCAAGAGTTCGTTCCGTATCTTGCACCGGACCATCGTAATATTTCTTGCTCATTATAATTTTCTCCACTTTATTCCGTAGTCCATTTCAAACTGCTCTAACGCTTTTATATTTGCTTCTATGCCTTTATTATATCCACTTTTTCTGTATTTTTCAACAGTCTCATCAAATAATCTTTGGGAAAACGGCTTGTCGCCAACCTCATATACATATACATCTCCATTATGACATACAACAATTCCCTTTCTGTATCCCCTATAACCCGCTGACGCAAAATCTGCTCCAGTCGGAGGAATATTTGTTCCATGATTATGTATACTTATAAGTGTTCCTCTTGGTTCTATTTCTACCGCATCTCTCAGGCTTTTATTATACTCAACTATATTATCTTCTTTTGCAGCAACGCTTTTCCCTTTTATCTTTCCATCGATGACACTAATTAAATACATATCTTCTTTATTAGTTCCGTTTCGATGTACTAAAATGTCGCGTGCTTTCTGCCATATTGCCTTCTGAGTATTTTCATTCTCATCAAGATTCTCAAACTTCTTTCTATACTCCGTGCTCTTTACAAAACCTACATCAACCTTATTGTCATGCGTCTTTTGTGAATACTTGCCGCTAATTCCTTTCTCTGTATTACCATCCGCAAACGATTTCTTCCACTCCTCATACGTCGTATTCTCCGGCACATAATACTTCTTGCCATCTGCCCCGCGCGCAACTCTTTCCCCTGTGGTAAATTCATCGTTGAAATACGGGCAGGTGCATCCCCGGCAATTCGGATGGAACGGTGGCACGGTAACACCAATCTTATAGTCTTTCATCGGAAAGTGCTTCCCGTCCATCTCGCCGCAAGTGGGGCACGTATGACTGTCCAATGTCTCAACCACCTCAAACTCTTCCACCCCAAGGTCAGAAAAGCACGTTTCCTGTGCCTTTGCAGAAAAAGCGGCTGATTCCGTCTGGACAATCCTCGCCGCCTGTGACCTGCTCACTTTCATGTTCTGAGCTATTTCCCGTATGGCTCTGTCCGGCGATTCTCCAGTGATGCACATCCGCGTTAGAGAATCGTGCATATTGTTAATCAGCTTTGTTTTGTCTGTCCAGATACGTTCCGAAAAGTTGCGTCCATCTACCGCCCAAGGCTTATGTACGACGTCGCTGACCTTTTCCGGGTTAAAACTCTGCATCTGCCAGCCAACGCCAACACCGCGCTGAACCTCAAATGCCGTATGATAATATCCCGATGTATAGATATCTGCAATGTGCTCATCTACGGAATCATGATAATTTCCGTACAGTCTTTCTATTTCCTGCTGTGTCTGCACCTTGAGAGCTTCCAATCTGCTGATATGCACCTTTGCGGATGCGTTCTCAAGCTGTTTTGCCCACTGTTGATTTATGCCATTCTCGCACCCGTATTTAATATAATCCTGCACATCCCACCGGAACTCTTCCAGTTCGTCACTGTTAAGCAAACGTCTGGCTTCCACCATTGAAATGCCGTTGTTGGCAGCAAAACGCTGATACCAGGCGTTAATCTTCCCGTCAAGCGCCTGTTCTGCCCGCCGGAACTCCTGCTCAATCTCCTGCACGGTCTGAACGGACGTATCATGCTGTGATTCTTCCAACTGCCGGAAGCGCTCCTGCCAGTATTCACTTGTCCGTTCTCCCATGCAATCACCTCATTTCACAGAATCCCGAGTTCTTCGTATACGGCTGCAATCTTCGGGAACTGATTTGCAATCCAATCCACCATTGTTTCCTCATGCCCCATACGCGGAACGTGTTCAAAGTTATCCTTCAAGCCGCTTTCATTCAAAAAAGCATGAATAATCTCGTGACGCAGGCATCCCTTGAAATAAGCATCCTTTTCCTCTTCATTGCTAAACCAAAAATGTTCTTCATCATCCAAATCTGCAATAACAATCAGTGGAAAGTTGCTGCAACAATAGCCCGCCCATGAATTTTGGCTCAGTTTCTTATCTTCTGACCACTTGTGTATCTCTATCCGATACTCCGTCCCCAGAATCATCACCGTCTGTTTCACTGTCTGTCTCCCTCCCCTTTGTGCCAAACGCGCCAGCATAAGCATCTGCTTTCTCCTGCGCCTCCTGTGCTTCTTTCTCCAACTGCTTTAGCTCCGCGTCTGCATCTTCGACAAACGGATGATTTTTAAGAATCGTCTTTTTGCTAATAATTCCAACCGAATCCTTGCAAATCTGTGCCTGCTCCGTGTCATTTTTTACGCAAGTGCGGGTCCACGTCTGGATGATTTTCTTGCAATCAATTCCCTCATGGCGGCATATCGCTCTTACCAGACGGGCGAACCCAAGCTGGAACTCCGTCTCCGTCAGCCCGGCTTTCATTTCAAGCAACGAATACATGAATTTAAGCGCTTCTCCGCTCTGATTTCCAAAGTTCTCCGGCTGTGGGTCAAATCCCTGCCCCTGTTCAAAAATAGCCTTTCTGGTGGCTTCTAACACACTGTTGCGGGCTTCAATCGGAATCTCAATGTTGAGCGTGCTCACTCCTGGGTTGCTGCCCTCATCACCGTCCACCTTAATAGTCTTGTATTTTTTCAGATCTGACAGAAACGTGTTAAGATCTGTGCCGCCGTACCCGGACAGAACAATTATCAGCTGTTGAATATCATCCAAATCATTAACAAAACCGCTGTAGACCTTGTCGTATACGTCTATCAGCGGCTTGATATTTTTCAAATCATTCGTATTGGTGTTATTGTTCGGGAATGGAATAAACGGCACCTCTCCGAATTCATGCCTATATTCTGCGGTAAAATCGCCGGTATCCGGCACCATGAACGTATTGTAGTAGAACAGCCCATCATCCAAGGTATCGCCGCTCTTCCGTCGGAATGACCAGCAGCTTTCCTTATCCCAATACTCATAAATAGTATAATTATCTCCCGTCTCTTCGTCGATTTCATCGTACATACGGAGAACGCCAAGCAGTTTCTTTTTCAAATCATGAGATTCGATCGGAATAATCTGCTTGCTGTCAACTACCGCCCACTGGAATGTTCCATCTTCATCTTCCCAGTAATGAATCCATCCCACCGACGCATTGGCAGCATTGATGCACAGCTCCATGCAGTTTTTCCGGTATTCATCACCGAGTACTTCTGTCACGACTTCATTTCCATGCTCATTCCCAATGTCAAAGAGCGGCGGTGCCGTGAACATGTACGCAGCTTTCTGATTTACGATAAGCCCGTGGAAGTTCCGGGGGATCCGGTTATCTGCGTTACGTAACGGATTGTCGGGTTCCTCTTTCTCTTTTTCGTCTGTGAGCTTGTCTTTTACCAGAATATCCGTTTCATTCCGGTAGTACCGTTCCGCCTGCATCGCCCGCAAGGAAAACCGTGTATGTCCCGGTTCGTATTTTCTTATGAGTTTTTTCATTACCTCAAGTTCCATGTTCTCACCTCTATTTTAAAATGCTGATACCGCCCGGCTTGCGAATAATCGTATAACAGAAATACCGAAGAGCATCCATCGCATGATCGTGCTGCTTTACCGGTTTATCCTCGCCACGCTCAGATGCTTTCTGATCCCAGATATACGACCCAAACTCTTTGATCGTATTCGGACACTGGTCACTGATGGCGATTTTCCCTTGATTCAGCAACGATGCCACAAACCGGATTCCATCCAACACATCATTTTTTGCTTTCTTGATCGCATAGCCTCGTTTTTTCAACTCCGCAATGAAGGACGCTGCCGATGGATCTATAATGATCTTCACTGGCTTTATACCACCAAGCCACCGCTCCAGATCATCCGCATACTCACTATCCGTTTTCTGCCTTTCCTCATCTCGGCCGGAATAATAATACTCGCGGCAGCACACCCACCGTCCAGATCGTTTTTTACACCACAGCAGGAACACCGTGGCATTTTGTGTACCATAATCGCAGGATACATAGTAATTTTCGTTAACCAGATCTGACAGATTCGATATCACATGCTTGGCAGTGTCGAACATATCGTAGATAATGCCCTCTGCCATCGCCCACAAGCCACGGATATACCGCCGGTAGAATACACCTGTATACATACTGCGGTATCTTTCCTTGATTTTCTCCGACAGAGATAAATTATCATCCATCGTAAAATGCAGATATAAAATCTCTTTTAATCCCGGATCCCGGTTCTCTGCTGCAGCTTTTTCTCTTATCTCCTGTGTTTTCTTTTTCCCCAGATATCCAGTTGCTTTGTCAATCCATCCCGTCTTGAACCAATGATACGGTCCGTCCGGGTTACAGTTGAACCAATACTTCGATCCCTCAACAGAGCATCGTCCGGTTGCCTGGTTCACGAAGCTTTCCGGCATCAGCGCCACTTCATCAAAAAAGACCCCAGCCAAGGTAATACCTTGGATAAGGTCTTGTGAACGCTCATCTTTGCCGCCAAATATATAAAAGTAATTGGTCGTCTCTCCTCTTGTCACAACGACCAGATTGTCAGCTCTATGGTCTGCTACAGTATAGCCGCGGCTCCGTAACATCACTTCAAGCCAGAATAGTACGTTACGCCGGAAAGAGCCGATTGTCTTTCCGCACATACCAAAGTTCTGACCGTTAAATTGTGTCATCGCCCACATCACAAAGGACAACGACATACATACCGTTTTACCGGAACGGATTGCCCCATCGGCAATGATGCCATCCATATCCTTAACTGGTGATGTATTGCACCACCAATTTAATACCATGCGCTGTTTCTTAGAAAAGGGCTTGAATTTGAATGTCTGCTTAATTTTCTTCATCCATCCAATCCTCCGCGGCACTTCCCTGCAGCGCTTCTAAGAATCCGTCATCCGCAGTCTCTTCCTCATCGTCGGTCTGCACCTTGGCTTTTAACAATGCTGTTTCAGCACTCTGTTTTTCAAGTGTTGCCGGTATCATATAAATTTCCTTAAGATTCTTTAACGCTCCTGTCACTTGGGATAATCCCAGTCTGTCAACAGGACCGCTTGCAATGTTGATATGCTCCGTCTCGTCTATGATTTCCTTGGTAGGCTTCCCGATGGCTGTATTATCTTTATACTCAACTGTCTTAACCTTTTTCTTGTCTCGCACAACATACTGTTCCAGTTCGCCTAGTGCCTGCTCTGCTTTCTCTGCCGCCTTATCTGCTATGGATAAAAGCCGCGCTATCCTGTCCGCATCCGCATCGGATGATTTCTCCTTTACCTTTTGGAGTGTCTGTTGAGCGTATTCAGTTCTTTTTCTTACCCAACCATCTTTCGCACTTCTGTCTTTTATCGTATCTATTGGGATCGAATACTTCTTCGCTAAATCCTCTAAGCTGCACGGCTTTCTGCTTATGTCGGTCACATATTCATGTTCTATCTCTACCCACGATGCATCATTAGTTTGTGTTGCGATCTTTTTCGCAACGTTGCATTCCTTCTTCTCTTTCTTTCGCAACGTTGCATTGCCGTCATCATCCCACTTATACCGGTTCTTCCAGCTCCGCACAGTTCCCTCGGCTATCCCGAGCTGGTTTGCAATCTCTATCAGCTTAAGCCCTTGCTTATACATTTCAAAGGCTTTGTCCGCTCTCGCATCTTTTGCCTTTGGCAAGGACCATCACCTACCTTTTCTTTACATACAAAAAAGCACCCGTCATTAAACGGGCGCCTTCTCTGGGTTGGGGGAGTTGCAAAAAGCAAATGGCTCTTGGCTCTTTTATTCACCTCTTGCAGTTTATACTATACATTGATTTTTCGTAACATGTGTAACATTCGTAACAAACTTTTACGCAGCATCCATAAATCTCTGAAACTCCATCTTAACACTTCCCTCGGTGCTTTTTCTCCCCATTCTTACAGCTACCTGTTCCCAGCTCATTCCCTCAAAGAACTTATACCGGATGATCCTCTGCATCCGTACCGGTATGCCGTTCATCCACTGCTCCACCTGCAGTTTGATCTCTTCCGACTGGGCTTTTCTCTCTTCCAGCAGTTTCTCTTCTATACGCAACTGCGCATCATCCGTGTATGTGAACGATGTTCCTTCAATCTTGAAATGCGTCTCTGCATATGGGAAATCATTCATCGAACCTTTTACACTTCCTGTCACAATCGTTTGCCGCTTACGCTGCAATCTCTTAATGTCCTGCTCCGTCTCCCGGATCATCTCACATGCATCTACATACTGCTCCAATATTTTCTTATCTACTCCCACCGTATTCTCCCCTTTCTGGTATTATCACTGCAATGTTTCTGATAATATCATACAATAGGTTTGGAGTAGATTTGTGCCAAGTTTCGGGCGAAAAAATACCAGCCATCATGATTGGTGGTTGGTATTAATGGAATCATATTTTTTATTTTGCAGATACTCCTATCAAATAATTTATAAATGCACTGCACGATACTAACATAAACTTTGCCTCATCGAATGTTGATGATGGACCGCCTATATCTCCTGCATGCCGGATACCATTCGCATCACTCGTATATCCGTAAAGAATATTAAATGCAGATTTTAAAGCTTTGTGAATTACCACTCCGCTATCTTCAATTTTCTTTAGCATATTACCTAGCGTAGCTTCTCTCCCATTTATTCCCGTAAGTATTTCACAAATAGCTTCAACAGCACTTATGCTTTCTTTAATTGAATTTTCATAATCTGGACTTTCTCTATTAGATAAAAAACCAACCGCCTTAGATATGTGTGTATTAACAATACTGTATGGACTATCTGCTGCCTTATTTATTGCTTCAATTTCATTCTCATCTGTGATTGGAACAATAATTTCATTTACAAAACGGTATCCAACATACTCATTTTTAAATATAGTGTTATAGTCCTCAGCATATTCATCTTTCTTCCAGGGATTCATTTGTTTCATTTTCTGAACTATAAATTCAATAAGTGAAAAAACTTCATCATATGTATTTTCACGAATAGTTTGATATATTATTTCCTTAACCTTTTTCTCATCACAGATTTGCGAACAATCAAATTCAAACGCAAATACCTGAATTATTATTGACTTATAAAATGTCTGTGTTCTCTGGAAATCAACATCGTCCAAAACAATGCTTGTCATGTTAATCAACATTGCTCTCGTTCTATCATCCAATGATTCATATTGCATATTTCTATTTTCGATGCTTATATTGTTTCTGTCTGAAAAACCGCCGCGCAACCGAACCTTATAAGTTGGTTTACAATCTGATCTTTTCATTTTTGTATTCCCCCTCATACAAAGATTATATCACTGCATGAACATTTTTTCAAAAATTTCTACTCTCTTCCCCATACAATCATATACTGCCCGTTCTTCTCCTCCGCTAGATGCGCCATCCTCTGCCGTATCAACCTCTGCGCTGTCCTGCGCCGCCTGTAAAAACTCCTCCTGCTGATCGGGAGAATGCCGTGGTGGGCTTCCAGCTTATCGTAGCTGGTGCCGCGCACTATGGATTCCGTCAGTTCCGCAGCAATGAAGCTGTCCACGCTCTGGCAGATTTCAAATATTTCTTTTTCATCCACGCACATTCCCCTCTCTCAACTTCCCCGTGTGTCATCTTCCGCCCCGCCGCATTACTGCTGGCGGAGCTATAGCTGTTTGACTTCATGCAAACCGGAGCTGTCCGGTCTGCTCAAAATAAACTCATCTGGTTCTCATCGTACTGATAAGTGTGTCCGGTTGTGATTCTTCCCAACTGGCATAATCTCTCCACCCGTGGTTTCTGCTTAAGATTTGCCATATAATTATTGTCCACTTCCGGCGGTATGGATAAATAACATTCCTCCGGTAATGGCAACTGATTTTCTGTGCAGGCCTCGCGGATCTTTGACTGATAATAAATGATATGATTCCGTGTCAGATTCATATTGCATCCATCCGACCAGAACGGATCACTGCACCCATTCTGGTTTATATCCTTCCAATGTGATATTTCTTCACGGATATGCTGGCAATATGATTTTACTATTTTCTCTGGCGTTTCTTCTTTCATGATTGCATCCCCATAAAATCAAACAGTGTAGGCTCGTCCACCTCATTTTCCGCCGCCTGCAGATATCCAACACCATCCCGGAAGTAATCCGGATTCAATTCACATCCCTTACCGTTCCGGTGCATTTTAACCGCTGTCATTGGTACTGTCATAAGTCCACCAAACGGATCATAGACCGTATCGCCCTCATTGCTGTACCTGTTGATGATTCTCTCCACAATATCCAGCTGTAGCGGGCATACGTGCATCTGTGCACGTTTCCGGCTCTGCGTTGTATTAAGGGTTCGCATCCGGTTGATGTCGTCCCACACTTCCAGCTGATTCCACGATCCCGGAGCAACGACCATAAATGTTGCCGGTAGTTTCCCGTCCTTGTCCAGATCTTCCGCAAGTTTCACATGATCCCCATAGTTGTATACGCTGCCGCGGCTGTACTCCCTGTACACCTGCTGTAAGCTATCCACCGGAAACTCTTTCAACTCTTCTTTACTTACCAGCCTGTCACCGGATGATCTCCAATAACCATGTGCATCAATCTGCCATTGCGCACGCGTGTATTCTTCTTTTGATTTTGATACTCTTTCATCCGCAAAGCCTTTTGAATGGTCTGTCTGTTGTTTCCTAAAGAGCAAGATGTATTCTGGACAGCCTACCCCCATCTTGGTTCCGTCTTTGCAACAATCCGACCATCCCAATCTATAAGTCTGGTTGTTTTCCCTTACAACATCTGTTACCACCGTTATCATTCCAAAATAGAGAAATCCATGCTTTGTATAGTGTCTGATGCATTCTGCATGAAACGGTTCCATTGTAGGAAATCCTGTTCCTGTCACTTTTCCAAATAACACACGGTCCTTGACATGGATTGCAGCCACGCGCCCCGGCTTTAACACTCGAAGCAGTTCCGGTGTGAGGAAGTCCATCTGTTCAAAGAACCGGTCCGTGTTCTGATTATGCCCGAAATCGTTATAATTGGCACTGTACTCGTAATGATTACCGAACGGAATGGATGTATGTATCAGATCAATGCTGTTCGTTTCCATTGCTCGAGTTTCCTCTACACAATCCCCATATACCGCTTCATAATGGTTTCCTCTTACTGTTCTTTCTTCTCTGCTACCTTCCACGCCCATCTTCCTTTCTAACCGCTGCGCCTTATTCTCCGAATTAAGACCATACTTTTTTACAATCTCGATCATTTTCGCGACCATGTGATTGTGATTCTTCCATTTTTCAAGCAATGCTTCCTTGATCTGCCGCTCGTTCTCCATGTAAATAATGTCGATCACAACCGGTTCTTTCTGTAAAAATCGATAACACCGATGTACCGCCTGGATAAAATCATTAAACTCATAGTCGATCCCGAGGAATATCTCCCGGTGACAATGTCTCTGAAAATTACATCCGGATCCGGATAATGATTTCTTTGTGGCAAATAACTTTGTCCGTCCATTCGAGAAGTCAATAACCCTCTGCTCGCGCAGATCATAATCCATAGATCCGTAAATATCCACCACATCCGGCAGTGCTTTCTTGATTGCATGCCGTTCATTCTCCAGATCATGCCACAAAAGGAAATGATCCTCCGGTGATTCTTCCACAATTCGTTTCATTTCTTCCACGCGGCGATCAATACTATCTCTCTTGACCGTCGCCGCTTCTTTCAATCCCTCGGCTGCTTCCTGAAATAACTGAATCTGTCCGTCCTTATCCGCTGTATCGCCATAATGCACCGGCAATTCGTGCCATCTTACATCAAGTGGCGGCAGATCATATCCCTCATCGGAATATACCGGATTTAGATCTGAAGGTTTCGTGATAAAAAGTGCCCAGCTGCTTACCCACATCCAAAACTCATCTTCCATGTTTGGATATAAGGTCAGATTGTTTGCTTTGGTGCTGTCTCTCTGGAAGAACCGCGTCAATGCCTGCCCGGTATCCATTACTTCCAGATATCCGGCATAATGGATCAGTTCCTTATATTTGTTCGGTGACGGTGTTGCCGTGGCTACCAGCTTATACGGAACATTTTTAAATTTATCTAAAAATGTCTGATAAGTTTTACTTCCGAAACTTCTTAAAACACTGGCTTCGTCAAGTGATGTCGCTGCAAAGTAGTCTGGCCGGATGTCCCCATCCCGGACACGCTCATAATTCGTCAATACAATCTGGCTTGTGCTCTGCTCCACTTCTTCCATTGTCCGGCAATACTCTGGCTTCTCATATCCAAGCACTTCCACTGCATCATGCGTGAACTCCTGCTTTACTCCAAGCGGCAATACGATCAACGCACGACCACCGCTATATTCTGATGCTAAGTGGCAAAACTCAATCTCCTGCACGGTCTTTCCAAGTCCGAAACTTTCAAACAGTGCACGCCTGCCACCTTTCAGCGCCCACACCACAGCATCCCTCTGGTGCGGTTTCAACACCTTGTTGACTTTTTCCAGATCCACAATAAATCCACTTTCTGTCGCAAGTTCAATCTTTGTTTCTAAAAATTCTTTATATGTCATTTTTCAAAAGGAACCCGATATATCGTTACCCCGGCCGGAGGTTCGGCTCCTTTCTAAATGTCTCTTGTAATTTTCAAATAATTATGCTAATATATAATCCTAAAATATTTAGCAATATAGCTCAGTGGATAGAGCGCGCCTCCTATAAAGGCATGGTCGTGGGTTCGAATCCCACTATTGAACATAACGCACCTAAGCAATTAGGTGCTTTTTATATATTTACACCATCCGATCTAATGGAAGCGAAATCTGCCCTTTGCAATTTCCGCCGACCGTTGACGGATCCCAACCAACACCGATATAGTCCAGGACTTTCGCCCATCCATAGTCATTTCCGTCCTTATCCTTGCACAAGTGAAACATAAGATAATCCCATTCTTTCGGGTTACTCTCATACAACAGGTCAAACCGGTGTGGGCGTTTCTCCATATGGATTCCAAACCCACACATACTGCAACCGGTACGCTGCGCCTTGGTTGTATACAATGTACCGTCCGGCTTTTTCTCGATAGTTCCATAAATCTCTGGAATGATGCTTTCAGGCATTTCAAAATATTCTGAAATCCGCCCTTCTTTTAATAGTCTATTGTGGTATTGCTCTCTTAAGCCGTTTCTCCACAGCTCGTCCATTTCTAAAGCAAGTTTTAAAATGTCCTGTCTGTGAAAGATTGCGAATGGTGCTGATCTGATCGTAGATGCTCCAAAATAATTACATCCGTTCATCCGCAAGCTCTTGGCACGTCTGCCGCCCTCGGATGCCATCAGTCCCAAATATGGCACGCTATTGTGTTCCTTGCCCCAATCATCACAATTCTTTTCCTTGAGATAATAACAGCACTTGGAAGATACGAGAAAGTCCGGCTTCTTAAAGTCGCACCCCTCATTTTCATTCTCATATCCCCCAAACAGTTCCAGCCATCTTTGATTAAGCTGCATCTTTGAATTCTTCTGCCAGCCACCATATTCCCCGGTTTCTCCCGTTATGATCGCATGTCTGACTGTCTTGTTCTTCTCGGTCGGATTCTGCAACAACTCAATTTTCCCGGCGATCTCCTTGGATATGACCGGAAACCCGAATTCCTGTATAACTTTCGGTTTCGTCCATCGTGTACCATCCTCTCGCAGGAGCGGCGGCACATTTATAATACCGATCGCTTTATGTACCCTCTGGATGCTCTGATCCTCCAAAGTGGATGCCGATACCCCCGGAGCATCAATTCCACACACCTCGTGGAGGAATATATATAAAATGATGCTGTCCAGACCGCCCACCGACACATGGCAATTTAGCCCTCTGCGGTCACATTCTGATCTGAACTCCTCCGCTCTGATCTGCGCATATTTGCGTTTGAAAGCATAATCCTGCTTTTCTTTCTGCATGAACGAAGCAATCTTTTCTTTTGTTCCAAGACGTTCCATTCTTTCCTGTACTGATTCCATTTCTTCACGGAGTAAAGAGCTCTTTTATGCTGGCCAGCAAACCTCTCACTCCTTTCCATTATTTACGTAACATTTTCACTAATGTTCCGATTGCAAATGCGATTGCCACAATGTACTGTGGGTCTTTTAAAATAATTTCCATTATTATCGCCTCCTTTCTGGGGCAATAATAATATGTCAGAAATTTTTTCAAAAAAGTCGTTTTCCGGTACAGACTTGTTTTTCATCCACAATCGTGTTTTACACTACTTTTTCTTACCTCTCTTGGTCTTGAACTTATACACATCGTTTCTCTGCCGGCTTACCGCACTCCGGTAGCCGTTCAGCTTACTCGCTCTGCTCTTTCCCATGTGCACCTCCCTCTATGGCATCTAAGCATCCGTTCCAGCCTGCATCGAACATTCCATTGTCACAATGCTCTGGATGATCTGATTTCTCTGGCAACTCCCGGAGCGGGCACCACCTCGGCGACGTTTTAACCACCGCCAGCACCTCCCGCTCCGCTTCCTTGCAAATTCTCATGGGATCAAACCGCTCCCGCTGGATCTGACCGCAATGCTCACACTTTGCACAGATATGCACCGGCTCATAACCGTCATTTTCTGTGACGTACCGGAGACCGTTTTTGTTCACGTAATACACCAAGCCGCTGTATTCGCACCCGCCGTTCAGCGCCGGGCATATGATCTCATCGTAAATCTGTCTGATCGTCTTGCCCGCTTCGAGTGCCGCCACAATATCCTCTCGGTACGGGTCATACATGCTCGTTCTTTTTCTTCTCTCCATTGCCCTGTCCTCTCATAACTTTTTCAATCATCTCTTCCTGATTCCGCTCCGCGATATGGTCCCGAACCGATTCCTCCGGAAAAGCAATCTGATATGTCCGCTCCTTGATCCGGTTCGTGATCCGGTCATCGTACCGCAGACTGTCCAATGATTCGTTGCTCGTAAAGATAGTCACTTTCTTGTTGATGTACCGCTCGTTGATGATCTGGTACATCTTGTCGTTGATCCACGCCGCCGGGGATTCCACGCCGAAATCATCGATAATCAGCACATCCACCGTGTTAAGTGCATCCAGTAACCGACTCTCACTGTATTCGGCATCCCGCCGCCATGTATTCTTGATCTCCTGCAGGATGGTCAGCGATACTGCAAACTTAACCGCATAGCTTTTCATAAGCTCATTCGCAATACCTGCGGCGATCCGTGTTTTTCCGCTGCCCTTTGTGCGGGACCAGATAAACAGCCCCATGCCCTGATCCCTCTGGCTCCCGAAATCATCCAGGTAAACCTTTATGATCCGGCAGGCATCTGCCACCGTCTTTTTGCTGTCCGGCTGTCGGTACACATCCGTGCGGAAGGTTTTCAAATCCATCCCCCGGAACGCTTCCGGTATATCTGCAAACCGCAACCGCCTTGACATCGCCGCCCGCTCCCGGCACTTACATTCCACCGCCGTTGTGATACCGTCCTTTTCGGTCAAGATCCACTCGGTGCCATTGCATAACGGGCACACGTCAGAATCCCTCGAATTCTCCGGTGTCTCCAAGTTCCCCGAGCCGCTCATTGATCGATTTTTCATGCGCTGTAGTATTTTCTCCAGCGTTTGTTCCATCTGCTCCATTGCCCGCTCCTTTTAGATACTGCATAAATACATTCTCACGAAGCCAGTTTTCCGCTTTCTTGATATACCGCTCCGCCGTTCTGTCCCGCCGACAAGCATCCGCATAATTGTGCGCCGCCCGTATCAAATCATCCTCCGGTACGCCAGCCATCACCGCATTGCAGTATTCCGATTCTGCCAGATAGCCAGTACACTTTTTCGGGTAGGCTGCAGCAAATTCCACGAACCGCTCCACGGGGGATATAGGGGGTGTATTTCTTCCCTTCTTTCCTTCTTTCTTTTCTTCTATTGTTGGCGTTAGAATGTCGTTAGAATGTCGCTTGCTTGTCTCTTGACTGTCGTTTTGCTTGTCACTCGTCTGGTATAAATCGTACTTAACCACTGTAAATACGGTATATTTGTTTGTCGTTTTGCTTGTCACTTCGCCTGTCTTTTTCAAATGCGAAATTGCTGTCCGAATTTCACGCTCCGTAAGTCCAGTTTCGCCCGCCAGCTTCCCGATGGACGAGACAAATGATCCACGCGAAACCGTTGTCCCTTTAAAATTTCCATCCTTCCAGTTGGCTTTCAACAGCATGTGGATGAACAGCCGGGCGGTATTGATATCCGTGTACCATTCCCATTCCAACAGCCCCCGGCTCAATTTTATGTAGTTGCCATCCAATCATCCCACCTCCCGGATCAATACCTCTATCCGTGGGTTTTGAGTATCTACGTCAAACCGATCGCTGAACCCAACAATATGTTCCCATCCATCATTTTTCAGCACTCCTTTGTTGACCAGTGCATCCTGAATCACTTTGCGCCCAAACGAAGATATATTATCGAGATCCCGGCGCTTGTTCTTTTCAAACCATGCATATTCCATATACACCGGCTTCTGGATCTTAACTCCACGCAAACACTGCTCTATATACGCAGATACGATTCTTTCGTTATTCGCTTTCAGTTCTCCGCCTTTATATCTACTGGATTTATCTGCACGGATGAAGTCGTTCAAATTATCCAGTCTCCCCGGGACTACCAGTAAATACTCCAACTTCTCTCCTCCTCTCAAACGCCAGCTTCATGGCAAGGCGCTTCGACTGTATCGCTCTCGCGCGGTGCAATTCCTGTGCCAAATACTCATTTAATTCCTTTTCATCAACCGGATCTCCTGGGATGGGGCGGTAATAGCCAGCGCCCACATTGATAATGCAATCCCCGTTCCGATTAGCATCTTCTATATTCTTTCTAAGCGCCCTATCTTCATACGATTTTGTCGGCCGCAGTAGTGGGCGCGCATGTCCATAGGGAATATCATTTATCGTTTTCATATACCCCTTTCCCCTCCGGGACGACCCCGGAGGTATCATCATGGCTTCGACAGTTCGTGATATAATAAGTCTCCGCATGATCGGTTTCTTTCGCCCGCAGGCGGGTGTTTCAACCCTATAACCAGCTCCGCCCGAATATCCGCCGGAACTCTTCTCTGCTCCCGTAATGGCTTTCAAAATATTCCTGTGCCATCTTCTTAAGCTTCAGATCCATTTCAGCGGCATTCTCTCCTGCCTGTGTTCCATTCGGATGTAAATCCGGGCGAAGCGGTATGACAAATCCATACTTCTCGCTATTCTTCCGGTTCGGATTACCTGGGAAAATATGATGGCGTTCAACCGGCTCCACGCCGGTAAAATAGCAATGTTCCATATCATCCGTGAATACGCTCCATAATCGCTTCATACGCCCCACTCCTGTTTCATCCGTTCCAGTTCATCCGGCGTTGCCGTCTCAATACCAAGTTCCTGTGCTTCCTCCACAATCTGGTCAATAAAGTGACTCATTTCAGATGTATCAAATTCACTCGATCCCTTAATCATCAGATAAGAAACCCATACCTTTCCGTTCTTCACAAATTCTCGTATTCTTTTCCAATGCCCGCCGAGCAGTGATACATCCACTTCCTTCTTAAGCGTTACTGTTACATACCCGTTGTCATCCTCATAAAAAGAACCATACTTCTGTAACATCTCTTCATAAACATCTTCTTTACTGGATGATATATCTGGATGGTTCGCAATCTTAGTCATGAGCACCCACGCATAGGCGTTTGCATCGTTACTCCGTTTTTCACGATATTTAACCGCTTTGATCCGTAGCAGATCATTCGCTTTCATGTTTTCGATCTGACTGGCTGCCGAAGCATCAACCTCAAACGTGAGGATGATGCCTTGTCCATCAAATGTCCGGCTTGCACCAGTCAGCTTTCCGGTAGTCTCCATCAGGCATCAGCTTCTTTCTTTTTCTTATACCAGGTCTCTACCTGTTCGATCAGCTTGTTTGCCAGCTCCGTAGAAATATCAGATGTACCGGAAAAATTGTACATTTTCTTAAGTCGGTTCATGATATCTACTGTCTTTGCGTTCTCACACATTTCAGCATAGGCATCCACAAATTCATTGATTTTATGTAACTGCTCTGCTGTCGCCGGTGTAAACTGTGGTGCTGGTGCAACTGGTTCCGGTGTCTCGCCGTCCGGGTCTTTCATCTCCTCGGTCGGAATGCAAAATACCTGAAAGCATGCGTATTTAAATGCGATCGCCATTGCCTTGTTGGTTGCTTTGTCTCCACTGTCCATGCCCTCGCCAACTGTGATTGCTTCAATAGACGAGCCGTCCTCTGCATAGAACGTATATTTTATCCGGCAGATGGAATAGATCAGAACCGCACCCTTATTTGTGGTTCGCTCCTGTCTCTGCTGTTCCAATACTTCCGGAACAATAAAAATATGATTCTTTACCAGCGCCGGATTGATTGCATTCATGACCGCATCAATTCCGCGGTACTTAAAGCCCTGCTGTTTATTCACTGCATCTTTACCGACCGCCCCGATCTCTTCCATGCACCGAGAGATCGCTTCATATATATTCATTTTTCTTGCTGCTTCCGCCATGCCGCCCTCCTAAAACAGTTTATTTATAAGATTCATTGCGTAGGTTGCATCAACCCTTTCCTCGCCGGTTTCTTCCATATGCTTCTGAATGGCATCAACCATCATCTTAAAATATGTTGTGTCAACACCCGTCAGCTGATCCTCGAGAACCTTTACGTCCTTCAGATCTAATTCATTCAACTGGAAACACATCTTTACATACTGTCCAGCATTGATGTGATAACCGCGCTCAAGGTATTTCCGGGTCCGAACAATCGAACATAACGGATATTTTGATCCGATATAGTACAGCTCCTTGTTGATAATGCATTCGAGTGCTTTTTCTGGAAGAAATAATTCGTTGTCCCAGGAGCTCCATGCACATGTGCAGTGTGCAAAATCATAGTTCTTATGAATTTCCTCCACCTCGCCATAGAATCGAATTACAAGCTGCACCTTGTCTGTCAAAGTGATTGCGTTGCTCGTGATAAATCGAGGTCTGTACTTTTCGTTCTCCGTCTCCTGCTCCAAAGCTTCCTCAATCTCCTCTTCCGTGGATGCAAAATTATAGGAAATGTCACTCGTCTTTACTTCATCTTCATCCGCAATGCCCTTAGATGAAACAAAGCAGTCAATTTTTCCCGTTTTATCATCGCACCTTACTGAAACCGGTTTGTCTGGATGCATTTCATTCCATTTTCCGACATAGTATGTCGCTACAGCCAAGCACGCTTCTTTTGTTCTAAAATAAACATCATAATCGTGAAGTTTTTCACCAGTCAGAAGCGAAACAATCGCACCACCAGTCACAATCACATTGTCTTTTATAATTTTTTTGATGTTTTCATCATCAATATTCAAAATCCAATCGCGCAACTTGTTATTCAAGTGCTTTTTGATGTTTTTACCATTCATCCCTACACCCTCCGAAATTTAATACCGTACTCACGCATAGCAGCTTCAAGCTGTGCGATCTGGAACGGATCAGCAACCACTTCATATCGTACGGTTCCCTCAGGCGCCGTTGCAGACCGCACAGCTTTTTCTTCCTCCAGAGCAACAACCGGCACAACTTCCGGTACAACCGGTTCTTCATGCACCAAAGCAGCTTTTCTCTGCTCTTCCTCTGCCGCCCTGCGTGCCTCCTCTTCTGCCTTTCTCTGCTCTTCCTCTGCCTGTCTCCGCAGAATTTCTTCCTTCTGCTTCTGGTACTGGTTCATGGCTGTAATGGCATCTGACAGTTCCAACGTTGCCCTGTACTTCGCCAGACCCTTATCCTCAAACTCCGATTCCATCGCCCGGATAGTGTCCAGATCTTTCTCTACGTGCTCCACATGTGCTGTGATGGCTTCTGTGATGGCTTTCTGCGTGGTCGTGGAATTCTCCCATCTGCTGTCATAGATGCGATCCAGCGGCAGATACTCCATCACGGTTCCATGCTCCGCCATAATCCCGGTATAGATTTCACAGATCATCGCTTTCTTTGCTTCCACGCGCCTACGCTCAAACTCCTCGATCTGCCCACTGATAAAGTCGATCGGTTCATCGATCAGCTTGTCCAGTTCCTTGACCTGCGCTTCAAAATTGGTATACGGCGCCATAAAAGTTTTCTTGATCTCAATTCGCCTGTCGTTCATGGCCTTTTTCAGCTTACGCAGGCTTGCCACCGTCCTTTTTGCTTCCGGCTGGGATTCTGCGGTAAACACCATCCCCTTGTACTCCTCCAGTCCTGCCGCAAGGGCTACCTTGATCTCTTCAAAGTTTGTCTCGATACTTCCGTCTTTCTGCTCTACTAATAAGTTAATTTCCTGCATCTTCTATCTCCTTTTCTTCTCTAAACCGCTCATCGCGGTCGTATATTGCTGCCAGTTTCTTTCTATGCCGCTGTGCCCGTGCCTGCTCCGCTTCGTATTCGTCCCAGTCCGGCGCATCCGGCGCGATCTCAATCATCGATATACTCCCACTCTCCTTTGTCGCCATTGTCACTGATCTTAAGTCTCACTGCTGTTTCTCCAGAGACAGCCAGCACCCCGCTAATGCTCCCGTCATCCGTAACGGTAATAGTGGCATTTCCAGCAACGCCGACCCCTTCCAGTGTTTCCGGTAATTCCCGCAACACATCCACGAGACTGCACATGTCCTTATTACATAACCTTGCTTTCATTCAAAAAATCCTCCACTTCCAGCTGCGTCCATTCCGTTGCCTGGATCATCCACTCCATCTTCTCTTCTCGCTGCTGCCGCTCCGTCTCCCCGGTAACACATTCATCACACATACCGTTTCTACCCTCTCCCGGGTCCATTGGATGACCGCAGCGCTTACATTCTCTGAAAATCATAAAATCACACTTTCAAAAACTACTCTTTCGTGTTACAATAAACGCAGAAATACTTATGTATTCCTACGGTAAATAGCACCTGTACTCGCCAAAGTTATCAAGGTGCTATTTTTTTGTCCAAATCGATAAACTCCACATCCGCATCCAGCCTGTCCCGTCTGCGGATAAAGTAAAAACATGCTTTCCGCTGCTCGGCTCTGCGCAGCTCCACCGACATGATCGCCAAGCCCGCCAATGATACCAACGCGCCTAACGCAATCACGGCAATGAGGTAGTAATAATAAATGCCGTCTGCATCACACATTCCACCGAAAAACATTATGCCGATTCCGACCGCCGTAATGATCTTGCCTATCCTTTTCAACGTTCTCACTCCTTTCTTATAGCTTGTCCGCCGCTACCGCCTAAGCGGTTTCATCCTTCGTTATCCCGCGCATCTCTTCATCACGCTTCCGCTGATAATGGATCTTAACCAATGCCTTGGTAAGCCGTTCCGATGCTCCCTCGGTTATCGTTACGCTGCAGGTAATCTCCTTTTTCTTTCTCTTTGCCATACATTTCCACCTCCGTTAAATCATATGACAGCCTGCTTGTATCCTTTTCCTGCTTTGTGCATCATCTCCTCCATCGTCAAACTATTCTTGTATTCTATTCTTCATGTGTGGTACAATCTCCTTACAGGACGTTGCCGCGTCCGAGTATTATGAAAGGAGAGATGCTTATGCAACTAAATCCAAATTGTGTTCGAGATGTTCTGATTGCTGTAGAAGCCAATACTGGATATAACATGTATTTTGACTATCCAAAAGAATTGGATAACGCTCCTAGCCTCTCTGGATATTCTGACGAAGAAATCCGCTACCACATCCTGCAATGTGCAAAGGCGAATTTAATCGAATTAAGATCAAGAGATCTAGGCGGCAATATGGGAATTACTGATTTAACCCCATATGGTCACGAATTTCTTGCAAACATTCGCTCTGACAGCGTATGGAATAATGTAAAAGCCGTAAGTTCCAAAATTGGTTCAACTTCACTCAGCGCCTTGACACAAATTGCAAGTGCAACCATAGCTACCTTGATAAAAAATCAATTAGGAATATGAAAAAACTTCCTAACAGCCTTTTCACTATACTTAGATATTGTCTGTTTATCAGGCATTTCCGTATTTTCTTTAATGTATAGTGAAAGGGCTTCTATCATTATCTTTTGAATCACTGCCACAAACATTAAAATTCCTATCACTATAAATAAAGCCGTTTCCACTCTTCTCACTCCCTTCTTATTTGTTGCCTAGTTGCCAATTAACTTTAAGTTAGCTTTTACGGCAAAAAAATATTGTCCTGCGGCAATTTACAAATCCGACAAAACATTTCAAACTGTGCTGGCTTTGGTTTTACTCTTCCTTTCTCCCAGTTAACAATCGTATGCTTTGTGAGCTTCATACGCTTTGCCATCTCATCCTGCGTAAGTCCAGCATTAACACGTGCTGCAGCCATACTTATTCTAAGTTTTTCCACCTTTTCACTCCCTTTCTATTATTTATAAGGCTCCAAGTAATCTTCTTGACTATTGATACATTTCTTTCTCTCACAAGTATATTGACTTAGATTTCAACACACTTTCGATGTGCTACCTTGTTGCTATGGTTGTATTATATATTAACTTATAGTTAATGTCAATACTAAAAGTTAATTTTTTTATATTTTTGATTGCAGAGTATTAACTTTCGTTATATAATAAGGTCAAGGAGGTGGTCTAATGTCCGAACAAGAGTTTAACAGACTATTTGCTAAAAATCTTACACACTATTTATCCAAACAAGGAATGACCCAAGCTGAATTAGCTGAAAAAATGAATGTAAGCACTGCCACCGCTTCTAACTGGTGTAAAGGTGTTAAGTTACCACGGATGGATAAGGTTGATCGTATTTGTACTATTCTTTCGATTAGCCGTTCCGACTTAATGGAAGATAATACTCAGAAAAGAAAAACTGCATATTATTTAGATAAAGAATCTTCTGATGCTGCACAATTTTTATTTGACAATCCAGAATACAAAGTATTATTTGACGCATCCAGAAAAGTCAAGCCACAGGACATCCAGTATGTAGCCGATCTCATCAACCGCGTTTCTGGCAATTCTGACGACACAGGACTTTAAATGAAAAAGTAACTGCTAGTACATATTGACACTAAAAATCTTAAACCTT
>ERZ773221.171-NODE-171-length-80683-cov-5.388810_pt1 | contig 80683 bp, 78 predicted proteins | sample MGYA00580994_ERZ773221 | MGnify/ENA primary metagenome ERZ773221 (study PRJEB29015, sample SAMEA2737758) | human gut metagenome | biome: human gut; feature: human-associated habitat; material: faeces | place: China | collected 2012 ... | reverse complement strand
AACGAGCTGCTGGAGCAGTTCCGTAGAGAAGCAAAATCTGCAGCCAGACTGGTGCATCCGTATATCATCAATATTTATGATGTTGTGTCGGAAGGCAACAATCAGTATATAGTTATGGAATATGTTGACGGTGTTACTCTGAAGGAGTATATGCAGGAGCATAAGCTGAGCCTTAATACCGTTCTGGAAATCGCTGTGCGACTTGCAGATGCGCTGCAGCATGCTCATAGCCATAATATTATTCACTGTGACATCAAGCCGCAGAATATTTTGATAGATAAAAATATGAATCCTAAAATTGCCGATTTCGGCATTGCCAAAATGGTTACCAACCAGACAATGGTTTATTCCAAATCGGTAATGGGTTCTGTGCATTATATTTCGCCGGAGCAGGCCTGCGGCGGTAAGATTACTGCCAGCAGTGATGTCTATTCCTTGGGCATAGTGCTCTTCGAAATGCTTACGGGTGAGGTTCCCTACGTTGGTACAACGGCTGTTTCTGTTGCTATGATGCATGTAGAAAAGCCTGTGCCGCAGCTAAAGGACTACATGGATAATGTTCCCGAGGGCATGCAGGAGATTATGAACAAGGCGCTGGCGAAGCGCTGTGAGGACAGATACGCTAACGCCGGACAGATGCGACGCGATTTGCTGAACCTGAAGATGAAGCTCTTCCCGTTCAGCAGCGAGGACTATCATCAGGAGCTGGGCGCGGTGAAGTCCAACGGCAATGTTGTCGATAGCCCTGATGACGGTGCTACGGTGATTATGAAGCCGGTGCGCAGTGAGCTGCCGCCGAAGCAGGTAACTCCGGCTGTAACACAAGAGCCGGAAAAAATTCAGGAAAAGCAGGAAGCAATGCCTTCCGAAAAAGCAGGGGATGAAAAACCGGTGGTTAAGAAAAAGCTGAATTATACCAAACTGATAGTAATGATTACTGCTGCGGTAGTAGCAATTTCGCTGGTAGCGCACTTTATCTTCAACCGCAACCTGGCGGAAATTGAGGTGCCTAATGTTACCAATATGACGGTGGTTGAAGCACAGAAGCTGCTTGAGGAAAAGGAGTTTAAGGTAGAGTTAGAGGAAAAATACGGCGATCCTGATAAGTTTAAGCCCGGTACTGTTATGGAGCAGTCTCCGAAGGCCGGCGAAAAACGTAAGCAGGGCAGCCTTATTATCCTGACCATCTGTAAGGGTGCGGAGCTGAAGGCTGTGCCTGATGTTACGGGCATGTCGCTGTCGAAGGCGGAGCAGCAGCTGGCGGATGCAGGCTTTAAGGTCGGCAAGGTGACGCGCAAGCATGTGGACGGCGGCAAAATCGGCGCTGTTCTCAGCCAGTCGCCTAAGGGCTTGGACAAGGCTCCCAAAGGAACTGCCATCGATCTGGTAATTAACGAAGGCGATAAGCCGGTACCGGATATTATCGGCAAATCCATTGACGAAGCCAAGGGTATGCTGGAGCAGGCAGGCCTGAAGCTTGGTGAAATCAAAAAGGTTCAGGATGCCAACGCTAAGAAGAATGTAGTTTTGGCCTGCAACCCGGGTGTAGGCAGTAACCTTAACGACGGCGCGGCCGTAGCAATTACCGTAGCTGCTGGCGGCGATAAGAAGAGCGCCTACGTTGACTTTGTTGTACCGAGCGGCAAGCCTGCCAACGTGCGTATTGTACTGACAGATGACAACGGCACGGCAACGCTGTACAGCGGTACACAAAATGGTAGCGTGCGTCTGCGTCAGAAGGTGGAATATGCAGGCAATGCCAAGGTCCAGTTCATCTGTGACGGCAAGCTCATTTCCGAAAGGAACCTGTAAACATGGCAGAGCTGCAGGGCAGAGTCCTGAAAAATTATAACGGCTATTATTACCTTAAGGTAGAAGGCGAAAGCGAGCCTTATACCTGCAAGGTAAAGGGAAAAATGAAGAAAAACCGTTTTTCGCTGGCAACAGGCGATATCGCCTGCTTTGAGGTAAGCAGCAGCGAAAAGCGCGAGGGGATGATTACCGGCGTGCTGCCGCGCAGAAATTTTCTGCCGCGTCCTACGCTGGCTAATCTGGATTTGTTTGTGGCAGCCTTTGCCTGTGCTGCGCCGGATTTCAGCTTTCTGTTGGCAGATAAGCTGCTGGCGTTGGCGGAGCTGGCAAAAATTCCTGCGATATTGGTGCTCAATAAAGAGGATAACGCTCCTGCGGGCCTGATTGAGCAGGTGAAGGCTGTTTATGAGCCTATCGGCTACGAGGTTTATACTCTGTCGGCGCAGAACGGCACCGGCGTGGAGGCTCTGCGTGAGCGTCTGCGTGGTAAAATCTGCGCCTTTGGCGGACCTTCGGGCGTAGGCAAATCGTCTACCATCAACGCTATTGACAGCAGCGTTGACCTGCGCACGGGCGAGGTTAGCGAAAAAATCGGCCGCGGCAAGCATACTACACGCTATGCACAGCTGCTGCCGTTCGACGAAGGCTATATTGCGGACACTCCGGGCTTCGGAAATCTGCTGCTGGAGGGACTGACATCTGAAATGGTGCTGGCCTCCTTCCGTGAGTTTGCCGATTATGAGGCAGGCTGCAGGTTCTGTCCCTGTACGCATACGCACGAGCCTGTCTGCGGTGTAAAGGATGCTGTGGCAGCAGGAAAGATTTCTGCCAGCCGTTATGAATCATATTTGACAATGTTAGCAGAGGTAAAACTCATGCAAGAGAAAGAGGGAAGAAAATGATGATTAAAGTTGCTCCGTCAATTTTATCTGCCGATTTTGCATATCTGGCGGACGAAATCAAAAAAATTGAAGCTGCCGGCGCTGACTGGGTACACATCGATGTTATGGACGGCCAGTTTGTACCTAACCTGACCTTCGGTGCTCCTGTAGTGAAAAAAATCCGTAAGGTTACCGACCTGTTTTTCGACTGCCATCTGATGGTAGAAAATCCGGAAAAATACATTGCCGACTTCAAGGCTGCCGGTGCCGACCAGATTGTTGTGCATGTAGAAACCACCAAGCATCTGCACCGCTGCATCCAGCAGATTAAGGCTGAGGGCATGAAGGCTGGCGTTGCGCTGAACCCCGCTACCAGCTTGAGTACGGTAGAAGAAATTCTGCCTTACGTTGACATGGTACTGCTGATGACCGTTAACCCCGGCTTCGGCGGCCAAAGCTTTATTGAAGGCGTAGTGCCGAAGATTGAGCGCCTGCATGCAATGATTACCGAGCGTGGACTGGATGTGGATATTCAGGTTGACGGCGGCGTTAACGCCGAAACCTCCAAGCTGGTGAAGGCTGCCGGTGCCAACGTATTGGTAGCAGGCTCCTATGTTTACGGCGCTGAGGATACCGCTGCCGCTATTGCCAGTCTGAAATAGTATTCAGAGATTAGTGAACAGTAAATAGCGTTCGGAGAATAAGAAAAACCGTCCTTTCCCGCTATCTGCAAAAATGCAGACAGGGAAGGACGGTTTAATTTTGCTTTTTGTGTTATCTTTTTTCGCTATCGTTGGCTTTTTGCCAGATATACCACACTGCGAGCGAGCGCCAAGGACGCCATGTTTCCGTAAGCGTATTGATTTTGCCGCGTTTGGGAATTTCGCTCAGATTAAGCATTTTCTGCAGCTCTTTCTTGAAGATAAAGTCGGCACTGGGTACAACGTCTGTGCGGCACAGAGCCAGCAGCAGAAACATTTCGATGGTCCATTGGCCGAGGCCGCGGATTTGCATCAGCTGCTTGGTAATCTGGCTGTCGGTCATATCATCGAACTTATCCATGGTTACGCTGCCGTTGATCACTGCTTCGGCAAAGCTGCGCAGGTAATCTATCTTTTGCTTAACAAGACCGATGCTGAGGAGGTCCTCGGCGGAAGCAGCAAGCACTGCCTGCGGTGTAATGGGATTGCCGGTGAGGCCTTCGAGCTTTTTCATTAGCTGCTGGCTGACATCAGGCGGCAACTGTTGGGCGATAATACCGGTCAGTAATATAGTAAAATAAGACTCTTTGGATTTTGGTTTTAACGGACAGGGCGAATAACGGTCAACTAACGGGGCGAGCTCTGGAACATTTTCACGCAGATAGCGGTCACCGACGGACCAATCTGGGGCTTGGCACATAAGCATCCTCCTTTTGTTTACTTTATTACAATATTATAATACGAAAACGGCGGTTAGACAAACGAAAAAAATGCGAAATAATAGCAATAAAAGCATTTTTCTATGAACGAAGTCTTTCGGATTTGCTTTTTCTTTAAATCATGAAGAAAAATAAAAAACGGCGGCAACGCAGATTAATATTTGCACTTTTTTCTTCTAAGCTGTATAATTAGTCTGATTAACAATCTATATTTGTAATTAAAATGTAAGGAGACGATGAAATGTCTGAAGTCAGAGTAAGATTTGCTCCCAGTCCTACTGGGTATTTACATATTGGTGGTGCGCGTACTGCGCTGTTTAACTGGCTGTTTGCCCGCAAAATGGGCGGTAAGCTGATTCTGCGTATTGAGGATACCGATATTGAACGCCTGAAAGAGGATTCCGTAAGCCAAATTCTTACCAGCCTGAAATGGTTGGGCATCAACTGGGATGAAGGCCCGGAGGCCGGCGGTGAATACGGTCCTTACTATCAGTCCGAGCGCTTTGATATTTACAAAAAATATGCTCAGCAGCTGCTGGACGAAGGCAAAGCATACTACTGCTTCTGCACTACTGAGGATCTGGCTGCACAACGCGAAAAACAACGCGCTGCTAAGCAACCGTTCCGCTATGCACGTACCTGCCGCGATATTCCGGCAGAGGAGGCTAAAGCACGTATCGCTGCAGGCGAACCGTATTCCATTCGTATCAAGATTCCTGCCGAGGGCAGCATCACCGTTCATGACCTGATTCATGGCGAAGTTACCTTTAACATGGACCAGTTCGACGATTTCGTAATTGTAAAATCCAACGGTATTCCTACCTATAACTTCGCTGTTTGTATCGATGACCATCTGATGGGCATGACTCACGTACTGCGCGCCGAGGAGCATCTTTCCAACACTCCGAAGCAGCTGCTGGTTTACGAAGCACTGGGCTGGGAGCCGCCTAAGTTCGGTCATATGCCGATGATTCTGGCTATGGACCGTTCTAAGCTGAGCAAACGCCACGGCGCAACCTCCGTTGAAGAATTCCGCAGCCAAGGTTACCTGCCGGAAGCTATCATCAACTATCTGACTCTTCTGGGCTGGGGCCCCGGCGATGAACGCGAAATCTTCACTCTGGAAGAAACCGTTAAGCTGTTTGAGCTGGAGCAGATGAGCAAAAAGGCTGCTATTTATGACACCAAAAAGCTCACTTGGATGAACGGCCAATATCTGTCCGAGCTGCCGCTGGAAAAAATTCTGCCGGATGCTAAGCCCTTCTCCGTGAAAGACGGCCTGGTAACCGAAGAATGGTTCAACGATGCTGCCAACGAAGCATACTTTGAAAAGCTCGTAGACGTTGTACGTGTACGTGTTAAAACTCTGCAGGAGGTTGCCGATGCTTCCACTTACTTCTTCAAGGATGTTGAAGAATATGATGAAAAGGGTGTAGCTAAGCACTTCAAGGCAGAAAATATTCCTGTACTGGAGCAGTGCATTGCAGCAATTAAGGCTGATGATGTATATGACTTGGCTTCTACCGAAGCAGCTTATAATAAGATTGCTGCCGACAACGGTCTGGCTCTGGGCAAGGTTATCCATCCGACTCGTCTGGCTCTGACCGGACGCACCGTAAGCCCCGGTATGTTTGACGTTATGGTTCTGTTGGGCAAGGAAAGAACTCTGGCACGTCTGGAAAAGGCTGTTGAGTTCATTAAAAGTTTATGATTGTAAAATAGCGATTGGCGGCTAGTTTTAGCGCGATTGCTTTAATTAAGCAGGAGGGCTTTCTTCCTGCTTAATTTTTACCAAGGGATTCAAGGCTTGAAAAATGTTTTTAGAAAGGAGCTGCAGGCTATGAAAATCCTGTTGACAACATTATTGTGCTTATGTTTATCTCTGCCGGTATTGGCAGACCAGCAGACTACGGTGCTTACTGAACAGACCTCTGTCGGCAAGGCAACGGCAACGCTGCCTTATATCGACGGCAGTAATTCCGCAGAGCTGGAAAAACAGGCCAACGCTATGGTGCGCGATGCTGCAGCTAAGCTGGTAAAAGAGGTAGGCGGTCAGGGCAGTGTAACCTATAAGGTGATGCTGAACCGTCCGAGTATGGTGAGCCTGCTGCTGGAGGCAGACAACGGCGGACGCAAGGCGTACACCGGACTGAATCTTGATTTGACCACCGGCAAGGAGTTTGAGGTTACGGATTTCTTTGTCGATAATGATAATGTAAAGGCTGCCTTAGGCAATTATGATAATGTGCTCTTCGGCGAAGAGGGCTTGTTTGTGCGCAGCAAAAAAAATACTGCCTATAGCAGCTTTGTGCCCTACAGGGATGTAGTTACCTCTCTGCGCATCGGCGAAGCGGGACGCCTGCTGCAGCTGGCAAAAATCACCGATAAGGCTGCAGGCAAAACACTGCGTCTGCCCGCAAGCGGACTGATGGCGCTGAAGCTGGACAGCAATCCTTCCACCGGCTACGGTTGGCAATTTGCCTGCAGCTCACCGGCAGTAAGCAAGGTAGGCAGCTCGTTTACCATTCCGCGTGGTGACGAGGAAAGAATGGGTGCGCCCGGCGTTGAAATTCTGGTGCTGGCAGTTACCAAGCCCGGTACCTACAATATCCGCATGGATTACAAGCGCTCTTGGGAAAAAATGAGTCTGCAGAGCTTTAACTTTACAGTTATCGCAGAATAAGCTAGAGGATGTGTTTATGGAAAAAGCATCAGTTTCTGTAAAAATATATAATAGTACCTATGCATTAACGACCTCTGCTTCCGAAGAACAGGTGCTGAAAATAGCAGCAGAGGTAGACAGAAGAATGCAGGAGCTGGCAGAAAGCAAAAAGCTGCTGCAGACAGATAAAATCGCCATCTGGACGGCGCTTGACCTGGCTGCAGACAGACTGGAGCTGCAGGAAAAATGCGTTGCTCTGAAACAGGAAATGCAGCAGCAATCCGTGGCAGCGGAGCAGAAAATGCAGGAAAAATGCGCTGCGATGGAGCAGGAGCTGCAGCAGAAGTGCGCAGCAGCAGAGCAGAAAATGCAGGAAAAATATGCTGCGCTAGAGCAGAAAATGCAGCAAAGAAATGTTGTGCTGGCAGAAGAGCTGCAAAGCCTGCAGGCCAGATATGACAGACTGCTGGCAGCAGTGCGTGAAAGGTAGATAACATATGAAAAAGAAAACAATAGAACTGCTTGCTCCTGCAGGCAGCTGGGAAGCATTGGAGGCAGCGGTAAACGCCGGCGCTGATGCTGTATATATGGGCGGTAAAGCCTTTGGCGCACGTGCCTATGCCAGCAATTTTGATGAAGAGGAAATGGCGAAGGCGGTGTATTTTGCGCATATGCACCATGTGCGCCTGTATATTACCGTCAATACTTTGGTTGATGACAGCGAGCTGGAGGCTTTATCCGCTTACCTGCTGTTTTTGAATAACGTAGGCGTAGACGGACTCATTGTGCAGGATTTGGGCGTTATCCGCCTGGCGCAGAAAATTGTGCCGGAGCTGCCGTTGCATGCGAGCACGCAGATGAGCATTACCAACAGCAGCGGTGTAGACTTCGCTATGGGCGCAGGCATGGAGCGCAGCGTATTGGCGCGTGAGCTGAGCCTGAAGGAAATCGGCGCAGCCTGCAGCCGAGGCAGTGAAATCGAAACCTTTATCCATGGCGCTTTGTGCGTATGCTACAGCGGTCAATGCCTGATGAGCAGTCTTATCGGCGGCCGCAGCGGCAACCGCGGACGCTGTGCCCAGCCTTGCCGTTTGCCGTATAAGCTGCTCAACGCGAAGGATGAGGATATGCTGCAGGGCAAGGATCCAGGCCAGTATCTGCTGAGCCCCAAGGATATGAATACCTTGAGCATTTTGCCGCAGCTGATTGACGCAGGCGTTGTGTCCTACAAAATCGAAGGACGTATGAAGCGTCCGGAATACGTTGCGGTAGTAGTAGATGCTTACCGCCGTGCGATTGACAGCTATCTTGCCGGTGACTACAATGTACCGGAGGAGGATTTGGCTAATATCGAGCAAATCTTCAACCGTGACTTCACCACCGCTTATTTGGAGCGCCGTCCCGGACGCACAATGATGAGTGACCGCCGTCCCAACAACCGCGGTGTGCTTATCGGCCGTGTAGCTAAGCTGGACAAAAACCGCAATAAGGCTGTTATCAAGCTGGATAAGGAGCTGCATCTGGGCGATGGCTTGGAGTTCTGGGTAAGCGTGGGCGGACGCGTGGGCACCACCGTTACGGATATGTTGTGCGGCGGCAACAGTGTGCAGAGCGCTGCCCCCGGACAGCAGGTAACGATTGATGTGCCTAACGGAGTACGTTTGAATGACCGCGTTTTCCGTACTCTCGACAGCAGACTGATGAGCTATGCGCAGCAGTTCTTCGGACCGGACGCTAAAAAACGCATTCCGGTAGATGCCGTAGTTACTGCGCGCTTAGGCGAGCCCATGACCGTTACGCTGACGGATGATGAAGGCAATGTCGGCTACGGCGAAACCGATTTTATCGTAGAGGGAGCACGCAAGCGTGCGCTGGATGAGGCCGGTGTGCGCAAGCAGCTGGACCGCCTCGGTACGACAGAATATTTCCTGAACAGCCTAATCTTTGAGCATGACGAAAATGTTATGGTGCCGATGAGTGAAATGAACGAAGCACGCCGTATGGCATGCGAGGCACTGGATGCAGCGCGTCTTAATGCCTTCGCACCGGCGCGCACAGCGGTGCACAGCTTCAGCGAGCAATTAGTGCCGCAGGCACATAAGGCTAAACAGCATGAATCCGTTCTGGTAGTGCATTGCGACAGCGTTGAGAAGGTCAATGCTGCGCTGCAGGCAGGTGCTGAACGCATTCTCTTTGGCGGTGACTGCTTCAATCATCAGCTGCCGTCAGAGGCGGATTATGCTAAGGCTGCCAAGCTGGTGCGCAAGGCAGGCCGTCAGCTGGCCTTTGCTACTCCGCGTATCATCAAGGAAGCACAGCTGGCATATTTCGATAAGCTCTTCACTCTGTGGGAAGAGCTGCAGCCGGATTTTGTTTACATCAACAACAACGGTCTGTGGCCCTTGGCGAAGAAGCATGCTGCGCTTAATTTGGTAGCAGACATGTCTTTGAATATTTTCAACAGCCAGACACTGCAGTTCTGGCAGGAGCAGGGCGCTGCAGGCGTAGTGCTAAGCCCCGAGCTGACAATGGCGCAGGTAGAGCATCTTGTGAGCGTCAGCCCGCTGCCGTTGGAGTGCATGATTCAGGGACGTTTGGAAATGATGGTTTCCGAATACTGTGTAGGCGGCAGCTTCCTGGGTGCGTTGGATAAGGGGGCCTGCAAGTTTAACTGTGCAGAGCCTTTGTTCCTGGGCGACCGTAAGGATGCACGCTTCCCGATTGTGACGGACCAGTTCTGCCGCATGCATATTCTGAATGCACATGAGCTTTCGATGACTGCCAATGTGCAGCACATGGCGGAAGCAGGCGTAGCGGCGCTGAGAATTGACGGCCGTGATTACGATGCGGCACGTCTGGGCGAGCTTGTGGCACTGTACCGCAAGATTCTCGGCGGTGCGGTGGAGGCACCGGAAAATCTGCCGGGTACTACAAGAGGACACTATTTCAGAGGCGTAATGTAAAAGCAAATGTGAGCCTGCTAGCTGAATAAATTGAATAAGCCAAAGCCCCTGTCGGCAATTGCCGGCAGGGGCCTTTTGTCGCATGTACAATTTGTTTGTCTAAGCATTTTTATATGCTTAATTGTAAAAAGCAGAGATAGTTTTCGTACTACAGCCATGATATAAGATAGAAAAATTTGCCTGCATCTTTCCGTTCCTGCCCGATTTATGATATAATACTAAAGTTATAGAGAAAAAAGACCATAAGGTCAGAAGATAAATTTAATAGGAAAAGAGGAATGTGAAATGACAAATGGATTTGCAGCCTTAAAGGTTTGTGCCCACACCGTAGAGCAGCTTCAGAAAATGGGCATCAAAAAGCCGATGCCGGTACAGGAGCAGGCTATCCCGGCGCTGTTTGCCGGACGTGACGTAATCGCCCGTGCGCAGACAGGTACAGGCAAGACACTGGCGTTCCTGGTGCCGCTGGCAGAAAAAATCGATACTGCCAAAAGCTACGTGCAGGCGCTGGTAATTACGCCGACGCGTGAGCTGGCACAGCAGATTGCCACCGAAATGAAAAAAATCCTGGGCGAAAGCGATATCAAGGTGCTGGCTGTTACCGGCGGACGCGATTTTGAAACGCAAAAATATAAGCTGGAGGGACGCAGCCATGTGCTGATCGGTACTCCCGGCCGTCTGCTGGATCACATCCGCAAGGGCAACACCGACCTTGGCGGTGTGCGCTATCTGGTACTGGACGAGGTTGACGAAATGCTACAGCAGGGCTTTATGGATGAAGCGCTGGAGCTGATTGCTATGACCGCGCCGGAGCATCAGACGATGCTTTGCTCCGCAACTCTGTCGGAAGAGGTGCGCAAGCTGGGACGCAAGCTGACGAAAAACTGCGCGCTGATTGATATTAATCCGGATCAGGCTACCGTGGAGAAAATCAAGCAGATTTGCCTGAAAACAACCGACGAATACAAGAACAAGGCTGTGGCGGCGCTTATTGACCGCTTGAACCCATATCTGATGATTGTTTTCTGCATGAGCAAGGAGCGCACTAAGGAGCTGGGCGACTGGCTAGGCATGCAGGGCTACAACGTTGATGTACTGCATGGCGAAATGTCTCCCGCCAAGCGCAAAACTGTTATGAAGGCCTTCCGTGATGCTAAGATTCAGATTCTGGTTGCCAGCGATCTGGCTGCCCGCGGATTGGACGTTGAGGGCGTAACCCATGTTGTAAACTACGATATTCCGCATGATGTCGACTGGTATGTTCACCGCATCGGCCGTACAGGACGTGCGGGCAATGAGGGCGAAGCAATTACGCTTTATACCGCCGACGAGGTTAAATGGCTGCGTAATATCGAAACCAAGCTGGGTATTCTGATGGAGCGCCAAAATCTGGAGGGCGGTGTTGTGGCACGTCGCGTTGCTGTGGCTGCCAAAAAGAAAAAGCCCGCAGGACCTAAGCGCGGACGCAATTCCGTTGTTGATAAGCGCAAGGCTCCCAAAACCGGCAGTAACCGCCGTCAGGGTGCTAAAAAAGGCAAATAAGCCTGCTTAGAATTATTAATAAAAAATTATGGATGCTTCTCTTGCTTTACAGAGAGGCATCCTTTTTTTCTTATGCCGTAGAAGAATGTAACTTATGAGCCTATGCGCATTTTTTCTCTTTTCAAGTATAGAAAAAATATGGTAAAATATAATGGAATAGGTATGCAATAAAAAGAGAACAGGAGGGCAGTATATGTTGACAATTCGTGAATATAAGCAGGCAGCAACGCTGGAGGAGGCCTGGCAGCTGAACCAGAAGCGTCCTAACCGCGTGCTTGGCGGTATGCTGTGGATGCGCTTGAGCAAGGGCAATGTGCAGACAGCGATTGATTTGTCGGCTTTAGGCCTGGATACAATAGAGGAAACAGAAACGGAATTCCGCATCGGTGCGATGGTGAGCTTGCGCCGGCTGGAGCTGCATGAAGGCTTTACCGCCTACAGTGAGGGAGCAAATAAGGAGGCGCTGCGCCATATTGTAGGTGTGCAGTTCCGTAATCTTGCTACCGTAGGCGGCAGTGTGTTCGGCCGCTTCGGCTTTTCGGATGTGCTGACACTGCTTTTGGTAATGGACAGCTATGTGGAATTATACAAGGGCGGTATCGTGCCGTTGGCAGATTTCGTGAATATGCCGTATGACAGAGATATTCTGGTGCGCATTATTGTTAAAAAGACTGCGGCGCATTACAGCTATAAATCCGTGCGTATCAGCAAAACCGACTTTCCGGTGCTGACCTGCGCGGCGGCGCTGACGCAGGAAGGCGTGCAGGTTGCAGTGGGCGCACGCCCGGCGAAGGCTGCGCTGGTTAAGGATGCAGAGCAGCTCGCAACTCTGCCTATGACTGCCGAGAAGACGCAGGCCTTTGCGGAATATGCTGCAGGCTTATTGCCGACGGAAACTAATCCGCGCGGCAGTGCTGCGTATCGTACACACCTGATTAAGGTGCTGACAGCAAGATGTTTAACAGAACTGGGAGGTAAGGCCTGATGGAGATAACCTTAACCTTAAATGGCAAAAAGCTGACACGTATGGTGGAGGCTGATACAGTTTTACTCGATTTTCTGCGCAAGGAAGGCTGCTACAGCGTGAAGCGCGGCTGTGATACTACCAACTGCGGTTTGTGCACTGTATTTATGGATGATAAACCGGTGCTTTCCTGTGCTGTTTTGGCTGCGCGTGCCGCAGGTCACAGCATCGTAACGATGGAGGGAATGCAGCAGGAGGCAGCGGAATTCGGTGCCTTTATTGCAGACCAAGGCGCGGAGCAGTGCGGCTTCTGCAACCCCGGCATGATTATGAACGCTATCGCGCTGCTGCGTGAAAACAGCGAGCCTACGGAAGCAGAAATCAAGGAATTTTTGGCAGGCAACCTGTGCCGCTGCTCCGGCTATGAAGGACAGCTGCGCGGAATCCAAAATTTTATCGCCTGGAAAAAAGCTCAGGCGCAGGCATAAGGAGGGGAGCTGCAGATGAAAATAGTTAATCAATCCTACCGCAAAAAGGATGCTATGCAGCTGGTGACAGGCCAGCCTGTCTATACCGATGACCTGGTGCCGAACGATTGCCTGCTTGTCAAGGTGCTGCGTTCTCCGCATGCGAATGCTATTATTGAAAGCATCAACACCGCGATTGCAGCCAAGGTGCCTGATATCGAAGCAATTTATACCTGGGAGGACGTGGACCAGGACGGCGAGCGCTGCACCTATGCAGGCCAGACCTATCCCGAGCCCAGTCCCTATGACCGTCTGCTGCTCGACCGTCATGTACGCTTTGTGGGTGACATTGTAGCGATTGTTGCCGGCAAAACGGAAAAGGCTGTCGACAAGGCGCTGTCTTTGATTAAAGTAAAATACCAGCTGCTGGATGCAGTGCTTGACTTCCGCACTGCGCTGGATAACCCTGTGCTCGTGCATCCCGAGGATACCTGGAAGGCGAACTGCCCGGTTGGTGCCAACAATAAGCGCAACCTGTGTTCCCATGAGGTTATCGAGGATGGCGAGGTTGATAAGATTCTGGCGGAATGCGATGTTGTTATCGACCAGACTACGCATACCAAGGCTGTACAGCAGGATATGATGGAGCCTTTCGTAACCTACTGTTCTATTGATACCTACGGCCGTCTGAACATCCTCAGCTCTACGCAGATTGTTTTCCACTGCCGCCGCATTATTGCCAATGCGCTGCATATCCCCAAAACCATGGTGCGAGTAGTTAAACCGCGTGTAGGTGGCGGCTTCGGCGCTAAGCAGAGCTGTGTAAGCGAAATGTATCCGGCCTTTGTTACCTGGAAAACAAAAAAGCCGAGTAAGATGATTTTTTCGCGTTACGAATGTCATATAGCTTCCAGCCCGCGCCATGAGATGGAGGTGCGCGTGCGTCTTGGTGCTACTAAAGAAGGCAAAATCCGCGCGATTGATTTATATACTCTTTCCAATACCGGTGCTTACGGCGAGCATGGTCCCACGACCGTCGGCCTTTCCGGTCACAAGTCTATTCCTCTGTACCGTACCGAGGCCTTCCGCTTCGGCTTTGACGTAGTTTATACCAACCTGCAGGCCGCAGGCGCTTATCGCGGTTATGGCGCTCCTCAGGGCATTTTTGCTGTGGAGTCCGCTGTGAACGAGCTGGCAGCACGTCTGAAAATGGATCCGATTAAGCTGCGCGAGATGAATATTACGCATGAGGGCGATATTATGCCTGCATATTACGGTGCGCCCAACACAAGCTGCGCGTTGGACCGCTGCCTGGAGCAGGTACGCGAGATGAGCGGCTGGGAGCAAAAGTTCCCGCTGCAGCAGCTGCCTGACGGCAAGGTACGCACAATGGGCGTGGCTATTGCGATGCAGGGAAGCTCCATTCCTTACTGCGACGTCGGCGGTGCTACCCTTAAAATTAACGACGAGGGACATTACACACTGCTGATCGGTGCTGCCGATATGGGCACCGGCTGCGATACCGTTCTGGCACAGATGGCAGCAGAGGTTTTGGAATGTGATTACGATAACATTACCGTATTCGGTGCGGATACCGACGCGTCTCCCTATGACTCCGGTTCCTATGCATCCAGTACAACATATATTACAGGTAAGGCCGTAGAGGTCTGCGCACAGCGTTTGCGCGGCAAGATTTGCCAATTAGGCGCACGCCTACTGGAATGCGGTACGGACCAGGTTGTCTTTGACGGACGCGAGGTGCGTGATACCGTAAGCGACAAGGCTGTAAGCCTCTTTGATATCGCCACCGCTTCCATGGTGAATAACGATATCGCTTTGGAAGAAACAGTGGAGCAGAACAGCGTGCTGTCCCCGCCGCCGTTTATGGCCGGTGTAGCCGAGGTTGAAACTGATCTGATGACAGGCGAAGCACAGGTTGTGAACTTCTACGCATCTGTTGACTGCGGTACTCCGGTTAACCCGCATCTGGCGAAGGTGCAGACCGAGGGCGGCATTCTGCAGGGCATAGGCATGGCTCTGATGGAAAATGTAACCTACAGCCCCAAGGGACGTATTTATGAAAACTCCTTCATGCAATATAAGGTTCCCTGCCGTGAGGATATCGGTCATATCTATGTTGATTTTGCCAGCAGCTATGAGGAAAGCGGTCCCTTCGGTGCCAAATCCGTGGGCGAGCTGGTAATTAATACTCCGGCTCCGGCGATTGCCGACGCAATTTATCAGGCAACCGGTAAGCGCTTCATGACGCTGCCGATTACCCCGGAAAAAATTGCTATGGGCGTTGACGAAGAATAAGATTTTAATAAGCTGAAAACAAATGTGGTTGCAAGACCACATTTGTTTTGGCAGGCGTTATTCTCGGGTGAGAGTGACGCGAGGGAAGGACTACAATCATGTATGACCAATACAACCGCAAAATAGATTATCTGCGCATCTCTCTTACAGACCGCTGCAATCTGCATTGCCGCTATTGTCAGCCAGAGGTGAGTGAGCATGTGCCACATAACGAAATATTGCGCTATGAGGAGCTTTTGCGTATTTGCCGCGCTGCACTGCAGCTTGGTATCCGCAAATTCAAAATCACCGGCGGCGAGCCTTTGCTGCGCAAGGGCTGCAATGATTTTATTGCGAGCCTGAAGCAAATGGAAGGTGTGGAGCAGGTGACACTTACAACGAACGGCACACTGCTTTCGCAGCAGCTGCCTGCGCTTATTGTAGCAGGTGTAGACAGCATCAATGTGAGCCTTGATACGTTGGATGCGGCGTATTACGCAGAGCTGACCGGCGGCAGCCTGAGCAGCGTTTTGCAGGCACTGCAGGAGCTGCAGTCTGCAGGAATACCGTTCAAGCTGAATTGCGTGCCCCTTGCAGAAAACGGCCTGACCGACATTATGCAATTACTAAAGCTGGCGCATAAATATCAGGCACCACTGCGCTTTATTGAGCTGATGCCGCTAGACTGCAACGCTGATCTAAAAGGATTGAGCGGCAGCGAAATTCGCAGCCAACTGGAGCAGGCAGGCCTGCAGCTGCAGCGTGACGCGCAGCGTTACGGCAACGGTCCTGCAAGCTATTGGCGCATCGGCGGCTATAAAATGCCGGTGGGCTTTATCGAACCGCTGCACAATAAATTCTGCGCTGTCTGTAACAGGGTACGCCTTACCTCCGTGGGCATGCTGAAGCCCTGTCTTTACTGTAACGATGGCATGAATCTGAAGCGCTTGCTGCGTGACGGTGCAAGTGATGCGGATTTACTTCAGGCCATGCAGGAGATTATTTACGCTAAGCCTGCGGGACATAGCTTTGAGGTGGAGGCGGCAAGCTTTAATATGAGCCAGATAGGCGGATAAATACAGGCTTTGAAGGAGCAGACGATGAGTGAATTTACACATTTTGACGCTGCGGGCAATGCGCTGATGGTGGATGTCAGCGATAAGGCTGACACCGCAAGGGTTGCCGTGGCGCAGGGAAAAATCTGCGTAAGCAGGGAAATATATGAAAAGATTGCTGTCGGCAGTATGGCCAAGGGTGATGTGCTGGGCGTAGCGCGTGTTGCGGGAATTATGGCGGCCAAGCGCACCAGTGAGCTGATTCCGCTGTGCCATCTGCTGCAGCTGACGAAGTGCACGGTAGATTTTGAGCTGTTGGCGGAAAACGGCAGCTATGCCGTACAGGCACAATGTTTGGTAAAAACTACAGGCAAGACAGGCGTGGAGATGGAGGCGCTGACAGGCGTGCAGATTGCCTTGCTGACGATTTACGATATGTGCAAGGCTGTGGACAAGGCAATGGTGATTACAGATGTGCATCTGCTGAGCAAAGCAGGCGGAAAGAGTGGTGATTTCGTATGGAAGCAAGCATAAAGGGTATAATCAAGGCTGTATGTATCAGTGAAAAGAAGGGTACAGAAAAGCATCCGGTTAATGAGATTGTCCTCAAAGAAAATTTCGGCATCGAGGGTGATGCCCACGCTGGCAAATGGCACCGTCAGGTGAGTTTGCTGAGTGCGGAAAAGGTGGATGAATTCAATGCGCGCGGCGGTGATGCCGCTATCGGTGCCTTCGGTGAAAATATTTTGGTCAGCGGTATCGACTTCAAAAAGCTGCCGGTAGGCAGCATCATGCGCAGTGGTGACGTGGTGATGAAGCTGACGCAGATTGGCAAAGAATGCCACAGTCACTGCACGATTTTTGCGCGTGTGGGCGACTGCATTATGCCGCGTGAGGGCGTTTTTGCGACGGTAGAGCATGGCGGCGTCCTGCGCAGCGGCATGGAGCTGGAGGTGACGCTGCCTGTAGCCGACGCACCCTTGCGTGCGGCGGTAATGACGCTTTCTGATAAGGGTGCAGCAGGTGAGCGTGTTGATACCAGCGGCCCGCGGGCAGCAGAGCTGTTGGCGGAGGCAGGCTACGAAATTGTGGAGCAGGTTTTGCTTCCCGATGCGCAGAAGAGAATTGAACGCGAACTGATACGTCTGGCGGACAGCAGACAGGTTGATCTGATTATCACTACAGGCGGCACAGGACTTTCGCTGCGTGATGTCACACCGGAGGCAACAATGGCGGTGGCTACACGCAATGTGCCCGGTATTGCGGAGGCCATCCGTGCGGAATCACTCAAAATTACGCGGCGGGCAATGCTGAGCCGCGGCGTGAGTGTTGTGCGCGGACAGACGCTGATTGTGAATCTGCCAGGCAGCACCAAAGCGGTGGAGGAAGCGCTGGCAATCGTTCTGTCGCAGCTGGAGCATGGACTGCGTATCTTAAAGGGCAGCGCCCATGACTGTGCAAGAAAATGAGCGCTATTGACTGGTCGCCGCTGTGGATTTCGCTGCACACTGCGGCAGCAACAATCACAATAGTTTTCTTTATCGGCGTAATTATTGCCTGGTGGGTGGAACGGTTGCAGAGCCAAAGTCTGAAGATTTTTGCCGACGCTGTAATAACACTGCCCATGGTGCTGCCTCCTACGGTAGCGGGCTTCTTTCTCTTATATTTTTTCGGCAATAACCGTTTTTTAGGCCAGCTTATTTATCAGCTGACGGGCATAAAAATAGCCTTTAGTTGGTTGGCGACGGTGCTGGCAGCAGCGGTAATTTCGCTGCCGCTTATGTACCGCAGTGCGCGCGGAGCCTTGTCCCAGGTTGACAAGGGCATGCTGGAGGCGGCGCGGTCGCTGGGTATGACGGAATGGCGTATTTTCTGGCGCATTCATCTGCCTAATGCACTGCCCGGCATTATCGCCGGCGGTCTGCTGGCCTTCGCCCGCGGTCTGGGGGAATTCGGCGCTACGGCGATGATTGCAGGCAATATCGCAGGACGCACACGCACACTGCCGTTGGCGGTTTATTCTGCCGTAGCGGCAGGCGATTGGGATGCCGCAGGCTGGTATGTGGCCGTAATTGTGGGCATCTGCCTTTTGGTAGTTATCGCTCTTAATGTTTATTTATATAAAACAAAACAACAACAGGGGGAGTAAAATGAAAAAACTCTTATGCTTAGTATTTTCTTTAATGTTAGCTGTTATGGCTGCAGGCTGCGGCGGCAGTGAGAAGCAGGCTGCTGCACCGCAGGCAGGCAAAACACTGCGTCTGGCTGCTGCTGCCAGCATGGAAAAGGTATTTACGCAAAAGCTCATTCCGATGTATCAGCAAAAGCATCCGGAAATCAAAATCGAAGGCGTATATGATGCCAGCGGCAAGCTGCAGGCACAGATTGAAAGCGGTCTGGCAGCGGACGTATTTATTTCTGCGGCCAACAAGCAGATGAACGCACTTAGCGACAAGGGCTATATGGACAAGAGCACTGTAAAGCCGCTGCTGGAAAACAAGCTGGTGCTGATTGTGCCTAAAAGCGGCAGCGAAATCAAAGGCTTTGAGGATTTCAGCAAGGCTAAGCATCCTGCTATCGGCGATCCTGCCAGCGTTCCTACAGGCCAATATGCCAAGGAAGCGCTGACCAAGCTTGGTCAATGGGACGGTATTCAAGGCAAGGTAAGCCTTGGCACCAATGTAACGCAGGTTTTGAACTGGGTTGCCGAAGGCAGTGCCGATGCAGGTCTTGTTTACGCTACCGATGCAGCGCTTTTGAAGGACAAGGTAACTGTTGTTGCCGAAGCTCCGGCAGACTCCTTAAAGAAGCCGGTAATTTATCCTATCGGCGTGCTAGCAAAGGCTCCGCAGGCTGAGGCTGCCAAGGATTTTGCTGCCTTCCTGCAGACTGAAGAGGCTATGAAGATTTTTGCCGCCTACGGCTTTGCGCAGGCTAAATAAGAGGTAGATAAACATGAAATTAATTCGTACTGAGGATGCGGTCGGCAGTGTTCTCTGCCATGACCTGACACAGATTATCAAGGGCGTTACCAAGGATGCCGTGTTCCGCAAGGGACATGTGGTGCAGCCAGAGGATATTCCGGTGCTGCTTTCCATCGGCAAGGAGCATTTATACGTGTGGGAGGCAGACGAAAGCATGCTGCACGAAAATGATGCTGCACGCATTTTGTGTGACATCTGCAAAAACACTATGATGGATGAATCGCCTGTGAAAGAGGGCAAGATTGAGCTGTCAGCTGCTGCCGACGGTCTGTTTAAGGTGGACAGCGCTCGTCTGCGCCTGGTGAACAGCTTCGGACAGATGATGATTGCGACGCGTCACGGCAATACGCCGGTGAAGAAGGGCGATAAGCTCTGCGGTACACGCATCATCCCGCTGGTTATCGAAAAGGAAAAGATGCAGCGTGTGCGTGAGCTGTGCGGTGATGAACCGCTGCTGCAGCTTTTGCCGTATAAAATCAAAAAGGCTGCTGTGCTGGCGACAGGCAGTGAGGTTTTCCACGGACGCATTAAGGATACCTTTACGCCCGTGTTGGAGGAAAAGCTGGCAGAGTTCAACGTGGAGGTAGTTTATAAGCAGGTGCTGGATGACAAACCGGAGCAGATTACCGCTGCAATTAAAACGGCGATTGAGGAAAAGGGCGCGGAAATGGTGCTTTGCACCGGCGGTATGAGCGTTGATCCGGATGACCGCACACCACTGGCAATCAAAAATACCGGTGCACGCATTGTGTCTTACGGTGCGCCTGTGCTTCCGGGGGCCATGTTTTTGCTGTCCTACTACGGTGAAAAGCAGGTGCCTGTTCTGGGATTGCCGGGCTGTGTAATGTACGTTAAGCGCACGATTTTTGACCTGGTGCTGCCGCGTGTGCTGGCCTGTGACCTTGTTACTGCCGACGAGCTGGCAGCTCTGGGTGAGGGTGGACTTTGCCTGAACTGTGCAGTGTGCACCTATCCTGCCTGCGGCTTTGGCAAGGGGTGGTAAAATGACCTATGCAGGCCCGCAGCATTATCATGTGAAGGTGCGCGTGTATAACGAAAGCATTGATTTCGGCAAGGGCGTAGCGGAGCTTCTGCAGCGCATTGAGGCCACCGGTTCGCTGAGTGCTGCCTACAAGGCTATGGGTATGTCGGCCAGCAAAGCGTGGAAGATTCTGCGGCGTGCGGAGGCAGACTTGGGCTTTGCGTTGGTCAGCAGTACGGCAGGCGGCAAAAGCGGTGGAAGTAGCGTGTTGACGCCGGAGGGACGTTTGCTGCTCGAGCGGTATACAGCCTTCAATGCAGAGGTACAGTTGGCGGCGGCGCAGGCCTTCGCCAAGTATTTCAAATAACATAAATCTTTGGGCAGTACGGGGAATTTTCCCTGTACTGCCTTTGTTTATATAGTTTGTGTTTTCTTGACGCAGATTAGTAAAGAGACTATAATATAAACATCTAGTAAATAGCAACAAGTATCAGATATGGGAGCTATGCCGACTTCCTTCCGCTGTGTATAGGCGGATGATGAGCTTGCGATTTGCCGCAAAAAAATTGCAGCGTTATTTTTTTGAAAGAAGGTTTAAGTATGAGTATTTTTGCCGGAGCTATTGATTATTTTGTTAAGGGTGGTCCCTGTATGTGGCCGCTGCTGATGTGTTCCTTTGCCGCTATTGCTATTGGTGTGGAACGATATCTTTTCTATAAGAAGGCTATTTCCGGAGAAAAGTTCGCGAGCAGCTTCTGCCGCATGATGAATGACTTTAATCTGGTTGGCGCCAGTGAATTGGCAGAGCAGAGCAAGGGCGAGGCTGCTGCCATGGCTAAGGAAATTCTGGATATTAAGGGTGACCTCGGCCAGCGTCTGGAAACTATAGTCTATACCAAGGCTGACCGTATTATCGACAGCCTGGAAAAAAATATCAACTATCTGAGCGTTGTTATCGGTCTTTCACCGATGCTCGGTCTGCTCGGTACGATTACCGGTATGATTTCTTCTTTTAATGCTTTGAACGAAAGAACACAGAATCCGATGGCTGTTACCGCAGGTATCGGCGAAGCATTGATTACTACTGTTTTCGGCCTGTGTATTGCCATTATGGGTATGTGTATCCATGCTTATCTTACAAGCAAAATCAAAACCGAAACTCTGAATATCAACGAGGTTGCAGATACGCTGGTTGATATTTTCAAAGCTAACGAGCAGAGCAAATGAGGGGCGGTGTCAGAAAATGCGCAGACGTCGTAAAAGAGTGATGAAGTCACCGGAAATCATGCTCAGTCCGATGATTGATATGATTTTCCTGCTGCTGGTATTTTTCATTGTCAGTACTATGTATATGAGCGAGGTCAAGACGATTCCTATCCGCCTGCCTGTTGCCCGGCATTCGGAGAATGTCAGCAAGAGCAACTTTAATGTAACAATCAAAAAGGACGGCAGCCTTTATCTTGATGAAAATAAAATCGAGATGGATATGCTGGTTCAGAATGCTGCGATTGAAAGCAAGCATGATTCCTCCTTCTCGGTTATTATCAGAGCAGAGGACGAAGCGCCCTATAAAACTATTATCCAGCTGATGGATAAAATGAAGGGAGCAGGTGTCACACGCTTCGGTTTGGCTACGGATACAGGTGAGAGCAAATGAAGGACGAACAAAAGCGATTTGGCAAGGGCTTTGCCGTAGCTCTGGCTGTGCATCTTGTTCTTGCCGCCGGCCTTGGCATTTTCGGCTACCGCTTTGTGCATACGCCTCCGGAAATTTTGGAGGTTTCTTTGGAGGGCGGCGGTGGCGGCGCTGAAGCTCAGGAGGAAGAAATCGAACAGGAGGAACAGCAGGAAGAGCCGCTTGTACAAAGCCTGGAGGATATTATTGACCAAAAGCTGAAGCCTAAACCGCAAAAGAAGGTTGTCAGGAAAAAGGCAACGGCAGCCCACGGACCGAAGGCTCCTGCCGGTAATCCTGCCGGCAGCGGTACAGGTACAGGCACTGGTACCGGAACAGGTAGCGGCAGTGGCAGCGGAAGCGGCAACGGCAGCGGCGAAGGCCGCGGCGTGCCGGTCAAGCCGCCACGCCTGCTGCGTGAGGTTGCACCTGTATATCCTGCGTCCGCACGCAACAGCGGTGCTACAGGTGTAGTGACGGTACGCATTCTGGTAGGTGCCGACGGCAGTGTAGAGGATGTAACGGTTGTCGGTTCCTCCGGCAACGGTGCTATGGATAACAGCGTTGTGACGGCAGTCAACAAATGGCGCTTCAGTCCTGCCAAAGACAAGTACGGGCAGAACGCACGCTGTCGCGTTACGCGCGCAGTAAGCTTTAATTTGAGATAAAAATGTATAGATGCTTTGACGCAAAGAAGCTGCTGTCTTCGGATGAAGCCGGAGACAGCAGCTTTAATTTCGGGAGAAATATCGAGTTTAAGAAGATGATTATATCGATGCAAAAGAAAAAAACACGGGCATTATGCACCGTGTTTTTTCTGTCTTGTGTCTCACGGAAGGAGTGAGACGAAGTGGAAGGGATTAGATAAATACAAAAATCGTCGGCTGATATTTTATCAGCTGTGTATATTATACTATATGATAAAAGAACTTGTCTAATATGGAATCAGCATAACAGTTATTTCGCCTTGTTCAGATTTCTGTATTTCGTTACGAAGAGGGCGATGCGCTCCAGTGCCTTGTGCAGGATTTCTTCGCTGTAAGCATAGGAACAGCGGATATAGCCTTCGCCACCGGCACCGAAGATATTGCCGGGGATTACGAGAACCTCCTGCTCCTCAAGCAGCTTTTCAACAAATTCCATGCTGGAAAGGCCGGTTTCCTTGATGCAGGGGAAGACATAGAAGGCACCTTCGGGCTCATACAGCGGCAGGCCCATCTTGTGGAAGCCGTCAATCATAATCTGACGGCGGCGGCTGTATTCGGCAACCATGTTGTCAACGTCCTGACGGCAGTATTTCAGTGCCGCAATCGCGCCATACTGTGCTGTAACGTTGGGGCAGAGCACAACATACTGATGCAGGATGTTCATAGCGTTGATGATTGACGCCGGTGCCATGATATAGCCAAGACGCAGGCCGGTCATAGCGTAGGCTTTGGAGAAGCCGTTGAAAATAATGGTGCGGTCGCGGAATTCCGGGAAGGAGGTGAACATGGTGTGTGTTTTGCCGCCGTAGGTAAGATGAGCATAAAGCTCGTCACTGATGACAATCAGGTCATGCTTCACAGCCCAGTCACCGATAGCCTTAATCTGTTCCTTGCTCATAATAGCGCCGGTCGGGTTATTGTGGTAGCCAAGCATAATAGCCTTAGTCTTGGGCGTAACAGCTTTTTCCAAATCTTCGATAGTAGGCACAAAGCCGTTTTCCTGATATGTTTCTACAGAAACAGGCTTGCCGCCTGCCAGAATAACGCAGGTCTTGTTGGCAACGTAGCAGGGCTCGGGAAGAATAATTTCGTCACCGGGATGCATAATGGTAGTAATAGTGGTGTACAGTGCTTCGCTGACACCGACGGTTACCATGATTTCGGTTTTCGGATCGTATTTCACGCCATAGTTTTTATGGATATCATCCGCAATTGCCTCGCGCAGCTCCAAAAGGCCGAGCGTAGGAGTATAGCAGCTTTTACCCTCGCAGATGCTGTTGATTTCGGCATCCTTGACAGCCTGCGGAATATCAAAATTGGGTTCGCCTACGCTGAGAGGCACGATGTTGGGGTTAGCGGCCATAATATCAAGAAACTTTGCCAGACCGGAGGGAGGCAGTGCTTTAATAAAGGGAGAAACAGCAGCATCAAAATTATAGGACATAAAAATACCACCTTTCATAAAAAGCTTGTCGATAAAGCGCCCTTGTCCAAACTGACACTTTTTCCACAATCTCTATCTGTTTACTATATTACTGTAGCAGATATTTTTGCCACTGACAAGGGAAAGCGCAGTGTATACATTTTACGTGGCAGATTTAGCATTTTTCTGTATAAAATTTAACATATAATAACTAGATATAGCGTAAGCTACTTGCAAGACTTGTCAACAGATGCTATAATAAGGATAGCCAAAATAAGTATGACTTGTGAAAGAGTGGGTTTAAAGCCCGCTCTTTCCGCTTATTACGATGTTTCTGACGCATTTGCGGCAGAGGCAGGTATTGGCCGCAAGGTTAATACAGAAAGAAAAACTTAATATGGAGGTGAAAATGATGCAGGCAAAAGAAGTTGAAGCACTGATTACCGCAATGGTAGAACCCCTTCTGCAGGATACCGGGCTTACTCTGGTTGATGTAGAATATGTGCGTGAAAAGGACTGGTACCTACGGATTTTTCTCGATAAGCCTGGTGGAGTTGAAATTGATGACTGCCAGATGGTGAGCGAAAAGCTGACGGAGATTCTGGATGCAGAGGATCCTATTCCCGACAAATACTTTTTGGAGGTTTCTTCTCCGGGCATTGACCGTCCGCTGAAGAAGGACAAGGACTTTGAAGCTGCCTACGGCACCAAGGTTGACATTATGTTCTATACTCCGTGGGAGGGAATGAAAAATCTGACCGGCATTCTGGTAGCACATGACGGCGAAGCTGTACAGGTTAAAAAAATTATTAAAGGTAAGGAATTCAAAAATCCTGACCGCATTGAACGTAGGCTGATTGCGAATATCAGACCGCATATAGACTTTTAATTTAAGAAATAGGAGGCTTATTAAGTGAACGCAGATTTTATCTCAGCAATCCAGGAATTAGGAAAGGAAAAGGGTATTGACCCCGAGCTTTTGTTCCAGGCTGTTGATGACGCTTTGGTTGCTGCTTACAAAAAGAACACCGGCACAAACCAGAATGTCCGTGTTGAAATGAATAAAGAAACCGGTGAAATCCATGTATATGCTCAGCGCACTGTAGCTGATGGTGAGGCTGACGGCATTAACGAAATGACTCTGGAGGATGCTCAGGCAATCAACCCGCAGTATCTTGCAGGCGACATCGTAGAGGTTGAGGTTACACCGAAAAACTTCGGCCGTATTGCTGCCCAAAACGCTAAGCAGTTTGTTGTACAGCGTATCCGTGAGGCAGAGCGCGGACAGGTATATGAACGCTTCCAAAGCCGCGCCAATGATATCGTTACCGGTATTATCGAGCGCATGGAAAACCAAAATGTTTATATCGATTTGGGCAAGGTTGAAGCCGTGCTGACTCCGAACGAGCAGATTCCCGGTGAAATTTACCAATACCATGAGCGTATGAAAACCTATATTGTTGAGGTTAAGCGCACCAACAAGGGACCGCAGATTATGGTTTCCCGCACTCATCCCGGCCTGCTGAAGCGCCTGTTTGAGCTGGAGGTTCCGGAAATCCATGACGGCGTTGTTGAAATCAAATCCGTTGCCCGCGAGCCCGGTATGCGCTCCAAGATTTCCGTATATACCGCTGACAGCAATGTTGATCCGGTAGGTGCCTGCGTAGGCCATAAGGGCATGCGTGTGCAGACTATTGTTAACGAGCTGCGCGGTGAAAAGATTGATATTGTAAAATACAGTGAAGATCCGGCACAATATGTTGCCAATGCTCTGAGCCCGGCAAAGGTTGTTAAGACAACCGTTAACGAAGCAGATAAAATCTGCCGCGTTGTCGTACCGGATTACCAGCTGTCCCTGGCTATTGGCAAGGAAGGCCAAAATGCCCGCCTGGCTGCTAAGCTGACCGGCTGGAAAATTGATATTAAGAGCGAAACTCAGGCTGCCGAAGAGGCTGCTGCTGAGCCTGCTCCCGTGGAAGAAGCATGATGAAGGTAAAAAAAATTCCGCAGCGTAAATGCTTAGGCTGCAATGAAATGAAGGATAAAAAGGCTCTGCTGCGCGTTGTACGTTCGCCTGAGGGCGAGGTCAGTCTTGACCTCACCGGCAAGAAGAACGGACGCGGCGCATATGTCTGCCCCGATAAGGAATGCATTACCAAGGCCGTAAAGGAGAAACGTCTGGAGCGCGCTTTGGAGAAGCCTATCGGTGAGGATGTGCTCAAGCAGCTGCTGGAGGATTTCGAACATGGCAGGCAATAATGTCGCATTTGCTTTAGGGTTGGCGCAAAAGGCAGGTAAAACCGCTTCCGGCGATGTAGCTGTGCGTGCTGCCTTAAAAAGCGGCAAGGTCAAGGTACTTGTTTTGGCACAAGATGCTGCCCCTAATTCAAAAAAGGAAATTTATTTCCTGGCAGAGATGGCAGGCGTGCAGGTTATTGAGCTGTTGACGCGCAATGAGCTGGGCTATGCAATCGGCAAGGGACCGAGAATAGCTGTGGCTATTACCGATGCGAATTTTGCCAACATGCTGTTGAAAAAATAATAAAGTTAAATCACAGTTGTCTGCGCAGCTTGCGCGAGCTCCGCAGATGAATCTGCTTCTTATTATCTGGTCTGGAGGTGGATGAATGGGTAATAAAAGAATATATGAGGTTGCCAAGGATTATGGCAAACCGGTAAATGAGGTCATTGACCTATTGAAGAAAAATAATATCGAAAAAACTAATTTTAGTGCAGCTGATGACAAGGCTATGTCTGTTATCCGTAAAGCATACGATAAAAAACCAGAACCGCCCAAACCGGCGAAGACGGAAAAACGTGATGTCAGCAAACCGGCTGCTCCTGCGCATCCGCAGGCTACAGCTAAAAGAAACGATAACAATATGAATAGGAATAACGGACAGAGGAATATGCAACAAAATCAGCAACAAAATCAACGCAATAACAACAACGCTCAACAAGGGCGTAACGAAAATCGTCAGGGTGGCCGCAACGAAGGCCGTCCGCAGCAAAACCGCGGTGGTCAGCAGTGCAACCGTCAAGGCGGCCAAGGTGGCCGTAACGAAGGTCGTCCGCAAAATCGTGGCGGTCAGCAGGGCGGTCAGGGCAACCGTCAGGGTAACCGCAATGGCCAGCAACGTCAGGGCGGTATCTTTGTAGGGCCTAAGAGCCAGCAGGGCCCGAGCGTACATGGTGAAAGCCGTGCACAGGTTAGCGGTGGCCGCAGCAGCGGTCGCAGCGAAGGCGGTCGCGATAACCGTCAGGGCGGTCGCAACGCAGGCAAGAGCCGTAAGGACAACAAGCCGCAGATTAAGGGCAGCTACGCTACCCGCGAAAGCCGTCCGAACCGCAGCGCCGGCCATCAGATGCCGGTAAACCGCGGCGGCAAGAAGCCCGCACCGAAGCAACAACAGGCTCCGGTAGAAATCGTTCGTCCGACCTACGTTGAAATCGGCGAATCTATCAATGTACAGGAATTTTCCAAGCTCATTAAGCGTGAGGTTAATGAAGTAATTAAGGCTCTGTTTATGCTGGGCGTAATGGTTACCATCAACCAGGATATCGATTTCGATACTGCACAGCTTATCGGCGACAATTTCGGCGTAGAGGTTGGCCAGAAGGCTCCGGAAGAGGATCCGACCGAGATTCCCGAGGTTGACGATCCGCCTGAAAAACGCGTTCCGCGTCCGCCGGTTATTACCGTTATGGGCCACGTTGACCATGGTAAAACCTCCCTCCTGGACGCTATCCGCAAAACCAACGTTACTTCCCGCGAGGCCGGCGGTATTACCCAGCACATCGGTGCTTATAAGGTAAACTACCAGGGCAAGCAGATTGTATTCCTGGATACTCCGGGCCATGAGGCTTTCACAGCTATGCGTGCCCGCGGCGCACAGGTAACCGACGTTGCAATTCTGGTTGTAGCAGCAGATGACGGTGTAATGCCGCAGACCATCGAGGCTATCAACCATGCTAAGGCTGCAAAGGTACCTATCATTGTAGCTATAAATAAAATCGACCGTCCGGGAGCAAATCCGGATCACGTTAAACAACAGCTGGCAGAGCATGAGCTCATTCCTGAGGATTGGGGCGGCGACACCATTATGGTTCCTGTTTCCGCACATCAGAAAACCGGTATCAGCGACCTGCTGGAAATGATTCTGCTGGTTGCTGAAATGCAGGAGCTGAAGGCTAACCCGAATCTGCCTGCTCACGGCACCATCATCGAGGCACAGCTGGATAAAGGCCGCGGCCCGGTTGCTACCGTACTGGTACAACGCGGTACTCTGCATATTGGTGATACCATTATTGCCGGCACCTCCTATGGTAAGGTTCGTGCAATGATCAATGACCGTGGCGAAAAAGTTAAGAAGGCTCTGCCTTCTACCCCTGTAGAGGTACTGGGCCTGAATGATGTACCGGCTGCCGGCGATATTCTGGACAGCACCGATGAAAAGACTGCCCGCGGCGTTGCCGAAAAACGTATCGCCAAGAAGAAGGAAGAGGAAATCAAGCTGAACTCCAAGGTTTCTCTGGATGACCTGTTCCAACGCATTAAAGAAGGCGAAATCAAAGAGCTGAACATCGTTGTTAAGGCTGACGTTCAGGGTACCATCGAAGCATTGAAGGCATCCCTGGAAAAAATCAAAAACGATGAGGTTAAGGTTGCCGTTGTCCATGCAGGCGTAGGCGCTATCACCGAGTCCGACGTAATGCTGGCATCCGCTGCCAACGCACTGATTATCGGCTTTAACGTTCGTCCTGACGCTAACGCGCGTAAGGCTGCCGAAACCGAGAAGGTTGACGTACGCACCTACCGTGTAATTTACGACGCAATCAATGACGTTGAGGCTGCTATCAAGGGTATGCTTGCTCCTAAATTCAAGGAGGTTATCCAAGGCCGCGTAGAAATCCGTCAGCTGATTACTATTTCCAAGCTGAAGATTGCCGGCTGCTATGTAGTTGAAGGCAAGGTTACCAACAGCTCCAAGGTTCGTGTTGTCCGTGACGGCATCGTAGTTCACGAGGGCGTTATCGAATCTCTGCGCCGCTTCAAGGACGATGTGAAGGAAGTTGCCCAAGGCTTTGAATGTGGTATTACTTTAGAGAAATTCAGCGACCTTAAAGAGGGCGATATCTTTGAAGTATACGACATGGAAGAAATCGCAGTAGAATAGTCTGCCGCATAAGGCACATTGCGCAGGAATGCCGGCCGTATACGCCGCATTCCCTGCAGCTGCTGCCTGTACGTCAGTCTGTATCTATATATAGAGGAAAAGAAAATGGCAAGACTTAGAGTAGAAAAAGTACAGGAGGCCATCAAGCACGAAATCAGCAAAATGCTGTTGCATGATGTCAAGGATCCGCGCATTCAGTTTGTTACCGTAACCGGTGTGGAGCTGACAGATGACATGAGCTATGCAAAGATTTTCATCAGCATGTATGGTCCCAAGGATAAACAGGATGAAACCTGGAAGGCTCTGAACAAGGCATTAGGCTTTATGCGTACGGAAATTGCCAAACGCATCCGCCTGCGCTTTGCACCGACCCTGATTCTGCAGAAGGATACCTCCGCAGAATACAGTGCGCATATTCAGAGCATTTTAGATAAGATTAAGCAGGAAGAAAAGCCTGCAGCCGAGGAAGCAGAGCATGAGTAAGGAGCTTAGCCTGCAGGAAACAGGCGCTATGCTGCTGGCGGCAGAAAAAATTGTGCTGTGCACCCATGTAAGCCCGGATGGTGACACTCTGGGCTCCACCTTGGGACTGGCACGCTTTTTGCTGGCACAGGGCAAGCAGGTTACTGTTTTCTGTGATGACGTTATCAACAAAAGCTTTAGCTTTATTCCCGGTATTGAATTGTGTGAACGCCCGGTAGAGGGCAGCAAGCTGCAGACGGATTTGCTGGTAGTTATTGATGCCAGCTCCTTTGACCGTATTGGTCTGGTGTCCGAGGTTGTGGAAGCAAAAACACTGCTGAACATCGACCACCACATTTCCAACGAACGCTTTGCCGAATATCTCTACTTGGATGCCAAGGCAGCAGCCGTAGGCGAGGTAATGTGTGATCTGTTCATGGCTATGCAATGGTCCTTTGATAAGGAAATTGCTACCTGCTTTTATACAGCAATCAGCACAGACTGCGGCTCCTTCCGCTATGCCAACACTACGCCAAAAACTATGCGTAATGCTGCCAAGCTGCTGGAATACGGCGTGCAGCCTAACGAAATCAGCGATGCACTGGACGTGCGCTCCCGTGATACGGTAGAGATGCTGGCCAAGGTACTGCCTTCGCTGACCTTCGCTTATGAAGGCAAAATTGCTTATCTCACAATTACCAATGATTTATATGACAAGGATGTCCAAACCGACAGCTTTGTGTCCTACCCGCGCTATATTGAAGGCGTTGACGTAGCTATTATGTTCAAGGCCGTAGAGCCGGCGGTAACGCGCGTGAGCATGCGCTCCAAGAGCGTTGACGTATCCGCTGTGGCTGTAGCCTTTGGCGGTGGCGGTCATCTGCGGGCAGCAGGCTGTACGATTTATGCACCGGTAGAGGAGGCTCGCACTCAGCTGCTGGAGGCATTGGGCAAATTGGTTTAATATGGACGCAATTTTTAATGTATTAAAACCACCACAGATGACATCGCATGATGTTATCGGCTTTTTGCGGCGCGTGCTTAACACAAAGAAAATCGGACATGGGGGAACTCTTGACCCTGACGCGGCAGGAGTTCTTCCTGTTTTTGCGGGCAGTGCGACCCGTCTGCTGGAATTTGCTGTAGAAGGCCGCAAGGAATATATTGCCGAATTTACGCTGGGAGCGCAGACAGTTACCGGCGATGACAGCGGTGAGGTTGTCAAAACGATGCCTGTGCCTGCATTCGGCAAACAGGAGCTGGAAGCGGTGCTGGCGCAATTTACCGGCAAGCAAATGCAGCTGCCGCCGATGTATTCGGCAATCAAAATCAACGGCAAAAAGCTGTATCAGCTGGCACGTCAGGGCGTAGAGGTGGAACGCACCGCACGTCCGATTGAGGTCTATAAACTGGAGCTTCTGCATTATACGGCAAAAAGCTTTACCGTGCGCGTGGCCTGCTCCAAGGGCACCTATATTCGCGTTCTTGGCGAAGATTTGGCAACGGCGCTGGGAACCTGCGGTACGATGAGCTTTTTGCTGCGTACACAGGTGGGAGCCTACACGATTGACAAGGCCTGCACGCTGCAGGAAATCGCGAAGAACCCCGAGGCCTGTGCCGCAGAGCCGCTGACTGCCGTTGCTGAGCTGCCCAAGCTCAAGGTGAACGCGCGTCAGGCGGCGCGCATTACCAACGGTGTGCGCACTACAGTGGCGCAGACTGCCGACGGCAGATACGTACTGCTGGGGCCGGGGGATGAATTCTTAGGCATCGTCCGCTGTGAGCAGGAGCGCCTGCAGGCAGAAAAAATCTTAGAGCATTACCCGATGCCAGAGGAATAAGCATGGAGATTATTACTTCTTTAGAACAACTGCATAAATTTTCCGCTCCCTGTGTGGTAGCATTGGGTACCTTTGACGGTTTGCATCGCGGTCATCTTGATGTAATTGAAACCGCAAGGGATAAGGCGCATGAATGTAATTCGCAGCTGGCGGTATTTACCTTCAGCAACCACCCCTTTGAATGGATTCGTCCGGGCATGGCGCCGCCGGCGCTGATAACAGGCGCGCAAAAGCAGGAGCTTTTGCAGCAGCTTGGCGTGGATGTGCTGGTGGATATTCCCTTTAATCAGCAGGTAGCAGATCTTTCGCCGCAGGAATTCCTGCAGCGACTGCAGCAGCTTGACTACAGCTGTCTGGTAGTCGGTTCCAACTTCACCTACGGCCGCCGCGGACAGGGGACTGTCTATACTCTGGCTGCTTCCGCCAAGGCCATGGGTTTTGTGCTGCTTGTACGCGAGCTGGTAAGCGAGGGTGCAACTGTGATCAGCAGTACTGCTATCCGTCAGCTGATTGCCGCAGGCGAGGTAGCAAAGGCTGCCGACATGCTGGGGCGCAGCTACAGCATCAGCGGCACGGTGGCGCACGGCAACGAGCGTGGCAGACTGCTGGGTTATCCTACGGCCAACATTGAGCTGGAGGATGCTCATGTTGCGGTTCCTCTGGGGGGAGTGTATGCTGTGCGGGTAATTGTCAACGGCAAAAGCTATCACGGTATGGCCAATATTGGTTACAATCCGACCTTTGGCGATGTTGCAAAACCGCGTCTGGAAACGAACATCTTTGATTTTACCGGGGACCTTTACGGTCAGCAGCTCACAGTGCAGTTTGTGCAGCGCATCCGCGGTGAAGTAAAATTTGCCGGCATTGAGCAGCTAAAGCAGCAGCTGGCGCAGGATAAAAACGACTGCGAAGCGGCATTGCGGTAAATCAAAGCTGTTTTTATAAAAAACTTTACAAAATACTTGCTATCTGGTGGCAAGATATGGTATACTATCATAGTATTTGAACCAAGGCTTGGCAGTTCGATTCTCCAACGGCTGCTACGCTTATGGCAATTTGAAATTTTAGGAGGAAACAAACAATGTTAACTAGCGAAGCTAAACAAGCAGTAATTCTGGCAAACGCACGTCATGAAGGTGACACCGGTTCTTCTGAGGTACAAATCGCAGTTCTGACCGAACGCATCAAATATTTGACCGAGCATCTGAAAGAGCACAAAAAAGATCATCATTCTCGTCGTGGCCTGCTGAAACTGGTAGGTAAACGTCGTGGCCTGCTGAACTACCTGGCTAGCAAAGACATCGAGCGCTATCGTGCAATCATTGCTAAACTGGGTATCCGTAAATAATCCGGTTTATGCTGAAAAGTCCGTCCGTAAGGGTGGGCTTTTTTTGTTGTCTAGATCCCGGAACAGCTCGGAATAGAAAAAATCCTCAAACGTGGTTCCCAGACCATCACAAAGCTTTTTAATCGTGGAAATCGTGGCGCTGCGGTTTCGTCTGCTGACGATGTTGTTCACTGTGGATTGGGTCACGCCGCTCATGCTGCTGAGCTTGTTGACGGAAATATCACGCTCGCTGCACAATTCAAAGATACGTTCCTTGACAGCTTCACCAATGTTCATGGGTATCACCTCACTTCTACTAATGATGATACCCAGTTCCTCTTGAAAAGATTAACCCTTTTGAGTTAAATTCACTCAAAAGGGTTGGAGGAGTGATCATGGCTAGAAAGAGCTGTTTTTTCATCGGACATCGAGAGGCAAGCGAAAAAATGTACCCAGAACTGAAAGCTGCGGTTGAACAGCACATCACTGAATATGGAGTGACAGAGTTCATTGTGGGACACTATGGAGGCTTTGGCAGACTGGCTGCCAGAGCAGTCGTTGAGGCTAAGAAAATTCATCCGGAAGTGACCTTGACACTGTTGCTGCCATATCACCCATCAGAGCAGCCTATACCTACACCAGCTGGTTTTGACAGTACCTACTACCCTCCTGGTATGGAACGTGTCCCGCGCCGTGTAGCCATCGTTAGAGCGAATAGGTACATGGTCGATCATGTGGATTACTTGATTGCCTACGCATGGCACCAGGCCAGTAATGCACGGGAGCTGGTGGAGTATGCCAGTAAACAATCCAATAGGACATCGTTGAGGATTATAAACTTATATACTATGTAGCGTGACACATTATAGAACACTATTTTAAATCGATGTGGCTTGAAAAAATCACGATTTCATGATAAGATAATGTCTAAATAGGTTGAAATATCAGGAGGTGTGTCATGGCAATTTGTTATGATAAATTGTTCCATATGTTGATCGATAAAAAGCTCAGTACCGTTCAGTTGAAATCCAGAGCAGGTGTTAGCGCAAATATCATAACTCGCCTCAAAAGAAATGAGTATATTTCAATCGAAAGTGTTGAAAAAATTTGCAGAGCATTAGGATGCGGTGTAGATGAAATTCTAGAATTTATTGATGATGGACAGGAGCAATTATAATATGACAAAACCTAAAGTGTTTGACGTTTTTTCGGGTGCCGGCGGGTTTAGCCTCGGGTTTGAAATGGCAGGATGTGATATCATCGGAGCCATCGAACACGATAAATGGGCCGCAGACACATTTTCATATAATCATCCCAATGCCACTATGATGTTAGGTGATATCGAATCTTTTGATGAAGACTACTTGAAAAAACAGCTTAAAGAGAAACCGGATATTATAATTGGTGGTCCTCCCTGTCAAGGTTTTTCTGTGTGCGTAAAGAATGCCGGAGATCCTAAAGATCCGAGAAATTCCTTGTTTACAGAATTCATTCGTATGGCTCGCATTTTTTCTCCGGAAGTAATGGTCATGGAAAATGTTCCTAACATTATAAAAGCTAGAACTAAAAGCGGCGACAAGGTTGTTGAAATTATTAAAGAAGAGTTTGTGAAACTTGGCTACAATGTAGCTTATCAAATTTTAACTGCTAGTGATTATGGCGTTCCTCAAATGCGCCAAAGATTTGTTCTAGTAGCCTCAAAGGAAAAATTGGAGAAGCCCTTTCCAGATAAAAAATTCTTTGTCAGTGATGATTCTAACGGGCAGTTAGCTATGTTTGATATAGAAGGAATGGGATTAAAAAGATGTCCTACTCTGTGGGAAGCTATTTCTGATTTACCTGACATTGAAGCTCGAGAGGGAGCAGAGGTGATGGAGTACACTGCTCCACCTAAAAATGACTATCAGGCATTGTGCCGTAAGGGATCTAAAGAGTTGCATAACCATCTAGCCATGAAGCACACCAAGCGGCTGGTTGATCGTTTTGCTGCAATGACTTGGGGACAGTCAGTATCTGATATTACAGATGAACGACTTAAGCAGCGAAAAAGAAATGGCAATGGGGAGATTTCTACATCTCCATACGACCAAAATAATCGTAGAATGCATCCCGATAAAATCTGCCACACGATTACAGCTACATTTTATGGTAATTTTGTCCATCCATATAAGAATAGAAACTTTACAGCCAGAGAAGGTGCCAGAATACAGTCTTTCCCTGATTCGTATGTGTTTTTAGGCAAACCTACCGTCGTAAGTAAAAAATTGCTGATGAAGGAAGGTCGTACAGGCGAAGCATATTTGTGCCAATATAGTCAAATCGGAAATGCTGTTCCGCCCCTAATGGCAAAGGCGATAGCAGAAAATATTCTAAAGCAGATCAGACTGCAGAAGGAGGAATAACATGAGTGTGTATGTTCATGGTGATAATATTCTTCAAAAAGAAAATCACCAGACTAAATATAGAGATGAACGCTCAAGGACATATCTCAGAGAAATTCGTGAAAGATATGAGAAGTGGAAAAGAGCTAATATTGCATTGGTTGGTCCAGTTCGTGCAGTAACAGAGCAAGATGTAGATATCATTGGTAAACGAACTCGATTATTTAATGAGTATAAAAATTTTATCGACCAACAATGCTATGCTGAACACTTTGATTCTCGATCCAATCTGCACTCTTCAGCGCTGGAAGAATTCATGTATTATCTGTTTAGAGATTTGACAAAAGATTACTCTGAACATACTTTAATCGGGAAATCTCATGCTTTTAAGGATATATTCTTCCGAAGTGAAAATTATTTAAGTATGGTGACTTATCCGAATACACAGGTGGAAATTAAAGACCACGATTTTGTTATTGGCTCTACGATAAATGCTCAATTTCAGTGCAAAGGTATGCATGATGTGGACAGGGTCAGCTTTGATATGCCGGCAGTAGCAATCGAGTGTAAAACATATTTGGATAAAACTATGCTTGAAGGAGCTTCTACAGCAGGAGCGCAGTTGAAAAGCCGGAACCCCAATGCTTTGTACATTGTAGTTGCAGAGCGACTGAAATTGACTGAAGCGGTAAATTTGAAAAAGTACAAAGTGGATCAGATTTATGTACTTAGAAAACAAAAGAATACTGATCGGGAATTCAGATACTTGGAAGGATATGTGTCTAATCCTATCTATCCAGATGTTGTTTTACATCTGTTCAATACCATAAGAGAGTATTTATCCACTGATTGGCATGGAACTATCATCGATGGCATTGAACGGGGTTATTTGATCTAAACTTGAAAATAAATACTAGATAAGCTGATAATTGTAGTAGGGAGAGAAGAACAATGCCAACACAAATATACTCTTTTTTCTCCGGCGTTGGATTTCTTGACCTGGGATTTCAAAATGCTGGATTTGATATAGCTTTTGTTGACGAGTTTAGCGAATCATTTCTGAGTGCGTATCGCTATGCACGCAGAAATGATCCTCATATTCCCCAATATGGATATAGTCATTTAGATGTAAGATCTTTCTTGTCTGATACTATATGGAACCAAACTTTTCCCGATTACAGAGCCCATAACGATATGCTGGTTGGATTTATAGGAGGTCCTCCATGTCCTGATTTTTCCACTGCGGGAAAAAATAAAGGGGCTGAAGGAGAAAACGGTCAACTTACATCGGTCTATGTAAATCTTATCATTAAGCGGGCACCTGACTTCTTTGTTTTGGAGAATGTTAAAGGCCTTTATCAAACGAAGAAACATAAAGAGTTTTATGATTGTATGAAGCGTAAACTGTATAAAGCAGGATATTCTCTTTTTGATACGATTGAAAATGCTTTAGAGTATGGAGCTCCACAGTATAGGGATCGCTTGATTTTAATAGGTTTTAAGCGTTCTCGGTTTGGTAGGAGGATACAATACCAATTCGGAACACACCATGTATACACTCATCAAGAAATTGAAAATACTAATTGGCCATCGACAGATCCATTTGTTGAAAATAGTGAGTTAGCGATGCCTGCAGGCGTTATTGAAAACTTAACTGTAGAACACTGGTTTCGTCAAAATGATGTATTAAATCATCCAAATGGAAACGACTTTTTTAATGTAATTAACCGAAACCGCTTTGAAACGATTTCAGAAGGAAATTCGGCTGGGAAATCATTCAAGAGATTGCATCGGTGGAGATATTCACCAACCGCAGCGTACGGACATAATGAAGTACATCTTCATCCGTATTTGCCACGTAGAATTAGTGTTGCCGAAGCATTGGCAATCCAATCGTTACCTGCAACTTTTGAACTTCCAGCAGATTTGCCACTATCTGCTAAGTTTAAGATGGTTGGAAATGGTGTCCCATATTTATTGGCATTAGGGGTAGCTGCTGAGTTGCATGACTGGATTGATGCTTTTCTGAACAGAATGGGAGATTAGTATGGATACGCAAGAAGTGCTGAAAAGAGATCTGCAATCTCTTGAACCGAAAAATTTTTATATGAAGCACATTGTGAAATCTCATAACTGGTATTTTTCTGATTATCTCAATGTACCTCAAGATCAAATAGTTGATAGGATGGACTACTTTAAGGAAATTGTGTCGTCGAAGCTTAACATCAATTTTCATAATGTACAGATTGTAGGTAGTGCTAAAATGGGGTATAGTTTGTCGCCACGGAAGCTTTTACGTCCTTTCCACGATGAAGTATCAGGGATGCCGTCATCAGATATTGATATTGCTATAATATCAGAAAATCTGTATGAACAATTTTGGAGTGAACTTCGAGGGGTTAAAGGATTGTGGTATAATAAACTATATTATAAACATTTGACGGAATCTATCTTCCGAGGTTACATAAATGATGGGGATTTGCAAAAAATTCCAGGTATCAATACAAAGTGGGAGAATTTAGTCAATCCAATTAATGTACTACTCCAAGATAAACTTGGTTTTGTGCATCCTATAACTTATAGATTGTATCGGAGTTGGGATGACTTGGAAGAATATCAACTGATTGCAATTTCGAAAGCCAAAGCTTCGCTGGAGGATGAATAGATGTTTAATTTTACAGATAATCGTAAGAGCATTAAAGAAATATCTTCTATGTTTGAGAATGCAAAACTTATAGTAGATGATAGCTACCAACGCAGATCTGTTTGGAGCGAAAAAGATAAGATTCGTTTGATTGAAACTGTGCTGCTAAACTTGATCATACCAGTTTTATTTTTCTGGAAAGCCGATACAGATCCCGAAACAGGCGAATCTATTACCCACATTGTGGATGGACAGCAACGTATTAAAGCCCTCTGTTCGTTTGTTAATAACGAATTTAAATTAAAGCCTCAGTATTTGCTGGATGCGACCACCAAGAAAAAATACGCAAATAAGTTTTTCAAGGATTTGGACCCCGAGGATAAAAAAGCATTGTGGAATTATCAGCTTATGGTGATTGATATTGATCCTGTAGCAACAAGGGCAGATATTATCACAATGTTTAACCGTTTGAACTTGACAGATTACAATTTGAATGATCAGGAAAAGCGGAATAGCATGTCTGGAGAATTTGCAGCATTAGCCAGAGAACTTTCAGATGCACCTATTTGGGAAGAAAAGCATCTATTTACAACTACTGATGTTAAGCGGATGAAAGATGTGGAATTCTGCGCATCACTTATTCTGCTCTACAAAAAGGGCATCATCGATCAGACCGACCAGACGGCATTGAATCAAGCGTATGAAGAATTACAAGAAGGCTATACCGATGCAGAGAGCGATAAGGAAGCCATTTTTGCAGCAATTGATTTAATCCCCAGATTTTTCATTTCTCCTGAAGTAACTAAATTTCTGAAGAAGAAAACCCAACTCTATACTCTCTTCTCAGTAGTTTTCTATATGCAGCGAGAAAAGATAGAAGTTGGGGAAAAGCAATTGACTAACTTACAACATTTTGTTGATTTGTACGCTGTGTTTAGCAACGATATGGATTTATCTGAGCAGATTGTTGATACGGAAAAGGTGCTATTTGACAGGTTGAAGAAATACAAATTAGCATCTTCTGAAGGTCTGAACAAGCACACCAATCGTATGATTCGGTATAGTGTCATGAAAAACTTTATGTTTGACATGGATACCGAGTTGGAATGTGCTGCAAATACGCTGTTAGAAAAAATGAAAGCTGCAGGAGTGCAAGCAGAAGCCGACATCGAAGACGAAGAATAAAAGTCAGTGATTTTCTATAGCATCCCTCATAAAAAGGTGAGATAGCACCTGAAAAATCATTCTCATGTATGTTATAATACGTCTAAGTCATCTGCACAGTATCATCAAGAGTAATCGGTGATAATATGGGGCTGATAGATTTTTGATAGCAAAAATTCGGATAGACCCAGGGATAAGGATAATCTGCATCAAATAAAACAACGTCGTATTAAATCTGCTAAACAAAAAAGTTTAGAAATTGATTTAACCCGGCGAGTTCGAATAATTTCTGATACAATACAATAGTAAAAATTAATCCCTTAGCTGTGGATAGAAAACTCATAGCTAAGGGATTTTTTATAAGCTGTCTATGATTATACGCTGGCCATATCCTGCTTTTTGCTTTACAATAATATTAAGATTGCTCAAGAGGAAAAGTGTTTGTAAGCGTCAAATATAACGCGGATATAAAAACTCAATTCAGTAATATATAATAGGTGCATGGAACATCGTTCCATGTGCCTTTTTAGTGTTCATAAGTGTTGTAAACACTTTAATTAAACTGAATTGGAGTGTATTACAATATGGATAACAGTTTGCAAATTGTCAATACCAATCGTGAAATGCAGGAGTGGGCCAACAAAATTCGTGCCTGTCGCAGTAGTAGCATTTCTGTACGTGCTTGGTGCCGAGAAAACAATGTTCCTATATCTTCTTTTTATGCTTGGGATTGGGTAAAGAGAATTCCCTCATGCAATGGTATTAAAAATAATTAGTAGTAACTCGAAAATCGCTTGTAGTGTTAAAATAAATTAATACTATCGACAAAATACACAACAGTGTAAAAAATAATTAACACTGTTGCCGGTGATGGTGGTGTGGAATTTTTGAAAAAATAGAATTAAGGATGAGTATAAGTATGTTAATCAGGCAATTCTATTACGAGAAAAGTGCACTAGGTGAAAAATCTCGTAATAGGGAATGGTGATGAAGCAGCAAAAAGACAACTCTATTACGAGAAAAGGGAGAAAATGCATAAAGCTCGTAATAGAATTCTACCATCCTTCCCTTTTTGTAAAATCTTTACACTTGCCGCTATAAGAACAGGCTAATAATTTTCCTCGTTGACAAATAGCAGTAACAGTAATATAATTTTTCTAATAGCAAACCATTAAGATAGAGGCGCGGAAAGCATGAGTAGGTTGTGGAGCGGGAGCTGAGAAGCATCACAAAAGGGCTAACGCCGAAGTGCAATGGCAGCCGTGTCGTTGTGCTGGGCCGTCAGTGAAAGCTGCCGGACTGTCGCTGCATCTGCAGCGGAGGGCTATCTCGGCTATGGGTGTGAAGATTTATTTAGCATGCTAACCGTTGAGATAGGATCCAAAGGAAATATCTCAACGGTTATTTTTATAATTAAGGAGTGAACGATATGATTCGTGTTTTGGTAAATGGTGCGCTGGGCCGCATGGGCAGCGAGGTATGTAAAAAGGTATATAGCGAAGCTGATTTGGAGCTTGTTGGTGCTGTAGATATTAAGGAAGGCACTGTGCATCTGGGTGATGGCGTTAAGGTGATGACTGACCTGGTTGCTGCGATTGAGGCTGCCAAACCGGACGTTGTTGTTGACTTCACCCGTCCTGATGTTGTTATGGGCAACCTGCGCAAAATGCTGCCGCTTGGCGTGCATGCTGTAGTAGGCACAACAGGCTTCAGCGATGCGGATTTAAAAGAGGTTGATGAGCTGGCACGCAAGCACAACACCAGCCTGCTGATTGCTCCGAACTTTGCACTTGGCGCAGTTGTAATGATGAAGCTGGCGTGTGAGGCTGCCAAATATTTCCCACATGTAGAAATTATTGAGAAGCATCACGATAATAAGTTGGACGCTCCGAGCGGTACTGCTATTATCACCGCACAAAAGATTGCTGAGGTGCGCAAGGCTATGCATCAGGGCAATCCTGATGAAAAGGAAACCATGGCAGGTGCGCGCGGTGCGGATTACGAGGGCATGAAGATTCACAGTGTCCGCTTGCCGGGTTACGTTGCTTCCCAGGAGGTTATCTTCGGCGGTCAGGGCGAAACTTTGAAAATCAGCACCGACCCGATTAACCGCGAATGCTACATGCCAGGCGTTGCGCTTGGCTGCCGCAAAATTGTTGACCAAGTAGGCCTGGTATACGGCTTAGATAAATTACTCTAAATAGTGAGGGGGAGAATTTTATGAAAAAGTATAACGTTGCTATTTTGGGCGCTACCGGTGCTGTTGGTACTGAATTTCTGAAGCTTATTGAAGAAAGAAACTTCCCATTTGCAGAACTGCGTCTGTTGGCTTCCAAGCGCAGTGCAGGCAAGCAGATTGAATTTATGGGCAAAACATATACTGTGCAGGAGGCTACCAAGGACTCCTTTGAAGGCATTGATATTGCTCTGTTCGCAGGCGGCAGCGTATCCAAGGAGTTTGCTCCCTACGCTGTAAAGGCCGGTGCCGTTGTTATTGATAACTCCAGCACCTTCCGTATGGACCCCGAAGTGCCGCTGGTTGTGCCGGAGGTTAACCCCGAGGACATCCTGAAGCACAAGGGCATTATTGCCAACCCTAACTGCTCTACCATTATTATGGTTATGGCACTGAAACCGCTGTATGATCTGGCACGCATTAAACGTATCGTCGTTTCTACCTATCAGGCTGTTTCCGGCGCCGGCAAGGAGGGCATTGACGAGCTCACCGACCAGACCAAGGCTTACAGCGAGGGACGTGAGATGGAGGCACATATTCTTCCGTCTGCAAGCCTGCCAAAGCATTATCCGATTGCGTTTAACCTGATTCCGCAGATTGATGTTTTCCTTGACAATCTCTACACCAAAGAAGAGATGAAGATGATTAACGAAACCAGAAAGATTATGCATGATGACGAAATGCGCATCACCGCTACTACCGTGCGTGTGCCTGTATACCGCAGCCACAGCGAATCGGTAAACATTGAATTTGAGCATGATCTGGAGCTGAAGGATATGGCAGCTGCTATCAACGCTTTCCCCGGCGTTCAGATGATGGATGATCCTGCCAACCAGGTTTATCCGATGCCTTTATATACCTCGGAAAAATGTGACTGCTTTGTTGGCCGTCTGCGCCGCGATGAGTCTAACCCGAATACCTTTAACCTGTGGGTAGTAGGCGACCAGATCCGCAAGGGCGCTGCACTGAACACGCTGCAGATTGCTGAGGTTATGATTAAAAACGGCTGGTTAGAAAAATAATAATGCACCTCTGCGTGTAAAGACTACCTGGCGTACAGCCTGTACACCACAGCCTTTCCGGCATCCGGTACATTTTGCATTTTAATTTAAACAGATGAGGAGCAATTTACATGAAAATCATTGTACAGAAATTCGGCGGCACCTCCGTCGCGAGTGAGGAAGCCCGCGTTGCAGTTAAAAACAAGGTACAGCAGGCTATCCGTAACGGTTACTCCCCGGTAGTTGTAGTTTCCGCAATGGGACGCAAGGGCGCGCCCTACGCGACTGATACTCTTATCGGTACCCTGAAGGACGTTAACCTTTCCGTTAATGTGCGCGAGATGGACATGATGATGTGCTGCGGCGAAATCATTTCCGCCTGTGTAATGGCAGCAACTCTGCAAAAATTTGGTATCAACGCTATGGCGCTCACAGGCGGCCAGGCAGGTATCGTTACTGATTCCCAGTTTGGTGCTGCACGTATCAAAAACATCAATACCTCCGGTCTTATCCGTCTGCTGGAGGCAGGCATCATTCCGGTTGTCTGCGGCTTCCAGGGTATGACGGAAAACAACTATAAATTTACGACATTGGGCCGCGGTGGCAGCGATACCTCTGCTGCTGCACTGGGCGCTGCGCTCAAGGCTGATTTTGTTGAAATTTATACAGACGTTGAGGGCATTATGACTGCCGACCCGCGCATTGTCGAGAAGGCTAATATTCTGCAGCAGATTTCCTATGCTGAGGTTTGCCAGATGGCACAGAACGGTGCTAAGGTTATTCATCCGCGTGCCGTGGAAATTGCTATGGGCAGCAACATTCCCATGTATGTAAAATCCACCTTCAGCGATGCTCCCGGCACTTTGATTACCAGTGAGCGCATCGGTCAGGGTAACGGCGGCGAAATTGCGATTAATGAATCCTGCGCCAGCGGCGTTGCTCATCTTAATGATTTGGCACAGTTCCGCATTGACCTGAACCCGCAGGATATTACCGCAGGCCGTAATCTGTTCGAGGATTTGGCAGATGCAGGCATCAGCGTAGGCTGTTTGAACCTGTCCGAGAAGGAAGCAATGTTTGCAGTATTTTCTCCGGACGTAGAGCACACCTGCAAGGTGCTTGATGCAACAGGCTTTAAATATACGCTGAACGAGGGCTGCGGCAAGGTTTCCGTTGTCGGCAGTGCTATGCGTGGCGTGCCCGGCATTATGGCTACCTTTGTAACTGCGCTTGCCAGCCACAATATCGCTATTCTGCAGACTGTGGACAGCGATACTACGATTTCCGCGATTGTTAAAGAGGAGTATTTGGTGGAGGCTGTGAAGGCGCTCCATGAGGCCTTCAAGCTGTAGGCCGTGTATAAAGCAGCGCCTGCGTTGTTGCGTTTCCGCGACGTACCGCTAGTACGCCGTAAAAAAGATAAAATCATTTAGATAATAAACAATATATCATAGAGAATTTTAGTTTCTATTAGTTTTAAGAGGTGGAATTACAATGAAAAAACCGTATTTTGGCAGATTATTAACGGCTATGGTTACGCCGTTCAACGCTGATGGCAGCATCAATTATGAAGCCGGTGCAGATTTTGCCGACTGGCTGCTGGCTAACGGCAGTGACGGCCTAGTAGTAGAAGGCTCTACCGGTGAAGCTGCAACCATGGACATGGATGAAAAAGTAAAATTTATGCAGACCATCGTTGCACGTGTCAACGGACGTGCCAAAATTGTTGCCGGTGCAGGCACCAACTGTACTGCCAGCACTATTGACCTGGTTAAGAAAATGGAGGCCTGCGGTGTAGACGGCGTGCTCGTAGTAGGCCCGTATTACAACAAACCGACTCAGGAAGGCTATTACCAGCATTTTGCAGCCGTAGCAAAGGCTACTAAGCTGCCGATTATCGTATATAACGTTCCCGGACGTACCGGCGGCAACATTGCTCCGGAAACTGTTGCACGTCTTGCAGCAGATTTCAGCAACATTGTTGCTATTAAAGAGGCAGCAGGCAACGTAGCACAAACTGCAGAGTTGTATCGTGTGCTGCCGGAGGATTTCTCCATTTACAGCGGTGACGACGGCCTGATTCTACCGTTCCTGTCCGTTGGTGCCTGCGGCTTGATTTCCGTTCTGGCCAATGTCAACGGCAACATACTGCAGCAATTGATGCGGGCTTACAGCGAAGGCCGCGTTAAGGATGCCGCTGATCTCAACAAGGTTATGGTGCCGCTGGCTAAGGCTATGTTCATAGAAAGCAACCCGATTCCTATCAAAGCTGCCGTTACCAAGGTTACCGGTATTGAAGCAGGTGCTCCGCGTCTGCCGCTGACTCCTATCAGCGCTGCCGCTGAGGCTAAGCTAGATGCAGCTTTAAAAGCAGCAGGCATGATAAAATGAGCAAGCTGGTAGTAATTATCCAGTGTGATACAGTGCAGCAGCGTTGTTGCGGCTACAACTGTACGCATGCTTTTTACAGCCGTGAGGGCAAGTTTGCCGGTTATCCAGAGGATACGCATTACATGAGCTTCACCTGCGGTGGCTGCTCCGGCGGTGCGCTGACGGTTAAGCTGGAGAATCTGGCGAAGCGCCTGCGCCGCTTTAAAGAGGATGGGCAGGAGATTTGCGTGCATCTTTCTACCTGCATGGTATCGGATAATTCGCATAAGCCGCCTTGTCCTCATCTTGATTACATCCAAAAGATTTTGGCGAAGAAGAAGCTTACCAATATTGTTCATGGTACATATATTTCCAAAACGGCAACCAGACGTCGCGAGGAAGGCATCTATAAGGAATTTGAGTGAGTTTTGAATAAGCAATGAAAAACACCCTGCGTATTGCCGTTGGCAATGCACAGGGTGTTTTGAGTTATAGGGTATTATTTGAAAAGGTACAGCAGATAGCCATAGCCTTCGGCTTCCATCTGTTCGTAGGGGATAAAGCGCAGGGAAGCACTGTTGATGCAGTAACGTACACCGTTGGGTGATTCGCTGTCACCGGTGAAAACGTGGCCCAAATGTGAATTGCCGCTGCGGCTGCGCACCTCGGTGCGTACCATACCATGGCTTGTATCCTTGCGTTCAACTATCAAGGGTGCTTCAATAGGCTTGGTAAAGGCGGGCCAGCCGCAGCTGCTCTGATATTTGTCGGTTGAAGAAAAGAGCGGTTCGCCGGTGACGATATCAACATAAATGCCTTTGGCAAATTTATCCCAGAATTCGTTGTGGAACGGTCGTTCGGTACCGTTTTGCTGTGTTACCTGAAATTGTTCTGCGGTAAGCTTATCGCGTATAGTTTTGGCAGCAGGTTTTTTATAGGCACCGGCATCAATTTTCAAGGTGCTGAGCAGCTTGATTTTAGCAGGCGATATATGGCAGTATCCGCCAGGATTTTTATTAAGATAGTTCTGATGATATTCTTCTGCCGGATAGTAGTTTTTCAGTGGTCCGACTTCGACTGCAAATACCTTATGACGACCGCGTTCCAGTTCCACGATACGTTCTACGACAGCCTGCGCTTGTGTATTGGTATAGTAGATGCCAGTCTGATACTGTGTTCCGGTATCATTACCCTGCTTGTTGAGGACTGTTGGGTCAATGACGTAAAAATAAGCCAAGAGCAGATGGTCAAGACTTACCTTTGCCGGATCGTATTCAACACGCACGGTTTCGCGAAAACCGGTTTTCCCGCCTAAAATTGTCTGATACTTGGCATCGGCTTTGCCTGTGCCGTTGGCATAACCGCTTTGGGCATCTATGACGCCCGGTATGGATTGCATCAGCTTTTCCAGGCCCCAGAAGCAGCCGCCTGCAAGATAGATAACGTTTTCTTTTTCTTGGGAAAAATCCATAATTGTGACCTCCTTGACCGTTGGGATTGCTTGTTGCTTAGCAGATTGCTGCATGCGTGTGTTTGCAAAACAGCTGGTAATTAAAAGTAACATTCCTGCGAGAATAATGACAGATTTTTTTAGCATGACGGCACGCTCCTTCCTGCATCGTGGGGTGAGTGGCTGAGAACTGCTTACACTTTTAAGATAGCAGAAAATAATATTCCATGTCAATGGATAATTATGATTACTTAATGAAAACTACTTGTCGCTTTTGTAAATAAGAATGAGGCAGATATAAAAGGCAGGAGTGTCAGCGTTGAGAAAATTTTATTTATGAGTAAATGAATCAGCAGTGTCTGTCGAATACAAGAAAATCATAGGCAAATATTGTCGGATACTTAATTTTATAAAGAAAACAGAGCATAAAAAATCTCTGCCAAGGTGCTTGCAAACACCGTAAGCAGAGATTTTGATTTTTTGATATTGGAATAATATGCGGCTTTATTTATTTTAGTCCTCAAATTTTTCGGGGAAGAAGATGCGCAGTGTTTTTTCATCGACTGTTTTGCCGAAGCTGTTGCCGATAAAGAAGCACAGCAGGGAAAGGCCGATGCCGAGTACAATCTGGTGCAGGTCGAGCACCTTAATCTTGAAGACCATGGCCAGGCAGTAGATGATTACGCCGCCGCCCATAGCACAAATGGCGCCGCATTTGTTAGCTTTAGGCCAGAAGAGGCCGAAAATCAGCACCCAGAAGAAGGCTGTTTCCAGACCGCCGAAGGCAAACATGTTAATCTGCCAGATAACGCTTGGCGGTTTTATAGCGATGGCATAAACAAAAAGGCCGAGGATAACAGTCGCGCCCAGACTGTAAAGACGAATTTGGTTATTGGTGAGCTGTTCTTCGCGCTTGCCCTTGATGTTCATGTACACGTCCTTGACGATAGAGGAGGACGAGGAAAGCAGCAGCGAGGAAACTGTGGAAATGGTTGCTGCAATGGGGCCGATGATGATGACGCCGGCCCAGAAGGGTGTGAGGCTATGCACGATGGCGACAGGCATGATGTTATCAACGCTGTTGCCGTAGGCTGTGATGGGCGCAGTCAGAACACCCTTGCTGATGACACCAATCCAGGTGGCAACCAGTGTCATGGCGCCGATGACGACGGTAGCGATAATCATAGCGTTATGTAGCGCTTTGGTATCCTTGTAGCTGATGCCGCGGACAACGGACTGTGGCAGCGACAGTGTACAGATGCCGACGAGCAGCCATTGGCTGATGTACAGCGAAATCGGCATTTTGCCGCGGGAAATCGGCTCAAGCATATCGGGATGCTGTGTGCTGATGTAGCTCATGATTTTGTTGAAGCCGCCGCCTGCGTGCATCATACCGCCCATGAGAATGCACAGGCCGATGATCATAGCGATGGCGCAGCAGGCGTCGGTAACAGCAACGCCCTTAAAGCCGCCGATAGTGGTGTAAATGATAACAATCAGGCCAAACATCGTGAGGCCGGTGAGGTAGGAAAAGCCGGTTACTGCTTCAAAGAGCTTGGCAGCGCCGACGAACTGTGCCACCATAGTGGCGCAGAAGAAGGCGACAATGACAACGGCGGCCATGTTCGCCAGAAAATCGGAATGATAGCGGGCACGTAGCACGTCAATGACGGTTACGGCGTCAATCTCGCGCGCGATGAGGGCAATTTTTTTGCCGAACACGCCTAAAACGAGGAAGATAACGACTACCTGGACGATGGCCATGTACAGCCAGCCGTAACCGATAACCCAGGCTACGCCAGGACCGCCGACGAAGGTGCTTACGCTGCTGTAGGTGGCAGCGGTGGTCATAGCCAGTACAAAGCCGCCGAGAGTACGGCCGCCGATGAAGTAATCCTTGGCAAAATCCTTTTGCCTGTTTTCTTTTGACGTGCGCTGGATGTAGGCGCTGATGCTCAGAAGAATCAGCAGAAAGGCCAGCGCGGGTATAATGTTCAAAATACTACTCATGCTGCTTATCCTCCGTGCTGTCATCCAAATCAAAGTTGACAAAAACCTTCTTCGTCAGGAAAATGGTAACGGCGATGGCAAAAAGCCAGGTGCCTACACAGCCGCCCCAAACCCAAAGAGGCGTATGCCAGAATGTAATATTGCTGTCTGCCAGTCCAAAGCCTGCCAGGCACCAGAAGATGATGACGGCGATGGTGGCAAGAACAGTAGCCAGTGCCTCACGGTTGGCTTGGCGGAATTTATCACTGCGCTTCATATAAACTGCTCCTTTCGTACAGACAATGCTGTCTGCTTACGTTAATAAATTTATTTTACCACAAAATATGCAGAAATACTTGCAAAATATGCTTAAAAGCATCATAAAATATCAGACGCCCAGTGTAATTTGACGGCTGTCTGTGTTATAATGTATCTTGGTGATTAATTTGAAGAAAACAATGTATAATTTAGCTACAATGTGGCTGACGCTGAGCGTCATTTTTTTCCTATGTGAATATGTAACCGGTATGCTGCAGGTTGTGACATTAGGCGGTCTGGTGGCAGGCTCCTTTATCGAAGGTGCTTTTATGTGTCTGGGCTTGAAGCTGATGCATGTTATTGTCGACAAGCAGTTTTTGCTGACTAGGCTGCAGGAGCTGGCCAAACGCAGAAATGACTCCCTGAAGGCTATGCTGGTGATGGCTGCCTTCTCCCTGGAGGGTGCCGTAACCGTTTGCCGTATGCTGCCGGGCTACGACCTTAACTTTGGCATTATGCATGGTATTTTTCTTTTGCTGCTTTATCCGGCAGCAGCTATATTTTTGGATAAGTTGATGTTAAAGGAGCAGGTGGAGCATGGAAATTAAGCTGATTGCCAGCGATATGGACGATACACTTTTGAATAAGGACTGCCAAATTTCTCCGCGTAACGAGGCAGCTATCAGAAAGGCGCTGGACGCAGGCAAGATTTTTTTGATTGCCACGGGCAGAATGTACGTTTCCGTGCGTCCTTATGCGGAAAAGCTGGGTCTTGATGTGCCGCTGGTTACCTATAACGGCGCATTGGTGAAGGGCAGCCTGAGCGGCAAGGTTTATTATGAGCACAAGATGAAGCTGTCTACAGCCAACGAGGTGTTGGCATACTGTCGCGAGAAGGGCTATTACCTGCAGCTTTATGTGGGCGACAGCATTTTGATTAAGCAGGAGAACGAATGCTCCCGCATGTATACCAAAATCAGCGGTATTCAGACTACTGCTATCGGTGAGGCGCTTTATCATACGGATGAAGCACCGTATAAGATTCTTGTTATGACCAAGAGCGAGGAATTTGCCGCTGTATGGCAGCAGTTCAAAGAGGATTTTGCCGGTAAGCTGGATGTTACCAGCTCCAAAGACAATTTCCTGGAGCTGATGGAGCCAGGTGTCAACAAATGGGAGGCGGTAAAGAGTGTGGCGGCAAGCTACGGCGTACAGCCGCAGGAAATTATGTGCATCGGTGATTCTAATAACGATGTGAAGATGATTGCCAATGCTGGTATCGGTGCAGCTGTTGCCAACGCTAAGGACAGCGTGAAGGAGAATGCAAAAATCATTACCGCATCTAATAATGATGATGGTGTTGCTTTGGTTATTGAAAGCATTTTGACGCCGCAGGCTAAGCAAGAATAGAATAGTTTTTAGAAAGGAGCTGTTTATGAAAAAGCGGCTCCTTTCATAGTATATAGAAGGGGGTAATAATTATGGCTGAAGAAAAAGGGACGTCTCTTTTGGCGTATATCAGGGAGCACGATGTACTGAATACAGAGCAGGATGCAAAAAAGCAGGCGCAACAGGAGAGTCTGCACGCAGTACACGAGCACGCGCATACGCATCCGAATAAGAAGAAGGTTCTCAACCGCCTGGCACGCATCGAAGGACATGTGCATTCTATTAAAAATATGGTTGATGAAGACAGAGACTGCTCCGAGGTGCTGATTCAGATTGCCGCGGTGCGTAAGGCCTTGGATAATACTGCAAAGGTTATTTTGAAGGAGCATCTGGAGCACTGTATTTTGCACGCTATAGCAAAAGGCGATGGCAGCAAAAGCCTGCAAGACTTTGAAACTGCCATCGACCAGTATTTACGATAATATTTTATTGTAGATTTATTTAAGCGAAGCGCTGCTGCAGCTTCGGTACGAAGAGCAACAGAAAGCCGCTGCGCGCGATATAGAACACGAGGAAGGCCAGCCACAGACCGATGTTGCCATAGAGCGGAATTAGCGTGAAGTAGGCTGTAAGATAACAGCTCACAGTTAGCAGCATGGAAATGCAGATAGGCTTGGTATATAATGCGCCGTTGAAAACGCCGTAGTAGACAATGCCTAACGCGCTGATGAGCGGGAAGAAGGCGATAAAGAGGTCGTATTCCTGCGCGGTATGAATTACCGACGGCAAATCTGTAAAGCAGCTCAATATTGCATGACGGCAGGCATAATAGCCGACGGACTGCGCCAGGCCAAAGCCGATGGCCCAGATAAAGCTGATGCGCAGTGTGTCATTGAGCATGGGCTTGTTATGCTCACCAAAGGCAATGCCGGAATAAATTGCTCCGGCCTGTGACAGACCAGTGAGAATATCGCCCATGATAAACTGTATCTGGAACAGAATGGAGTTGGCTGCCAAAAGCTCGCCGCCGAAGGCAGAGCTTTGATGCATAAAGCTGTTGACCATGATAATCATGCAGAACATGCGCACGGTGAGGTGTGAGCCGCACTGCACCATCTGGCGGCAGGTGGGTCCGGAGAATATTTCCTTGAGTGGTACAGCTGTGAGTGGCAGCGGTTTGTGCTGCCAGTAAAAATAAAGAATGGCAAGAAAGCCTGTGATATTGGCAATGCAGGTGGCAGCGGCTACACCTGTAACCTCAAAGTTCAGCACAACGACGAAGAGCACGTCGAGCACGAGGTTAATAAGGTTGCTGGCCAGTGCCGTGAGCACGGCAATACGTACATGCAGTGTACCTGCAAACCAGCCCTGCGCCGTCTGAAAGACGAGCGTCAGCGGCATAATCCAGATGAGCAGGCGGTAGTAGCGCTCTAGCATCGGCTCCGTTGCTGCATCAGGATTAAAGAGCACTAGCGCCGTGCGCCAGATCGGTTCCTGTAAAATGACGAGGACAAGACCAATGGCGAAGGCAGCAAGTACGCCGCGCAGAAAACTGCCTGCAAGCAGCTTGGGGTCGTGGTGCCCCATGGCCTGCGCCGCAAAGCCGCTGGTGGAGATTTTCAAAAAGCCAAAGAGCCAGTAAACGGTGCTGAAGATAACAGCACCCAGCGAAACAGCGTTGATATAGGTATAATTGCCAAGATGACCGACAACTGCTGTGTCGACTGCGCCCATGAGCGAGGCTGCCATTGTGGAAAAGGTGAAAGGCAGACTTGTTTTTATAAAGCGCATGTGAGATAATTTCATTGTTGCATCACGTTCCTACTAAAAAGTTTACAACACTATAATAACCCCCTATGGGGGATAATGTCAATAGTAAAAAATATCATTAAGAAGATAACTATATCTAAATTTGGATACTTGTACAAATAAAAGAGGCTTTATTATGTCTATTTTACCGATTTTCATACCACACGCAGGCTGTCCGCATCAATGCGTTTTTTGTAACCAAAAGACAATTAGCGGACAGAAGCTGGCTGCTGTCGCAGGTGCCAAGGAACAGCTTGCGCGTTGGCGCAGCTGGCTGCGGCCGAGCGCTGCCAACGAGGCAGCGTTTTATGGCGGCAGCTTTACCGGCCTGCCCACGGAGCTGCAGGAGGAGCTTTTGCAGCTGACTGACGCGCTGCTTGCCGAAGGCTTCATCGGCAGCGTGCGCCTTTCCACGCGCCCGGATTATATAGATGAAGAGCGTTTGCAGCTTTTGCAGCAGCATGGTGTGCGACTGGTGGAGCTGGGCGTGCAGTCGCTTGATGACAGAGTGCTGGCGGCAGCGGAGCGCGGGCACACGGCGGCACAGGTGGCACCGGCAGTGGCGCTTTTAAAACGCTTCGGCTTTCAAGTCGGCCTGCAGCTGATGGTTGGTATGCCCGAGCAGAGCTTTGCCAGCGTGCAGGAAACGGTGCGTAAGGCCGTTGCAATGCATCCTGATGTGGCGCGCATCTACCCTTTATTAGTAATCAAGGGTACGCCGCTGGCTGCGGACTACGCGGCGGGGTGTTTTGTACCGCTGACGCTGGAGGAGGCCGTTACGCAGGCGGCCTGGGCTTATCGCGAGCTGACGGAAGCAGGCGTGAACGTTATCCGTATCGGCCTGCAGCCTGACGAGGAGCTGTGCGCACCGGGCAACATTCTTGCGGGGCCGTTTCATCCGGCGATGGGTGAGTTGGTAAAAAGCAGGGTGCTGCGCACCGAAGTGACGTCACAATTAGAGAAGCTGGCTGACTGCGGCGCTGTTACAATATATTGCCCTGCACGCCTGGAATCGAAGCTGCGCGGGCAAAAAAGCTGCAACCTGCGCTATTGGGAAGCGTGCTTCCCGGGGGTTGAGCTGCAGATAATTCAAGATAAGGCAGATGAGATAAGAGTATGTCCACATGTAAATCCTTTGCACCAATCGTAGATGAGCACAGCAGAATATTGATTCTCGGTTCTATGCCGGGAATAAAATCGCTGGAGCAGCAGGAATATTACGCACATCCGCAAAACCGCTTCTGGCGTCTGCTGGCGCTGCTGCTGCAGGAGGACGTGCCGCAGGATTATGCTGCCAAGCAGGCCTTGCTGCACAAGCATCATCTGGCGCTGTGGGATACGCTGGGTTATTGCGAGCGTGACGGCAGCCTGGACAGCAACATCAAAAACGAAACGCCGAATGCCGTTGTGGAGCTTGCAGGTGAGCTGCCGCATTTGCAGGCGGTAGTCTGCAACGGCGGCAAGGCGGGTGCAGCCTTTAAAAAATATTTTGCCAAAAAAATGCCTGAGCAGGTGCGAATTTTTTATCTGCCGTCTACAAGTCCTGCCAACGCGCGCCTGCGTCTTGAAGGTTTGGCCGAGCGCTGGCGGGTTATTTTGCAATTTTTAACATAAGAGAAGTTCTGCATGGTGTAAAAAAACAGCATTTTATGATACAATAAAAAGATATAATAACTGACTTAGAGAAAATGGGTGATTTCTAGTGCGTTTAAAGTCCTTTTCAACCTATGGCTTTAAATCCTTTGCTGATAAAACTGAATTGACCTTTGACAAGGGAATTACTGCTGTTGTCGGACCGAACGGTTCGGGCAAGAGCAATATTTCGGATGCCATCCGTTGGGTGTTGGGCGAGCAGAGCGCCAAGTATCTGCGTGGCAGCAAAATGGAGGATGTTATCTTCTCCGGCAGCGGCAAGCGCAGAGCGTTGGGCGTAGCAGAGGTCACCGTTGATTTTGATAACAGCGACAGAACACTGCCGCTCGATTTTGAGCAGGTAAGCCTGACGCGCCGCATTTTCCGCAGCGGTGAAAGTGAATATGCGATTAATAAGAAAAGCTGCCGTCTGAAGGATATAATCGACCTGATGGCAGATACCGGTCTTGGTAAGGGCTCGATGTCCATTATCGGCCAAAATAAAATTGATGAGGTCTTAAACAGCCGTCCCGAGGACAGACGCAGTCTGTTTGAAGAGGCGGCAGGTATTGCCAAGTACCGCTTGCGTAAGAAGGATGCGGTACGTAAGCTGGATGATACGGCCAATAACCTTACGCGTATTAACGATATCCGCAGCGAGGTAGATGCGCAGGTAGAGCCGTTGGCGCAGGCAGCAGCCAAAACTCAGCAGTTCAACGAGCTGAGCGAGGAGCTGCGCCGTTGCCGGTTATCTGTACTTTTGCGCCGCTTGGACGCTTTGGAGGAAACAGGCAGAGAGCTGCAGACGAAAAAGGAAGCGGCGGCAGGTGCGTATTCCGAGCAGGCAGCTAAGGTAGGCAGCATGCAGGCCGAGGCCGTAAAGGTACAGCAGGAGCTGGATAAGCTGGCCGAGGCTTATAATAAATTGCAGGATGATATCAAAAACCGCGAAACTGCTTTAGAAAAGCTGCGCGGCGACCAAAAGGTTTTGGATGAACGTGTCAGCCAGAACGAAAAGGCCGGCGAACGCCTTGTGCAGCGCAATGAACGTTTAGAGCAGCAGGTGCGCGAGCAGGAAGCAAGAATGCAGGAGCTGGCAGCAGAGTTTGATGCTGTCGAAAAAAGACATGCTGTGGCCGATGGCGCTGTGAAGCAGCTGCAGGCGCAGCGTGACGAGCAGAGCGCCAAGCTGGAAGAGGCTAAGCGCAATGATGAGCAGGCGCAATCGCAGTTTTTCAGCGGTATGCAGGAGCTGATTAATCTCCGCAACGAGCTGCACAATCTGGAACAGGAGCAGGAGCAGCGCGCACGTCGCCGCGAGGCCCTGAAGAAAAGTATAGAAGAAGCCGAGGAGGCTGACCGTCAGGCACAGGAGCAGTATAACAGCCTGCTGGAGCAGCAATCGCAGTGCGCTCACGGCATGGAGCTGGTGCGCAAAAAGGGCGAGGAGCTGCGCAGTGCCTATGATGCAGGTCAAAAGGAGCTGCAGGCTGTGCGCAGCAGTCAGCAGCAGAGCCAACGTCAGCTGACTGCGGCCGAAACACGCGAGCAGAGCTTAAAGCGTCTGCAGCAGAGCTATGAGGGCTTCAGCTACGGCATCAAGGCGGTGCTTAGGGCGCAGGAGCCATGGCGTGAGCAGGTTGTAGGCGTGGCTGCGGAGCTGCTGCAGGTGGAAGATAAATATGTTGCTGCTATCGAAACAGCGTTGGGCGAGGGAGCGCAGAACCTGGTGATGCGCTCGGCCAATGCGGCGAAGGAAGCGATAGCCTTTTTGAAGCGTTCCAATAGCGGACGCGCAACCTTCCTGCCGTTGGATACCGTGCAAAGACGCGGGCCGAACCGTGAGGAGGAAGCTCTGGCAGAGCTGCCGGGAATTCTTGGCTATGCGGTAGATTTAATAGGCTATAAGCCCGAGGCTGAAAATGCGGTACGCTTTTTGCTGGGCAGAGTGCTGATTGCCGAAAACATTGACGCTGCCTTGGCTGCGGCAAAGGCCGGTCGCTACCGTCTGCGCGTAGTTACGCTGGACGGCGATGTGGTAAATGTCGGCGGCAGTATGAGCGGCGGCAGCAAAAAGCATAAGGAAGGCTATCTGAGCCGTAATGTAGAAATTGCGCAGGCTGCAGCGCAGGTGAAGCTGCTGCATGCCGAAATGCTCAGCTGGCAGGAAAAGCTTGAGGAGCTGGAAGCAACAGAAGGCAAGCAGAAGGAGCAGCTGCAGCAGCTTGCTGCCCAACTGCGACAAGAGCAATTGAAGGCTGACAGGCTTAAGCTCAATCTGGAGCAGGTGCAGCAACAGAAAACGCGCGACAACGAGCGTTTGCTGCTGCTTTTGGATGATCGCAGTAATATCACCGCTGCCTATATGGCAAGCCGTGATAAGGTGAAGGAGCTGCGCGCGGCAGTTGCCGAGCGCGAGGGACAGGATACCCAGGCTAAGGAGCTTTTGGATAGCCTGAAAAAGGAAATCGCCAAATACGGCAGTGCAGTTACTGCCTTGGATAACCAGCTGCAGGATGCCCAAATTACGCTGCAGACCTCTGCTGCACGCACGCAGGATATCAGCAAGGCTATGCACAGCCTTGATCAGGATATACTGCGGCTGCAGGAAGAAATTGCTGCCAACCAAAAAGAGCAGGAGCGCAGACAGCAGGAAATTGCCGACTGCGATGTGCAAAAGCAGAAGCTGCAGCAGCAAAGCGACGAGCTGCTGGCACAGCTGCAGCAGATTCTGGGCGGCAAGGATGACTTTGCTCAGGAGCGCGGCAGCCTGCTTGATAAACAGCAGGATATTGAAAAAGAGATTGCCGGACTGCGCAAGCAGGTGAATGACAGTGAAGCACAGCTGAAGCAGACAGAGCTGGACCTGGCGCGGCACGAAAGTAACTGCGGCCATATACGTGAGCAGCTGCAGCAGGATTATCAGCTGGATGAGGCGGCGGCACGCAGTCAGAATTTTGCCGAGCTGCAGGAAATGGACCTTGCGGCGCTGCAAAGACAGGAAAGCCGTCTGACACTGCAGATTGCGGATTTGGGACCGATTAATGCGGCAGCGATTGAAGAATATAACGCAGTGAAGGAGCGCAGCGAATTCCTGTGTAAGCAATATAACGATTTATGTACAGCGAAGGAAAATCTGGAGGCTGTTATCGCTGAAATCAACAGCGGTATGACTAAACGCTTCAAGGAGGCCTTTGCCAAAATCAACGAATACTTTGCGCAATGCTATGTCAAGATATTTGGCGGTGGTACGGCGGTGCTGCGGCTCACCGAGCCGGATAATCTGCTGGATTCCGGTATTGATATCGATGTCCAGCCGCCCGGCAAAAAGCTGCAGAGCCTGTATCTGATGAGCGGCGGCGAAAGAGCACTGACGGTTATCGCACTGCTCTTTGCGCTTTTGAGCTATCAGCCTTCGCCGTTCTGCATTCTGGACGAAATTGATGCGCCTCTGGATGATGCCAACATTCAGCGCTTTGCCGATTTCCTGCGGGATTATGCAGGAAATACGCAGTTTATCGTGATTACGCACCGCAAGGGAACAATGGAATGCGCTGATATCATGTATGGCGTAACTATGGAAGAATCCGGTGTTTCTAAATTATTATCCGTAAAAATAAATGCAAAGGAGAATGAATAATGGGATTTTTTGAGCGTTTAAAGGAAGGACTTTCTAAAACAAGACGCAACTTTACTGATCGCATTCAGGAGCTTGTAGGCCTGTCTGCAACGATTGACGATGATTTCCTTGATGAGCTGGAAATGATTCTGCTTTCTGCCGACGTGGGCGTAAAAACTACCGAAAAGCTGATCGACGCAGTGCGCAAAGCAGCGAAGAAGAAGGAAATCAGCGGTACCGAGGATGTTATTCCCTTCCTGAAAAAATATATGGCAGAGATGCTGGCAGACAGCGGCCAACGTACACGTATCGGTGCTAAACCGACTGTTATCCTGGTAGTTGGTGTTAACGGCGTAGGCAAGACTACTACTATCGGCAAGCTGGCAAATTACTTCACTTTGTTCAAATACAAGGTTGTTCTGGCAGCAGGCGATACCTTCCGTGCCGCAGCAGGCGAACAGCTGCAGATTTGGGGCGAGCGTGCGCACTGCGATGTTATCCGCCATGCAGAAGGTGCCGATCCGGCGGCAGTTGTGTTTGATGCTATGAAGGCTGCTATTGCGCGTAAGGCCGATATTCTTTTCATTGATACCGCAGGACGCTTGCATAACAAGGCTAACCTGATGAACGAGCTGGAAAAAATTCACCGCATTATTAAGCGTGAAATTCCCGAAGCTCCGCACGAAACCTTCCTGGTTCTGGATGCTACTACCGGCCAGAACGCAATCAATCAGGCTAAGGTGTTCATGGAAACTGCCAAGGTTACCGGCGTTGTACTCACAAAGCTTGACGGCACTGCTAAAGGCGGCGTTGTTGTGGCAATTAAGGAAGAGCTGGGACTGCCGGTTAAATGGATCGGCGTAGGCGAAGGCATTATGGACTTCCGCCCCTTTGAGCCGGATAAGTTTGTAGAAGCGCTGTTTGACAGCGGCAAATAAGAGGCTCTTGCAGCTGACAGTCGTTGAGGCCTGGCTTATATTCATATAGTAGAAAATCTCCCGACAGCTGTGTTTGACAGCGTTCGGGAGATTTTTTGTGCGGGCAGAGAAAAAGCCGTGCGCTGAAGCACACGGCGGTGATAGTAGGGATTAGGTTTTTCTGTTATGGTTTGGTTATTTTTGCTCTGCTTTAAGATTTTCAACCTGTTCAACAGAAAGCGAAGTACCTTTAGCGACATCTTGTACTGATAAGCCCATGTTTAAAAGACGCTTAGCAGTAGCAAGTTTTTCTTCGGCTATACCTTCAGCTTTTCCTTCAGCCTTACCTTCCCGTCTTTCGTCTAACAAACGTGCTTCTAAAAGCATAAATTCTCGCCTCACTTTCGAATCAAGCTTAAGATAGCTGATTTCATCGTCAATCTGCCTGGTGAAATCGCTATTTACAATATGGTTATTAACATAGTCATAAAAGCTTTTGATGTCCTTGGAGATGTTGCCATGCGAACCCTTGGTGTTCAAAATCATGGTAGTTGCTTCATCAGGCAGCTCCAGCTCCATATCCTCCAGACAACGCTTTTTAAAGGTATAAACATAATTGCCTTTGGCAAAAAAATCAAAGACACAAATAAATATGATATAGGTTGGCGGCAGCAGGTCATACTCCTGGCCCTTTTGCAGTAAGTCAATATCCATCAACGCCTGATAATAGCGTGTACGCTTGGGCAGCACATAATGTTTGGTGTCGGGATTTTTGATATTATTGACCTGCATTTCCAAGTTATAATGTGTATTCTTATCGTCCGCCACGATGATATCCAGACGAATGCCACGACTTGCATAGTCAGGCTCAAGAGATTTTTCAGCCTCGAAGTAGCTGATGTCAGCAATTTTAATCTGCAGTAATTCCTCTAAAAGATGAATGCAGATGCGCTTGCGTGACATAACTTTTTTAAAGATGAAGTCACTTTGAATCGTCAAGTTTTCAAATTTCGTTGCCAAGTTTTGCATATGTTTCCTCCTTTGATTATAGCATAAAATAAGGCAAAAATATATAAGACAGCAGATGTAAAAAAAGCACCTGCCGAAAGCTCGACAGGCGCCACTGGTCTGCACGACCAGGCAAGAGCTCCGCAAAATTGCGGCTACCCATGCAACTAAGTTTATTATAACATAGAAAAAGAATAAAAACAATGGTTCATAAAACAAACATTTTTATAGATAAAAGCGCTCCAGTTTTTTGTCAAAAAGGCAACTGCTAAGAATATCTTCTGCTTTTTTCTATTTAACCAGATAACAATTCGTGATATACTTATTATGATTTACAATTTTGCTAGTGCTATGAGGATAAATTCAAAGCGTAATAAAATATTGTGATGCATGTGCTTTGAATAAATAATTTATTGAGGAGAAAGAGCTTATGATTATAAAATATGCAACTACGGAAGATATTGCTGCGATTGCCGCAGTGGAGGCAGAATGTTTTCCGCCGGCGGAGGCAGCAACGGAAAAGGAATTTATTGACAGAGTGAAATATTACGGCAATCATTTCTGGCTTATGTATGAGGCTGAAAAGCTGATTGCCTTTGTGGATGGCTTTGTAACGGATGAGCCTGATTTGACGGATGAAATGTACGAGAAGGCAACGCTGCACGATGAAAACGGCGCGTGGCAGATGATTTTCGGTGTCAATACTATTCCTGCTTATCGCCAGCATGGCTATGCCGGCGAGCTGATATGTCGTGCGATTGAGGATGCCAGAAAGCAGGGGAGAAAGGGCCTGGTGCTGACCTGCAAGGATAGGCTCGTTCATTATTATGCTAAATTCGGTTTTACTGATGAGGGTGTGTCCGAGAAATCTACGCATGGCAATGCTGTCTGGCATCAGATGAGGCTTACATTTTAATCGGGGGAGCTTAAGGGAATGCTCTAATTTTGCTTGTACATCATGACAATATTGCTGCTTTATATCTAATGTAGAAAAGCTGTGTGTCGAATAAATAAGCAGCTGCGCAAGCAAAAAGCCTGCGCAGTTTTTTCTGTCTGCGTTCTGTAAAGCGCTTGGCTTAGTAGGCAACGTGTCGACGGACAAAATTTGTCAGAAATGTGAAGAAAATAGTTTACGCTTTTTTGTATATGTGTTACAATATTTATGTTATAGAATTATGCGACTTTTTTGGATGTGATTGATATAATGCAAAAGGAATTGATTATGCGCTGTTTGCCGACGGCCTTCTGCCATGCTTCAACAGTATTGGCGCTGCCAGACGGCAGCCTGCTTTGCTGTTGGTTCGGCGGTACGCATGAGGGCGAAAGCGACGTGGGTATCTACCTAAGCAGACGCACGGACGCAGGCTGGAGTGAGCCAAAGCTGCTGGTGAACGGGGCGGCGGCGAACTGGAATCCGGTGCTTTTTGCGGGCGCGGACGGCAGATTACTGCTGTTTTACAAGCAGGGCCAGCAGATTGCCGACTGGCAGACGTGGCTGCTGCAGTCGACGGATAACGGCGTAACCTGGAGCGGACCGCAGGAGCTGGTGCCCGGTGATGTGAGCGGCGGGCGCGGACCTGTACGCAATAAGCCTTTGCGCTTGGCGAGCGGACGTATTCTTGCCGGTGCTTCTACCGAACACGGCATCTGGAAGGCCTTTTCCGATATCAGTGACGATGACGGCGCAAGCTGGCATAAATCCTCTGCAGTGCAGATTGAGGGATTGCAGTATCAGGCAGGCGAAAAGACTGCCGACAGTAATATTGCCGTAAGCCAGCAGTCCTTTTACGGACGCGGCGTAATCCAGCCGAGCCTGTGGCAGAGTGCGGATGGCAGCGTGCATATGCTGCTGCGCAGCAGCGAGGGCTTTGTCTATCGCAGCGATTCTGCGGATGACGGCGAAACCTGGTGCAGTGCCTACGCTTTGAGTCTGCCGAACAATAACAGCGGTCTTGACTTGGTGCGGACTGCCGGCGGTGTACTCTATCTGGTGTGCAATCCGGTGGCTGCCAACTGGGGTCAGCGTTCTCCCTTAAGTCTGTTCCAATCTACAGATGAGGGTGCGAGCTGGCAAAAGCTGTTTGACCTGGAAACAGAGCCTGCGGAATTTTCCTATCCGGCGATTATTGCCGACGGCGAGGACCTTGTGCTTACCTATACATATAAGCGTTGTAATATTGCTTGTGTAAAATTGAGCGCGGATGAACTTGTTACCCTTTAAATTTAAAATATAAGGAGATGTAAGACAATGAAGAAAATTTTAGTTGTGCTGATGGCTATGCTGACCATGGCTGTTATGCTTACCGGCTGCGGCGGCGACAGCAAAAAAGCAGCTTATCCTGCAGACGGAGATATTTCCGTAATTATTCCTAAGGCTCCGGGCGGTGGTACCGATATCTCTGCCAGAGGTCTGATTCAGTTCATGGAAAAAGAGCTGAAGGGCAGCAAATTTGTTCCCGTAAACAAACCCGATGGCGGCGGTGTAACCGGCATGGTAGAGCTGGCTAACGCTAAACCCGACGGTCATACTCTGGGCATGGTTACCGTTGAGCTGGCTATGTTCCCGCATCAGGGCAAATGCAAAAACACCTATAAGGATTATGCAGCTATCTGCGCTCCGATTGCAGCTCCGGCAGCTTTGATTGTGCCGAAGGATGCTCCTTATAACAGTGTAGACGAATTCGTAGCCTTCGCTAAGGCAAACCCCGGCAAGGTGAAGATGGGTAACTCCGGTATCGGCGCTATCTGGCATATTGCCGCACTTTCCTTTGAAGAGGAATTCGGCGTACAGTTCAAGCATGTTCCGTATCCGAAAGGATCTGCTGACATTGCTGCTGCTCTGGCAGGCAAGCACATCGATGCAACTCTGGCTGACCCGTCTGTTTTCAAGAGCCAGGTAGACGCAGGCAACCTGAAGATTCTTGCTGTTATGGCTGATACCCGCAGCGTAATCTATCCGGATGTTCCGACCTTCAAAGAACTGGGCCACAACATGACCGTTCGCGCTTGGGCAGCACTGGTTGCTCCTAAGGATACTCCGAAAGAAAAGCTGGAAGCTCTGCGCGCTGCTGCTAAAAAGGTTTGCGAATCCAAGGAATTCAAGGATTATTTCATGAAACAGGGTATCGACCCGACCTGCATTATCGGTGCCGATGCTGATAAGATGATGGCTGAAGACCATGCAATGTATGAAAAATTCCTAAAGAAAGCCAAATAAAATCGCCGTAAGGCGTAAGTGAAAATGCCGACGCTGTAACCCGGAAGGGTTGCGGACGTCGGTATTTTTTGTTGTTTGACGTACATTCTGGAAAATAATAAAGTAAGATTTTCATATATAAACAGGCTGCAGTGCTGCCCTGTGCAGCGCTGCAGCAACCTCAAAAAACTTATAAAAAACAGCTCCGTCATGCGCAGTGCATTCGGAGCTGTTTTCACCTGTAATTCTCTTGACCATACTATTACTATATAGCTTATAATAACAATAAAAATCAAAGGAGGCTGATTATGTCGGAACATTTATGCACCTTGTCGACAGGAGATAAGGTTTATTTTTACGATAAAAGCATCGTTATTTTTTTTGAAGGAGCACGCAAAATCTTAAGCACCTCACTTTATAACGGCGGTTACCATGATGATTACGTTGCTGTATATAATTATGATGCCAAGCAGGGAGCCGGTATGCCCTGCGAAATGCTGGCGGACACCTATGTGGAGCATATGCGCCTTGTATCCAAGCGCCTGGCGCTGGACCCGGACAAGGTGAGCGGCATGGGCACGGCGGCAAGCATGGAAAACGCTGTTGTTGAAACATTGAGCTTTAAGGAGCTTACTGTGACTGCCATTGTAACCGGCGGCATCGAAACTAACGGCGGCCGTGCGGGTGACCCCGCGGATTACTATAAGCCGCAGCCCAAGCCTGTGAAGTATGGTACCATCAACATTATGCTGCTGTTGGATTGCGATATGCCGGAAGGAACAATGGCGCGCGCTCTGGTGACCTGTACCGAGGCTAAGACCGCTGCCATTCAGGAGCTGCTGGAGGGCAGCAAATACTCCAACGGTATTGCCACCGGCTCCGGTACGGACCAGACAATTATCATCGCCAACAGTGCGAGCGAGCTGTACATGGAGGGAGCAGGCAAGCATTCCAAGCTGGGTGAGCTTATCGGCAAGACCGTGAAGAACGCAGTAAAAAAAGCGCTCGCCAAGCAATCCGGCCTCACTCCCACAAAGCAGCATGACGTATTCCGCCGCCTCAAACGCTTTGACATCAAGGCGGGCGATATGTGGCAGGCATACAGCGCACAGGATGCTGCGGTAGTAAAGCCGGAATATCTGCTGGCAGCCGAAAAGCTGGCTAAGGAAGATATAATGCTGGTATATACTTCGCTCTATGCGCACCTGCTGGACCAGCATTTGTGGGAGCTTATCAGCGCCGGGGAAATGCAGCTGGCAGGGCAGAAGCTGCTGCAGGCTATTGCAGAACAATATAATGTTGAAGCTGAGATTATAAATGAAGGCACTTTGGCTTCTATGCTGGCCTCCTGGCAGCAGCAGTTTAACAAAATTATCGCTGAGCGGTTGCATCCGACTGCAAAAGAGAGCTAGTTTCAGGTGAGAAAAATATAAATATGCACTTGACCTTATAGCGGCAATATAGTGTATATTATGGTTGTAATCAAAGGAAGCGAGGTGAATAATATGCATCCGAAATTTGAAATTCCGACTGATCCGCACGGCAAGCATCGTTATGAAAGCGCTATGAAGCACGTAGAGGCTGCTAAAAAGGCAGGCAAATCCAGCGACGAAATCCATGCTATCTTCAAAAAGGTAATGGAGTTTAACCCGATGGATATTGAGTCCATTCCGCAGGATGAAGCACATGCTAAGTATCGCACTGCCATGGTGCATATGAAAAAAGCACTGGAAAGCGGCAAGAGCGCAGACGAAGCGCATGAAGTTTTCCGCAAAATCATGAATGGCGAGACCAGCGGTCACTGCCACCACAGCAAATAAGGCTGAAAACAAAAGCATCGTAGGCTATTGAGGTAGCTTACGATGCTTTTTTGTAGAGATGCTTTATCAAGCTTATTCTGTTGCGTGCATTTCTTTTTCTAATTTCTCTATATCCTCTATGGATAACTTGGTAAGTTCAGAGATTTCTTGCAGAGAATAACAGCCCTTAGCCAGCATGAGTGTAGCAATTGCATTTTTTTCTTCAGCTTTGCCTTCAGCTTTGCCTTCAACTCTACCCTCAGCTTTACCCTCGCGTCTTTCGTCTAACAAACGTGCTTCCAAAAGCATAAATTCTCGCCTCACTTTCGTATCAAGCTTCAGATAGCTGATTTCATCATCTATTTGCTTGGTGAAATCGCTATTTATAACGTGGTTATTGACATAATCATAAAAGCTTTTGATGTCTTTAGAGATGTTGCCATGAGTACCATGAGTGTTTAAAATTATGGTAGTTGCTTCATCGGGAAGCTCCAGTTCCAAATCCTCTAGACAACGTTTTTTAAAGGTATAAACATAATTTCCTTTGGCAAAAAAGTCAAAGACACAGATAAAAATTACATAGGTTGGTGGTAACAGGTCATATTCCTGGCTGTTTTGCAGCAAGTCGATGTCTAACAACGCTTGATAATAGCGAGTACGCTTGGGCAGCACATGTTTTTTGGTATCAGGATTCTTATTGTTTTTTACCTGCATTTCCAAATTATAATGTGTGTTTCTATTGTCTGCTACAATGATGTCCAAACGGATGCCACGGCTTGTGTATTCAGGCTCAAGGGATTTTTCTGCCTCTAGATAGTTGATATCGGCAATCTTAATCTGCAGTAATTCCTCTAAAAGATGAATGCAGATACGCTTGCGTGACATAACCTTTTTGAAGATAAAGTCATTTTGAATTGTCAGGTTTTCAAATTTTGTTGCCAGATTTTTCATATGTTTCTTCCTTTAATTATAGCATAAAGTCGAGCAAAAATATATAAAAGAGCAGATGTGAAAAAAAGCGCCTGCCGAAAGCTCGACAGGCGCCACTGGTCCGCACGACCAGGCATAAGCTCCGCAAAATTGCGGCTACTCATGCAACTAAGATAATTATAGCATAGGCAAAGAATAAAAACAATAGTTCGATAAAAGGGAAATGATATTGTGTAAAATAATTTATAAAAATTTTATAAAAGCAAGTCAAGATAGACAGATATTGTCCAATTTATATGGTAAGATTATATTAAAGCAGAAGTCAAAAAGCTTCGGCAACGCGAGAAGTTCGCAAAAATGGCTTTTGTTTTACCCCGATATCTGTAATGCCGGGTGTGATGGTATTCAAGATATCCCAATTATTGAAGGGAAGGTGTTTGAAAATGAGAACAACAGGAAAATTTGCGGCAGCAATCCTCAGCGCAATTATGATGGCTAATGCCTTAAGCTTGCCGATGGCTTATGCTGCGCCGTCAAGCCGCTATGTAAATGTGGATGAAAAGTACGACCCGTTTGCAGAAGAAGAAATGCCTGCTAAGGAGGCAGATCCTTCGAAGCTGACTTTTAAGGAAAGACTTGCGCTGCAGGAAAAAGAGGAGCAGGCTGCTGCTCAAAAGGTGACAATTGCCAATGTTTTGCCGGGACATATTTATATCCCTAAAAAAACTATGCTTAACGTTGAGCTCATTGAGCCTGCTAACTCTAAAACTCACAAGAAAAATCAGCAGGTGGAGTTCAAGACTACCGAAAACCTGATAATTAACGGTGTTGTAGTTATTCCTAAAGGTACTATCGGCATGGGTTATGTATATGAAGTGCAAAAGGCAGGCGGCTTTGGCAGAAAGGGCGTACTGCGTATTGCAGGCAAGGAAATCAAGACGTTGAACAATGTAAGCGTTCCGCTGAGAAAAGGCCTCGAAGGCAAGGGCAAAACCGATGGCGGTGCTGTGGCTGTTGCTGCTGCGGTTAGCCTGGTTGGCGGTCTTTTTATGAAGGGTAGCAATATCAACTATCCGGCCGGTACTGGTTTTCAGGTAGAGGTTAGGGATAATGTGGATTTGGGTGTAACTCCGGAGGAGCTGAAGGATGCTATGAATCCTAATATTCCGCATGGTCAGGAAATCGTTATTGAAGTTAAATAAGGTATCTGAGCGAATTAAGGTTTAACCTTTCGTGTTTTGGCGAATCTGCGCAGGCTGTGTGCTTGCGCAGATTTTTTGTTATGTGGCTTTAGCCCGTGGAGCGCTATCGAGTTTCATTTCAGAGAATTGAGATGGTTTTTCACACAGAACTACCCGCTATACGGGTGCACATTTATTTAAGGCTGAGTTTTATTCTAAACTCATTTTTCAGGCAGATTGAATGTAACTGCAGTCACGTTTTTCAAATCATTTTCGGCAGGAAATTTTATTCCGCCAGCGAATAAATATGAATATAGACAGATTTGAGAAGGAGGAATAATATGTCTGGCAAATCATTACTGAAGCCTTCCTCAAAGACAGCTTTGAACAAAAAATATCAGCTTCTTGCTATAGAAACAAAGGGACGTCTTGATACAGCTACTGAAAATGGCAGAGCAAATATTAATCTGCTTCAGAAATACTATAATGCTTTTTCCAATTTGTATGGCGCTATTATCCTTGACGATGCATGGGATATATTTAAAATACTTGAAAAGGAAAAAATCTCAAAAAAGCAGATCCTGAAAAAGGATTTTCTGTTTTTTTCGGAAGTGGCCAGATATGAGGCACATAACTATTTTGTGTTGGAGATAGATGAGCTATATGAGGCTGAAGAACGTGGCAGTGCCGCCAGACGTTTTATTCTGAATAAAAAGCTTTATAAAAAAGGATATTCAAGGTTCGACTCTTATTATCGGCTTGCTGATAAGCAATTAAATCATCCATTATGCGTTTTGGATAGGGATGAACTGCTTTCATGGGACGAGCCGGGGATGCTTTGGCGTTCTGCTGAAGGAGCTGCGTTAAAGCTGTTTGTAGAAAACCTTAGCGTTGACAACAAATCCGTAAACCAAGATGCTAATGGAGAGAAGATTGCGGGCAAGCTCTTAAAAGACTTTATCTTTTGGCATGATAGTGAAAAATTTGCCTACTCATATGCTAAGCGGGAATGGGAAAAGAAAGAGCTGGAAGAATACCATAACGTAGACGAATCCGAGAAAATACTTAGGTTGATAGAGCAATATATTAATAGTGCAGTGCTGTATACCGAGATAAATAAGCAAATAGATTTTGTATTAAAAGATTTGCAAGAAGTTGGTATATGCTTGACGGAGCAGCAGTTCAAAACATTTTTACAACTATATAGTGACTTTTCAAATAACAGTCGTAAATGGCCTTTATGTGGTTGGCAACCAGTTGAACTTAGCAATCTGTATAAAAATTTTTCCAAGCCGGCTATTTCATTCGGCAAAAATATCCAGCGGGCATTTGCGGATGGAACCTTAAATAAGGATGAGTTAATAGAAGAAATTAGAAAACTTGATATTGATGTGATAGATATGTAAAGAGGGTGAGAATACTGCTATGAATCATGAAAATAATTTATCCAAGCTAACCGCATAACAGCACAGCATTACAAGGCGTTCTACCCAACTGCGGTAGAACGCCTTTACTCTTCCTCCACTATCTATGTTATAATAATATGTAGAAAAACCAACGTGAGGAGCGATTATCATGAAATACGTTGCCTGTTACGGCGATTCTCTGGTGCAGGGCTTTCCCTTCGGCCCACGTTATTCCTGGACCGCCCAGGTGGAAAAGCTGACGCAGATTAAAATGCTCAACTACGGCGTCTGCGGTGACTGCTGCGACGATATCATCTACCGCATGCGCCAGTACGCACTGCCGGAATATGTGCAGCACGTTCTCTTCCTCGGCGGTGCCAACGATATTCTGCAGGGGCGCCGTATAGAGGACATCAGCCGCGATTACAAACGTGTGCTGGAGTGGTGCGAGGAAAAGCACTACAGTCTGTGCGTAGTGCTGCCGTTCATCAGTACGGAGCAGGCGCTCAACCGTCAGCTGCTGAACCTGCGGCAGGAGGCAGAGCATATCTGCGGCGGCAAGGCCTTCCTGCTGGATTTGCAGCCTGCCATCGGCATGGACGCAGGGGCACGCTTTAAGGCCTACGTTGACGGCATTCATCCCAAATCCCAGACGTATGAGGCGATGGGGAATTACGCAGCGCCGCTTATCTGGCAATGGTTGAAGGAAGAAAAAGAGGCTTAGAAAATTTTTTAAAGGTGACAAGTAAAAATACTTGACAAGCATCGCTTTATGCTTTATACTTACATAGTCGACTAAATTTCGAGAGGGATAAAAATGTCAGCAGAAGAAATTTTTGCGCAGCGTATGCGCTTAGGCAGGCTCTTTGATATTTACGGCGGACTTCTGACAGCTAAGCAGAAGCAATGCCTGGGACTGTATTTCTATGACGACTTGTCTCTGAGTGAGATTTCGGAGGAGCTGGGCGTTTCGCGTCAGGCTGTCCACGACCTGCTCAAGCGTGTTGAGCAGCTGCTAGAACGATATGAAGCATCACTGAAGGTGCTGAACCGCGAGGAGGAGCTGCATGCTAAGCTGCAGCAGGCAATAGATTTGCTGGCAACTCCGGATGAGGCAAAAAAAGACGAGGCCGTGCAAATGCTGAAAGAGCTTTGCAGTGAAGGTAGGTAGATAGAATGGCATTTGAAAGTTTATCTGAAAGATTACAAAATGCATTAAAGATGTTCCGCGGCAACGGCAAGCTGACTGAGGAAGATTTAAAGGCTCCTATGCGCGAAGTGCGTATGGCGCTTTTGGAGGCCGACGTTAACTTCAAGGTTGTTAAGGACTTTGTAGCCAAGGTTAAAGAGCGCGCTGTTGGTGAAGCGATTGGCGAAGGCCTGAATCCGCATCAGCAGATTATCAAGATTGTAAATGAAGAGCTGATTGAGCTTTTGGGCGGTACCCAAAGCAAGCTCACTGTTGCTCCCAAACCGCCGACAGTTATCATGCTGGTTGGTCTGCAGGGCGCAGGTAAAACTACTACCGCCGGCAAGCTGGCTAACTACCTGAAGCGCAAGCACAAAAAACCGCTTTTGGTTGCAGGCGACGTTTACCGTCCTGCTGCTATTACCCAGCTGCAGGTTTTGGGCGAACAGCTGAATGTGCCGGTATTTACTCTGGGCGACAAGGTTTCCCCTGTAGAAATTGCTCAAAAGGCCATGGAAAAGGCACATAGCCTGGCATGCGATACGGTAATCATCGATACTGCAGGCCGCTTACATATAAATGAAGAGCTGATGGAGGAGCTGCGCAACATTAAAGGCGCTGTTCATCCTCAGGAAATTCTGCTGGTTGTAGATGCTATGACCGGTCAGGACGCAGTAACTGTTGCTGAAAGCTTTGATAAGGAATTGGGCATTGACGGCCTGATTGTTACCAAGCTCGATGGTGATGCCCGCGGCGGTGCGGTGCTTTCCGTAAAGGCTGTTACCGGCAAGCCGGTTAAATTAATCGGCTTGGGCGAAAAGCTGGATGCTCTGGAGCCCTTCCATCCGGATCGTATGGCTTCCCGTATCCTGGGCATGGGCGATATCCTGACTCTGGTAGAAAAAATCCAGTCTACAACAGACCTCGCCAAGGCTCTGGAGATGGAGAAAAAGCTACGTAAGGATGAATTTACCTTAGAGCAGTTCCTGGACCAGATGCAGCAGGTTAAAAAGCTGGGTTCTCTGGAAACCATCTTAGGCTTAATCCCCGGCATGGGCGGCATCAGCCAAAAGCTGAAGGAAGCTAATGTGGACGAAAAGGAATTCGACCGCATCGAAGCAATCATCCGCTCCATGACCAAGAAGGAAAGACAAAAACCCGAAATCATCAACGGCAGCCGTCGTAAACGTATCGCTGCAGGCTGCGGCATGCGTGTACAGGATGTCAACAAGCTTCTGAAGAACTTCGAAGAAAGCAAGAAGATGATGAAGCGTATGCAGGGTATGGCAAAGTTTGCTTCCAAAGGCGGCTTCAAGCTGCCGTTTGGCAGATAATAAATGAAAAGTTCCATGTTGTGAGATATTAATTTAAGGAGGTGAAAATCAACATGGCAGTTAAAATCCGTTTAAAACGTATGGGCGCTAAAAAAGCTCCTTTCTATCGTATTGTTGTTGCAGACGCTCGTTCTCCTCGTGATGGTCGTTTCATCGAATCCATCGGTTACTACGATTCCACCGTTCAACCGGCTACCGTAAAAATCGACGCTGAAAAAGCTATCGACTGGATGAACAAAGGCGCTCAACCGACCGATACCGTTAAAAACCTGTTCAGCAAGGATGGTATCATGAAAAAATTTGCTGAAGCTAAAGCAGCAAAATAATTTGAGGGGGCGTGATCTACATGAAGGAATTGGTAGAAGTTATGGCCAAATCTCTTGTAAATGATCCCTCTGCAGTAGTAGTGGAGGAGGAGACCACCGGTACAACAACGGTGCTTCGCCTCCATGTTGCTTCTGAAGATATGGGTAAGGTTATTGGAAAACAGGGCCGTATCGCAAAAGCTATCAGAACTGTTATGAAAGCAGTAGCAACCCGTGAAAATGTGAAAGTCATTGTCGAAATTATTTGATTGAGGATGGTATATCGCTATGGATAAAATGATCGTTAGGGTTCCCGTCGCTGTTAAAGCAAAAGTTACTGAAGATTTAAAGTTGAAAATTGTTGGAGATCTCCAAAATACCATAAAGAATATGGAGCTTGATCTGGAACAATTCGAGTTCCAGGCTAAAAAAGCATTGCATCAGGCTGCCACCGATTTGAGCGTGCTTCCGGCTTTGCGCGAACAAATTGACATCGAAAGAAATAAGCGTACTGCTGCCAAACAAGAAGCAGAGGCTAAGCTGAAAAGAGCGGAAGCTCTGGAGCTGGGCGCTGAAATTGGTCATGGTACATTGGAGCGTACTGTAGAAATTACCGTAGGCACCAATATTGATACCCTGATGGGCGCAGAAATCCTTACCGAAGATGGTAAGATTATCGCTTTCCGCGAATAATCCATGGAAAACCAAATAGTTATTGGCAAAATTGTCGCTCCGCACGGTGTGCGGGGCGATATTCGTATATTGCCGTTAACCGATAAGCCGGAACAATTTTTAGACCTGGATTATCTGCTGCTGCCGGACGGACGCAAGCTGACCGTAAAAGCAGCACGCTTTCATAAAAGAATGGTGCTGGTGACTACTGCCGAAATCAAAAGCATGAATGAGTCCGAGCTGCTGCGCGGTATGGAGGTAAGCATTAACGCTGAGGACCTGCCGGAGCTGGAGGAAGGACGCTTTTATGTTGCCGACCTCATCGGTCTGCCTGTTTATGACGAGCAGGGCGAGCAAATCGGCACCTTTAAGGACGCACTGAGCACAGGCAGCAACGATGTTTATGTTATTGCTGTCCCCGGACAGAAGGATTACCTGCTGCCGGCACTGAAGAAATATGTCAAGGAAATCAATCTGGCAGAAAAGCGCATTGTCGTGGAGCTGCCTGAGTGGGTTGAGGCAGAATGAAGTTTTTATTTGTAACCTTATTTCCCGAACAGATTGAGCAGGCCGCGAGCCACAGTATTCTGCAGCGCGCTGCCTCCAAGGGCCTGATTGAGGTAAGCTGCATCAATCCGCGCGATTTTACGCATGACGTGCATCGCACGGTGGATGATTCTCCCTTTGGCGGCGGTGCAGGCATGGTGCTGAAGCCGGAGCCGATGGTGGCTGCCATCCGCAAGGCGAAGGAGCAGCTGCCGAACGCCCGTGTTATTGCGATGTGCCCGGGAGGACGCACGCTCAAACAGAGCATCGTTGAGGAATATGCCCACAGCGGACAGGATTTTATCTTCGTCTGCGGTCATTACGAGGGCTTTGACGAGCGCATTTTCCATTGGGTAGATGAAAAGCTGTCTATCGGCGATTATGTGCTCACCGGCGGCGAAATGCCTGCCATTATTGTGATGGATGCAATTTCCCGCTTTATTCCCGGCGTACTGGGCAAGATTGAAAGTGCGGAGGAGGATTCCTTCAGCACCGGTCTTCTGGAATACCCGCAGTACACCCGTCCGGTGAACTTTGAGGGCCTGGAGGTGCCTGAGGTGCTGCGCAGCGGCAACCATGCGCTGATTAACAGCTGGCGCCTGAAGCAGTCGCTCAAGGCAACGCTCGCTCTGCGTCCCGACCTTTTGAGTGCGGAGCAGAAGGAGCTTTTGACAGGCCGCTTGCCCTATAAAATGAAAAAATCGGAGCGCCGCTTCTATGAGGAGCTGCGTGCCGAAATAGCTGCCGAGCAGGAAACACGCGCGAATGCCGAGGTGAAGGAGGATGAGGCGAATGGCTGATTTATATGTTGGTCTGGTCCATTATCCTATCTATAACAAGCGCATGAACGTTATCGCCGGCGCGGTGACTAACTTTGATATCCACGATATTTCGCGTACCTGCCGCACTTATAACGTGCAGGGCTATTACATCATCCATCCGCTGGAGGTCCAGAAGCAGATTATCGACAAGATACTTTCCTACTGGCAGGAGGGCTATGGCAAGGTGTATAACCCCGACCGTGCCGACGCGCTGAGCCGCGTGCTGTGGCAGCCTGATATCGCAAGTGCGGTGCAGACGATAGCAGAGCGCACAGGCAAGCAGCCTTACGTTGTCACTACGGACGCACGCATTTATCCCAACACCGTTTCCTATAGCTTTATGCGCAAGCAGCTGCAGGAGGGTGACAGACCGGTGCTGCTTTTGTTCGGCACAGGCTTTGGCATTGAGGCGGAAACTATGGCCAAATTTGATTATATTCTGGAACCTGTTTACGGCCCCTGTGACTATAATCATCTTTGCGTGCGCAGTGCCGCAGCCATTATTCTGGACAGGCTTGCAGGCGAGGCCTGGTGGGAAAAAAATTAAAGAAAAATGCAAGAAATTATACACTTTTCTCTTGCATAAATTGTTTGTCTATGATACAATTTACGTTGTGTAATACGGACGGTCCGCTGTGGAGTTCGCACATGAACGTCTATGATTTAGGAGGAAACTATGAACATTATTGAAGTACTGGAACAAGAACAACTTCGTTCCGACATCCCTGAGTTTAAAGCAGGCGACACCGTTAAAGTTTATTGCAAAATCGTCGAGGGCACCCGCGAGCGCGTTCAGCTGTTTGAAGGCGTTGTAATTTCCCGCAGTGGCTCCGGCGTTCGTGAAAACTTCACCGTTCGTCGTATTTCCTACGGCGTTGGCGTAGAAAGAACTTTCCCGGTTCACAGCCCGCGTATTGAGAAAATCGTTGTAGCACGCGTTGGTATCGTTCGCCGTGCTAAACTGTATTATCTGCGCAAACTGACTGGTAAAGCTGCTCGTATCAGAGAAAAACGCTAATCAATCTTTGTTTATAGTAAAAGGGACTGTAGTAGTACGGTCCCTTTTATTACGTTATGAAGCATTTATGCTTTAAAATAAAGCAAATTTACAATTATGTCATAACTGAAGCTGCAATCTATGCTACAATATATCTATATTATTGTAGTTAAAAATCCGGCTTGTGCCGGCGATAGAGAGGAGGCTCATTAGTTGAGCAAGAAAAATGAAACCTCCTGGCAGGATTCTGCCAGTGACTGGCTTGTTTCGATTATTATTGCGGTAGCACTTGCATTCTGCATCCGCACCTTTTTGGTAGAGCCTTACATGGTAGAAGGCTCCTCTATGTATCCTACGCTGGTAAACCATGAGCGTCTTGTCGTTGATAAGCTGAGCTACTTTGTTACCGACCCGAAGAAGGGCGAAATCGTAGTCTTCCGCTTCCCCAAGGACCAGACACGTGACTTTATCAAGCGTGTTATCGCAGTTGGCGGTGACACGGTGGAGATGCAGCAGGGCAAGGTATTCGTCAACGGCAAGCAGCTGAACGAAACCTATATCTACCACAATGACCCGAAGGGCAAAAATATTTCCGATTACCGCAAGGTAGTTGTTCCCAAGGATACCATCTTTGTATTGGGTGATAACCGTAATAACTCTGAGGACAGCCGTTTTGCCGATGTTGGCTTTGTGCCGCTGAAGCTTGTTAAGGGACGTGCGCTGGTTGCCTTCTGGCCGCTGGACAAGATGCGCGTGCTGAAGGCTGGTACGGGTATGGGCGAATGATGCTAGAGGATTTTAAGATTCAGTGGTTCCCCGGCCATATGACCAAGGCGAAGCGCATGATGGAAAGCCAGATTAAGCTGGTTGACGTTGTGGTGGAGATGCTGGACGCACGTATTCCGCGCTCCAGTACCAACCCCATGCTGCAGGATATCCTTGGCAGCAAGCCGAAGGTTATCGCACTGAACAAGATTGATATGGCAGACAAGGCTCAGACTGACCTGTGGCTGGAAAAAATCAAGCACAGCGGTCTGCCTGTGTGCAAGATTGACTGCGCTACCGGTAAGGGCGTTAAGCAGCTTATCAGTGCAGTTCAGCTGGCTGCCAAGCCGGTGATTGATAAATGGCTGAAGAAGGGCGTGCGCAACCGTCCCGTCCGCGTTATGATTGTAGGTATTCCGAACGTCGGCAAGTCTACCCTGATTAACCGCCTCGTAGGCAAAAACAAGGTAATGGCTGCCGATAAGCCAGGTGTAACACGCGGACAGCAGTGGGTAACGATTGCCAAGGGCTTAGAGCTTTTGGATACGCCGGGTGTGCTGTGGCCTAAGTTTGAGGACCCGTCAGTGGGCTTTGCGCTTGCTGTTACCGGTGCCATCAAGGAGGATGTATTCGACAGGGAGCAGGCCGTAGAGCTGCTGCTTGATCTGTTGATACGCAAATATCCTCAGGATTTGCAAACTAAATATGCAGTAAGCCTCGAGCAGGGTGATGATGTCAACGCCGTTATGGCGAAGATTGCCGTTGCCAGAGGTTGTCTGAAGTCTGGTGGACAGCTTGACATCGATAAGGTGGTTCAGCTTGTACTCAGAGACTTCCGAGCAGGACGTTTAGGGCGGTTTACAATCGACGAGCCTTGATTTGTCGTGCCATAAAAACCGCCGCGAGGCGGTTTTTCTTTATGCAGAAATAAATGTTAAGGGGGATACAGAAGATGAATATTAGCGAAATCAAGGAGCTGCTGGCAGGCGCACCGACGGCGGAGCAGCTGGCAACATTAGCAGCAGACGAGCGCAAGGGAGTACAAAAGCTGCTGGCAGCATACAATAAGCGTCTGGAGAAGGCGGCGGCGGAGAAGGAGCGCTTCACGGCGATGCTGAAATTGGAACGCGAGCTGTACGCCGAAGGCTGCGAGCTGATTGCCGGCGTAGATGAGGCAGGACGCGGACCTTTGGCAGGACCGCTGGTTATCGCTGCCGTTATTCTGCCCAAGGATGTGTTTATCAGCGGGCTGAACGATTCCAAGCAGCTTTCCGCTGCTAAGCGCGATATGCTGTATAACGAGGTTATGGCCAAGGCGCTAGATATCGAGGTGAACATCGTCAGCGTCAGCAATATTGATGAGCTGAATATCTATGCCGCAACGCAGCAGGGCATGGCGCAGGTGCTGGAAAACCTGCACTGCAAGCCGCAGGCAGCGCTGATTGACGCTATGCTGGTGAAGGTTCCCGATATGAAGATTGAATCCGTGGTGCATGGTGATGCGCTGAGCGCTTCTATTGCCGCAGCTTCGATTATTGCGAAGGTTACCCGTGACCGCATCATGGAGCGCCTTGATCTTGTTTATCCTGCCTACGGCTTTGCGCATAACAAGGGCTATGGCAGCGGCGCGCATATGCAGGCTGTGAGCGAGCAGGGTGCCACACGCTGGCACCGCCGCAGCTTTGAGCCTGTGAAGAGCATGCAGCTGCCGCCGGTGACTGCTGAGGAAAATATCCTCTATGCTCCGCAGACTGATAACTATGAGTACCCCGTCGAGGAGTAGTCTTGGGAAATACGGCGAAGATTTTGCCTGCCGCTATCTGCAAAATATGGGTTATAAACTGTTAGCCCGCAACTTTCGCTGTCACCGTTATGGTGAGATTGATATTATTGTTGAAAAAAGTGGCTGTATCAGCTTCATAGAGGTCAAGACGCGTGCTTCTACCCGGTTCGGCAGACCGATAGAGGCCGTGACACCGGCAAAGCAAAGAAAAATTCATCGCTGCGCTGAATATTATCTCCAATGCAGAGGTCTGCTGGAGCAGCCGCCGGTGCTTTCCTTTGATGTAGTAGAAATTATCATTGAAAGCACTGTGGCTATCAGTATCAATCATTGGCCGCACTGCTTTTAAAAGAAACGGAGTGTTGATAATGTTTGCACAGATTCTTGGCGAAACAACTTGTGGTATTGATGGTGTACAGATTTTGGTGGAGGTGGACGTGAGCAATGGCCTGCCAAGCTTTGATCTGGTGGGACTGCCGGCAATGGCCGTGCGTGAGTCCAAGGAGCGTGTAAAGGCGGCGCTGCGTAATTCCGATTATCCCTTCCCGATGACGCGGATTACAGTTAATCTGGCGCCTGCCGATTTGCGTAAGGAGGGCAGCGGCCTTGATCTGCCTATTGCCGTAGGCCTCATGACCTGCGGCAGAATTCTGGAGCCAGAAAAGCTGGAAAGCAAGGTTTTCATCGGCGAGCTGTCGCTGGACGGCAGAATCCGCAAGGTTTCCGGCGTGCTTTCCATGATTATGGATGCCAAGAAGTGCGGGGCGCAGGAGGTGTATATTCCTCAGGCCAACGCTGCCGAGGGCAAGCTGATTCATGGCATTGATGTGTATACGGTGGCAACCTTAAAGGAGCTGGTGGAGCACCTGAAGGGGAAGAACATGCTGACGCCGCTGCCGAAGGAAAATATTCTGCAGAATAATAACAGGATTTATCATGTGGATTTTGCCGATGTCAAAGGACAGCTTGTGGCGCGCAGAGCGTTGGAGATTGCTGCCGCCGGCGGTCACAGTATCCTGATGGTGGGTTCTCCGGGCTGCGGGAAGACGATGCTGGCGCGCCGTTTGGTGACGATTCTGCCGCCGATGACGGAGGCCGAGGCGCTGGAGGTCACCAAGATTTACAGCATTGTGGGACTTTTGCCGCAGGCAGACAGTGTCATGCTGGAGCGCTCCTTCCGCAGTCCGCATCACAGCATCAGCGGCAGCGCGCTTCTTGGCGGCGGCAGTACACCGCGCCCGGGAGAGGTTACTTTGGCACATAACGGCGTACTCTTTTTGGACGAGCTGCCGGAGTTTGAACGCGCTACGCTGGAAATGCTGCGTCAGCCGTTGGAGGATGGCGAGGTGAGCATTTCGCGTGTGAGGGCGGCAATGACCTTTCCAAGCAAATTTATTTTATGTGCAGCTCAAAACCCGTGCCCCTGCGGTTTCCTCGGCGACAGCGTGCACCGCTGTTCCTGTAAACAATCGGAAATTGACAGCTACAAGCGCAAGATTTCCGGTCCGCTGATGGACAGAATCGATATGCAGATAAACCTGAGCAGGGTGGAGTTCAGCGAGCTGAAAACGAAGGAAAAGGGCGAATCCTCCGCTGCTATCCGCGAACGTGTGGTAAAGGCGCGACTGGTGCAGCAGGAGCGCTTGGAGGCCTTGGGGATGCACTGTAATGCGCAGATGGGCCGGAGCGAGGTTGTTAAATATTGCCAGCTGGACGCGGCGGCGCAGAATGTTATGGAGCGCTACTTTAATATGCTCAACCTCAGCGCCCGCAGCCATGACCGCATCCTGAAGGTGGCACGCACGATTGCCGACCTTGCAGGTAGCGAGAACATTGAGGCGGTACATCTGGCGGAGGCCATTCAGCTGCGCACCAGCGTGCGGCCGTAGGGAGCAGAGAAGTCTTGCGTAGCTGCAAGATATGCTTTTCTTGGCAAATATGCTATAATTTAAGAAGAAATATTTGAAGCAAGGAGATGGAATGATGCGTAAGACCTTTAATACGACAGCTGTTTGCATACCCGGCGAGCATTATATGGTTGATATCAGTGGACGACTGCAAAAGATTAAAGAAATGATTGTTGCAAAAAAGTATTTCACCATCAACAGAGCACGCCAGTATGGTAAGACAACAACGCTGCAGGCACTTTTCGGCTATCTGCAAAGTGAATATTATACTGTCTTGCTGGACTTTCAAACCTTTGATGCTTCTAAATTTAAGGACGGCAATATATTTTCTATTGCTTTCGCAGGCTCTTTTTTGCATGCGCTGAAGCGTAACCGCCTGTCGGAAAATACAGCCTTGGAAAAGGCCTGTGCAGATTTGAAAAATGCTGCTGTAATCAGTAACAGTATTTTCAGTCTGAAGGAGCTTTTTGAATGCCTGAGAGATATCTGTGCAGCGAGCGATAAGCCTATCGTTTTGATGATTGATGAGGTGGACAGTGCTTCTAATAATCAGGTTTTTTTAGATTTTTTGGCACAGCTCAGGGCGCAATATATCGAACGTGCCTGGCAGCCTGCGTTTCAATCTGTTATCCTTGCCGGAGTATATGACATCAAAAATCTCAAACAAAAGCTGCGTGCGGATGAAGAGCATAAATATAACAGTCCTTGGAACATAGCGGCGGATTTTACGATAGACATGAGCTTTTCACAAGTCGAGATTGCTGCTATGCTTAATGAATATGCCAAGGATTACGGACTTGCTTTTGATACCAAGGTCTTTGCAGGCTGTATTTACGATTATACGGCAGGCTATCCGTTTTTGGTTTCCAGATTGTGCCAGCTGCTCGACGAAAAGGTTTGCTTAATGCCAGAATATGCTTCTAAAAAAGCTGCCTGGACTAAGGATGGCTTTAATGCGGCAGTACGCCTGCTTTTGCAGGAGAAAAACACCCTGTTCGAATCCTTGATAGGGAAGCTGCACGTCTACCCGAAGCTGAACCGGATGCTGAAGGCAGTGCTTTTCTCCGGCAATATGTATCCTTACAGCGCCGATGAAGCAGCTATTGATATGGCTACGATGTTTGGCTTTATAAAAAATAAAGACGGGTATGTAGCGATTGCCAACAGAATTTTTGAAACCAGACTCTATAATTATTATCTGGCGGAGGATGAGCTGCAGAAGAATGAGCTTTACAAAGCATCTCTTCAGGATAAGAATCAGTTTATAACTAATGGCAGACTGGATATGGAGCTGGTGCTCCAAAAATTCATTGTGCATTTTAATGATATTTTCGGTTCGTGTGATGAGCGCTTTCTGGAGGAGGAGGGAAGAAAGTACTTTTTGCTGTACTTGCGTCCTATAATCAACGGAACCGGCAACTATTATGTCGAAGCGCGTACAAGGGATTTATGCAGAACAGATGTGATAGTTGATTATAATGGTGAGCAGTATATTATCGAAATGAAAATTTGGCGCGGAAACGAATATAATAATCGCGGAGAAAGCCAATTAGCTGCTTATCTGGATGCTTATCATACCAAGGTTGGCTATTTGCTGAGCTTTAGCTTTAACAAAAATAAGCAGGCAGGAGTGCAGCGGATCAATGTAGGGGATAAGATAATTATTGAGGCTGTAGTTTAACTTGAGATGCTTAACGCTCTGCGTATTACTTACGGTAGTACGCAGAGCGTTTTTTGTTGCTTTCTTTCTTAAAATGATGTAAAATAAAAGAAAACGAAAGGAACGAAAGTTAATGACAAAAGAAACACTTGCGTATGAGAATATCGACAGAGAGTTTAAAGAGCTGTACGTCAGCGACATCAAAAAAACAGTAGTTGCTTTTGCCAATACAGAGGGCGGAATTTTATATATCGGCATAAATGATGCAGGAGAGGTTGTCGGTCTGCAAAACGTAGACGATGTAATGCAGCAGACAGCCAATACGCTTAAGGACAGCATTGCACCGGATGTTATGCCATTTGTCAAAATACGCGCAGTTACCAAAGATGGTAAACAAATTATTGAGGTTGCGGTGCAAAACGGCACGAGCAGACCGTATTATATTCGTGAAAAAGGCTTAAAGCCCAGCGGTGTTTATATCAGGCAGGGCAGCAGTAACCAGCAGCTGAGCGATGAAGGCATTCGCCGTATGCTGATAGAGGTTAACGGTAAAAGCTATGAAAGCATGCGCAGTATGCAGCAGGAGCTGACCTTTACTGCTTTGCGCAAGCATTTTCAGCAGCGTGAGCTGAAATTGGATGAGGCGCAGTTGCGCACGCTTAAGCTCATCGGTGACGATGGCCTGTACACGAATCTGGCACTGCTGCTTTCCGAGCAGTGCGAGCATTCGCTGAAGGTAGCGGTTTTTCAGGGCAGTACGAGAGCGGTTTTTCGCGACAGACGTGAGTTTACCGGCTCCTTGCTGCAGCAGCTTTACGATGCTTACGCATTTATAGATAATTATAATAAGACTAAGGCAACCTTTCACGGTCTGGAGCGTGTAGATACGCAGGATTATCCGCCTGAGGCTGTGCGCGAGGTGCTGCTGAATTGCCTTGTACACCGTGATTACAGCTTCAGCGGCAGCACGTTGGTCAATATTTACGATGACCGCATTGAGTTTATCTCTTTGGGAGGACTCGTCACGGGCTTAAAAATGGAAACAATTTTTATTGGCGTATCGCAGACGCGCAATCCTGCGCTGGCTGCCGTGTTCTACCGCTTGCGTTTAATAGAGAGCTTTGGTACGGGGATTGAAAAAATTCAGCAAAGCTATCTGGGCGCTGAAGCAAGGCCGGAATTTATTGCGGTTTACGGTGGCTTTAAGGTTGTTTTGCCCAATGTTAATGAGGTGCAGGCCAAGGAGCTGGGCATCAGCGAAACGCAGGAATGCTATGGCTTTGCGGATGAAAAGGACAAAGTAAGGCAGCTGGCTGCTATGCAGGGCTATGTTACCCGCAAGCAGGTAGAGGATGCCTTGCAGGTGAAAACAACTAAGGCCTATATGCTTTTGCAGGAGCTGTGTGATGCAGGCAGGCTGGCGCCTATCGGCGTAGGGAGAAGCAGAAAGTATATCAGCAGGTGAGCTTAACGCTTTGCGTATTACTGACGGTAGTACGCAGAGCGTTTTTTGTTACAAATCTGTAACCTGCTTTACAAAATCACGGATAAATAAAAAAATCCGCAAGTTTTTGTACAAAGTTGTTGACGAAAGATATCCGCAGTGGTAAACTAGGCACAACTTCAAAAAAACCACAAACCGTTGAGACGGAGATCAAGTCAGCAGATGCGCTTACAGAGAGTTCG
>ERZ773221.163-NODE-163-length-83217-cov-4.328383_pt1 | contig 83217 bp, 156 predicted proteins | sample MGYA00580994_ERZ773221 | MGnify/ENA primary metagenome ERZ773221 (study PRJEB29015, sample SAMEA2737758) | human gut metagenome | biome: human gut; feature: human-associated habitat; material: faeces | place: China | collected 2012 ... | reverse complement strand
GCGGATTTTAATAAAGGTCTTTTTGATGACGTCTATCTGAACTTATTCTCTCTCCGCGAGCTGGAAGAGATTATTACCCCCCAGATCAAATACAAAGACCGTCTTGCTGAACTTGACCTGTTAGTTGAAACTGCCGTCGCCGCCCGTATGGCTGAAAACCAAGACAAGATTATTGAGAAATTAGGAGCAATGAGTGAGTAATTTTATTTCCGTAAAAATTGTAGCTGACAGCATTTCTCCTTCAGGCATTCGAATCATAACCTTCGAACTTGAATACCCACGAATAATCCATAGTGAGCTGATGACTCACCGACTGTTAAGTCGAAATGCGATGAGCAGTCGTGCTATTCCGATTAAGAAAAGGATCGAGCAGGTTCAGCAAAATCCTGCAATGCCTGTGAAGTTTGGTAAGAACCAACCTGGAATGCAGGATGCCGGGGAGCACTCAGCACAGCTTGGTGATGGGTACTCGGCAGAAGAGTGGTGGAAACTCGCAGGACTTAGTGCAGCCCGGTTTGCAGCAGAATTTGCAGATGCTGGTTATCACAAGCAGATTGCAAACCGCCTTCTGGAACCATACCAAAGAATGAAGACAGTTGTCACCGCTACAGACTGGAATAACTTCTTCTGGTTGCGTGTTGACCAGGATGCTGATCCTACGATCTATGAACTGGCTAAGGCAATGAAAGAGGCTAGCGATAACTCTATCCCAGACCCTCTTGAACCTGGACAGTGGCATACACCATACGTTGACCACGTTTATGGCTTTGAAGATATCGACGACAAAGAGTGTGCAGTATTTGAAGGCTATTGCGTTCTTGACGAAGAGAACAAGCCTGTAATGCTGACCCTGGAAGAGGCTTTGGCTATTTCCGCATCTTGTTGTGCTCAGGTGTCTTATCGTGTTCTGAATACGAGTAAAGAAAAGGCTCTGGATATCTACGAGAAGTTGGTGAGTGGTAACAAGGTTCATGCCTCACCATTCGAACATCAGGCCACACCCATGACAGAATACAGGGAAATTGAGAACTCTGATTATTTAACTATCGGACATATTAACTTTCCCCGTGACCCAAGCTCTTGGGAAGAAGGTATCACACACGCAGATCGTCAAGGGCAACTTTGGTCCGGTAACCTGCGTGGTTGGCGACAACATCGCCAGTTAGTGCCTGACAATGCAATTTCAGGTTGACAAAGATATCGTTAATTCGTATCTTAGAAGCATATTAATTAGGGGCGATTTTGCCCCTTGTCAGGCAGAATGGAGATTACATGAGTAAAGAGAAACGCAAGCCACCACAACATATTTCGGTCACCATTGACTTCCTGAGAACGGTCCCAGGATTTGATGTTCAGAAAGATAATGACCTCCGCGCTGCCTTATACGCACTCGGTTTTCAGGTTACCGATAAAGATGGGAATCCTAAACACGTAACTGTGTTCCAAAACAAAAATGTAAGATGTGCCAATATGCCATCGACGTATCGTAAGACAATGATTTTTGTCGGAGAAATGCGACCTGATTATAAATACGCGAAGATATACAACGGTGTTGAAATCCTTGATGTAGGGGTTTATTCAGGCAGTGATATGGAATTTGTTTTAGATCTTCCTTACGACATCCCTGTAACTGAAAAAGTTAACACCCGCAAGTATACCAAGCGAGGGGATCGACCAGAGACATTTGAAATCACTTTCGATATTGAAGACGAAGCTCGTCTGGGCGATGTATTTGGCCTGGAGGACGAATGAGTAAAGAAAAAACGAAATGGAAAGACCGTGGCTTCGATGATAAGCATCATTATGCCGGGTGGCTCTACTTCAACGATTTAACCGATGACAGTAAAATGTACGACGATGTTTACTATGATGAGTTTTCTGGTAAAATAGTTAACATCGTTGCGCCAGATCAAAACGAGAAAGACGATCAGGATGTTGACGAGGCAGATAAGTTTTTGTCTCAATTTGAAGAAGAATAAGGGGAAAGTTTGATCAATACAGTTGTGAAGAGTGATGGCAGTGTGGTTCCATTTGAACCAGAACGTCTAAACAAGGCCGCTATCTTTGGTGATGACGGTAATGGTAACTGGTCGTATATCTCAATGGATGCATATAAGCGACTGTATGACGGCTGCACCACTCGTGAAGTTAACCAGGCATTGATCGACGCCTGTGTCAGTCGTAAAGACGAAGCCCATTCACGGATGGCTGGGCGCGTCCTGATTGGACAAATCTACAAGGAAGCTTTTGGCGGATTTAAGAAAATCCCAAGCCTTACCGAGTTTTACCAGGACATGGTGATGCGTGGGTACTGGGAAGAAATGGGTTATACTGGACCTGAGCTGTTAAGCTTTGATCAAGTCATTGACCACAGTAAGGACCTGAGTTATGGGTATGCGGTTCTGAAACAGTTCCGGGATAAGTATGGTATCAAAGATAACATCAATGATATCCTGTTCGAATCCCCACAGATGATGTTCATGGGTATTGCTATGGCTGTTATGAAGAATATGCCACTATCCCGCAGGAAGAATGACGTCATCAGACTGTATACGTATCTCTCTGATCTTAAAATCAATGCACCAACGCCGTACCTGAATGGGTTGCGTACTGGTAAAACTGGATATGCATCCTGTTGCATTATCAAAGCAGACGATACAGCTAAAAGTATTGGTGTTGCCCGTGAAGTAGCGTACACTATGACAGTAGCACAAGCGGGGATTGGATATTATCTGTCTTCTCGTTCTATCGGCGATGGTGTTCGTGACAATACGATCAAGCATATGGGTAAACTCCCTTATTACCGTGGAATTGATGTCGGTGTTAAGGAAAATCGCCAACAATCCCGTGGTGGTTCTGCAACGGTATCTTTCCTTGCGCTAGACCCGCAAGTTGAAGAACTGATGCGCCTGCGTAACCCGATGACGGTTACCTCAAAGCGTATAAATACGATGGACTATTCGATCGGTGTCAACCACTCGTTCATGAATCGAGTGGCTAAGAATCTGGACTGGATGTTGGTGTCGTATAAGGATGCCCCTCAGCTGCATGAGGGTATGTTCCGAATGACAATGCAGGAGTTTGATGCTGAGGTTGCCCGTGTAGCAGCAGATACGAAGATTCCAAAAACTTGGGTGAAGGCGCGTGATCTGGCAATGGAGCTGATCACTCAACGTGCAGAAACTGGTCGCCTGTACGTGTACTGGCCTGACGAGATGAACCGACACACACCGTTCTTGGAGACAATTTACTCCTCTAACCTGTGTCAAGAAATCTGTCTACCAACAAAAGGGTATACAGATATGCGGAACATTTTCAACCCGACTGTCGATGATGGTGAAGTTGCATTGTGCTTTATCGCCTCTCTTGTTGCTGGTCGTATTTCCGAAGAAGAATACGAGGATGTTGCTTACTACACCGTCCTGATGATCGACAACGTTATGGATATCATGGACTATCCGTATGAGAATATGAAGTACACAGCCGAATCTCGTCGTTCGATTGGTGTTGGCCTAACCAACCTTGCACACTACATCGCGAAACACAAAGTCGCGTATGGTTCTCCTGAGAGCAAACAGTTGGTTCACGATCTGGCAGAACTGCATAGCTTCAGCCTGCATAAGGCAAGTCTGCGACTGGCTAAAGAGCGTGGTGTTGCTCCGTGGATGAATAAGACTAAGTACCCGCAGGGTTGGTTGCCTATCGATACCTATAATAAGGCAGTTGATAGTGTCGTGAAGAATCCGAGCCTGAAGCAGGACTGGGAAACTTTGCGCCAGGAAATCATCGAAAATGGTGGTATCCGTAACAGTGTTCTGGAAGCTTATATGCCGAACGAAAGTTCATCATTGGCTACCAACACAACAAATGGCCTGTATCCGGTACGTGACCATGTGATCTTCAAGAAATCCCCTCAAGGCTCTGTGCTGTTTATCGTGCCTGAGTATGAAGAGCTGAAGGAATATTACACATCGGCTTGGGATATCGATACGAATGACTTGATTGATATCTATGCAATCATTCAGAAGTTCGCAGGGCAAGCAATTAGTGCGGATCTTTACATCGACTATACCCAGTTGCCTGATGGTAAGATTTCCATGAAACAACAACTGGGATATCTGATCCGCGCCACGAAGATGGGGATGAAGACATGGTATTACCTGAACTCCAAGGTTGGGGCGGGAGACTCCCTCACTGAGGAACTTCATGCTAAAGCAAAAGCTGAGGAAGAGACAAGGGCTGTTGCACCACTTATCGCTGGGGATACTGAAGATCCTTATTGCGAAAGTTGTTCTTTATAAGTTGTAGGGGCTTCGGCCCCGTTTTTGAGGAGAGAAAATGGCAGTTTTTAACGTAGAAAACACCGCACATAAGACCGGGGACTACCCACTGTTCCTTGGTCAACAGATGGGGATGTATGACTCCATCAATAAAAAGTATCCGCAACTGTTTGACCTGTATAAAAAGCAGAAAGAACAGGACTGGTCAGAGGATGAAGTTGAACTGAGCCAGTCTATCACTGACTTTGCTACTTGCAGCAAATCGACTTACGACGTCATGGTGCAGACCCTGATGTGGCAATGGGAAGCTGATAGTGTTGCAGCACAGTCTATCATCTGTCTGTTTGCACCCTTCATCACGAATAGTGAACTGTTCGCCATGATGATGAAGCAATCAGAGATTGAAGTCCTACATGCTCTGACGTATTCTGATATCGTTCGTCAATGTCTGCCTAATTCTCGCCAGATCATTGAAGATATTCAGAACAACCAAGCAGTCCTTGAACGCTCTGGCGTCATTGTCAAATTCATGCGTGAATTAGAGATCCTCGGTGCTCGATACCGTATTGACCCGGACTCTGTTGACAAAGAGGAAATCCGTCGAGGAATCCTTAGAGCGATGTTCTCCCTGTTGGGGCTGGAAGGTATTGAATTCATCTCTAGCTTTGCCTGTACGTTCGCTCTTGCAGAACAGGGTGTGTTTGTCCAGGTGGGGCAGCTAGTACAGAAAATTATGTTGGATGAGATGCTGCATACCAAGATGGATTTCGGAGTTATCGATATCCTTCTGAAAGACCCGGTATGGAAGGCCAGTTTTATCGCAATCAAACACGAGCTGAAAGCAATCCTGGATGAAGTTCGTACCAATGAATATGGTTGGGGCGATTATCTCTTCAGTGAAGGCCGTGCGATCATCGGGTTGAACGCTCCATTGCTGAAAGATTGGACTGACTGGAACTGTGCTCCGATCTACGATTACTACGGCATTGAAAAAGATTTCGTAGCACCAAAACGTGATCCTCTCCCGTTCATGGATGTTTGGATGAACCCTTCCAAGCAACAGAATGCGAATCAGGAACAAACAAACACTGATTATCGTCTTAATGCGACAGTCAATGACGCTGAAGATGAAGTCTGGGATTTTTAAGGAGTAATAATGGATAGCGCCAATTTTGAGTCTGTAGTATACGATCCGTCCAAGCTGGTAGTTACTTTTGGAGGAGAGCGTGTGGTAGGCTTCTCAAGTGATATGAAAATTTCCATTTCCCGTCGATTGCACGGAGTAGCTAAGGCTAAAATCTATTTACAGGCTACCAGCCCTTGGGTATTAAAGCTTAAACAGGCGCTAGGCCATCCTGCAAGGGTTGAGGCAGCGTATCCCGTTTTTGGAAATCTATCAGAATCCATGCGTTTCGTTGGGGACTTGGTAGTTAAAGGGTATGATGTTGACTACACATCAGAAATCCCAGTATTCACATTCCTTCTTGAATCGGAGAAACAATGAATCTGAAGAATTCAACCTTCACCATTTATGGTAAGGATAACTGCTCACACTGCGTCCGTGCGAAGGAGTTTGCCATTGCAAATGGGATCGAGTATATCTACCTGACACTCGGGAAGAATTACACCAAGGAAGAGCTGGTTGAGCAATGCGCCCCGGTTATCCCTCGCACCGTCCCGCAGATTTTCCGTGAGACGGACTCCTCAACGGAGTACATTGGTGGCGCGGATGACTTCATTGCTTTTGTGCAAAAACATATGAAATCCTGTTGACATAGCAACCTTCTGTCTGTATGATTTATGTAATCCTGCCGAGAAATCTGTCCGGCAGGAAATTTAGAGGAGAATTCGAATGAGTAAGAAAGCACTGCGTAAGGCATATACCAAGGAACTGGCTCTGGAACTGCGTGGCAAAAGGCCGAAGAATAAACGCTCTTCTGATGAAGAACTTCAGCAACTTGCAGCAGACGCTGCCGCTCGCGGGGGTTACTAATGTCAAAAAAGGCCGCAGTTGTAACCACTGACTTACGACCTTCTCTGGCAAAGGAGTTTGTTTCTCTGGTGTGGGACCGACTGATCGGGGATTTTGCTACTGGATTGCAGGTGCAGGTTGAAAGTCTCCAGAACATGGTGAAGGGAGAGAAAGACGTATATTTTGCCAAGGAAATAAAGGAGAAAAAAGAACGCCTTCGTAAAACTCTCTCTACAGGGGTTCAACAGAAAGTGTTTGATAAATTGGTCTGCCAGTTGGCAGAGGCTTTGACAGAAGAAGAGCTGAGATACGCGATCTTCCAAGAGAAGATTACGATCAAGATTCATGGGGTAGCCTCCCAGCTCGAAGCGGCTTTTGAAGAGGCGGTGGGAGAGGCCTAACCTGAAAAAGGAGGTCTTTTGAAACTTACGCTGGAACAACTCAACAAAATCTTTCCGAATGGAGCGAAGGCTGGCAGAAATGCCAAGTTTATTGGTCCTTTGAACGATTTGTTTGAGAAGGGTGGTATTAATACTGTCAACCGCATTGCCGGTTTCCTCTCCCAAATCGGGGTGGAGTCCGCAGAGTTCCTGTATACCAGAGAGCTTGGAAACAATGCCTACTTTAATAAGTATGATACCGGACCAATTGCAAAGCGACTTGGCAATACACCAGAAAAGGATGGTGACGGAGCTAAGTACAAGGGACGTGGTCTGATCCAAGTCACCGGGCTTGCAAACTACAAAGCTTGTGGTAAAGCCTTAGGGTTGGATCTCGTCAATCACCCTGAATTACTTGAACAGCCGAAATATGCAGTTGACAGCGCTGGTTGGTACTGGAACATGAGAAACATCAACGCCGCTTGCGATGCTGATGATATCACCAAAATCACCAAGCTGGTAAATGGCGGGACTAACCACCTCGCAGAAAGAACCGCATACTACAAAAAGGCAAAATCTGTTCTAACCTCTTAAGGAGAACCACATGGGAAGAAGCAAAGAGGCTCGTGCAACCAAACTCAGCGTTCGCCAGCAACAACGTGCTGAGAGACAAGCCAAGCACCACCCTAAATTCGATGAGGAAAGGAATAGCGCTCCACCGCTGACTCCTCTGAATGACAAGCAGCAAGATTACCTTCACAAGTTGCAAACTTGCAATATTGTTATCGCAAAAGGTATCTTCGGTACAGGTAAAACTTACCTGGCATCGGCTTACGCTGCTGATCTGCTCCGTAAGAATGAACTTGACAAGATCATTGTCGCTCGCCCTTATGTGCAGACGGGTAAAACCTCCGGCTTCAAACCGGGAACATCGTTGGAAAAACTCTTCCCGTATGTTCGTAACATGTTAGACACCATCCGTAAACGTATGGGCGACGGTGCCTATTACAATGCGCTTAAAGATGGTCTGAATGGGCGTATTGAAGTTCAGGAGTTGGAAAGCATCCGTGGTCGTTCATTCGATGAAAGAAGCTATCTCCTGATCGACGAAGCCCAGCAGAGTACCCCAGAGGAAATGTTGAGTATCATCACACGTATCTCTGACAACTGTACACTCGTGGTCATGGGGGATGCCTCTCAGAAAGATATCCACGGAATCTCCGGTCTGGAGTGGGTGGAAGATTTCCTGAGCCGGAACGGGATCGCGGGTGTGGGTATTGTAAACTTCGACAACCCAGATGATGACATCGTCCGTGGTGGTATGGTTCGTGACATTGCCAAGGCGTTAATCGCCGACCGTGCAGAAGGACGCTATACTCCACTGGCTTCGTAACGGAGGCTTATGGCTTATTATACAGGCGTGGGGTCGAGGGAGACCCCTCCTGAGGTTATCAGCATCATGGAAGATGCTGGTTTCCGCCTTGCAAGGTGTGGATTCACCTTGAGAAGTGGAAAAGCAGGCGGCGCAGATGAAGCATTCCAGGTCGGAATGCAAAAATATTACGAATCTCTTGACAATGGGAAGCAAGAAGAGTATCGTACACATTTGGCGGAGATCTATATACCCTGGGATGGATTTGCATCTGACAATGACAATCTCTGGGATTTCTGGGATTATCCTTTAGATTATCTTGATTATCTGATTCCCGACCAAAAGGTTGTACGTGAGGAACTGGTTGAGGAGATTCATCCTAATTTTGAAGCTCTTAAAAGAAAAAGAGGAGCTTTTGCGCTCCATTCTCGTAATGTGCATCAAGTCTTGGGGGCCAATATCCTCGATCCACGTCCCTCTGCATTTTGTTTGTACTATGCCAAAGAAGATAGGAACGGAAATCCTAAGGGAGGTACTGCAACCGCAGTTAATTTAGCCAGAAAGTACGGAGTTCGGGTTCTTAACCTGAACACACCTGATAAACTAGCCTTGTTGGAGAGGTTCTTAAGATCCTTGGAGGAAAAACGTGGCATCCAGATTTCGCGATAAGCTTAATAATTCTTATTGTCTCGTTAAAGTTGATGGGCAGGGCTGGTCGGTTGGTAAAATCGGTAACAAAGTGATTTTCATTACTTACAAGGATGGCGGGATGAAAAACATCTGTAACACAGACGATACTGATTTATTCAGATACTTCTTGGAATCCATTGAGTACCAAAGTAAGAGAGAGTTATTCGTTGGTGACAAGGTGAACGTTGACAAGTTCGGACCGTACTATGTGGTAGATATCGGTCACCGTGAGAAAGACGGGAGTATTAAGTACCTTATAGCTCGATAGGAGGAGTATGACAGTTAGTATTCATGGGATTCTTTCCCATCGGAGACTGATGGAACTGAAGAATTGTGGAGTCGTCGAGCCTGAATTTTTCGAGTCCGAGGTGACAAAGTATTACAATCTCTATCTAAAGGTTGTGGCTGAATCACTTTATAGAATGAATGACGGGTTCTTTACCCGGATGATTTATAGTCGTTCCGCTGCCGAGCGGGATGCCTCTTGGATGTTCCCGGATCGTCGTGACCTGTTGGAACATTTGATTTACCTAGATGGAAAATCTCAGTACGTGAGTTTGACCAAAGAAGAGCTTAACCACTTTACGCTGTTGCATCAAGCGGCAGTAGCCTCAGAACGCGCCAAGAGGGTACTCCTGTGCTTTAAGTACAGCGACCAAGTCCTTGTGGATGATGATTCAGGGTTCAATATAGACTGGTTGTTACGGAATGCATACACATTACGACAACTGATTGTAGACGCGAATGGGGAGACACAAGATGCAGAATAACGACAAAAAGAATTACTTTGGCTTTGGCGGTGGTTTTGGTGGGGAAGGTTCTTTCTGCTATCCAATGCCCTCTCATGAGCATGTGATCTATATTCATGATTTGGATTATATGGAAGACCATTTTAATAAATTACAACAAATACGCCAAGCCAACCCAGACGATATGGTGCGTGTTATCATCAACACTTACGGTGGACGTGTCGATATCGCAATGGCCTATGTTAGCGCGATGCGTGAGAGTCAAGCAACCGTAGTGACCCATGCAGAGGGACAGGTGTGTTCTGCTGGGACAATCTTATGGCTGGCTTGTAAAGAGCGCACTGTGGCCCCAATGACGGAATTTATGTTCCATAACTATCAGGGCGGGGCATTTGGTGATGGGGCTAATATTTATACCCAAGTGCTGTTCTATAAACAACACTTCGATCGTTTAATCGATTATTTCTACAGAGGGGTATTGACGGATGGGGAGATCAACACAATCAAAGGTGGCGGGCAGGTGTGGCTGGATGAAGTTGAGATCACGAAACGAACCCGCGCAGTGATTTTGGATGATAAAAATATCGAAAGGATGAAATCCGGTAAAAATCCGATCGTAACCCCTGTTGGTGTGAAAGATACCCAGAAAGAGGACACTGTTACTGGAGATCCTGACCGCAGTGTTGTCCTGAAGGTACATGTCGATGGCGAGACTTTCTCGTTGGATGTGAGAAACCTGAAGGCCTCTGATTTTGATATCTTCAACATTGATGAGCTGCAAAGCATCCTGTCACAGGTCGGGGCTATTGCACAAGGGGAAGAGAATGCTCTGGAGATCACTTCTCGTGATCGCCAAGCACTAATCGAAGCTCTCCTGACCGCAGGTGAAGTTATCATCGACACCTTTGGGAATGCCGAGTAATGAGTGCTCCCCTGAAGAAAAAGGGGGAGCGTAGGGATTATGACGTCTATGAGACCCCTGAATGGGCCGTACAGGCCCTTTTGGATGTTATCCCTATCAACCCCTCATGGACATACCTGGAGCCTTGCAGAGCGTCTGGGAGGTTCTATAATCACATGCCTCTCGGTTCAGCTTGGGGGGAAATTCGTGAAGGTGTGGATTATCTCAATACCTATTATCCAAATCACGTTGATTGCATCATCACCAACCCGCCATATTCATTGGCCCAAGAGTTTGTGACAAAAGCACTTGACGATGCCGATGTCGTGATTATGCTTTTACGGTTAGGGTTCCTTGAGAGCATGAAGCGATGGGAATGGTGGCAAGAGAATCCTATCACCAGTCTGATGGTGTTGTCTCAAAGACCATCATTTACTGAAGATGGTAAAACAGACGGAAGTGGGTATGCTTACTTTGTCTGGGATCGGAAGAACAGGCTGAATCTTAAGCCATTTTATTTTTTGGAGGGACAAGACGATGAGTGCCGCAAGCAAGATGCGAGGGATCGCAGAAATCGCAAACGCAGCAATCCCGCCCGAGATGAACCAGCTGTACGACAACATGGTGGAGGGGATTCACCAATGTGCCAAGAAGGGACTTTTGGGGATGGGGATGGTGATAGATCTGCCGGATCACCTGCTTGATTATTTGCCTCATATTATTGCTGATCTTCGTGGTGGAGGTTTCGAGGTTGATGTCGTAGAAGTTGAACCCTCTATGCAAGGCATTAGAGCACGATTGTATATTACATGGTAAACCCGCTTCGGCGGGTTTTTTAGTTTTTGTACTTGACTCCCTGCACAGCTTCAATTATGCTTCTCGTATTAGAGGAGATTGCTATGAAATTCTACATTTATCACCGTCCTATGCATACCATCAAATTCAAAGAGTACATGGGCGACCTGATCCATGTTTCTTGTGAAGAGAAAGATTTCAGCCCGGATGGGGAGCGATGGAAAATTAAACGTTGCAATCGTCCTGAGACCGTGTATAATCGATTGAACAAAATGCTAGCTTCTGGTGGCGTCCCTTCAGATGGTATTTATCCACTATCCGACAAACGCTCACTTAAGGATCTGGTTTCTTATATGAATACTTGGGGGGATGAAGGTGAGTGAACAAAACGCTTTTGAGAAACTTCTAGCGGTGGTTAACTGGTTGGGGTGTCAGGATGAAAATCTGTCTGAAGGGCTGAAGTCGCCGCAAGATGCACTCAAGTTGTACGATTACTGGCAGGAAAATGAAGATAAGCTTCCTGAAGTGGCAGATGAAGAAAAAGACGATGATGGGCGTTGGGTATTTATGTTCCGTAAACACGCACTTGGTTACGACCCGTTAGGGCATGATTCTTCTATTTTAGAAGCATTAGGAGAAGAGAAGTACGATTCTGAAAACCAAGACATGAATATTAGCTTTTATGACATTCGCCCAGCAGTTCGTAAGATGTATATCGAAGATGCCGAGTGGAAACTGCAAAAGGAGTATGGCCTTGTTCGATGAAAAATTTGAAGCGTGGTTCAATGAGAACTACCCGCATGTGAACGATCCGATCATCCGTGCCATTGCTCACTGTGCTTGGGATTCACGTTGGGAGCTTCTTGTCGAGGAGTTCCGTGAAATGGAGAGAAAAGCAAATGACAGGACCAGTCGTTCGTAACCGGATTCGTGAACTCCAGGTGTTCCGTGTGAACCCTGGTCAACACAGTGTTGAATCCCACATCTGCTGGCTTGAGCGCGGAGCATATTTCTTTGACGCTGCTTACCAGCGCCCGTATGTGTGGAAGAGAAAGGAACAGCAACAGTTTCTGAAGACATTGGTGTCTGGATTCCCGCTCGGAAACGTGGCAGTCGCCAAGCATGATGACTGGGACCGTCGAGATGGTCCTTGGCTTGAGGTTGTTGATGGGAAACAACGTTTGACAACGATCAATCTATTCATCACGAACGAGATCCCGTTTGTACTTCCTGATGGTAAAAGCCTGTACTGGTCTGACATGACCCGTGGAGAACAATTAGCATTTGGCAACCCATTCTTACCTGTGTTAACATTAGAACAAGCAACAGACAAGCAGATCCTCGATTACTTTATCGCGGTCAACTTCTCTGGTGTTCCACAAAGTAACGCACACAAACAAGCAGTCCTTAAAATGAGAGGAGAAATACAATGACCAATAAAACTTATACCGTTATTAAAGACCTGTGTAATGAAGCTATGGGAACACCGTCTACTGTTGGTCAAAGGGTAACAACAGTCGTAGCAATCCCTGCTGGTACAGAGGTGGCTGTTTATTCCGATGATACGTTGTGCGTGACCTCACGCACTCTTCGGGATGTTTACTTAACCACGGGAGGAGGATCAAGAACTTCAAGATTCGGTCAGATTGTTGATCGTACCTTTGTTGTCCGTATTGGCAATGATATGTACGAAGGTAACGATTTATATTCAGCGGAAGAGCTGGGGATTACTGGATGAATCTTTACGCAAAGCTTACTAACCCGAATGCGGGTTGGTCTTATGATGAGAAACGAGCAAAAGAGTTTCTGAAAACTCATGATGAGGAAGAAATTCTCTCTGTGCTTGAAGTTGCTATTGGTCGTAGCAGCACAGCCATAACTCTGAATGAGCATGGAAAACACTGGAACAGTGTCCAGTTTACATTTTTCGTTGAAGGTGAAAATGGTCTTGAAGAGTACGATATCTTCATGAATAAAAACAATCTTCCCCAAATTTATAAAACTTACTGTGATATGGTGATGCTATGAAAGTAACTGCATTTTTAAAACACGATCTGTACCCGTATTACGTTGTTCTTGAGGGCGACCTTCAAGAGAATTTCGATGTAAAAACATCATGCGGTACATATAACCGTGGAAAGGTGATATATGTCAGACCAATTGATGAGTTTGGTAAACACCAAGAGGCTCGCAATACTATTACAAAAGAATATGATCGACTTCACCGTCAATTAAAGATTGACGTGTTGAGGCACAACGGTGTAAACTTCATCAACACAGAAAATTTCTAAGGAGAAAAGATGAAAGTATATCTGGTAGGTGGCGCTGTTCGTGATGGTCTGCTGGGTCGTCCAGTTCATGACCGTGATTACGTGGTTGTGGGTGCAACACACGAAGAGATGATTGAAAAAGGTTTCACCCAGGTTGGCGCTGCTTTCCCGGTGTACTTGCATCCTGAAACTAAAGAAGAATACGCACTGGCCCGTACTGAGCGCAAAACGGGTGAGGGCCATACTGGCTTTGAGACCTTCTTCAGCCCGGATGTAACTCTGGAAGAGGATTTATCGCGTCGTGACCTGACGATCAATGCGATGGCTAAAGACATGGAAACAGGATTTATCATTGATCCGTTCAACGGTATGGATGACCTGTCGAATATGATTCTTCGTCATACTACGTCGGCGTTCATGGATGACCCTCTGCGTATTCTGCGTCTTTTCCGTCTTAAGTCGCAGTTGGGTGAGAGTTGGTCTGTTGACCATAAAACATACACACTTATGTTTAATAATCGTCACCGTCTTGCGGAGATTAGCCCTGAGCGGAAATGGAAAGAAATGGAAAAGGCCTTAAATTCCAAAAACTTCCATAATTACGCCTACCACATGTCGATTATGGGAGAACTTCCAGAACTGGATGCCCTACGTGGAGTAGAGCAGCCACCAGAACATCACCCTGAGGGAGACGCTTTCATTCATACGTTGATGTGTCTGCAACAGGCCGATAAAACCTTTTGCTCTCCTCAGGTGAAATTTGCGGTGCTGTGTCATGACTTTGGAAAGGCGATCACTTTCCGTAAGTACGGTAATCTTCTCGGTCATGAAGAGGCTGGTCTTGACCCTGTGCGGACGCTGTGCAGTCGAATTCGAGTTCCTAACGAATTCAGGGATATTGCACTGTACGTGACAGAGCACCATACTCGTGTGCATTGCATTTTGGGCCGTGGGAATAATAAAGGAATCAAGCCACGTTCCATGATGAAGCTTTTCGAAGCCGCAGGTAACGTGGCTAGTCAGAAGACACAGGATAAGGTGTTTGCCTTAGCAGACGCTTGTTTCTGCGATGCCCGTGGTCGTGGTGCCACCCACGCAGACAAGGAATACCCGCAAGGAAAAATTCTCCTTGATGCTTTCGAGGCGGTTGTAAATACGGACAGCAAGGCGGTATCTTCCGCAATGCTGGAGAAAGGCAAAAGCGGTAAGGAGATCGGTGAGGCGATCCGTGTTGCACGTATCGATGCAATCCGTAATGTTCTTAAGGAGAGATCATGAAACTTGTAAGTCACGAAGACTTTAACCTGTGGTGGATAAGACGCTCTCCAAAGAATACTATAGACGCGAAGGCAGAGTATGCTCGACTTGTGGCGAGATGTGATTACCCGGCTTGGGAATTCCTTAAGTTCTTGGAAAAAGAGGCGAACAATTTTAGGACTGCATATGAAGGGAAAAGGAAATTTCTTGTGTGGAAAAATGGGGAGCTTCCTTTCCGCATAGAGAAGGTGGAAATCTTCGATATAACTGAGTATGGGACTGATCACTCAATCAGTTTTAAAGGGATTTCTTGGGCAACTCTATTTGAGAAAACGCTGCTCAACCATGCATTAGCAAGACTTTTCAACCTGGCAGACAGGCTCACGGAAAAAGATGAAAAACTGCTTGAACTTGAGTCTTTCAAACAGACCAGGGATGAGCTTGGGAATTGGCTGGAGGCGCAGAACAATGTCTAAGGACAAAGAAGAGTACACCTACGAGAAACATCATTTCTTTCTGGACAAACATGCAGGGAAGCAAGTTTGTGCATGGTGCGGTTTAGTAGCCCTGCGTAACAAGGCCACAGACTGGTGTATCGAAAAAGGTTGTAATTATCGCTTGCATCCAAGCTACAAGGGTGCTATGTTTAAATACACAGAGTTCTTCAAAAAAGGATAGGAAAATGAATTATATTGATGGTGTTGTGATCCCCGTGTGGGCATTTATTTTCGATTATGCATTCTTACTTATGTTCGTGTTCAGCCTCCTAGCTGGGCTGGGGATTGGTATCAGTTACCGGGCAGAAGATGATACCATCTGGGACAAGTATGGCCTGCCAGCTTGCCTTGCGGTTATGTGTGGATTATTCCTTCCGGTCATGATCGCGATTGGTGTGCTACTGTTCCCGGTTATTGTGATTGTTGCGGGGGTTGCTATCTTAGCATTGGGGGCATTCCTTCTTGGTAAGTTTTTGAAAGAAAGGAAAGAAAAATGATTTTTGCCATTATTTATATTGTTCTCGGTATCATCACAGCAGGGGCTGTAATTTACCACACCCTTCGTGAACAAGATTTACTGAGGGTCGAAGATATTTTAATTTCCCTGATCTGTGGTGTTTTTTGGTGGTTAGCTATTTTATGTGCCATTTGTGGTTGGGTAGGGAAGCATCTGAATAGTAGGACAGTTGTGTACAGGAGAAAGAAATAATGAAGACACGTATGTATTGCGTAGTAAATCAGTATATTGCAGGTATCCATGCCGGAATTCAGTCCGCTCATGCGATCGCTGAGGTATTCCGTGACTACACCCCTGCCAAGACAAAGGCAGGTAAGTTAGTATTGGAATGGGCTGATGAAGATAAGACTATCATTGTTCTTAATGGCGGTTATCAGTCAAGCCTTCAATCCCTGTGTGAAAAGCTGATCCCTGTTTCAGCTACGTACCCGTGGGCCTCGTTCTGCGAGGAAAAGGATGCTCTTAACGGGGCAATGACGGCAGTTGCTGTTGTACTACCAGAGTATATGTACAATCCACAATACATGGAAGTTGCGGATCTCGTATACCGACCAGGTCAACTGTCAGGTCCACAAATTGCGAATCAGTATCGTGATGAGATGGGAAATGTTATCCACAACTATACCCAAGTGGAGAAAGACTTGATTACCATGATCAAATCTTTCCGACTGAAAGGAGAATAGCATGAATGATGTTCGTGGCGACACACTTAAGATAGGTGACTCTGTTTATATTTATTTCGGGTACAATGAACTAAAACCCGGCATTGTAAAGCAGATCCGTGGTAAGCTGGCTAAGGTGTTGGTTGATGCATACCCTAACCGGAAAGAAGACGAGAGTCGTTACTCTTTGTCTAAGTGGAAACCTGGTATCTGCATGATCAAGGCGGAAGAGCCTACTGGTTATTATCCAGATGAGGTGATCCTTCTGCTCGAAGAGATCCGCCGTCTGCGTGACGAAGCCCCGATGAATAAAGATGGTCTGCCCACAAAGCAACTGTGTCAGGGCCTCCTGAACTTTTGGGATATGAAACGCCCGATGAAACTGGTAACCTCCTAAGGAGAGATGATGGAAAATTTCGAAGTGATGCGATGCCACTCAGGAAGTTTGGCTTATGGCACAAATCTGCCAACTAGCGATGTGGATATCCGGGGTCTGTTCTGCGCCCCTCCTAAATTCATTCGCACCCCGTTCTTTAACATCAAAGAGCAGACACTGGAAGATGAAGAAGATGGGAAGATTTATGAGCTGACAAACTTCATGAAATTGTTTGCAGAGATGAACCCCAACATTATCGAACTGATGTTTGTCGATGATAAGGATATTCTGCAAACCTCTGAAGTTTATGAATATCTTCGCACAATGGCCCCGGCGCTACTGACCAGTAAGGTAGCGTTCTCCTTTTCTGGGTATGCGATGGCTCAGTTGAAGCGTATTCGTGGTCACGATAAATGGATCAGCAACCCGCAGCCTGAGGCAAAGCCTACGCAAAAGGAATTCTTCCGATTAGTTCACAACTATAGTGAGAACGAATTCCTTGCCGGGGCAATTAAACATGATCGTTTCATGGAAGCAATGAACAACCTCAACGATATGTGTATCCTTGTGCCTTATGGGAATGATATCTACGGGGTGATGGAAAACTTCAGCAGCTCAGGGATGTTTAATACCGATGGTTCGATCCGTCGTGTAGACTACCAGCAGTTATCGGATGCTGATAAAAGAAGAAAGCCTGTGTTCATTGTCAAGTACCTAGCAGAAGACCACAAACAGGCGAAAGAGAAGCATCGTAACTATTGGACATGGAAACAGAACCGAAACGAAGTTCGTCATCAGCTCGAAGTTGACTTTGGTTATGATACCAAACACGCGATGCACCTTGTACGCCTGATGCGTATGGCAGAAGAGATTCTTTCTGATGGGAAGGTGCTTGTGAAGCGTCCTGATGCTCAGGAACTTCTCGATATCCGGGCTGGTAAGTGGACTCTTGACGAACTGCTCTCATGGGCTGACGAGAAGGACCATTATATCCGGGAAGATTTGTACAAAAAGACACAGCTTCCTAAAATGGCGGATCTTGACCTGTTTGCCAGGGTTCTCATGACGGCTCAGGATATGTGCTGGAGTAAAATGGTATGATTGAAGCACTGGTAGGAATATTTGGTGTTGCATATTCAATCATCGCCGTGGTATACTCAATCAGGATGGAAAAGGACACAGTCCTTAAGCAAATCTATAAGGCCAAGACGGATCGGGATTGGTCTGAAATTTGTTTTGCCATCGGTTTTGCATGGCCCTTCGGGGCCTTAATCCACTATGTTATGAGGAGAAGAAATGCGACAGCTTGAGTTTATGGGTAGAATGGTAGAACTGATTTCCGAATGGCAATCAGAATATAAAATGCACAGGAATCTCTCCGAAGAGCCTGAGAACTGGCCCGACACCAGAGATCAGGAAGATTGGTTGGAGGATTTCTTTGTTTGGCTACAATGTAAGGGGTATACAGTATGAGCTATGGACCGCTGACCGCAGAGCAGGCTAAGATCCTGCAAGACCGTTATTATGAGCAGCAAGGCATCAAGAAAGTTGTCTGGCCTTCTTCCGGTGATACCGGAACTGTGAAATGCATGCACGACGCTTGTCCTAATTGTGGTGGCACGGGTGTCAGAAAAGATGGCACTGGTTTATGCGTCCACGGGATATCTTGTCCTTGTCCCAAGTGCAGTTTTAAGTGCTGAATCGTCCCTATCTTATATGATAACCCTGTTTTTCATGATAAAATGGATCTATCATTAAGATAGGAGGTCAGTATGTTTCAAAAGATTGTACGTGAACACCCTATCCTTCGAGAGCACTGGCATACTCTGCTGGAAAAGGGTTTTATAGAAAACTCAAAAGGTTGCATCGCTCTCGTAAGGGAGCCTGTGACAGAAGAACGAGTTCTCGTCATAAGGGATGCCAAAAACGGCATCCTTTTTTCTATCAAAGTTGGTCGTCTGGACGTCACTAGGGGTTCAAATACCATAAGACCAACAACTTACACTTTTCGTGTTGGAGACATGGGGAAGCTCGATCCAGAACATCTGGAAGAGGCCTTTGATAGTTATGAAGGGTTCGAAGCCTCTATTCGTGATCTGTACAGGTCACTGGATAGTATTATCAGTGAGCACAAGAAAACACTCGGGGTAAAATACCGAGTAAAAGACTGGTTCAGAAATTCCAATAACCGCTGGTTTTTCCTGGCGGCAGTTCTCTACGGCCTGTTGACGGTATTTCTGACCTTGCACTAAGAGGAGATTCTTATGAGAGATCGTCAGGAGTATTATCGTCAGTATGCCGCCCGTCGTCGTGAGATTGATCGTCAGCGGCGCTCCACACCGGAAGGTAAAGCAGAACAACTTCGTATCCGTCTTGCTCGTATTGAAGCAGAGAAACGTGCTACCCTCCATAGTGAGTGGGATGAGTTTGTCAGAGATGAGGCTGACCACTTGTGTTCTGTTCGCTGTGAAGATACTGGAATAAAGTGGGAACCAGACCACATGCTTCCGCTCAGGGCAACTAAAGTGTCCGGCCTTAACTGTGGTGATAATATCCAGGTGATACCTGCGACCCTCAACAGGAAGAAGAAAAACCGTATGATTTATACCGAAAGGAATGAATGGTTGAAAGATGTATAGAAGAAACCCGGCGAGTGCCGGGTTTTTTTATTGACCTTTGGATAGCTTTTCTATCACGAGATGATCTGAATCGTCAAAGTGCATCAAGTGATCAGCTCGGATATCATGTAGATATGGAAGTCCATCAACGTGGCAAAGAAACCAAGATTCGTTACGAGGATAATATCCATTTACACCGAGGACGGTCTTCTCCAGCACAAGGCAACGTTTACCGTTAAGGATATTATCCTCCGAGAACCCATACAGCAGGCAGATGGAATCAACACAAACCTTATGGTCCGGCTCGTTACGATCAGGCATACCACTATCTTCTAGTTTCAACATTTTTTATCTCCAAAGTTAATTTCGCCATTCAACTTTTGTACACGGTGTGGGAGAATCTCCTCATACCACCAATCTTTCTCGTGAAGACGATAAGACACATAGACCTCAACGGTATCCTCGTCCTTGCGGACAGTCCGGGTAAAGATATCCCGAATCGTTGCCTCGTATTGACCATCGATGAGGACGATTTCATTGAACTTATACTTGAATTGTTCTTCAATTTTGTGGGGCATGGTTGATTTTCTCCGTTAACTATTTAGAATGAGTATACGATATATCTCAATTAAAATCAAGCGTTGACAATGAATTCTTTCTACTATAGTCTTGAGGCTGATAATTTGAAAAGGGAAAACTATGAGTAGGTATGAGAAATACCTGATTGAGAGAGGCTCGTTAAATCGGGCAGCGATGACAGTGGCTATCGATGAGATTTTGTATGGTGGCGATTTTATAATGGAGAGGGGGCGTATGAAAAAATTTTGCATCTATGGCCGGGTAAGCGTTGACAACGGCTGGTATTTGTGCAAATCTGGTGTCGGTGAAGACGAGCTTGCCAAGTGGCTTGCCTATTACCGTAAAACTTGGCGTTATGTTAAGGGGGTTTCTTACGATGAATAAATTTAGGCTAAAATGTCAAGGTGGGCGTTGGTGGGTGCAGGAAAAATTCTTTGGATTCTTGTGGCTAACCATTTGGAATCCCTCTTTGACGAAAGAAAGTGCAATGGCAAAGATTGCAGAGCACGTCCAGGAAAAAGAGGATGAGTGCATTTACTATCCCACACGGGAAGAGATTATCGCTGCAGTCTCTGCTAAAATGTTGCGACCAGGTCCACCACCAGCCCCTCCTTCCAAGCCCTAATGAGGATAAAAACTATGATTTACGATGATTTGGTTTTGATAAAGTCTGCTCTGAAGAAATCTCGGAGCAATGGAATTTACTTCAGAGACCCGAAGTGGTTACAGGGCATTTACATCTACATGTCCAAGGAAGGTAGTTTATATCTTGTTTACAATTTAGACAAAATGTGCCTGCTGGAAGGATTTCGTTATTGTCTAATTCATGAGCATGACCTCCTCCGTCTTGGTGGTGAATCTTTTGAGATCTGGGATGGTGCTTTATGATTGAAATCTGGAAAACCCTAGGATGTGTTTTCATGTCCTTTGTGATGGGAACCGGGCTGGCGCAAACTGCCGAGTCCCATGAGTTTGTCGGGATGTTACTGTTCGGAATGGCCTTTGCCTTCTGGACTAACCTCTCCCTTCTACGTATTTTTGGCGATCATTAGGAGTTAATATGGGAAGCACTTTTACTGTACAATACTGGACAAACGCCTACGAAGGTGAGTATAAATATTATGTATTCTGGCAGGGCGAAAGCTTTGACGAGGCCATTCGGCAGATGGTAAAATGTAAGGACAAAGGCTACGGTTGTGTAAAGATGGAGTGGCGGTGAATGAAGATAGAAAGCAAAAATATGGCTATGGGAACGCAGTCTTTACAGCAGATGGCAAGAGATTACCAATGGTGGGACCCGAGAGGGACCCCCAATGGGAGATCCCTCTCAAACGAGGAGGTTATCTTTCTGAAAGCCATCAAGAGGTACACCAAATGGCCTTTGACGAAAGTAGCCGAAATGATGGGAATTTCATACCACAAGGTTATAAAGGCCGTCCGATTAAAAGACCCTGTGCTGGTTCCTTCAAGAATCCCGGAATACTTTTATGAGGTTACAGGAATGGTGAAGGGTAAAAATGGTCCCGAAGGTACTGCTAAGAACATCAAGGCTGGAAATCAGGCACTCAGTGACGAGGATGTCGCGGTAATAAGGGAACTGCACAAGAGAGGATATGCTGTGGAAGACATCGCCACAGCCTTTAATAAAAGTATCGGCTACACTGGAACACTTATCAGAGGTGATAGTCGGCACTTCTTGGCCGCAGACCCTGAACGGGTGAAAGAAATAATGGTCACCTTTGAAAAACTGCTGGGTGATCGCGTATAGGCGCGAAGCGCCGCGCCGTCCAAATCCAGTACCCCCGCTACGCCGGGGCCTGGATTTTGCCGTCGATCTTTTTGTGAAGGAGTTCTTGTGAAAAATTATTATGTCCTCGATGAGACATGCACGGGCCACCGCCAGCGTATCTTCCAGTTAGTGATGAGAAGTTTCAGCATCGATGCAAATACCAGAGGCACCTGGTGTAGTCTGTTCAAGACTAAAGGTTATAAACGTGCAGTGGAGACCCGTAGAAAAATAAACGGGCATCTTCAAGGTGTTGTAAAAAAGGAATTTCCTGAAGTAAAATCTTGGAAGATTGCAAATCTCCTTGGCAGTCGTAAACTCCATGATGTCAGTATGCGCCGTCGGCAAAAATATCTCCTGGAGGTCGATGATGGAAAATGTTAAGAAGGCATTAGAGCATCTGGAAGCAAAAAGGGGCGGTATCCGGTGGGCGGAGGGTGTTTCTCGTGGGTATCAGGGCGCACTCGAATATGTAGCGAATATTCGTGCAGCGGCAGAGGCTTGTTGGTACATTCAGGACATGGCTGACTGGACAAAGCGGTTCGCTCTGAAGGAAAAGACGAAGGCTATTGTTGGTCATGATCGTATTCTTTTTGGAAAAGAGCCTTGACACCTCATGGATAGTAATATATCCTCAGGGTATCTAATCAAGAGGAGGAGCTATGAATTTCTGGATAATGAGAGCGATCGTCCGCGATCACTTCAATGCGGAAAGAAGCGGTGTTTATGAGAACCTCGGATGTCTGCCTTTTATCCTGAAAGTCGTAGCCATTGTTCTCATCATCGCGGTACTTAATCACTTTGGTCTTTGGGAGTAATGATATGTTTGTCTTAGTATTTACGTTTTTCTTGTTCATTTTGAACACGGTTTGCTGTGGGTTGCAGGGATTAACACTCCTGCTTCGTAAAAAAGAAGATCCGTTTGTTTTCCCTGGCCTCATGATGATTGCCCATGCATTTCTTTCAGCATGGATGTTCAATGTCTGGTTGGAGATGACACCATGAATATCTTTACGGATGCACGGATGGGGACCCCAATAACACCTGAAGAGCGTGAATGGATAAAGCAAGAAATTGCTACCACAGAGGCGCTGTTAACAGATGAAGTTTGGATCGAAAACTATGTAAAGAGTTGCCATGAAGACGGCATGACATCTTTCGACCGCGAACTGGTCATCATGTGCATCCAGGCCGACCTTTATGGTATGAAGAGATGCTTGAAGTACAATTACGTTCTTCTTTGGTGAGGAAAACCAATGAAAGATATTGATAAGATGGGGACAGAAACATGCCCGCACTGTGGGGGAGGATCTGCCAGCACCGTTATTACAGAACGATATACTCTTAGTGTGGATTTCACGGGTTTACCATATGGGCAATCCGATAATAAGATCGTGTCTGGTGGAAAAGGTTTGTTTGCGATAGCTGCGGAAAGGATGTTTCTAAATTAATACCAACTCCGGGAGTTATGGAATGAAGGTAAAGATAAAAGAAAGGATTAAAGAGGATGTTGAGGTGTGGGAGATTCGCCCTGGTGAGGGGTTCCTACACGACAAGTGTTTATTTATCAGAGTAGATTGTCCTTCATGGGGCATGGATCGCCCAGACCCTAAAATTCCAGCATTAAACCTGAACACAGGGGTAATAGAGATGTTTTATTCCACCAAAAAGGTAAGGCCAACTGAAGTTTTTGTGGAGTACACAGTGTGAACACCCTCAACACCTATACAAAAGTATTCCACTTCTGGTGGCAAAATCTTAACCGTTCTGTTTACGGCACAAAAGATGAGGCACTTAAAGGTTGGACAGACTGTATGCTTAAGAAGCACGAAATCAATGACAAGGGGAGTATCCTCCGGGGAACAGATGCTTATTGCCTGGGATGGAATGCCGCTGTCGAGTTTATTCTTGGGGAGAATTACGATGACAAATTATCATGCTTTGAATAAGTGGGTTCTTGCAAATAGAGATGGGCCTTTGTTGGTTATTTACAAAAAGGGTTCAAAAAGCATTAAAGAATGCCTTGAGCTTACCCCGCTGGAAAGTCTACACTTCCATCACGACGGAGAGGACCTCAGGAACAGGATCTGCGGCTACCAGGTTGGTGGCATCGTTGTTGAACCGGGTGCAAATTTTGGCAAACACAACCTTCGTTATGCCATCTCCCGTCTTCGGTCTGAAGATAATGTCTACCTTTTCCTGATGGATGAGGAACATGAGGACATATTGGAAGATATTTTTGAAGAATACTACGAGAGTGCTACAAACAAAGAGATGGTTGAGAGCCTCCGTAGCCAGATCGTAATCTATGACCCGGAGTGCTTCTATGGCCTACAGAACATTTGAGGAATGGAACGCCCGTGGCAGGATCGTCAAAAAGGGCGAGAAAGCTATGGGCCACCTTCTTGACGGGACTGCTCTTTTTGGAAAGGAACAGACCAAAGGGAAAAAGAGTAGAGACTGGGGAGAGGTTGATCTGGGGGATGCACCAGACTCCTGGTACATGGGTGGGCCTGAGGATTATTATTAATGAAACATATCCCGCTGAAGAAGTGCAAACCTATAACCTACTGCAAATTCTGCAAAGCCGTCGGCATCCGCAGGCGCTGCACATTTATGACGAAATACCAACCGCCGTGGGGACTGCGTGACTGGTACAAGCATTACGCCTGTGATGAACACAAACACCTGATTGAAGACCCCGACCCACGGGGCATTATGGAAGCTGCTGCAAAGAACCCTGTCCCACCACAAAAGGTTGCACGGGAGGAGCACTACACAGAAGCTGACTATCAAACCTGGATGAGGTTATAAATGATAAAACATTGCCATAATTGCAGTGCCTGTTGTGAAGTTATCGCCATAGACAACATCACCCACGAAGACTTCCACGAAAAAATCAGGGCCGGAAGAATATCTGCTATCCACGGGGAGATGATGAAACCAATCTCCAGGGATGAGGCCTACAGACGGAACCCTCTTGTTGTTGCAGGTCGTGAGGAAGTTGGTAAAGGAACAAATCACTTCACCAGCTACTTTACCTGCACAAAGCTGAAAGACAACAAGTGCTCAATTTACGAGGATCGTCCGTACATGTGCAGCGGATATCCGTTCTATGACCGAGAGCCTGTGGACACACAATCACATGCTTCTCTGTGCAAGACACAGCTTCGCAGGAAGGACACCCCGTACTCCCCAACATGTACGTATGTCCCAAACCTGATCGCAGTCAAGAATATCTGACCCACACAACAAGGGAGCCTGAAGAGGCTCCTTTTCTTTTATCTAAAGTGGCGCATCAATTTACCTTGACGTGAACGGTCAACCCTGATATAGTCATTATACGCCACATCTCCTGAAGCTGGAGGATACAATCACCACCCCTGCGTGAAAGGTTGTACATCCTGTTAACACACAATCTGAAGGGACTCCCCAACGTGTCGATGCCATAAACATTACGGTGCGAAGCACTTTGCCAAAGGCAAACACCTCCGGTGCTATAAACAACAAAGCCTCCCGGAGGAGGCGCGTCACTTACAGGTGGCTTGCTTAGTTGATCCTGACACCACCATGCTTCTCGTAGATTGCTATGACCTTATCCAGGTCCAACACAGAGACAGTCTCTGTCCAACCGTCTTTCATTTCACGAGCAGAGAGGACACCTGTTTTAAGGGTTTGTTTGCATTCTCTCTCTGCTGCCTTGCAGGACCGGGCTGTTTTAAATCCCCACACTCCAACATTTCTTAGATCCAACACACTTTTACGGCTCAAGTCTTTTAGACGATCAGTCCAATCTTTTGCGATCCCAAGTTTTATTGCCAACACAACATCCATGTCCCAGACGGTATGTATATATGCTTGTCTCTGTGCATGGCCTGCGCAAGAAGGGCAACCTCGTCCCTGTAAATGGTTGTTGGGATTTTGAGAGAAGGTTCCATGTCGCTTGCAAATTATTTCAACCCTCCGGTGCGCACCCCTGTATCTTACTTTTGAATAGTCATACAGGTAATTATGTTTTTTGTTAGCTTCTTCAATAAAAAGACTCTCCTCTTTTCTCTTTGTCCCGCTAGTTTCTTTGCCACAAAGGGGGCAACCCTCCCCACGTAAGTGGCTTGAGACCTGTTGGTTAAAAGAACCATGTTTTCGGCAAATTATCTCAACTTTATGTTTATTATTGACAACCTCCCTCACTGACGAATAGTCATACATGCCACCATGTTTTTGCACAGACTTCTCAATAAATGTTTCTCGTGTGAGGTGTTCTCTAATACCACAAAGGGGGCAACCAGTTCCACGAAGAAAGCTGAACATGCTGGTGCTCTCCCATTCTCCGTGGTCTGGGCATATCAAACGACACCTTGTTTCAACACCCTTGAAGTGCTCGGCCCACCCTGAAAAAATATACTTTTTCTTCTCTGCAAGCCTGCGGATACGAACCCTGTATTGCCCCTCTGACCACTGAGGTTTTAGAGAGCAACCACAAGGCAATACTCCTCTTGCCAGATTCCCCTTTGTGGATGTAAAAACCCCATCCCCACAAAGCTCTCTGTCTTTTCCGCACTCCGAACAGTGGACAACATAACATTTCACCCCACCCTTCTGTTTTCCCGCCATTCCAACAACAGCCAGAACACCGCCGCCAGGTGTTTTAAATGTCGGTCTTGTAAGGCTCCATTTATCCTGCTCTAATTCTTCTGCACACGTCACACCAAAATCTGTGTAGTTCAAAATCTGCTCCTTATAAATTTGGTACCCCACAATTGTAAACTGACTGACCTCTGGAGGCAAGCCCTTTCCTTACCCAAAAGATGCCCCTGTTTTCCCCGTACAACCACCCCCTCCCCCGTGGGGAAATCAAAATAGACCCCCTGCCGAAAATATCACTTGCCGAAAAATATCATGGCTTGGTCCTTGGGTAAAAATATTGTGTTCGCACCATCTGCGTGTTTTGGAGCATTCTCACCATCTGCGGTGTTAGACGGACAGCTCCAGGCGTCAACTATTTTTACGGATCTTTACAAAATATCATAGGCAAGGTCGATCCGGTCCCCGGTCCCTCGGGGCCTCTTCAGGCACGATAGTTACTTGCCGAAACTAATAATAATTGGGTGTGACAGATAGCAAGCATATGGTTTGCCAGCTTAGAGCACGATTTGTCATTGACAAGCTTATATTTATATGAATTACGCAATTTAACATAAAACACGTTATACGCACTGACCAACAACACATAGCAAGCTAATAATGCCCCAATGTTACCAGTGTGACGCATAGGCCAGCCACTTCAGGTCATTACATGGTGTGACTGTTACTGTGGTGATAGTTTAATGTGTGATTATTCATGTTTTAGGGTTGTTTTGTGAATGGGACGACGAATGAGAATCATTATTATTTCGATTTCGAATTCAATTTCGAAATGAGAATCATTCCGCAAATATAAATATTTTGTAAATTTATAAATAAAAGCTTGACAAGGAGAGAGAATCGTGTTTAACACACAGCTCTACTTTGAGCATTTCCGCAATGATAACTATTCTCACATAAGCCCGTTACGGACCGGATATCCGGCAATGCTAAAGCATTGAAATAGTTGCCTATTGTAACTATTTTCTTTATTGCGTAGCAAGGTATTGATAGGAATTTTCGATAATAAAAACACTTGACACTTCAGATAAAATCATGCTCAAAAACAGGCCTTTCCATAGGCCATAGGCCAACATTAGTAAGGGATTTATTGCTATTTGTCAACCATTAAATTTCATTTAATCACATAATAATAACGGGGTGTTACCATCACCAGCGACACAATAACACGAGGGCGATCAACGATAGTTGATCGGTGTTATCGTGGCGATGTGATAAAGTTCCATTACTAATCATTACAGATGTAATGATAATACACTGTAATAATTTCGTCCTTGATCGTAGCGTCTACGAGCCACGATAACGCGAACGAGAATGCGATTTGTTCGCATTTGAGTTACCCTCGTGTTATTGTGTCGCTCGCTACGCTCGCGCCACTCCCCACGATTACGCGAACGATTTTTATTTGACAAGATTTTATTTTTATGCTCAATAAAACCAGTTCACACAATAGGTTAGATGATAAAAGTTATCATTTGATAGTGATTCTCACGCTATGCATACATAATGCGTAAAAATGCATATTTTATTCAGTTAATAACATGCGTTATTAATTGTGGGGGTTGTTAGGTAGGGCCATACCCTTTTAAGCGCAATATGCGCCATTCTGAGGGACTTTATCCCTTGCCGTGGCTAGTGGGTTGCCGCCTGGAGATCTCGATTATGCAGGTTTTAGTCACCTATCGCTTTTTGATTATTGATTGATAAAACCTAACATATAAAAACACAAAAGCCGGGAGTTGCCCGGCATTATTTTTGGGGAGTAGTGGAGCCTTACAGCGCGATAGCCAGCAGGCCAGCGATCAAGAAAGGGAGATCATAACGGTCTAAACGATTAAAGCGATTAAGTTTAATCAGGGTGTAAAACGTTAACTGTAAAACGTCGATCATGGTGTTAAAACCTTGCGCCATTGTCTCAGTCGTTACCAGGCAAGCCAGCCAGTTAAAACACGTATTAGACACTAAAGCAATAAGGCAAGCCAGCAGGGTAGCGCGTAAAATGCTTGTTTTGCTTATCGTGTAAATCATGTTTGTCATGTGTGTTACTCGTTTAATGAAGGAGGTAAAATAATAACACACGAAAAAGGGCGCTGCAATAGCGCCCCGGTGTTTAAGCTAATTCAATCTCAAATAAAACGCCCATATAGCGATCATCACCTGAAAGCTTAGTAACAATTTTCACACATTCTTCAAAGGTCCAAGCAGTTGTAGACCCCTGGCGAACATAAGACACATAGCCGGTTTTTGAAGTGCTTTTGATATTGTAGCGGATATTTGACATTTTATTTACCTTCGGTTTTGCGGGTTGATTATCTTCCCGCCCTGAAATAAATAATAGTCGAAAACATCTGGCTAGGCAAGCGTTTTGCCTTTTCTTTACAGCCTCATTCACTGATTAGTTTAAATTCCGCCTCAGGGTGATAAAGGTCGGCCATATAGCGCTTTTTGTAATAGAAAGATACTTCCACAATGTGAGGCGCTTCGATTTCTATTTGTGTGATGGTAACATAACCGGGCGTAAATCCTGGGGCGATGTCCGGTAATTCGATAATCATTCCGCCTTTTAAATCTTTTGCTTTTACAGTTTGCATTTTGATCACCTTAAGTAATAGCGGGGCGGCTAGCGTCCAGGCTTGATTATTTGTTAAGCTCTTTATATTCAGCGATCCAGCGGGTAAAAATCTTATGTTGCTTTTCTGCCGCCGCTTTTGTTTTGTGTGAGATGGCGGTGATATACCAACAATCCGCAAGGCACCAACCGGAAGAATGAAAAATCCAAGGATAATTTGAATCCGCCGCTTTAAGTTTCACGATCTTCTCTTCTGGTTCGCTATGTGTGAAGGCCTCGATCTCGTTTGCTGTATACTGGCGATCCTGTCGCTTGATTCGATTTCCAAAATGATCGGAAGTGTAGTTGTGTGATTCCAGATGATTATCCAGCATTTTAAAGAATTCTGATTTAGTCATTGTTTTTTACCTCTTTTGATTGTTGGTGATAACTTATCAAAAGGCGTTCATCTAAACGCCTTTTAATCTGTTAACTCATTGATAAGCCGCGTCTTTTGTGATATCGATCCAGTAAGTTAAATCAATAACGCCTTTCTCTTTAATCTTTTGCATGAGGCGATCAGCGCGATCAGAGCTATTGATATAATAATCAAAATCTTGGCCTGTTTCCTCATCTTCTAACGTTTCAATGTGACCGATAATCACGCGATCAAGAGCATAAGTTTTGTTGGTGTACCAGTTAGTAAGATGGATTTCACATTTGTAATCGTCGCTCGGGCCGTCCAAGGTAACGACGTCGATTAAATCGCCTTTGAAAACTGAAAGCGACCACATAGGATCATGATCTACTACGCCGCCAAAATCTTTACCTTTAACAGTAGAATTCAGATTGATGATAGCCATTTTCGTTTACCCCGTTAAGTTGTTTTCGTTTGTTTGCCCTACGTGATAAATATTAATATAAGCGGTGATCGCTGTCAATACCCAAAAAGTGTAAAGAATTGTAAAGAAAACAGTCTGTTATCCATTACCACACAATCAAGAGCCTGTCAAATTTATTTTCATTTACTGTATAAATGCACATGCCTTTTAAACGCTCTAAAACGCGTTCTAAGCGGTTTTGAGTCCAGGCAGTACCCTAGCCCATAAAAATATAGATCTCACTAATAAGAGTAATTCTCATTTGGAAATGAATGTTGGCACGGTTATTGATGCGACTTATTCTCATTTGCGGAGTATCGGCCAGGTCCGGTCGCCCTCCCTGAATAGCAGGCAGGGACGGTGACTTTCCTCCGGTGTCCATCGTTGCCGCTTCAAAAACAGAATAACAAAAACCAGGACCGAAAACAAGCCCTGGAATTGTAAAGATTTTGCCTATGATACCAGGCCGGATCGCTTCGCCTTTGCAATGTCGGAATATAATTTCCTGAAGTATGCCGGGCCTCGCTCGTTTACTCTCACATATTCATCACGCGCCGCCACCTGGTGACCGTCGGGTAATAACCCATGATAACCACTGTTAACAATGGCGATCCGCTTTTTGTTGCAGTCATAGTAAACATATGATCCATCGACCAGATAAATTGTGCAATTCTGCCGGATGTAGGGTATCAAGTACGCCTCGCCCTGGTGCCGGATTTTGTAAAGCGCCATTTGTCCATTGTAGATCCGGCGGACGTGATACGGGTCATTGATTGCCCGGTGTATGTTTTCCTTCCAGGCCTGGCGAGCGTTGCCAACATTACGGATCAGCGCTTCCACCTCGGGGATCACGACGTTAGCACGGGCGGCGGCTTTTGCCTGGTCTGATAATTCATCGTAATAAAACATTCGCACACTAATCATTTTTTAATCCCCATGAAAGGAAAGCAAGCCAGATCGGCGGGGCGCAAGTGATCTACACGTCGCCAGCCTTTTGGCGTTTCAACTAAAACGCGGTTTTCAATCCAGCGATAGATTTTACCAGATCGCATATTGAGAAAACGTATCATTGTATTTACCCGTAAAAGTTGCCCCGGCGATCCGGGGCCTGGTGTACATTATGCCACAATGGCGGGACGGTTAACAACGGTCGTTTTAACGTCCTGATAGGTATCATGTTTTTTAACGGTGGCTTTAAACTTAACAACCGCGCCAACCGGGCCTAACTCTTTTGATCCGATGTATGTTACCAGGTCATCACCCTGGCGGACTTTGATAATGTAGTATGATGATTGATTCCATTCATCAATTTTGAGATAAGAGAAAACGATCTCACCCTCAAAAACCAGGCGATCGCCAATATTGCCGATCCAATTGCTTTTTAAATCTTCGGCTCTACGTTCGGCGCGTTTTTGGTCACGGGCTGCAATGTAACCATGATCAAGAGCATAACCCAAACATGCCGCGCTTAAGGCTTCCATTACCGGGCCGTTGTCTGGCTTGTTTGCCATATCAGCAAAAAATAAAACATAGGATTCTTTAACATCGGCAAACGTTTTGCCGCAATGCTTACCAAATGGAAAACGCCCCGCTTCGATTTCTTCGATCCGGGTTGTATCGACAATGGACAATTTACCGCGACGTTGCCCCAACTCAAAATCCGCGTAGCCTGCAAAAACTTGCTCAAAATTTTCTGTATTGGCGATCCGGGCGGTTACTCGATCAAAATATTCCTTTGCTTTATTTTCTGCTTTCTGGGGATCGGTTGAAAGATTGCAAATGTAAGAATCCGCAAAAACGCCACCGCCAAAGTTACGGCGGCGCAATGTATACATTGCATTCAGCTTGCCGGAGTCGATGTAATAGGTAACGGTGATTTTAGTAGTCATTCTGTTTTACCTCGATTTGTGGGCCGTCGCATCATTGCCGCCCTACGCATTAAATATAACAGAATAGCCGCCTAGTGCCAGCGTCTTTACAAATCCTTACGTTATTCAATGATATGCATAAATAAGCGCTCTTATTCACTTAATTTCAGCATGAAACTAAATTTAAGCCATTTTGAGCGTTTCACCGATCCGGGATACCCTCTAAAACGCTCTCAAATCGATTCTACGGGCCTCTTTTAATTTTGCGTACCCTACACCATTTTAACGCTGAAGTCTCTAAATTCACTTTTTTGCATAACGCAAAAATGAAAAATAACCGGGGAAAGTATTGTAATCTTCCCCGGATTATGTTAGCGCTTTATCTTGCTATAAAGGACGTATTCCCTTTCCTGTAGTTGAGAATCTTTCTCATCCAGCAGGTTGCGGATCGCCATGAAATGATCCCCGGCTTTTACTTGCGCTTTTGTTGCCTGGCTTGCCGTTTCATTCAGGACGCGGATCGCCGTCTCGATCGCGTGGCGTTGTTCTCTCACCGTTGCATATTCAAAGGCGATTAATTCAGGCGTTTCATGTTTGATCTCGATAGTTGACATTTTAAACACTCCAGCATTTAGCATAAACCATCATATTTTTAATATATCCGCGATATCCACCGGCGCGTTTTGCTTTTGCGTTGCGATACCAGGCGACAATTACAGATCCGCCGTTTGTAACTCCACCAAAGATCCCGCGATCGCCACCTTCGCCAGCTTCTACCCATTGACCACGCTGTAAGGTTTTCGGGTCTACATTATCGGCCCAAATGTTAACAGTTTTTTGATATTTAGCCATTTTCTTTACCTCAATTAGTTAGCACGAAAAACATCGTTAACAATAGCAGTTGTAAACATCCAGACCAGATCCGGGGTAGTTATCGGCAGGCTGTCCGCCTGTTTTATTGTTACTCCGCTTCTTTCAAGAGTGTAGGCGATAAAATGGCGGTTTTCAAGTTTTCCGCTATGGGATTGAATAGATTTTTCAGTACGGATCAGGACGGTTAAACGGTCCGCTTGTTCGCTGTCATTCTCATGGCAAAACACTAACATGGTTTTTTCGCCCTGGCGATTAAAGTCACAATTAACATTATCGTTAACATTTTCCAGAAAGAAAAATTTATTTGCCTTTTCCATACTATTTTACCTTTTTTGTAGTGGGCCGATCTTGCCCGGTCCAAGTAATATAACCTAACCGGGCCGAGGGATCAATGATTATTTTCTTTTTCGGCGTACATCTGGATCAAGCTGGCTGCGTCGATATTGTCAACAAAAAACGAGGATACCGCCACCGCCGGATCGCCGTCTACTGGTTCACCGTCCGGCATCGGTTCGACTTCTGGCGACGGTATGCACGCCGGATTAATCCAGCGCCCCTGGCGCTGATAGTCAACGGCGACGATCTCGCAAGTCAATTGATCATCATAGCTTTCCACTACATAATCGTCACACTGTTTTAAGGCCAGCGCACTATAAAAACACATACCCGCGAATACTTCAAACATGTTAACCGCCTTACTTTTTGAGTGTAAGAATGGGGCGCTTGTCACCCTCTTTGACGCCAGGATCTAACGTATCGCAGATCCCAACTTGCTCACCCTTTTTCAAAGTGTAGCTGTTTTCGTACACCTCGCAAGCTTGTTCGTCATCAAAAACTTTCTTTACAGTCCAATCACATTGTAATGACATTGAACTAACCGAGATATGGCAAGCTAATAAAATAAATCCGAACATCACGCCACCTTAAGCGGGGTATTACGCCCCGGTTTGATTATTTGTTGATCTGATTTGTCTGATTATAGATCCCATATTGAAAACGGGACACTGTAACAGATTGAGGGAGTAAGCAACGAACACGATCCGCGCGGTTGTCATATTTTTTGATATGTGCCGGGGTATTGTTGCGGGTAAACTTAACACGCAAACGTAATTTATTTGGATCGCGGTCATCGATTCCGGTTACCACACCAAAAGCGATTTGACCATAGTTATGATACACCATTTTACCCAGGAATTTTGATTCTAGCGCGGCGATGTTAGATTTTACGTTTTGCATGTTGTTTACCTTTTTCAGTGTGGCGGTGAATTCCGCCACTGATTAAAGGATAGCATAACGCCGCCAGGATGCAACAAATATTTTTAAGAATTGTTGAGAACTGTTCTCATATGCAGTGATGTGCATAGAAAATCGCTGTTATGCAATTAGTTTCAACCGGTAACTAAATTTGTGGCGTTTTTAGCGGGGCGCGGATATCGGATACCATCTAAAACGCCCTCAAATCGATTCTAAGCGCTTCAATGTGTAACCCTGGTAAGTGCATTGCTACGCTGAGATCTCGCCATATTCACTATTTTGCATAAAAAAGCCGGGGAGTTATCCCCGGCCTGGTTATTCACCTGCTACGGCGTATCGCTGCAAATTACGCTTACGATCGGCAAGGCGTTTATTTAACTTCGGGTCATACTGGTCCGGCGACCATTGAACCGCGATCCGTTCCGGCTTATGCCTTTTGTTGTTACGCTCGCGCCTCTCGTTAGTCTCACCAAAAGCAAGGCGATCGCGCTGGCTTGTCATCTTCTCAAAGTTGCGGCTTTTTGCTGTCATGTTTTGATCCTCTGTGGTTGTATGTTTCCGCTCGCCATTCTGCGATCTGTTTTTTGCGATACTCGATCAGCTCTTCGATGTAGTCGAAAGGTCCCTCTTTATGTACCAGTACTACGCCGCCCCGGTGTTTAATCTCACAAATCAGGCCGCTACCCTCCAGATCATTCAACGGCCCGGATCGCCTGGTGTGGTACTCCTCCCCCTGGAAGCGATATTCTATATAGTGGAACATTGTTTTAACCCTGTACCAGTAGTAAAACCATTTTATAACACGCCAGATCCTGACGTGAATTTTTGCATAATAACAAAATATGAGGAGAATCAACAATTCTTTCATATTACGCGGCGCTGTTTTTAAATGGTTTATCATGCCCGCCAAAATGTAGATCGATATAGTGACCAACATCAAAATAATCTGTCATTATATCACTATTGTTATAATTATCTGTATTTAATGCCTCGATTATTTCGCCAACAGCCTTTTTGAATTCAGGAGTTTTGCAATATCTTTCATAGTGGTATGTATTTAAATCCTTGTGCCCGTTTTCCCGTTCCCAATCTGTTAAATCTAAAACATCATTCAAATTGAACGGCGCGGATCGAACGGTACAACGGATCGTAGAATAGTGAATTACTTTAAACGTAACTTTCCAACCTTTTGGCAATACAGCCTTCACCGCTTCAACAATTTTCGCTTTCTTCTCTTTATTCATGTAAGCCATGATAAACCGCCTTTTGGTTGCTTGTCTGGTATATGCGCCACCTTATCAGGAGGCGGCGCGGTTGTCAATTAAAGAATTTCGGTAACCTCTGAATATTTGATCGTGAATGTGCTGTTTTGGTGACCTGGTGCCACCCCAGCAAGGCGACCGTAAAAAGATACACGATTTTTAACGCCTTCAAAAATCCACGTTCTGCCACCGATACGCAAGCGGGAACCGATAGCCAGCGCTTTGATCTGTTTTGGTGTGGGGTTTTGATTATCCTCTACAACGTGCCAGCCTGCCGCCGTTAAATCACCAGGACGGCGACCGCGCCACTCCTGGTTGATCAAGGTAAAATGCCATAAGCGCCCCAAATAATAATAAAACTGTTTTCTTACAGCTACATATTCACCGTGATAGCCTTCTTTCGCCCATATATCCATCTTTTTATTGTATTCAACCTCGCCACAAAAGATCCCAAAATGGCTAACCTGGTTGAATGTGCGCTGGGAAAGCATGTTAGCAGTGAGTTGTTTAGTATTCAGGGCCATGACAGTTTACCTCGTTTTTGTGTAGCGGGGCCTATCCCCGCCTTATTGAGAATTATCGGCCTTTCGGCCTAGCTTGTCAAATGATACGTTCGAATTTATCAAATCTTTTTGCGGATCTGCCGTGAACGTCGATCACGACGTTGGCGCGTTTACCGTCGCACAATCCGCAATCTAAACAGCTTATATTGTGAGTTGTATTAACGCAAGTGATCTCACCTTCCAAGCGGCGCATGTTGGGAGTTTTCACGCGGAAAGTTTTATAACCCTTACTCCATGCTGTGATCGCTTGTTTCTCCGTATCGGCTGAGATCTGGCAAATGGTAGCGATACGATGATCAAAATTCTTATGGTGGATCTGGTGAGTGTACCCAGTGTTACCTTGCGTATGGTTGATCATGTTTTGCCATACCTCAAAAGGGACAGCCGCCGGATCACCGTAGGACCCCAAACGAATATGACGACCCGCAAAATGTACCAGATCGCGAGAATCAAGATCTTTATAGTTGCCTTTTTTGTAAGACTTCCAGACTGACAGTGGGGCCTGGTGTAGCGTCACATAACAAGCGCCGTTTAAGCTGGTACGATGGGGACACATACCGCAAACGGAGGAATCAAGTTTTTTCGCGCTTGCTTCCAGTGGGCTAACATCTTCTCGCATGATCCAGGTTTGAACCATGTCGCCTGTTTTATCGTTAGCGGTTGACATTGTAGCAATGACCACGATCGGGGCCTTATCCAGAACTGACGGGCCTTTATATAATACATAACCCTTTTTTGCTGTGGATTTTTTACCCGGTACACTATGCACGATCTCGGATTCTGAGTTGACAACCAGACCATTATTAAGTTTAAACGTAGACATTGCTTTTTACCTCGATTTATCGCGGCCCTTGCCGCCTGAGAAAACACTTTATCAAAGGCGCTAACTGAAAGCAAGCGCCCAGGATAAAATATTTTATTTAGCTAGGGATAAGGTTTTGCCGTGGTTGATCCCAGGGATAACCCATTGCCCGGCGCCATCTTTAACAGGTTGACGTAAACGCGCCGCCGTGGTTACCTTGCTGTTAACATTACGGGCAAAAGCGCGGGCCTGGTCACGGGTAGTAAAAGAAATATTTTTCATGTTGTAACCTCGATTTGTGTAGTTTTTTGTTTTGATTGTCAGGTCCGGGGATTGTAACCCCGGACACTAGCCAGTGTCAATTAAATATTTATTCTTCTTCTTCTTCGGGATCTCCATATGCACTAGGGATCGGAGTCTGGCAATTACCACATGGGAAATCCGCACCTTCCCAGAAAATACCCACATCGGCTGGCATCCATGCCAGATCACTCTCATCTCTTAATTCTTCCAATAGGCGGGTAAAATTTTCATGCGTACACTTTGAGCAAAGGCAACCACCATCACGCATAATTAAAATTTTCGGATACCCACCGAACTCATACGGGTGGCGGATATAATTTTTTACAGTGTCGATCAATTGTTTGTTAGCGGAAATTTTCATTCTATTTTACCTTTTAAGTGTGGGCGACGCGGCGACCTGATGAGATGGATAGTAAGCGCTTTACTAATTGCCGTCAATCCCCCAGATGAAAATAAATTAAAAATATTTTTGTTCGTGTGGGCTTGCGCCCCGGCCTGGTTAGTGTACTATATAAGGACACCCACAAATAAAGGTAAACGAAATGGAAAACGCAAAAGTGATAACGAGTGAAACAATGGTTACCCTTTCCACCTGGGAGACGGAAAGCGCAGCGCCCCAGGTTAGGATCGTGCCTTTACCCTTCGCGTTGAAAATGTATAATGCAGGATTTCCCAGGGTGAGAATTGTTGCGGAAAATGGAGAAGTGATCGCGGACTCCTGGGAGTAAAAATATTTTATCGCGGGGCTTGCAAACGGACCCGGCCTGGGTTATATTTATCAGACAGGAGAAGAGACGCCACCCCACGGCGGAAAGGCGGGGCTAACATACCAGGGCGCTGGTTGGAAGGTGAATCGCCGGTAGCTCGCCTTAAGCCTATTTGTAAAGAATTGTAAAGACGCTTGCAACCGGGGACCGGGTATACTATATTATATACATAGCGGGAACATTGAAACCGGAGTACAAAACACCGGGGGTGCCCGTCATTCAGCAAATGAGAATGATTATCATTCAACAAAAAATTTAAATATTGACTTCTGATTTTTCATGTGAGATACTGAGCGATACCCCTAAAAAATTTTTTCGCGTAAGAAAACAAATACGATCTGGAAATTGAGATCTCGATCGAGAACCGGGCCGAAAAATTTTTTCTAGAGAAAAAACAATTACGATCTCGATTTTGAAAAACCGATCGAGAACCAGGTTGATATAGAGAAAAATTTTTTGATAGTGAGAGCAAATACGTTTTTGAAAACGAAAAGTCGATCGAGAACCCAGAGTTTTCTACCTGAAAATTTGAGATATCTTTTTCGCCTATTTGAGATAAATGTCCAATCTTGATGCCAAGATACCTATAGCAATCATACACTTGTGCATCATTTTTCGACATAGCTTCCACAAAGGTTTGAGATAATCTACTCCCAAAACTCTTTATTTAAAAATTTGCAGGGAAGATGAAATCCGTTTCAAAAACGATTTTGAAAACCATTTCGAATTTTAAAATATCTTTGGGATATTAAATATCGTACAAATATCCCACAGTTTTGAATCTTATCTTGGATTGAAAATATCCTTCCATTTAATAATATCATAGGTTGTGCCTGTAGAAATTTCATACATTTGAACCTCATCTGGAGTCGGATTACAAATGTCAATGAAAAATGTGCTCAATACAGAAATCAGGAACCGTTCTGTCTTTCCTGGGACTGTGTAAACAATACGCATATCACCGGGAATAGGAGAAAGGACCAAGGAAGTAGGGCCATTCATAAGTGTAACGGTATTATCAGCAATCTTGATACGACCATCGACACCATACACCAAATCATGAGCAGAAGAATAATGTGCAAGCACCTCTACTACCGGGTTACCGACAAGGTTGACGAGGTAATCAAGATACAGGTCTCGCCATCCACGATTCTGCATCATGTACCGTATATGGGAGCCTCCATCAAACATCTCTCCCAGTTGCTCTGCGATCCAGGCAACACCATTTGCAATGTCTTCTCTGTTCCAGGTATTGTCGATATCTAAGATATCCTTGCTGAACTTGTTCATGCGCCGCATGGCATTGAGTACATACTCACCTCTTTCAACAAAGGCACGTTCAGTGTCCTTGGCATAATCGAGAAGCCCTTCAACCTCTGAACCTGTAGCGTATTGCTTAAGGTCATCAAGCACACTTTCCACGCTGGCCTTGGCCTGATTGAAAGTCATCTCATCAGTCTCGTCAGTAGAGAATTCTACACCACCAAGGGCATATACTGCATCAAGGTAAAGCCTTTCAAGGTCGCTGCGCACGTTAGGAAAATCATAACTAACCTTGTTATGGGGGATAAGTTCGAGAGTGTTTAAAATAGTGGTCATTGTATATCGTCCTGTAATCAATCCTGAGGCGTTTTATGCAAAGGCAGTACGTTTGCCTACCTTGTATACTAAAAACCCCGCCACGGCGTTTCTACGCATCATACGGGGTATCATAGCATCTGTTTTTCAGTCACGTTTCATTTGGTAGCGCATATACGCCATATTCATCTTGTGTTTTACGTCGTAAGTAACCGGAAGATTACCAAATACAAAGTAGCAGACATCATACAGGATCTCCCAGAACTTGAAAACCAAATATTTAGATCGTTTTTCTAAGCTCATCATCTCACCTCCACAGGTTCAATAAAATAGTTCTGACCTTGTTTTGTTTGACAAAATGAACCAACGTACCAGACACCGGAACCACCATGATGGGTGCTACGGAGGATATCATATCCGCGAAGCTTTTCCGCTTTTTGGACATTTTCTGGTGCATCGACTATCTTCATCAGCAAATCAAAACCAGACATCGACATCAGGAACTTGTTCCCACCTTGATCGACCATTTCGATATTAGCAGCAGAACGACCACGACTGAATCCAGTGTACTGAAGTTTCAGCTCGCGAATTTCATGACGATCGGAAACATCCACCTTATCTTCCATCTTCCAGTCATGGGCATACCCGGTATACCAAGCATTACTGCCTTTGAGGTATAGTGCGGGATATCCACGCTTTCCTAACTTAGCCATATCTCACCTCCTGCGGGGCGGCTGCGAGCATGGCGGCGCGGCAGGATTCATACTTCGCCATCACGACCAAAACGCCATGATTCCATGCATGCTCATCAATTGAGTCGCACGTTTTACATTCTTCAATTGCCGCTTCGAATATCGACACATCATCCGGCACTACCGGAGAGTTGCCAGCCTCATAAGCTACGCGCATCCAGTGATAAAAAGCTTCTGCGGTAACACAGCCGCAATCTACTTCAATAACCCCATCTTGTTGCGATAACCATTCTTCGAATTTCATGGCTTACCCTCGTTCTTTTCAATACCAAGGATCATGCCCTGGAGTTGCTGTTTCATTGGAATCAGGATTGGCATATCATCAATCCAGACATCTGGTGTCCAGCCGTTTTCTGCACACACTTGGGCCTTTTGTACACCACTACAGTAAATTACCTTGATATCCATCTCTTTAGCCCAGAATTCAATATCCGCATTATCATCAGTTGGATATCGAAAGGTAACGAAACGAACATCAAAATCACCTTCGATGATCATCAGGTCAACAATGTGTTGCCACATGGTTGGATTTAACGTGAAAGTATCATCAAAGTCAAGTGCTATCCGCCTACGATCAAATAGTTTCATTTGCACCTTTTTTACTCTCTTGTTCTTCAAAGAAGAGTTGATCTGCCAGATTATTCAGGTGGTTTGCCACCTGACGGGCCTGAGTACGAGTGAGACGGATGCCTGCATTGTCACGATCATCGTTGGTCTTATCCGTCATCCAGAGTTGGATCAGAACCATTCCTGGATTACAGCAAGATTCCATAACTTCTGCTCGACCACGGTAAAATTCAGTATCCTCTTCAACCTCTAAGTATTTTTCCATTATTGCTTATCCTCCGCCTTAGATTTCTCTGCCTTTTCTTTTTTCGTAGTGGCATCAAGCTCATCAGTATATTTCTTGATTTGAGCATCAAGATACTTAATGGTGCTATCAGCCAGTTGTTGTGTACGTGGTGACTCAACCACATTCTGACCTACATACGCCGCAAGCATTTTATATGCTGTTTCTTTCTGTGGCATAAAGTTAGCGTACAGGATACCTAGGAAACATACAACCATGCCAAAGACTGCGATCTTACGTGGACCTTTGGTAACATCCTTTACCACAACAGGTGTTGTTGATTGGCTCTCCTTCCGGGTTACTTTATAAATTGTGGACTGCTTAATATAGTTGCTGGAGAGCTTTCCATCAGGCAAGCGAACTCGAAGTGTATTATCACTGTTCCATACCGTAACGATCTCAATCGTATCCCCGGCCTTATATCCACTCCAGTCTTGGTTAAGAACCAGATTTTCACCTTCGAAGAACTGATACCCTAAGGCTGTACCATTCTTCTCAAGATCTTCATAAATCTTCTGACCGAAATAGCAGGCGGCGTATGCGAGAGCAGAGATAAACATCAGAGCAACCCAACCACCATAATTACCGTCTGTAGTAAGAACATCAATCACATAAATCAGAAAAGGCCATGAACCCATTTTGTAATCTCCTCTTAAGATAACTTTAGTTAAGTGTTAAATTTCCAACAGTTTCGATGAAGCCGAAGGGCATGGAAAATACCTTCACCATATAAATCTTGTCCTTACCATCTTCATAGTAAGGCACAACTACAACATCATCAGCTCCCAGAGGAAGCATAGTCATAATCATACCAGAATCTACAACGTATTCAAGCACAGCTTCTTTGGTGGCAGGAATTTCTTTCTCTGTTTGTTTGCTTTCCAACAGGCCACCACGGTGTTGACGAATACGGATTGTTTTCATTTATTTTCTCTCCAGCGTTGCGGGTTTTTCTTCATTGAATGCTTGGCGGATGCCCATATCGTATCCAACACGGAGAATCTCTCTTTCGATCAGGAACTCTATATCGTGTTTTAACTTATCATATACCGCATCAGGAAGTCTTTCAACAACCCAGCTTGCACCTTGAGAGAGAGTAAGTTTTGCCATTTTCTTGTCGGCTCGCGCCGCCCCCAGTTAATCGTCGCATTTAGAAGCTCCTGTCGCCCGTGGCTCCGAACACATTGCACTTCCACACACATCTAACACCCGTAAACGGGTTAGCTCATAGCTAATCCACTTGTGGATGACTGAAGTGACTCATCACTTCCTCTTGAAACTAACTATACACTAACTAAACCATAGATCAAGATCTTTTTATAAAGATCTATGTTTTAGGTTTTAAGATCTTATGTGTATTATTTTATATATGTATTCATGTGCAAAATTTGCATGACACGAGACGCAAAATTTGCATCACAACACGGTATACTCATACGTACTCATCCCTCTGCGTTCTGTCGATAGATACCCTAGTGCCACGAGGTTTTTTATGGATGTGCTGATTGACCTTTCAGACACACCCGTAGCTTCACTAATCGTTTTATAACTAGCAAAGTATTTCTTCCCTTTTGTCTCTAAGTATCCTGCCTTGTACTTTATGTGGAGCAGGACACGAAGATCTGTGCATGACAGGTTCTTATCATGCAGCTCTTTTTCGTCACAAGCTACCCACTTCTCACTCTTTTTTGGCATCCAAGTATTTCTCCAAATGAGTGAGTACAACCTCTTGGGCATACTCTTGAGATGCATCATTGTGGTGAAGAACAGCCAGATCACATCCAAGTTTGTGCAAACTTCTCTCGAATGGAGACAAGTGTGTCATCATAACTTCGACCAGACTAAGCTCTTCTTCTGTGATGTGGAGGGGATCATCCGTGAAATCCCTGGAGATGAGAATCTCCCTCTCACCACCTTCTCCGGCACCATATACCTCGACAATCTTCCTGTTACAGAAAATGTCATACCTATAGCCAGTCAGATCATGACCATCTTGTACTTCAAAGTTCACAATGAGACAACAACCAAGCCCCATCAAGTAAACCTCAAAATCTAAATTGTGGACAATTTGCATACTCACCTCGTAATTCCGTGATTTTCATGGAAATTATACTCTTTGTTAGCAATTTTTCTAGCCGTTATGGCATCCTCTAGGAGATCAAACCTCCCTAAGAATTTCGTTTTTCCATCTACCCTTATATACGATACCCATTTATTTCTGCTCTCTTCCCAACGAACCCCCGTCACCCCCGATTTATTTTTAATATTAATTTTAAGGTTCCTCCCATTACCTTTTACAGTCGTAAGTCGGAGATTATCCAATCTATTATTAGACCTATCATGATCGATGTGGTCGATGACCATACCTTCTGGGATGGATCCATGTACCATTATCCATATTGCCCTATGGCAATCAATACGTACATAGTCTATACAAAGTCTTCTATAGCCATTCTTATCGATTCTTCCCGCCACATCTCCAGCCTTAATGACTGTATTCTTTTTTGATTTTTTCCAGTACAAATTGCCCGTTTCCGGGCAGTAGGTAAGTAATTCATCCAGGATTTTCTTATTTAAAGTGTTCATCTAGATCCACAGCTTTCCCAAATGGCGGAATCCAACCCTTGCGCCCACCACAGATAACCCAGAGAGTGTTGTACTTACGCCCCCAGCTTGCGCCACGATGTCTCAGGTCCTCTATGTAACCATCTGTGAAGATTATAACCTCTTTTGCCTTAGGAATAAACTCATCGATGTACTCAAATGCACATGCGGCAGTTGTTCCACCAGTTGATGTAACTCTATAATCCAGAATTTCCTTTATGTTGTCCTGTGTGTACACGTTGACGTTGCCAACTTGGGTTGACCAACAGAACAATGTGATACGGAAACATTGGTACAGGGTGCTCAAAGCGATTATCTCATTGAAGATACGCGTCATTGTTTGACGAGAGATAGAACCTGAAACGTCAAAACCGATTACAATATCAACAGTCTCTGTTCTTTTTCTGCCAGGCATAACCATGAACTGTCTCTTAGTTAGAGCGCCGTGATCACGAAGGACTTTTGTCATTCCCCCTGATCGACGACCTAAGACCCGGTAAGTACGATCAGATTTAACACGAGAAATCATTCGTTGTTTAATTATTTGCAGGTAATTAATCTTCGGTTTACCTTTTTGTGCGATTAATTCTCTGGCTTCTTTCGGTCCTTCACCGCCTGCGGCTTTCATAGCAGCGTCAATCATGTCCTCAGACCAAGACATATCCTCATCTTCCTGATCAGCAGACTTCTGTGGGTGTGGGTCCGTATACCCCAGGATGTCCAGGTCTTTATCATAATCCCCGATGTGCGCCCCCAGCGGCTTACCTTTACCATCACCAGCCTCATCCGGCAACAGAGCATAAATCTCTTCAGCCGTTTTCCCCTCGTACTGATAGTCACAATAGCAGTAAGCAAGGAATCCAAATTCTTTTGTCTTATCAAAGACTTGCCGATGAGTGAACCATTTCAAACTCTCGGCTTTCTGGCCCAACTCCTTGACCAGGTCGGTGTTGATATAGTGATCGGCTGCGATATTGAAACGTCTACGGTCAAATGTTTTCCCACGAGACATATGGTCGTTGGTGACATGGCGGACCTCATGCATTAGAATAAATACAATTTCCTTCATGGTTTTTTGACGATAGAAGACATCAACATATTCTTTATATTCATCTTTTTGCTGTTGTGTCATCATCGGATGCTTGTCAATACGAGCAAAAACCTTTTTCTTGCGATCAACAGGCATACCCATAATGAACTCTGGGTTAAAGTATAGGTTGCGATGATCAGTCGCTGCGGTTGGAAGCCATGCACAGTCAACTATCAGCGGCATACCGCTTAATAGCGTCCCGTAGAATGGTCGATTAGTAAGTAAAGCGATGCGGGCAGACTGAACTTTCTTCAGTGCTTCATCAGCCAGTTCCATAATGCTTTCTTTTTCATCTATATACATTCTTATCTCCAAGAAAAAAGGCCATCAGTTACGATGGCCTTATTATATGTTAATTCATCACCCTTTGCAATGCAATTTGGGGTAAAAATTCATCTATCCCTTCAATCCTGAAACCCCAGGCCAATTGCGGACCCGGCGCTCCAGGAAGGTGAGGAACAGCAAACAAGACGATCCCATCAATAGCTCCGCGAATCGCGTTCTCTGTGAAAGTCTCTACCAGATCCCCGAAACTAAGACCCGGCCTGAAGCCAGCATTCAGCATTTTTTGCTCTGGTGCGGATGCAGGCCTGCCCAAGATATCCTCGTACATTACACCACCTTGTTCAGCATTGCTGTAACTTTAGGCAGGCTAAGACCCGTCTGGATCATCAGTTGAGTCATAGCAGTTTCCATTTTCTTGGAGACGATGATGAAATTATCTTTGGCAAAGCCAATGTTAAGATCCAGAATCAGAATGGATTTAGGCTCACCAGTAAGCTTCTCTCCGGTCATTGCACAGGTGCTGCGAATATATTTGGCCTTGAACTGAGCATATGTCACACTTACTTTCATACCGACATTTGCAAAAGTATTGCAGTAATTTGCATAAGCAAGCGCAACAGCTACATCTTCTGGCAGTGCAACACTGATAGCTTCTTTCGGTTCAGCCTCCACTTCCACAGGCGCAGTGGTTTCTTCTGCCGCAGGCAGTTGTTTGTGTTCGTGTTCAGCAAGCTCTTTGTAGTCGGTGTTGTGATTCTTTTCTACTTCTGCCATGTGTTCTTTCATGTCCATTTTTGTCTCCTGTTGTGGGATATATTTAGTTTTCAGTTTTTCGAGATGGTCTTTAGACATATTCAGCATCATAGCCTGCACAATCTCACGGTCTAGCGGATCAATTATAGTGATGGCTGTTTTCTTGTCAACCAAACGATCTTTCAATTCATTGGCTCTTTGCAAGACAACGCATACATTTCCACGAACATAACCTTTCTTATCGTCAATGCGCTCAACTGTCGGATACAATGGGTCTTTTTCGCCATGTACCGACCTCGTGCTAAAGTTCATATTGGTGTAGTCGCACGGGCCGATGCCCAAAAGCTTTTCTCCCATCATGAACCAGTCATCAAGGGTCAAGGAGAATTCTAAACCCCGTTTCTTTGTGCGTTCTACCTTTTTATGATACCGTTCTTCTAGACTTTTAATCTCGCTGTTGGTAAATTTCTTTTTAACATCAAACATTTCTAACTCCTTGGGTCTTACCCGTTCTTAGTAAGGTGATTATCACCATTCGGAAAAGAGTTGTCAACCCTTGATTTCTAAAAAGTGGCGGTGTATCTTTGTTCATTATTTGTATAAGAGGGTAAGTGAGATTATGAGCAAAGTAGATATTAATGTAAAACCAAACGAGACTTGGAATGAGGAGCGGGATTTCATAGATAAGTTGTTACAAGGGAAGCAGGCTGCTCAAGAGAGATTTCTTTCAACTTTTGAGAGGGACAGACATGTTGACAATCCTATCACCCGCTTTAGAGATTATCTTCAAGGGGTACAGGATTCGAACCCCATATTGGACATATTTTTGTCATGTCTCCATAAACTCCCGGCGCATGGTGGCCCTTTTTATTGGCAATGGCATTCCGGTGATGTCCGGGAGTATGGTTCTGATATGAGTCAGAAGCTAAATGTTTCACGTATGGAAATAGGCCACCAATCACATATTACGGGTGGTGACCCTTGGACACATCGCTTTGTAGAAACAATCTCCATCGATATTTATGGTCACGGTTGCGGTGAAGCATTTCTTGGTGGGTTCTGCAATTTTAACTACCGTACTAAGTATTTTCTTGAGTGTGTAAAGCAGCTTTTGGTGGGGATGTCACACAAAGATGACCTTGATCTCCGTTTGGTTGTCGAATATACCAGCTATCAAAAAAATGCCCCTGTCCAATCTTGGATGGCCCATAATGGGGAGAGATTAACCCTTAAAAATGTAAGCCTCATCAGTGGTGATTTGGTTCTTTACTCTGACTATCTTGAGCCTTCCGCATTAGATCGTATTTGTAGCCAAATAAATCATTCTGTTATCAACATCATGAACAGAAAGATCGCTAATAAGGCACGTAAGGCAATGTTTGTTTGTTCTCCGAAAGAAACGATGTTCCACTTGGAATATGACCCCAAGTTACAGAGTATGATGGAGGGGGACTCCCCGACAGAAGAAGAACTCATGATGATGTCTATTGCAGGGTATGAAGATGAGTTTTGGCTTGACAACGTAAAATCTTTCGATAGACTGAACATAAAACCCTTTAACCTAGAGGAAGCTGTCAAATGGTATCAACAGACAAGAGTTGTATTCAAGCTTTAAGTCCGGCACAAGAACTTGCTTTAGCAATTAAAATTGCAGCAGAAGGCCACCTGAATCAGAAAGATAAGGGTGGTAACCCATACATCCTTCACCCTCTGAAGGTAATGCACTATCTGAAGACTGATGATTTTCAGCTTATGGCTATTGCCGCCCTACACGATGTGGTGGAAGATACTGATGTGACCGCTGCGGATCTGGTTCTGCTAGGCTTCTCGAACCGTGTGAAGGATGCTGTGGTTCTTCTGACGAAAACCCCTAATCAGACACCGGAAGAGTATTTTAACCGCCTGGCCCAAAACTATGATGCGGTACGTGTGAAGCTTGCAGACCTGCGCCATAACTCTGATGTTCGTCGTCTGAAAGGTCTGACAGATAAGGATTTGTTACGTGTCCGTAAGTATCATGACATGTATCTTCGTCTGACAAAGATGAAAGAACACCACGAAGCGATCAACATGTTGGCTACATTATGATCATTACGAAAAAATCAAATGGCCTTCCTTGGTTCGAAATGGAAATTCCTGACAAGGTTGTAGTATGTGCGAGATGTTTTTCGACTTATAACCTGAAAGATGCTCCTGTAAAGGCCCCCGATCAGCTTCGGATTAAGGAACCTTGTTGTCCGAACTGTGGTTTTAAATGGTATTTGTCATGAATCTCTTTGTATGAAGACAAATCAAACCCAGCCCTTGAAATAAAACTTGGAGAACTTTAATGGCTAACTGGAAAACAGCTCTGGACCTACGTGACATCTGGAATAAACGGAATGGTGAATGTGGTCGGGAAGACTGGACAGATAAGACGGTGCATGAGCTTGCTAAAGAGATATCCCGTCGTCTTGAACGGAAATTTCCTCATGAATCAAACTATGATAGCGACCTCTGCGATACCGAGTTGTGTGATATAATTGGCTATTTCCGGGATGTTCCAACATACCAGGATTGGCTAGACTCTATTGCAGAATGTGAGAGTGAGGGGTATGATGCCGACCCAATCCGCTATTATACACCTTTGCGGGAATTCAACGACATCATGAATGATTTTTATGATTGGTGTGATGAAAATCGTGTATGGGTGGATAAATAATCATTGCAATGGGGGAGGATCAAATGTATCCTGCTCCCGAATTTCATTTACAGGAGACAAATAATGTCAAGTCGCAACATCTTTTCTGGTAACTGGATCACTTTGAGAGATCTTCCACCACTGGTGCAATTTTGCCAGCGTCACAAACGTTCACTGATGATCTTCGGTGGGGCAGGTATTGGTAAAAGTCAAGCTGTGAAGCAAATTGCGGATTCTCTTTTCGGGCCGGGTGATAACTTGGTAGACTTCCGCTTGGCTGATAAAGATAACACTGACCTCACCGGGGTGCAGATTCCATACACCGATGACAATGGTGTTACTCGCACAGTGTACGCCTTGCCGGATTTCTGGCCTCGTGATCCTAACTGGAAAGGTATTGTGTTTCTTGATGAGCTTCTCCACGCAGAGCCTTACCTTCAGAAACTGGCATTCCAAATCATGCTGGACCGTCGAATCGGGACCTACCAGTTCCCTGAAGGGGCTGTACTGGTTGCTGCGGGTAACCGTGCTGGGGATGGTACTGCCGTGACTGCACTGGAAGCTCCTTTGGCTAACCGTATGATGCTGGTAGAGCTTACCTATAGCGCATCGGTCTTCATCGAAGACTATGCCATGCAGAACGGTATTCATTCGTCAATCATTGGTTTTCTGTCTCGTAAGAACAGTGCTATTGAAAACTATGAAGAGATGCTGGATATCGGGTGTCCTTCTTTCGCCACACCGCGTACTTTAACTTACGCCAGTGATGTATTGTACGATTACGATGCTAATTTGCTGCCTGCCAACTTGGCTAAGGTTGCTCTCCAGGGCTTCATCGGTACACCTTTAATGGCTGAACTGTGGGCATACCACACCAAGATCCGTAATATGGTTCCGATCGAAGACGTTATGAACGGTACTGCCCAAGGTCCTGGAGACCTTCCATCAGACAGCCTGTGGATTTTGGGTTCAGAAGGTGCTATTTGGTTGCGTAAGGCTATTGCAGATACCAATTACACGGATGACCAGATTATTGAATTCTCTGGAAACTTCCTTCAGTATCTTTACGATCACTTTATGGACCAGAACCGAGACTTCGTAAGCTCTATCTTCCTGTCGTTCATTAAGGAAAATGCGTTTGGTAAAGCTTTGTTGACCACTGCGAGCAACCGTGACAAGCTTCCTGCACGTTTGTTGAAGGCAAAGCCTATCATAATGAAAATTATGGCAGACTTCCAGGTCAACTACGCTGAAGATATTAAGCTTATTGAAGGAAAATAATATTGACAGCCCCTCCGGGGGCTGTTATGCTTTATGCATCAAACAAAACGAGGATATACTCATGCCGAAATTAAACTGGAAAGAAGCACAGCAGGCTATGCGTGAAGGTAAACGTATCCGTAACCAATATTTCACTTCTGATGAATGGTTCGAAATGGTTGATGGGCGTATCTACGCAGAAGACGGTTGCCCTATGGCAGGCTGGTATCGTGGTGAATCATGGCAGGATGAAGGCTGGAGTGTGATCGAATGATCTACAAAAACCAACTCCGCAATATCTGGCGCAAGTTTGTTAACGGTAAAGGCTATGTGTCTGGTGACCAAGGCCTCACCTGGACAGAAAATGGTGCTCCTGAGGACTTGATCAAGCGATTACCTTATTACGTGGAGAGAAAGGATGGCAAAATTCAAATTCCCAGTTTCTGAACTAAACGAGTGTTGGTGGCTTGACACCGCCGACTGTGTTATGGCAGGATACACCTATCGACGTCATCGGGTGTTTGTTGTCTGCGCGAAAAATCGTTCGGATGCTATTGAATCCATGAAAGAGTTTAAAGAGAGGAGTTGTAAATGAAAGTTAAAATGACCGCAAGTTACAGCGAACAAGGACACGCCCCCCAAAAAGGTGATATTCTGGATGTTCTGGAGGAAGTGTATAATGGGACATTTATTGACTATTACCGTTGTGAGTGGAAAGGCCAAGACCTCGATATCTATCCATACGAATGTGAGGAAGTGCGATGACGATTCTTGATGATTCAAAACCGAAACAGGTATCAATCCTGACAATTGTTGGGCGGGTTGCAACATTCTCATGTGACGACTTTGATATAGAGATCATTGGAGAACATCACGTCATCACAATGAAGGTTCCTGACCCTGGTGGTTATAAAAAGGTTAAGGCTCAATACCTTATCGAGCCTATCATGAGCATACTGAACGAGGATTACTAATGAAGGAGAGTGAAGAGGCATTACAGGCGCTTAAATCTTCCTTCTCATATGACCCTGAGACAGGTTTTTTTTTACGTGTATCAATCCTCTCGCTCGTCGTTATTTTGGGAAGATTGCAGGCACAAAAAGAAAAGACGGCTACATTGGACTTGCTGTAACGATTGATGGAAAATTGAAAATCTTCTTAGCACACAGGGTCGCTTGGGTCTTTCATTTTGGCGTTTGGCCTTCTCATTTTATTGACCACAAAGATAAAATTAAAGACAACAATCGTATTGACAATTTAAGGGATGTCAAAAAGTCGGTAAACGTCTATAACTATAGCAGGGGCAAGAAGAACCAGACAGGTTTCCGTGGTGTGTTTATAGATCGCAGGCGAGAGCCTGTAAAGTATAATGCTGCTTATGGCAAGAAGCATCTTGGGACTTTCAATACCCCAGAAGAGGCAAGCGCTTGTTACCAAAACTATGTTAAAACTATTCATGAAATTGTGGTGGAGGACTGATGTTCAAATATAAGGTTGGGGATTTAATAGAGGCGGTAAAGAGTGGCGAAATAAATGTTTTTGGACACGGTGCAAATTGTTTTTGCACAATGGGGAGCGGAATCGCCCCGTTGATCAAAGAAGCATTCCCTAAGATGTACGCTGCCGATCTGAAAACTGAGAAGGGCGATAAGACCAAGCTGGGAACCTGTACAATGGCCTTTTTGAATGATGGATCTCTCGCAGGATTTAATCTGTATTCGCAATACGGCTATAATCGTCGTAAACAGGGTCTCAGGGACCTCGATTACAATGCCCTGTACGATTCGATGGTTGAGATGAAAAAGCTCTTACAGAGCTATACAGACGGTTCTATGGCTGACTACAAAATTGGCTTCCCTAAAATTGGTGCGGGCCTTGCAGGTGGGGACTGGAATGTCATCGAAGCAATGATCAAATCAATCTTCTTTGATTGCGATGTGACAGTTTATGTCTTGAAAGAATGGGAAATCCCTGGTTACTACCCTTCAGACGACGGCCCTCTGACATCAGAACAGATCTCTGCCATTCGGGAAATGACAAAATGTGGATTATCCACAGGGGGGACTGGATTATCGTGGTTAAATTGAGAGACGGTATGGTAGCACATACCAAAAAGATCGACCTTTATGTGGGTAATACGGTGTTAACCTATAACGCCCCTCGTGGTCAGAGCTTTGCCATACTACTACTTGGGGTAGAGAAACCAAGTGGTGACGGCACGGGTATTCAGATTGACGAATGGCTGAATAGTCGTGGCTGGAAGCTGGAGGGTCCTGATGAGTAAATCGGTTTTTGTCATCTATGACACTGTTGACAGATGCCTCTGGAACCACAAAGCCAAGATTGGATGGATTAGCTCTGGCGCTGCCAAGAATGCGTGGAATCTTGTCCACGCAACCTGGAGTGGGAAGAAGTATTTTGATGACCAACAAAGATATGTAGTTCTTGAACTTTCTGGCGGACACATTAGCAAATTATTTGAGGAGAATAAAATTGACAAAACCAATTAAATACCCAAGCACCGCACAGTTCCGTCAGGTTATCCGCACCATGCATGATAAACTGACGTTCGACGGTATTGATGAAGAGGGTAATATTAAGCGGAAGGTGTTGCCACCGGAAGCGTACCTGATCCCGTACATCGGTACGGTTAAGCTTCACGGCACTAATGGCAGTGTGGTATTCCACTCTGAGGATGAAGTTGTCTTCCAGTCCAAAGAGCGTGTCGTGACTGTAGGCGACGATAACAATGGCTTCGCGGCCTTCATGTCTCGAAAAGACACCGCAGAGTTGCTTTCTCAGGTTAAATATCTGTGTGAAGTCAATGACGTTGAGTTCCAGTTCCCGGTTGAAATTGCTGGTGAATGGGCTGGTCGTGGCATTCAGAAAGGTGTTGCCATCACTGAAGTAGAGCCATTCTTTGCTATCTTCCGTGTGGCTGTGGGCCGGGATGAGGCAACGGATACCCTCAACTGGCTACCACCAACGTTCCAGTTTGGAATTGGATTGCCGGATGCTCGTATCTACAGTATCCTTGACTTTGGTTACTGGATGGCTAATATCCCATTCAATGAGCCGGAACTTGTCCAGAATGACCTGGCAGAACTGACTCGTGAAGTGGAAAACAAATGCCCGGCAGGTAAGTTCTTTGGCGTAGAAGGTATCGGTGAAGGCATTGTCTGGTCTCCAAAAGATCCTGAGCTTTCTAAAATCTCTGGCCTGTGGTTTAAAGTTAAGGGTGATAAACATTCTGTATCCAAAGTTAAGACCCTGGCGGCAATCGACCCAGAACGCCTCGCAAGTATGCGTGAGTTCGTTGAGTACGCTGTGACGGAAGCACGTCTTGAGCAGGGTGTCAGCGAAGTCGGTCTTGACCAGACTAAGATCGGTGAATTCATTGGGTGGATTAACCGAGACATCAACAAGGAAGAGGGTGATGTTCTGGAAGCCAGCTCCATGACCATGAAAGATGTTGGCAAGTTTATCAGCAACAAAGCTCGTGCATGGTACATGACTCGTCTGAGTGAGGAGGGCTAATGGCCCTCATTGTAGCCACAACGCGGTCTGTTGAAAAAAGACCTGGACATTCTTTCACCGAGTGTGATACCTTGATTTTCGAAGACGAAGAACAGGGCAAAAAGTTTGTTAAAGAGAACAAACAGTTTGTCTATCATGTCCAAAAAGCGAGGGTCATTAAGAATGGTGAGACCAGAACCGAAGTTTAAAGTCGGGCAGATAGCCAAAGATACTTGGAGCGGCAAGATAGGTCCTATTTCAACCATGTACTTTTCAGAAGGGGATGAGTACAACAAGGCCGAATGGGCATATTCTATAGACCATATCGGGTGGTTATTCCATCCAGAGTCGGACTTGGAGGCGGTTTAATGGGTCTGCGTGAATACTTAGCAGTGAAATTAAAACATGCAAAGGAGCAATCTATGGTTAAAGTGAATGGTAATACCATCACTATCAATGGGAATACCGTGGTTAATGGTAGCATTATTGGTGGGGACTTGAGTATTTCTGCAAATGGGGATAAAATCCTCATCAACGGAAAAGAGGTCTACGCCACTTCTGATAAAAACATCATTGTGGTCATCCACGGGAATACCGGGAGCATAAACACCACATCTGGGGATGTGAAGGTGTATGGCACAGCAGGTAATGTTAAGACTGTTTCTGGTGATGTCCGTATCGAAACAGGGTCACTTGCAGATGTGACCACCGTCTCGGGAGACGTTATAGCAGAAACCATTGAAGGTAATGTTAGAACAGTCTCAGGAGATGTCTCTCACCGTCGTTGATATACAGCCCCGCAATGGGGCTTTTTAATTTGGAGTGTAAATTTGAAATTGAAAAATCTGATTCTGGCAACCGCCTGTGTGTTTTCTCTAGCCACCACACCTGTACTGGCTAAAGACAACGCAAAGAAGCCCAAAGTTATCCATCTTTGTAAGAAGGATGACACAGCGGTAAACATCTTAGCATGTAATATGTATCGAGAGGCTCGTGGAGAAAGCGATTCCGGGTTAATGTCGATCGCATTCGTAACTTTGAATCGTAAGGATAACGATAAGTACCCTGGGACGGTAAAGAAGATCGTCTACCAGCCCGGACAATTCTCCTGGACATCTTCAGGAACAACGTTTAAAGTCTATGAAAAGGATCGCTGGGAGAAGGCACAAGAGTTTGCAAAAGTTCTGATCAAGATTCATAAACAAAACAGGGTCGTCTACGATGCTCTGGACATAACACACGGGGCCACTCACTACCATTCACGAAAAGTAAAACCCTACTGGACAAAGGCCATGCTACGCACAGTCAGGATCGACAACCATATCTATTATAAAGAGAAAGAAGACTCTCAGGGGGCATGAACTCATGAAGAAATTCTTGGTAATATTTGTTTGCATTACCCCTCTGTGTGTGATATTGTCACTGTCACAGCCCATGTATTGGGAACAAATTTGTGGAGCATACGCAATAGGTATGGCTACAGCGGCCTTTAGACTAAATACAAACAACTGCAAAAAGTAGGAGAAGTAGATGATAATCGAGCGTAATGAGAAGAAGGTAGAAGTTAGTACCAACGTCAAACGCTATCAAGCTGGTATCGCGATCAATGCTGAAACTTTCAGTATCTTGATCGATGGTATTTATGAGGACAAGATCCTTGCTGCCTGTCGTGAACCCCTGTTCAATGCGGTAGATGCACACACAGAAGCCGGATGCCGGGACAAACCGATTATCATCCACTCCCCAACGGACTTGGAACCGTGGTATTCTGTCAAGGATGGTGGTATTGGGATGGACTTTGACATGGTTACTCAGACCTTCATGATGCTGGGATCGTCCACTAAACGTGAATCCAACGATCTGATCGGTGCGAAAGGTATTGGTTCCAAGGCCCCGTTCACCGTTACGGACATGTTCAGTGTCATCTCTATCAAAGATGGTACTAAAACTGTGTACTCTGTTCATAAAGACCAAGGGATACCTGAGGTTGTGCCTCTCCACGAGTCAAAAACCATAGAAGAAAATGGTGTTGAAATCAAATTCAACGTTGACCCGGCAGAGACTGAGAAATACCGCCGTGCAATTATCAGTTGCCTGCGTTATGCTAAGTTCCCTTACGAGATCAATGACCCATTTGTGACTTCATCTATTCGAGACCGTACCTACCCGGTGCAGTATACGTTCAAAGATGAAGAATCTGGTTGGATGCTGGAAATGTACTCGGCGGTATCTAACAATGCTGATAGCGTTGTGGTTATGGGACAACAGCCGTACAAGTCAAAGTTTCTGAGCAATAACCCTGAATGGCCTCTGATGATGGTGTCCATTCCGATCGGGGATTGTGACGTAAACCCAGGACGTGAATGGACTATCGAGGGTAAGAATGACCGTGGCTTCGAAGAGCGCCTTAAGACATTCGTTCAGACGGCCCTTGATCGCCGTGGTGAAGAAATTTACCATGAACTCCGCAAGCTTCAAAAACTTGCTGATGTTCTGGAGTATATGAAGCGGGTTGGCGGGTGGTTTGCCACCAAATATGGTTCAAAGTACATCGCGGAACTCTTCGCAGAGCACACTAACTCTTTGAATATTAAAGAGTGCGTGACTTATAATGGTCATGGTGAAAAGCGGAGGGTAGATAAGACATACTCTTACACCGACATGATGAACGGCTTCCATCTTGTATACAACGACGACAATAAGCTGGTTAGAAGCAAATGTAATCAGTTGTTTGACGTATCTGGCAAGGCAGTTTACCTGACGGATAATCGAGGCGTGGCACAAATGTGCGGGAACCCATTCTTCGCAGGGATGATCCATAGGCTGTCGGATTTGGAAAAGCGTCCAGCATCGAAGTCGGATAAAAAGTATGGCGGCTATAGCCTGTATGAACCAGGGCATCCAGTATGGATCATTGAGCAGAGTGGAGCTATTAGGAAAACACGTATCTCCCGTGCGGAATTTGATGATATCAAATATGCCATGATTTATTCTGGTGGTCAGGCGCGTGGGACTTGTGATCTTGGATCTACGGCGTACCTTTCTAACCGTCATCAGCCAGAGACCTTCTTGTCGGATCTTGGTATTGATGATAAATTGTACATCGTACCTTTAAATCGGGTTAGTTGGTTGGATGATGATGTTCGGATGATCACACAGGACGACCTTTATAAGATTGCAAGTTCAAATCTGTTAGAGTATCATCTTAACCAGTTAACTAAGCGCTCGGAGTATTCTTCTCTTGTTAAAGACTTGAAAGTCTTGGGTGTTGAGATAGTTAAAGACCCTGAGTACAAGCAAAAGGTTAATATGGCTAACACCCTTTACAATATTAAAGGGTATTATCGAGCAGAAAAAACTGCGGAAAGAATCGTTAGTGGACGGATTCGTATTGGTAAAGGCCTGATCAACAAGGTAAAAGAACGTTACCCGTTACTGAAGCACATCCCGATGGAGCATTTTAACTCCCCAGAGGTGGCTGAGTATCGTAAATTTATTGATAGCAAAGGAGAGAAATAATGAGTGATCTTTTTAAATCCCGTGCAGATGCTCGTGTTTGTGCTGCAAGTCGTGGTATGAAGGTTGTAGACCGTGGTGTATCCCCAGCGGTGCTGGCAGAGGGGCGTTGGATGGTTGTCCCCAAAGACAGTATTGGTGCTTCCCCGGAAAAGACGATTTCCTTCGATATGGAAACTTACCCTGCGCCAACTGCCTCTATGTTCTTTGCGAGTCGGGGAGAGGCCCGAGCATTCTCTAAGACTGTACAGAATGCGAAGATTATCGATCATGCAAAGACAACAGCAGGACATGACAAAGAGGAGGGAGTTGTCAAGGACCTTGGCAAGCGTGGTAAGCGCTGGGAAGTGGTGTTCGTAGTTTCTGATGTAGAAGTGAGCGTTACTGTTCCTCAGCTTCCAGAACCTACACCTGTGCCTATTAAGATTTCGGTTGTTGATGACACGAAAGCTGATCCCATTGTCATCATGACACCAGGCAACGTTTCCATCACACTTCCAGATGGAACCATTCATACTCTGGGCAGTAACAGCGAAATCTTTAACGACGTCGGTATGTTGCTGTTAAACAACAAGATCGACGAAGCAGTAGCGCTTATTGAAGCGGGGATCGCTGCAAAAGCTGAAGTGGCAATCGACCTTGGACCGGATATGAAGCTGCTAGACGGAATTCTGTACTGGCACGGTATCAAACAAGAAAGCGGTATTGCTCGCCGTATTGTTTCCGATATCGAGACCGGGAAGTTCGATAACCGTTATGTCGAGTTCATGCGGAAGCTGATGCTCAATCCTTCTTACAAATCGGTTGAAATGCTGTACGACTTCCTGGAGCATAACAAGTTCGAGATTCTGGAGAATGGCAACATCTTGGCCTACAAGGGTCTTAAACGCACTGAGAATGGTCCTCGTGACTGGTTCACAGGCTTGGTCCCTAACTGGGCTAACACCACAGTCACTATGCCAAGAAACATGGTTGAAGATGACCCAACCAAAGCTTGTAGCCAGGGTTTACATATCGCCTCCAAGGAATATGCCCGTGATTATGGTAATGTGGTTGAGGTATCTGTTGACCCGGCAGACATTGTTAGCGTACCATATAACTACAATAACAAGAAATGCCGCTGCTGCCGCTATGAAGTATTGACAGGAAAAGAAAAGCCAGCAGGTGCTCCTGATGTTATTGTTGTGGGTGTAAGGGGTGCTATCCTGGACGAAATTTATCTCGATAAGGAGGATTAATGTCTGATTTTGGAGTGGGAACGGAAGAGGCCTTAGGTGCTATCATTGAAGGCAAAAACGTTTTCATTACGGGACCTGGTGGTAGTGGCAAGAGCCATCTGATCAAAACAATCCAATCCCTGTATCCAAGTTCAACATTAACAGTGGCCCCGACAGGGGTCGCTTCACTTAATGTTGATGGAATGACAACTCATCGAGCTTTCGGGTTATCAATGGGGATAGCCACAGAGGATGATGGTAAGACAGTAAAAACTAAACCTAAAAAACTTTTAAAAAGCAAATCTCTTGAGCGTATCATTATTGATGAAATATCTATGGTGCGAGCCGATAAATTGTGGGAAATGGATCAGAAACTGCGTGTTGCGAGAAGGGAGCCTAAGAAAGCTTTCGGTGGTCTTCAGGTCATCATGTTTGGTGATTTCTTTCAGAACCCTCCCGTTCTGACAGAGTCTGAAGAAAACGCTTACTTTGAACTCCACAGCACAGAATTATCTTGTTTCTCAGACACTTGGGGAGAGATAAGTCCATACCCTGTGCTTCTTGACAAGATTTATCGTCAAAACAGCGTGCATTTTTCATCGCTATTGAATCATATGAGGAAAGGCGAGCGTATTGATGAAATAGTTAAATTCCTCAACAATCAGTGCTATTCAAAGGGTGCAGCACTGAATGCGATTACCCTGACTTCAACTAACGCCGCAGCTGAACGTATCAACAAAAAGCATTACGACCAGATACCGGGTGAAGAGGTTATTTACAAAGCCTCCAAAACAGGAGATTTTGCCCAGCGGCCAGTTGCTGAGAGTCTACACCTCAAGGTAGGGACTCGTGTCATGATCACCGTTAATGATCAGAATCCAGATGAAGACGGTCCTAAATTTGTAAACGGAACACGGGGTATTATCAAGGCCCTAAGGAAGTTTTCGGTAGATGTAGAACTGGAAGACGGCAAGGTTGTAGAGATCGAAAAGAATGTCTGGGAAAATGTTGAATACTTCCCAAGAAAGGTTATCAAGAATGGTAAGACTGAAGAGGAATTGGAAAAGATTGTTGTTGGAACATACACAAACTTACCCATTCGCCTTGGTTATGCAGTGACCATTCACAAAGCTCAAGGCTTGACTTTGCCAGAGGTTAATATAGACTTTGGTTATGGAGCTTTTGCTCCTGGGATGGCCTATGTTGCCTTTAGCAGGGCCACTTCTACAAAAGGTTTAAGATTGTTGCGTCCGGTTAAAGAACGTGATATTATCGTAGACCAAAGAATTGTTAAATTCTACAAAGACACATTCCCAGGAAAATTTTAGGAGAAAATAATGGCATCATATTCTCGTCTGGAGCTGGTAGACAAGTTCCGCAAAGAACTTGAAGTATGGAATCAATGGCAGGTTCCTCGCTCTGAAAAAGCTATGGACACTACCCACATCCAAATGGCCTCTCTTGACGAGATGATGTCTGCTTATGGGTATGTCCCTCGTCGTCTTTCTAACTTCCCAGAAGTTAAAGATGGTCGCTTTGGCTACCAGCTTGCATTCCCTCGATGTAAAAAGATTTGTCGCCCATTCTTTATATCATTGCAAGATGCAGTTAGCATCCATAATGGCAACGGGTACAGGGGAAATCCATTCCGTAGGTTGGGGGATCGCATGAGTTTTGCTCTACAGAACCGTATTGTTGAGCAGGTGGCGGTTCAGAGGGACAAGTCTTTGGAAGGTGGTATCAAATCAACTAAGAAGTGGATTAAGTTCTATGAGGAGAACAAAAATGCAGGTTGAAGACTTCACTGACCTGAGTAAGGTAACAACAGAAAAGCTAATGAAACTCCGTGATATCGCTCAAGATTATCACGATGAGATGCAGCAAGCTGAACTGGAAGCGTGGGAAAGACTCCAAGATATAATTCATGAAATTGTCAAGAGGGCGAAGAATGTTCAAACGTCTAATTAACTGGCTCTTTGCCAAAGAGGATGAAACCACAGAAAATGAAGTTCGGGTATTTGACTTCACAGAACAAGGTCCTGGACATGATATCGCTATACGAGTCATCAATGATGGTGAATACGCAGAGGCAGTGGTTGCCCTGAAACTTGCGGATCTGCCGCCTGCGGTTGGTGACTTCATTGTCGTAGTTATTGATGGCGCTTGGAATACTTTTGTGGTAGAAACTTCAGAATGTGTAAGCCTGACAGTTACTAAATTGACCCTGACTCGTTATGAAGGTGCAGAAGATGAAAAATCGTGAAAATATTTGTAAGCTTATTGATGATTTGGAGCGCATCGCAAGACAAGCAACACCAGGTAAGTGGTGGATAGATTCACATGGTCATGCTATGGTTGCATTTTCAACGGAAGATGCTGGCATGGAAACAGTGTTTGTGACAGACGGGAATATGGGTCCGGTTGTGCGCCATGAGAACACAGGTAATCTTTCGGCTTGGCGCAATGATATGGATGCAACATACATTGCGACTGCCTGCCCTCAGAATGTGCTGGCAGTTCTGGAATATCTAAGTTCTGGTGCTAACGCGTGGAATACCATAAGCACTTATATGGAAACTCGCTTGCATGGTGATGCAGCCGCTTTACGTAATGATGTAAGCCGAAAGTTGTTTGATGACGGTTGTCATAGTGCAGCAGTCCATGCAATTCAGTTTATCGAGGCACTGATTGACCAGAATATTGAATTAAAGGCCGAACTGGAGTCTAAATGATCAAAGATTGTTTTGGGAATGAGGCGAGAGTTGGCGACAAGATCGCCTTCTCTCAAGGCAATGCTGGAGCAAAAAAGTGGGAATTCGGGGAGATCACCCGAATAACCGATAAGTGTATATATTTTCGTGGTCGCGCCGGGGGAATGTTCCGTGACTGGCGTGATGATACCGAGCTTCGCCGTGGAGAAGGCGCGTTCGTAATTAATTTAGAAGCGAGAGGACTTAATGAGTAAAGCCGCACTTCCTGTAGAGATCGAATTCAGTTATGACCACCCTACTGCGGGTGTCGTCACCGTCGAAGCACTTTATTCTGTGATGGAAGGCGACCGTAACAGTCGTGAAAGCGATGTAGATTACAACGGTTTCCAAGATTTGGAGTATTATGCTGTATTCTCTGGAGATAAACAGATCTACGTTGACATTCCAGATGATGTCCTATACCATCATTTACGCGAGTATATCCGCAATCTTGAAATTGTAGGTTGCTTCCAGGAAGAGGAGGAGTTTTAAAATGAAACATGAAGTTAAAGTCGTTGAATTCGAATTCGGTAAACACAGAGGTCCAGACTATGTGGCTAAAGTGTTGGCAGAACATCTTGACGAAGGATATACTATCGTAGGGCAATCTGAAAGCGCTAGATATCTGACCTACACCCTGGTTAAAATTATTCCAATTTCCATGATGGGTACGGTAACAAATGCCGATCACCAAGGGGTCAGTTTCCACTAAGGGAGGGCGTTTGAAGAAGAAAGTGATCATTCTTTATGATTACACTTCGGTCATGGCCCGTCCTTGGTTAGAGGCTGGCTATGAAGTTTGGACTTTTGATGGTCAACATTCACCAGGAGTCACCCGCGAGGGTGACCTTGTTAAAGTCGGGATGTGGTTCTTCCACGACAAGACCGTTCAACAAGCTCAAGAGATCAAAGAAATGGTTGGTGACAATGTTCACATCGTCTTTGGTTTCCCGGAATGTACTCACCTGACCAATGCAGGTTCACGTCATTGGGCTAAGAAAAGAGCAGCAAACCCTAACTTCCAGAAGGAAGCAATGGAACTTTGCCTATTGGTAGAGAAGGTTGGAGATTTATATAATGTTCCGTGGGCCTTTGAAAACCCTGTCGGTGTTCTCTCTTCAATGTATCGAAAACCTGATTACATGTTTGATCCTAAGGATTACGGCGGGTATCTCCCAGCCAATGATATACACCCACTATATCCGCACGTATACCCTCCTCAGGACGCGTATAACAAGAAGACGTGTATTTGGATGGGTAATGGCGCAAAACAGCCTGACAAGCTTCCTGTGAAGGAATTGTACAAGGACAATCCGGGCTGGAAGAAGTGTGGTGGCAAATCCACCAAGACTAAAAATATTCGTAGTTGTACACCTCGCGGTTTTGCGGAGGCGTTTTACCAGAAAAATAAATGAGAGGGATAATGGGAAATGGACCGGATTGGGCGGCGTACCGCAAAGGCGGCAATGAAAACCCAAGAGCAGGTTTTGGAAGTAATCGCGGAGGCAAGTTGAGTTATAGTAACAATCGAGTAGAAGAGACCCTGGAATCAGTGCTGTCTGGCACCCGCATCATGGCTGTTCCCGAAATGAGTCTCTCTCTTGAAGCAGCACAGTATTTTAAGATCCGTTCTGCGGTATCCCCGGCGGATGGTATCACCCCGGTAGCAACATACTTGCCCTATTATGATAAGTATGGGAAACTGACGGGATTCAAGAAACGTGACTGGACGTTACAGAAGGAAAAGACAGGACACTTTTCAACTGTTGGTGCTGTGAAGGCATCATCTCAGTTCTTCGGGCAGCATGAAGCCTCTATGGGTGTTGGTCGTAAGCAGATCAATATCGTGGAAGGTGAAGGTGACGTATGCGCCGCATGGCAGGCAGCGTATGAGATGGTTAAGGCTATGTCCACCAGTCCAAAGGCCAGTAAAGGCGTTAAAGACTGGGCGGATAGCATCTTAAAAGGTATCCGTCATATTCAGAACGACGAGGACATTGGAGGTCTTCCGACACTACCCTATGTTGGATTAAACTGTGGTACTGCAAACGCTGTTGATACTTTCGCAAACAACGAGAAGTTCATTCGCAGTTATGAGAAGGTAGTCTTGGGCTTTGATAACGACGAAGCCACAGCATTAGAAAAAGAAAAGAAAATAAAGAAAGGTAAAGAAGCAACCGACGATGTCGCTAGCTTCCTGCTGTCAGAAAACATTTACGTTGTGCGATATCCTAACGAGCGTAATGACCCGGATGGCTTTAAAGACATTCGTGACATGTATGATGCGGGTAAGGTACGCGATCTTTATGCAATGTTTACCAAAGCAGACGATCGCTATGTTCCTGATAAGCTTATCGGTCTTAAGGATATTACCATTGAGAATCTTCGCAAGAAGAAAAAAGATGGTGTTCCATTGCCGGGACTCCCTGGTCTCTATAACCTGACCCGTGGTCCTCGTACTGGTGAGCTTTGGACATTGACAGGCCCGTCTGGTGGTGGTAAGTCTACAATCTCTCGTAAGATTGAATACGCGATCATTGATTATCTTCGTGATATGTCAATTCCCCGCCTAGATGGCTGGACAGAGAGTGAGAAAGTAGCCATCATCCGTCTGGAAGAGGATGAAGAAGAGTCTGTAAACAGCTTGTATGCTGAAGAGCTGAAGGTGGACCCTAAGGCATTTGTTGCTGACCCGGAGCAGTTCTTAACCGAAGAGCAACACCTTGAGATTCACCAACGCTGGATTCGGGAAGATAAGATTAAGATCTTTGATCACTTCGGTTCTATCCCGACAGACCAGCTTATTCAGAAACTTAAGCAGATGGTGTTCCTTGATGGTTGTAAATGGATCATCCTCGATCACCTGTCAATGGTAATCTCTGGTCTTAAGTCCGACAACGAACGTCGAGACCTTGATAACATCATGACCGAGCTGGCAGCTTTCTGTAAGAAGTACGATGTTTTCATCTTATCAATCAGCCACATGAAGCGTAAAGAACTTCAGCTTCCGAAAGATAAAGATGGGAATCTATTGCCGTTCTGGTATCCGGTCCGTAAAGAAGACCTGCGCGGTTCTGCGGCCCTTGAACAACTCTCATGGGTGGTTCTGGGTGTTGAACCAGAAGAGCTTCCTGACCGCTCCCGTGGACGTGTACGTATCGTGGTGCTGAAGAACCGCCCACACAAAAAACTGGGTATCGCTGATACAATGGTTATGGATGACAACGGGCAGTTCTCCGATGCTTCCGGCTGGGAATGGGAAGATGGGATGTTCAAGCTTAATGGTGAAGTTATGCTTCGTCCTCAGAGTCTGATCCATCAACTCTCTCTGGAAACTCCGGTTGGAAAGGTAAATGTTCCGGCACCTGAGTATAAGCCAACCATCGATCTTGATAGGACACCAGTCCCTACTCTTGGTCCTGACGATGATACGCCTTTTTAAGGAGAAATGATGATTCAGAAACGTGAGCGCGGAGGGGAGAGAAATCTCCTTCCCGTTACTGATTTAATTCAGCGACCAGAAGTAGAGTTCTATGAGATTTCCGGTGTCTTGCCAGAGAAGATCCTTGAATTTTCTGAGAAGCTATCTAAGGTAAAAATCACCACTACCGCCATAACTCTTGACGAATTTTATCCCTTAGATGTTTATCTCCCAGAGTGGGTAAACAAAGACGTTGGAGATTTTTTATCGGATAATTCCATTGGTCCCCATCTTGACCATTGTATCTCAAGGGTAGCATCGGCTTTGGCGGCGACTATTGATGATCAGATTGGTGATGCAAAGGAGATTGTCTTCTCTCATGCGGATACCATTTTGTATGCAAACACAGAAGGTAAAATCGGGTATCTGTGGTTAGTGATCAACAAAACCGAACGGTCACTTATGCTGCAATCAGAAATATCTTTCAAAGTAGTCTAAATACCAACTGAGAGGTGGGCGACGGTACAGTCTAGCCCACCTTGAATAGGAGGAATCATTAAAGGTCTGTTTATACTGGATAACGAGGCCGATGGCCTGTTAGACGAAGTAACGAAGTACCATTGTACTTTGCTGAAAGAATTTGGGGTCAACAACTGGAATCTGTTTTTAGACCCCGCACACCCAGAATATGAAAGCGCTGTAGCCTTTGCCAAGAGCAAGAAGGATGTTAACCTTACAATTCGTTCATACGATGAGCTGGAAAGCTTCCTGAAGACTTGTAGAGCCATTGCGTGTCACAACCTGTTTGGTTATGACCTGCGTCTGTGGAAGAAGTTATCGGGCATTGAATATGATATGTTCAAAGACCCGAAGTGCATGGGGACGATTGGGGATACACAGGTAAATCTCTACGACACTCTCTCTATGAGCCGTGTGCTTTATCCTGACCGTCCATTGCCCAACGGTTGCCCTGACTCTGTTCTTAACCCGGTAACCGGGAAGCGAGATCGTGTAGGTCCTCATGGCCTGTTGGCCTGGGGCTACCGTGTAGCAAACAAGAAAGTTCAGATCGATGACTGGCGTAACCAACCCTTGTGGGAATACGTTAATCGTGTCTGGGAAGACGTTTTAATCAACGAGTTAGTATGGCAATCCCTGATCGATGAATCTACAGGTGCTCGCTGGCCTGATGACAAGCAGTTCATGTACAAAGATAAACCGGAAGGGATGCGGCAGATCAACTGGAAGAACGCGCTACGCCGCCGTATGTTGACTGATTACCTGATGATTGAGCAAGAAATTCAGGGTGTTCCATTCAATAAGCATGAAGCTGAAAAGCTGAGAGACCGTATTGATGTAATGATGAAAGAGATCGAGGAAGAAGTAGAACCTCAACTCCCGCTCAAAGAGATGACGAAGTCTCAACAGCCAAAATTCCCTGCTAATCCTTTTGATGGTGCAGGAAGAATTTCCCATCACGGGTGGAATTGGTTAGAATACAAGCTGGGATATCCAGTTAATCGTGAAGCGCTGGAATTCAAAGGTCCACCGAAGACGGCGTTTAAAGGTAACGGTGATGTAAGTGCAGCAGGGGAAAGATACTGTATCCAGAATGGTGTTGAAGACCCAGCGGCGATGCCAGACTTCATTAGAAGCCAGATAAAGAAAGAGAATACCCTTGTCCCATTGCCACCAGACCTAATGGAAAAGGCAATTGCCGATCTTCGTGCTGGAAAGATGCCAGACCTGATGGTTCCGATGAAGATCTCGAACCAGGACGACATCAAGAAGTACCTGATCCGCGATGCGGGATGGAAACCAACGCTCTGGCGTGTTAAAGATGTGACGAAAGACCAGTTCAAAAAGACCCGCGATGATGCGGAGGTTGATGGTCTGGTGCGTAAGTACATCGAAGAACTTGGAGAGTCCGAGTATAAATCTCTGATTCTTGAGCACTTAAATAATAGTGACGCAAAGTTCAATATCTCGGAAAACAAGTTCGACCATCGTCATGGTTCTGATCGTGTTTACGAGGAGATCTTCAAGAAGTTCCGACGCAAAGCTCGTCAACTGCCGACGTCACCACAGTTGAAGGATAACTTTGGCAAGCTGTGTCCTAACCTTGAAGTTATCGATGTTCACTTGGCTAAACAGATTGTTAAGTGGCTGTCATTACGTAACCGTCGTTCTGTTCTAGACCCTATTGACGAGGATAAAAACGATACAGGGCTGTTGAATCATCCTCGCCTGGCGATTGATGGAAAACTTCCAGCTCGTTTCTCTGGTATCACTAACACCGGGCGTTGTAAGCACACCATTTGTGCAAACATGCCTAAGCCAGATCCTAAGGTGTTGTTGGGTAAAGAGATGCGCAGCTTGTGGACAGTTCCAGAAGGTTATTATCTGATGGGTTGTGACGGTTCTAACTTGGAAGGTATGATCGCTGCTGCCGGGGCTTTTGAATTTGATGGTGGTGAATATCTTCGCATTATGATGGAAGAGGATGCTCATGAACGAAATGCTAGGGCATATACCCTTGCGGCAGGAAAGGAAGTCACACGATCAGGGGGAAAAGGTATAACCTATGGGATTATGTATGGTGCTCAGGCCGCAAAGATTTCATCGATGCTGGATATCTCTCTTGACAAGGCACAGGCTGTAATCGATGCTTTCTGGGATAGTAACTTTGGTTTGAAAGGTCGTAAAGAGTGGCTTGAAAACTTCTGGGGAGCAACTGGTAAACGTTATATTCCTGGCCTCGATGGTCGTAAGATTTGGACCCGTTCTAAGCACTCTCTTTTGAATGCTTATCAGCAGAATGGTGGTGCATCTCTTTTTGACTTAGTTGGCGTTCTTTTCCATTGGGAAATCGTTAAGAGAGGATGGTATGATGAAGGTGTTAGGAGACTAATATACTACCATGATGAAATCCAGGTACAAGTACCAGAAAAATTCAAAAAAGTGACAGAATATTCTTCCTTAGAGGCGGCGCAGGAATATGTTGACAAAATGCTCGAAAAAGGGCATTGTTTTGATGGGCATTATGTCAAAGCTGGGAAGGTGATTGTAGAACCTGACGAGAATGGTAAGTACAAGATCTTACATTGCCCTGTCGGAGAGCTTGCTACCAAATGTGTAGAAAAAGCTTCTCGAATTATGAACCTCCCAGTATTAATTACAGGAGAATATCTTTGTGGATATACGTGGGCAGATTCGCACTAAAATCCTTACTCAAGACTTCCTAAGGGAAGTCTTTACTTACGATTTTGAAAACGGGGGTCTGATATGGAAGAGGAAGGCTGATGATTGTCAAGAAAATAGAAGATGGAATACAAGATATGCTGGAAAACATGCAGGTAGCCCGAATAATCAAGGCTATCTTCATGTTAAGCTAGGAGGGAGAAAATACAAACTTCACAGGCTTGTATTCTTATACATGCATGGTTACTTGCCAAAGATAGTCGACCATAAGGATAATGATCTCCAGAACAACCGTATCGAGAACTTAAGGGCGGCAGATCATCAGAAAAACAATTATAATTGTAGGATCTCCTCTGCAAACACCAGCGGGATTAAAGGTGTGAGTTGGCACAAGCAGCATAAAAAATGGTACGCTACGATAAGAGTTAATGGCAAAGCCGTCTTTTTGGGAATTTTTGATAAAAAATCCGATGCTGAGGAACGTGTGAAAGCTGCAAGGGAAGAGCTTCATGGGGAGTTTTCAAACAATGGATAATTTTTTCTTGACACCCGTTTCTAATAGCATTAAAGTGTATCACATGAAGACGAGAGACCTCGCTTCAAAATAACTTCACAAACAGGAGAACGAAATGACCGCAAAATATGAAACCGTACCTTACGCTGACTTCGTAAAAGCTCTGAAAGCTCAGTTCGCTGTCATGCAAGCGCTGGGTGCGCTTTACACGGTCGATGTACCGAAAGATGAACTGTACGATCTGTACCTCGACTCTTTCCCGGAAGGCACCAATCTGATGTATAAAGAGCGCCGTGAATATGACTGTAACTGCTGCAAGAGCTACATCCGTACTCTGGGCCGAGTAGTCGCGATTCACAACGGCAAGCTGGTCTCTATTTGGGACGTTAAAGTTGGTGGTTACTACCAAGTTGTTGCCGATGCGATGAAAGCGCGTGTTGAAAGCGCCGAGATCCGCGATCGCTTCTTCCACTTCGAAGGCCGCGTTGGTACTGAGAGCAACGTAGCTCTGCTGGAAAATGGGAAAACCAAAACCTGGACCCATTTCCATCAGGCCCTGCCTCGCGAACTGGTTAAACGTGGTGAAGATATCCCTTCTGCCCTGGGTGAGTACCGTGACAACGCAACTGTGCTGGCACGTTCTCTGAAAGATATCGATATGGACTCTGCCGAAACGGTAATGGACCTGATCAACCAAGGCTCTCTGTACCGTGGTGATGAGAAAAAGCACATTGTTGCTGCCTTTATTAAGGCGAAACGTGCATACGACAAAACGCCGGAAGATCAGCGAATGAACTTCTGCTGGAAACAAAGTGAAACGCTGGGTAAACTGGGCCGCTTCCGTAATGATGTCATCGGTACACTGATGAGCGATCTGGCAGAAGGTGTTGATCTTGAGGCCGCAGTGAAGTCCTTCGAAGACAAAGTCTCAGGGACCAACTACAAGCGCACTACAGCTCTGGTAACTCCGGGCATGATCAAGGCAGCACAAGAGAAGGTTGAAGCCCTCGGCTTGACTGAGTCTCTGGCACGTCGCTTTGCGGTGACATCTGACCTGACGATCAACAATGTGTTGTTTGCTGACCGTTCTGCAAAGGCCCAGATGAATGTATTCGAGCAACTGGCGGCGTCCACCAAAAACGCGCCAAAATCTCTGTCGAAAGTAGAGGAGATCAGCATTGAGGATTTCATCAATAACGTTCTGCCGAAAGCGGACACTATCGAAGCGCTGGTTGAAGGTCGTCTGACACCGAACCTGATGAGCTTGGTTGCCCCGGCAAACGCAGGTGCTCCTAACCTGTTCAAATGGGATAACGGCTTCTCCTGGTCGTATAATGGCGAAGTAACTGACTCCATCAAGGAGCGTGTGAAAGCCGCTGGCGGTAGCGTGACTGGTGACCTGCGTGTTTCGTTGTCCTGGTACAACAGTGATGACCTCGACCTGCACGTATTCGAGCCTGGTGGCGGTCAAATTTACTTCGGTAACAAACGTGGTCGCTCAACGGGTACGCTGGATGTGGATATGAATGCCTATGGCAAGTCAGACGCACACCATCCGGTTGAGAACGTTACGTGGGAAAATGAGCGTAATATCACGGAAGGTGTTTACAAGGTTGTTGTTAACAACTATAATAAGCGCATGACTGATCGCGTTGGCTTCGAAGTCCAGATGGAATACAAAGGCCAAGTGTTCAACTTCGCATACCCGCAAGCTTTGGGTAATAGCAAGAGCCAGACCGTTGTAACCTTTAAGTATTCTCGTGCGAAAGGTGTTGAAATTGTAGACAGCATCGGGCATACTAAGCAATCTAAAGAAGTATGGGGCGTCTCTACCGAGACCTTCCAGAAAGTTTCTCTGGTGCTGAATTCTCCTAACTTCTGGGATGGTCAGACCAAAGGTAACAAACACTACTTCTTTATGCTGGAAGGTTGCATTAACCCTGACGATACTCGTGGCTTCTACAATGAATATCTGCGTGACGATCTGCATGAGCATCGTAAAGTGTTCGAAGTGTTGGGTTCCAAGCTCAAAGCTGAACACTCCGCTGATCAACTGAGCGGCCTGGGCTTCTCGTCTACCCAGCGTAATGAGTTGGTTGTGAAGGTGACTGGTTCTTTCAACCGCACCCTGAAGATTAAGTTCTAATTAAACAGCCCCTTCGGGGGCTAATATTGAAATCATAGAGGAGATAAAAGATGACCACTACTAACCTATTCGAAGTTGCTACCCGTAAAAAACTGCGTTTTGCAAGTCCGAAAGGTCTACTGACCACAGAAGATCTGTGGGATCTGCCGATGACTGGTAATACCAGCCTGGATACGGTTTCCAAACTGGCTAACCGTGATGTGAAAGCATCTGCTGAAGAAAGTTTCGTTGTCGAGGCCAGTGCTGTAAATGGCGAAGCAAACCTGAAGCTGGATATCCTGAAGTACATCATCTCGGTGCGTAAAGCTGAGATCGCGGATCGCCAGGCAGCGAAAGAGAAGGTTGAGCGTAAGCGTAAACTTCTGGACCTGCTGGCAGAGAAGGATAACGAGAAAGATGCAGCGATGACTCGTGAAGAGATCCTGAAAGAGCTGGAGTCTCTGTAATCTACCCGCCAAGGCCCTTCGGGGCCTTTTTGCATTGGAGGATAAATGAAAGTAACTGGCAAACAAACTGTTGTACAGAACGTGGAAGTAGATATCTCTGATGAAGAGATCATGAATATTGTCAAGGCACAAACACCAGACTACCTCGCAGATGTCCTCACCAAAGAACTGCTGAGGAACTTCATCTATAGCTTGCCAGCAGATTTTACTGGTGAGCGGGCCGTGTGGGAAACACGTAAAAGAGGATATGAACAGTTTCTTGTACTTGTCCATGTAGACGCTTGGTGGGACTACCACAACAATGTTGGTGTGGATGAAGAAGTCAGACCGCTCACCGAAGAAGAAACGGCAAAATATAATATGATTTGCGGTTTGCGGGACTACATTAAGGAGCTGCAAAAATAATTCAAAAGCCTCTTGACTTCATGGTTGAGGGGCTTTATTGTTATGGAAGCTAAATAACCTGGAGGGTGTATGTTAGAGGCAATCAATTATTTCTTTTTAGTTCTGGCAGCAGTGGCCTGTGTTTCTTGTGCCTTCGGCGCTGTCTTTTCAAAAGATGAAACACACCGCACGGTGTACGTAGGTTGTGCAGTCATCAACGCTGCTTTTACGGTGCATCTCTGGAGTATCGCCCTATGAAGCTTTCACATTTTATTTATGCAGTGTTAGGCCTTATGGCCCTGACCATGCTGACAACGTTGGGGCTTTCATTTACAGCAGGCCATGAGCAACAAACAAAAGAGATTTTGGGAGCAGGTTTCGGTATGTTTATGCTTGAATTCTTCCTGCTTCTTTTGGGCGGCGTGATTGTCGATACTTCCGGCTGGTAAGGAGAAATAAATGCGTGGATTCATGCCTTGGGTGCGTCCGTTGGTTATTGTGATTGTTGTTGCAGTTGTCGCCTACATATCGCTTGACATCGCAGATAACGTGACCCATAATTGCAAGCCTAACGGTGAGCAACGCCTTGCTAACTCGGTTGATGGTGTTATCGTTGAGAACAAACTGATCTGCGACGGTGGTCGAGTGAAGTGGTCTCGCTACTAAATTCTGACTAAATAATCTCAAGAGGAGATTCAAATGAAAAAGATTATCCTAGCCGCCCTGCTCGCGCTTTCTTGCTCTGCACAAGCAACAGAGTTTTATCCTGAAGCAAACCCGAATGATATTAACGAGTCCGTTGATAGTGAACTGGCAAAGTCCCTACTGAAACGCGACACCCTTGAATTGAAAATTAAAATCGCAGAGCTTGAAGTGGAACTTGCCAAAATGAAGAAGACTCAAGTTCTATACAGCATTGCCCTTGAATCAATGGAGAAAAACAAATGACGATTACTCGCGGCCTTATCTTCGGAAAGTTTGCACCGCTGACCAACGGACATATTGAATTCATTCGCCAGGCGGCTTCTCAGGTTAGTGCTCTGTATCTGTTCCTGTCCTATGACCAGAAATTCGTTGACGCACAACCAGAGTGGATTCGTCCTAAGCTGGGACTTGCTGATCGTTATCGTGACCTGCTGGATGTCATTGCCGACGAGGGACTTGACAACGTGAAGGTTGACTACGTTGATGAGTCGAATATCCCAGGATACCCTGAAGGCAGTGCTGCCTATGCAAAACTGATCCGTGAAAAGCAACCGTTCGTTAAGTACGATTTTGCTTTCTCTTCTGAGCCGGAGTATGAGTCTTACTTCAGTGAGTTCTTCCCTGAAGCGAAGCATGTAGTTATCGACGCAGAACGTAAAGCTGTTCCTATCTCAGCCACGATGATCCGTAATGATCCGTACAACAACTTCTACAACCTAGCGTGGCCTGCACGTAAGCGCTTCATGAAGAAGGTTGCCATCATTGGGGTTGAGAGTACGGGCAAGACCACACTGACACGGCATCTGGCGCATACCTTCGGTGCTGGTTGGATTCCTGAGGTCGGACGGCTTATCTGTGAGCGTGAATACCATTCCAGTGAGTTAGCAATGTCTCGTGGAGACTACCTGCGTATCGCAATGGAGCATCGCCTGAAGGAGATGGAATTGGCTGGCTGTGGTGGTTGTGGGGTTATGTTCTCTGACACCACAAACCTGATCACCCACTTCTCTGGTATTTGTGCAGACAAGATCGACTACTCCGATCTTCTGTTCCGCACACTGAGCCGTGAAGAGAGCTACAACTTCTACGACCTATTCCTGTTCCTCACACCAGAGGTCCCGTGGGTTGCTGATCCTCTTCGCTTGCAGGATACACCAGAAAAACGTAAAGAAACACATTCTTTGCTTGACACAATGATCAGAGCATCTTACGATACAAGCAAGGTGGTGGTTATCTCCGGCAGTGATTACAAAGAACGTACTCAGAAAGCCGAAGAAGCTGTCCGTAAATTGCTGAATATAAAAGGAGAATAAGATGGATGTTACAAACTCAAGTATGTACCAAGCGTTTGGTGTATTAAAGCTCGTCCTTGAAAAAGCTCCAGAGTTAGGCCAGGGCCTCCAGGCCTATGCGAACTGCCGTGAGCAGGGCTTCTCCATCATGAAGTTGGACTACTCAGGTGGGCAAGATAATTGTCGTCAAGTGTCATTCTCTGAATGCCGTAACAGTGACCAGATCACTGTGTACTATGGGTCAACACGGGACTTCAATTTCCAAACCAACATCCCTACGGACGATACCTATTTCAATCGCCGGAAATTCTTTGGTTATGAGGGGTTCGAAGAAGCGGCAGACTGGATCATCGCATATCTGAAAGGTGATAAAGATGGAGCAAACTAAGCCGACCCTGGTCTGGAAAACCCAGGAGGGTTTTGATATGCGAATTAGCCACATGTCTGATGAGCATATTGTTAACGCTATAAACTGGTTGCTGGTAGAACCTGGGACAGATGACCCTTCTGACCTGCTGGATACTTATCTGCAAGTCCCTATCGTTATCTGGATTCGCGAGTTGACTCAGGAGTTGTACCGTCGCCTACATCCGGAACTGGTCAATGGCTAAGGTACTCAACTTCTACCACATTGGTAAAGTGATACCTGAGAATGCTGAATACATGGGGCGAGCAATGCCCCATCTAGGCTTGAAGCAATCTAAATTTGCCAATCCATATAAGTTGTCGAAAGATGAACCCCGTGGAGCAACCATTGAACGATACCGTGTATGGTTATGGCAACAGATACGTTCGGGGAAAATTACTATTCAAGATTTGCTTGACTTGGATGGTAAAGACCTTGTATGCTTCTGTAAACAGCCGAACAAAGAGGTAGCATGTCACTGTGATGTGATACTTGCGGCAATCGAATGGGCAAAACAGAGGAGTCAAAATGTCTAAAGAATTTATGGACTGGTTTGATAAAAACGCACCAGTACATCTTTATCCAGATGCAGAGGAGCGTGAAATCCTCCAGTTAATGTGTTGGTTGGCATGGAGAGATGGGATCAGGTCTGTCTTACCAGTTGTAATGGAGGGTTAAAAATGGCTATTCATGCAAAAAGTAATGGTCTACTGATCGGAGGTAAGATCATCGAGGAGACACTGACAGGCTGGGTTTTCCAGGCAATGGATAACAAAGGTACTAATTTTGTGTTCAAGTCAGATGAGAAGAACCAAGTTTTTGACGGACCGAATGCTGTTGACGAAGCAATGGCTTGGCAAACTAAAGTTCGGTCAGAAATGAAAAATAAAAAGAAAAAGGGGCGCAAAAATGGCTAAAGATACATGGGAAGTATTTCATGATGACGATGAAATAAAGGTCATTGTCTCAGGTTCTCTTGAGGTAGGTTCCGGGTGGAGAACTTACAGAGACGTGTGTTCAGAGATTAATAGTATTGAAGATGCAAATCTTATCGCAGCAGCACCAGAACTGCTTGACGCAGTGTTGGATCTGAAGTATAAGTTATACGGTAACGGCGCAGCGAATCCTAAAATAGAAGCGCTTCTTAAACGATTAACAGGAGAATAACCATGAACACAAATCTGTACATTAAGACAGCGTGGACCGACTTTTATGGCTGGTCAAAACTTGAATACCTTTGGCTTCTCATCTGCTCGGCATCGATCGCCATTGTCTCCTTGACTATGGGCGGTGGGTTAGTAGAGTTCATCTCTTCTGTCACCGGGATCATCGGGGCTATCTTGGTGGCAAAAGGTAAGCTCTCCAGTTATTACTGGGGCTTTGTGGCAACGGTGCTGTATGCATATATCTCCTTCACGTACAAGTTGTACGGTGAGACGATTATGTACACCCTGTTGTTCACCCCCATGCAGGTCATTGGTGGGGTAATCTGGGCGCGCAAGTTAACCGTCTCTGCGGATGGTGAACGTGCGGATGTCATCAAGAAGTATCTGACCACAAAACAGCGCTGGATTGTTGGTATCGGGACATTGGTGACGATCGGATTATACGCCGAGTTCGTTAGCCTGCTGAAAGGGAGTATGCCGGGACTCGATTCTGCTACAGCAATCCTGTCGGTTCTGGCAACCTATCTGATGATGGTTCGTTATGCAGAACAATGGCTGATTTGGCTACTGGTGAACACTGTTGCAATTGTTATGTGGGTACAAGCTACGATTCATCATCAAGGAGCTGGTTCTGCAATTTTGGCTATGTGGGTCACATTCTGGCTCAACTCTCTTTATGGTTGGTATAAATGGAGAAAGAATGGCTAGAAAACTAGTGTACGGGGTGGGCGTTAATGACGCCCCCTATGTTACCGAACCGGGTAAAAGAGTGGCAGGCAGAACAGTACACGCTAAAAAATGCCCTTACTTTGTTCTGTGGAAGAGTATGTTGAAACGTTGTTATGGTAAAAGTGATCCATCCTATTTGGGTTGTATTGTGGATACTAGTTGGCACTCATTCATGGCTTTTAAACTTTGGGTGCAGAGTCAAAAACAACACGATATATGGCTGAAAGAGCTGGACTTACCCATTAAAGAACGTGAAGTAAAGTTTCAACTTGACAAGGACATACTGGGGAATGGTAAACTGTACTCGCCTGTCACTTGCATTCTGGTTCCATCAACATTGAATTCTGTACTATCTCACCAAAAAGAGAATATTAAAGAGCTACCACTGGGAGTTAGCTGGGTTTCATCAAGAATGAAATACAGAGCCTACATAATGGTCGAGAATAAATATAAAAGTCTTGGCTACTATGAGAATCCGCAATTGGCCCATCTGGCATGGCAAAAAGAAAAGTGCAGGAACATATTTCGCTTGCTGACTGGTTATGAGAAACAACCCTACAAGGATGGGCGAGTGATTCAACGCTTTACGGAAGTTGTAGACGGTATACTGGAAGACATTTCAAATTTACGTGAAACAACCAATTTTGGAGGGGGTAATATATGATGATTGGATTCTGGGAATGGTTTACAATGAATCACAATTGGGTATCTAGCCTGATCCCGCTTGCTATGTTTTCATACATAGGATGGTTATTGTCGGGAGGGCTTACTTGGAAGGGAAAAGTGGCCTCCTATGTGTTTTCAGCCGTAATGTTTGGGGTAATGTTCTGGGCAGTGACTTACTTAGGTGGTTATGGAATGTATAAGCGCCATTATACTACTTGCGCAAAGCCAGAGGCTGTGGCATCATTCTATGTGTTTGATGCAAAGAAAGGGCGCTGTTATAAACCTGTTGTTGGATTTGCACCTGTTGATGATAATCAGGTAAAGACTCTGACACCGAAACAAATGGAGACTGGAGAATGGCTTTAACTCGTGAAGAACGCACAGGTGCCAAGTTTGTCGAGATGTATGAAGCAAGCTTAGGGGACAATCCTAATCTGGAAGAACAGTTAGTTCTCTCATATTTCAAGAAAAATGTAGATGACCTACCAGTGGACTACCGCGACCCACCAAGTTTCCACAAAGCATTCCGGCAGGTTGACATCTGCCGTAAAGGTTATCAGGATATGGTGATTTGGTCCCTGATGTCCGGGGGCGAATTAAATACAATCTGGAAAGTTTTGGAGGAATTTTATGCTAATTGATGAACTTGGTGTTAGTAGTCTTGTCCCAGATGCTTGGGCAGAGGCATATGGTAAGCCACAAGCTGATCCTCATTCTGTTTTCGCAGAGCTGCTTGGTGTAACACGACAACAAGCGAAGGTAATCAATTATGAGTATATGTACTCTGAAGAGGCCAAGCATGTTCGGGCGATCAAACTCTGTCATCTGGCGGGAAAAGAAACTCGGTATGTTTACCGGAAGTTTGCTAACCTTTTAGCAGCTAACGGGGGTCTTGTTCCTCCACTGAGAGAGGTTCTTGAAGAGGTAGATCGGGATGAATAAAATCCGAAAATTTTTCAAATGGTTATTGGGGTTATTCAGTACAACAACGGTCGTATCTATAGGGAAGGGAAACAGCACTTTTGTTAGCCAAACAACCAAGGTGACCACAATATCTTCTGAAGCGCTTAATGAGACGCTCAACGAGGCCCTTCGTCAAGCAAGACAAAACAATGAGCGGAGATTGAAAATGTCCCCACCAACGCCACCTTCACCTCCTAAAAGGCGTGTGGTCGTGGAGGATGGCGCTCACCGGAGAAATGATGATGCGGCGATCATCAATACAACCACGATTAGTGATACGTATACCCATCATACGCCAAGTCACTCGTCAAGTAGTCATGACTCGTATTCCTCCTGTGATTCGAGTTCATCATTTTCAGGTAGTTGTGATTAAGGAGATAAAATGAAAATTGGTTTCTTAGGTCTTTTGGCGTTGGTATTTATCACGCTTAAACTGTGCGGCGTGATCGCCTGGTCGTGGTGGCTTGTTTTACTACCGCTCTACTTCGGTGTTGCCGTTCTTCTTTTCTTCTTCCTGATGGCGATTATCGGGTGGCTGGGACTGGCAAGTGTAGGCCGTGTGGCTGATATGATGTCAAATTCAAAAAAGAAAAGAAAGTAATTGACATAACAAGTGTAAAGGGGTAAGATACCCATTCACTAATAAATGGAGGATTGATGACTGAAGAAGTAACCCCTACCAACGAAGCACGATTCCTGGGACTAGACCCCAATCAGTTCGGAACTGTGATTTTCCTCTCAAGTGCCAGCGTTCAGATGGCTGACCATATCAATTCTGAACCCGTCAGAAAAGAAATGGAACGTTTAATCAGTGAAGGCAAACACGAAACTATCGAAACGGCGTTAGCCTGGATTCGTGGTCAGCGTAATGCTGTGATGCAACTGAGTGGAGCTTCAACCTTCGCGCAAAACCTTTTGGCGCAAGTTGAAGATATGTTGGTTGATCAACTTCTTGCTGTACCAGTTACACAAGTCGTTGAAGAAAAATCTGAGTAATAAAGGAGAGAAGATGAGCGTAGTAAACGAATACAAAGACCCGATGTCTGGCAAAGTAAACCACTTCGCAAAAGGCAGCATCAAATTCATCAGCATCAAACCTGTGAAGAATGCCGATCAGGACGGTGTTAAGCGTACCCATATCCCTGCACGTAACGGTCAGCCTGCGAAGGTAATCGAAGCAACCCACAGCATTAGCTTCCTGATGCAGGCGGTTGATGAGAACAACAATGTTATCGATCCTCAGGGCCAAGGTGAATGGGTAGGCATGGGCGAGAAGAAACTCCACGCCAGCCACACTGACAAAGTTCAGGTCAAGTTTGATTCCGGCTATAAAGATATTCTGGCGGGGATGATCGTATCTTTCCCGCTGAAAGTCACTAAGAATGGGGATAAGACCTATATCAACGGAACTCTGAGTGGCAAAGTGTTCAACATTCTGGATGAAAGTAAAGCTGGTCAAGCTGCACCTCGTCAGCACCAGTCTTCTGCCCCAGCAGTGCAGTCAGGTGGTGGTGTTAAGATCTTCGGTGAGATTACCGAAATCGTAGGTAATCTGGCGACTGTTAATGACGAGAAGAACGGCCCCGGTGGTGTAGTTCTCTCCGATGAACAACTGGCCCAGGTATCTGTCGGTGGACGAATGACTGCCTTTGTGGATATGTCTAACGGGAACATCCTGAACGGATTCAAAGCTTATGGCCCCGCAGGTCAGAACAGCGGTGGTCCTGGTGCCAAAGGCAAACGTAGCAATTATGACCCTGTCGGTGTTTCTGCTGGTCATGCCATGAATGCTCTGGTAAACCTGAAGCTGTCAGGCTTTAAGGGTGATGTAGAGGCCGCAGGCAAAACTGTGCATGATGTTACCACCAAGCTGATCAAGGAACTTTCAGAAGCTGAAGGTAAAGATGTTGGTCAGACAGTGGGTAACGCTGTCAAATATGCGGTGACGAACATTGCTGTCAAAGGAAAGACCATCGATGCAGACGAGCTTGAGAAGGCCACACGCGAAGCGTATGCGCTTGCAGCGACGTTCTACAGCTATGCCAGTGCAACGGCACAGGAAGAGTCGCAGAAGCCGTCACAGCCCGTCCAGGAGCGTTTAACGACACCTCCTGCCCAAGAGGCTCCGGCTATGGATTTTGATGAACCACCACTGGATTTCGATGACGATGTGCCGTTCTGATCTGAAAATCTGTTCTTGCTGCGGGGTTGAAAAACCCCGTGATGAATTCCAAGTAAGGAGAGCCTCTAAGGATGGATTTACAGCATCGTGTAAGCTTTGTCTTAAGGAACGTGACAGGGTCAGGGACCAAAATCCTGAACGTAAAGCAATGAAAGAGCGATACGTTAAAGGCATTGGGAGAGAGGCTGCTGCACGGGCAAAGCGGAAGTATATCGAGAAAAATCCAAAGAAAAGGTTTGTGCATATAAAGACAGGCAACGCAATCCGTGACGGCAAGTTATTAAAACAGCCTTGTGAAGTTTGCGCGAGTGAAAATGTACAAGCTCATCATTGTGATTACGATAAACCTTTAGAGGTTATGTGGCTATGTCCTATTCATCATGAAGAGTGGCACAGGCAATACGGCGAGGCAAAGAACGCCGTATAAAAGAAAAGGCTCCCAAATGGGAGCCTTTTTTTATTACGGTCTTTGATAGACAGCTACATCATATACAGTCCCTCTTCCACAATAGGTTACTTGTAGAATTGTAACTGAATTTGCAGCAGTGCTGATCGTACCACCATTTATGATTTTATAAGATGCATCAAGGGTGACGGCATGTCCACCAGTTGCATCCTGGAACAGATAGATCGTGGCAGTAAAAGCACTACCAAGATTTGCCCAAGGCCCGATAGTTAAAGTATTTGTCACATCTACGTTGTAGATGTTATTCATCTTCGTTAGATCGGAGCCTGTCCCTCCTGGTGTCCAAGTTGTTCCTGCGGAAGGTGTGGTAACAGAACCAGGGGTTGTTCCTACGAAATTCGCAGTGACCTTAGGAGCCGTTGCTTCACCCGTAATAACGAGGGATGCACCTTTTAGAGACCCGTATGCCTCTATTGTGGTGGTTGCCAGAACGGAGTTAGGGTTAATGTCCTTCCCGTTGACATCAACAGAAACGCCCGTTAGAGTACCAAGTACGTTAAGGTTGTTTACAGTTGTTGTGCCTGTCCCGCCATTATTCAGGTTGGCGTTTCCAGTAACTGTAAGGTTAGTGCTTACCGTAACTGCCCCGGTAACTGCAAGCAGGCCCGTGATGGAGAGATTTCCTGCAACAGAGCTAGCACTACCGGCTGTAAATCCCCCAGTTAATGTGCTGTTTCCATCGACTGTTAATGAATTTACTACGCCTAAATTCTGAATAGAGGCACTTCCGAGAGTTGTTACACCGTTTACAGTTAGATCAGAACCTATCTCGGCTGTTGTCGTTGTGACAATAGAGTTGGGGAGAATGTCTAAGCCATCAACACCAACATTGACACCGGACAACGAACCAGTTACTCTTACGTTTTCAAGTTCTGTCGTTCCTGTTACCTTAAGTCTTGGTTCCGTAGAGGCCTTGGAAGAGTTCCCTCGGATATACACATAGTCGAAGGTGTTATTACCGACACCAGTTAATGACATTGTGGTGTTATCTGCACTGGCTGTCCCATTCACAATAACTGCGGAAGTCAGATTATTTGTTTGAACAGAGTTCGGAGATATGATAGTCTTCAGATAGTTAGAGGCAGCGGTATAATCGAAAGAAAGTGTGGCAGTTTGTCCAGATAACGAAATTTTCTGGAATTTACCAAGCACACCAGAGGCATCAATCGTCCCACCAAATTGTGATATCCCCGAAACAACCAATGTGTTAAGGGTTGAAGCACCAACTACCGTAAGAGCAGCATAACTTGGAGAAGACCCCGTAAGAGAGTTGATCGCTGCTGCGACAGCCAAGTTGACAAATGCAGTTGTCGCTATTGCACCACTATTACTTCCCTGAGCAGGGGTGGGTGCTGTCGGAGAACCGACAAATGCGGGGGTGTTAAGAGGTGCAAATTTTTCAGAAACTACAACGGAGTCATTGTAAACTTTCCAAGCGGTACTTGTAGACGGATCAGCAGGTAAGGTGACAGGTGTAGATGGTGACGCACCAGGAGCGTACCACCAGAATGTTCCCGCTGAATTGGTGAAGGAATACAGTTGATTAAAAACTGTCGCCTGTGTACCAGCCACCCAAGGTTGTGGTGGTGTTTTAAAATACACATTATCAAGAAGCGCTTTACGTAATGTTGGAATCGTGCTACCGTCTTCTACAATAACGGTGTCGATCGCCGATCCGTTGACCACTTTATGGAGACGCTCAGAATCCTCGATAACCTGATCCACAGCCTGTTCAAATTGTGTTGTATCAGCCATTTAAGGTCTCCTTATTTAATTTCTTGCTTATCTTCATCTTCCGCTGCCTTTATAGCTAAACCCCAGCGAAGTGAGATTAGCTTGCTTATAAGTTGTGGAGCTGCTACAGTGGGTGCATATACCCACATGTACCATTCTGTAAGGGTTCCTTTAAATCCCCAGTACAGGAAAACAGCCGTCATGGATGCCAGACCTATATTGCTCCAAAACTTGGTATGTGAGGCCTTATCCGGGTCTATAGGGGACCTGACTAAGTCCTTTAGGAACTTCATTATTCGAGTTGGCATTTTACCTCGGGGATCAATGAGTGAAGAATGGTAATGCCCTGGCAATCACCAAAAGGCTTATGACAGTTGCAGTTTTTATCCATTCCTTTATCGTCGTGTCTTTAAAATTTGCACAAAGTATGATAATTTCCATCCAAGTTTGGTAGGAAGAATTTATTACAAAGTCAAAGAGTCCGGGGATTATTAACGGAAACTGCATGGATATTATCTGGCAGAAGAGAATTGGTACTGCTACAGAGAGTGTTAGCTTTTTCTTCCATCCCGATAATATACACGCAGCACCAAAGATAAAAGAGATATCTAGGAACCAACAAAGATTAAGATAAAGAGATAGATCGAAAAACTGGGTGTTTGAAGAAAACCACCATAGGAGGGTATTCTCAAGAAAGATATGGACCATGCCAAAAACAGACATGATCCTTATACCTTTGTCAGAATGAAACAACAAAATAATAAAGCACAGAAAATAGAATACTGAGCTTATCATTTTGTGGATCTCTCCATTAACATCTGGAATTGTTTGGTGAGATCTGTCCTTAAATCACCAACATCTCCCTTGATGTCCCTTCTAAGATCGGAAACATCATCCCTAATCGCTTTTAGCTTTTTATCTAAGATATCATCCAGCTTTTCTTTAGTGACCATTTCGGCCCTTATACGGATGATATCTTTATCAAGCTCATCAAGGCGCTCTTGAGTCTTTTTGTAATCCGAGTACGTTATTCTTAGGACTCCGATCAGGACAAAGGTAATAACCCCCCAGACCGCCTTCAGGATAGCAAACAGGTCAATAGACATAGTGCCCCCTTAGGCTGTCTGCGGAAGCTCTGGTTGAGGGTCTCCCTTGGTCCATCCTCTGAGATCGATGATATATTTCTTCATTGTCTCAACCTTATCTTCTTCACCCAGTGCAGCGTAAGTTGATAGCAGTATCGCGGCCCTTTGGAAAAGTCCTTGTTTCTTATTTTCAAATATTCTGTCTTCCATCCAATCAACTTTTTCGAACTCTTCACCGTTAAAGATATGAGTTCTATTAGAGAAATCACTTGGAAGAGAATCTACAAAACGAAAGTAACAATCTTCGGGGAAGAATTTAGTTGGGTCAGTATCTACCATATAGACCTGGCCGTTAGAATCGTATTGAATATATAGGCCTTTTTGTATTTCTTTCAGTTGAGATACGAAATCGTACCAATCTTGGCCGTTCTCATCTTTTAGATATAAGGCACCGGGGACTGCAACCTTTTCTGGAGAATATCTAACCCATTTCATATCAGTTATTTTCATTAAAGCCCCACTGTATACCAAATGCCATCAAGAGCTTTCTGTAAAAATCGGAATCTTATCTCATCGATATCGTGTAGATAAAGATCTCCACTGGCGTTTGCATCAATCAAGCCAGTCAATACAGAGCCGTCAGGTCCACGCGCAAAACGTCCGCTTGAACCATAATTTTCAAAGTCAACTTGAACTTTGTTTTGTTCTCCACTCCAACGAATGTCAGAAACCCCAATACTGATAGAAACGTCACCATTGGCGTTTGCAGCGGTACTATTTACTGCACGAACAACGGATCTCCCACCAATTGTTGCGTTGTTGGAGTTTACTACGAGGTTTTGTAACGTAGCTGTACCACCAACACCAAGGCTGGTTGTCTGAATATTACCACCATTATTAATGGTTGTGGAAGAAACTGTACCTGTCGTGGTAGTTCCTGTTGCCGTAATATTCCCTTGTACCTTTAGCAGCGCAACGCCATTAGACGTTGCATTCAGTTCCATCATGTTGAATGGTGAAACTGTATCAGAGTTGTTTACAGGAACAAAGCGGAACCTCATGACATCTACACTTGGTTGCCCCGCTGTTCCTACATTATCACCAATAACGAAGTCTAAATAGACTTGATCCACACCTGTTGTGGTGGTGATATGAGCGGTATCGCTAGAATCAGAGGGGAATGTTATTCTGGGTACTGTCAGCGCCCCAGTCATTGTATCACCAGAAACATTTACATACCGGGTATCACTTTCCCCCTTGCTGTAAACATCCAGGGTGCTTCTTGCCGTTGGGATATCAGATACATCGCTAAGGTTTTGATCTTTTCTCAGATAATCATTAGAGAGTCCGGGGATCTGCTCTTCTGAGATGTACGTCATCCACCAGGTCATCAT